>WNGH01003789.1_pt1 | contig 21544 bp, 20 predicted proteins | sample 5400631 | NCBI WGS metagenome assembly WNGH01 (sample SAMN13153373, study PRJNA577476) | soil metagenome | isolation source: 115 cm soil or saprolite under Garry oak tree replicate 1 | place: USA:California | collected 2016-06-15
TGCTGCGGCTGTCGGCGGGCTAATGCGTTGAGCAAAAGCTTTACGTCCGGGACGGCTGGGTTATGATGCGGCGCGATGACAACAACGAACCTACAGGTGCGCCGCGCGACCGTGGAGGACTTGCCACGATTAGGGCCGCTGTGGCAGCAGGAGCATCTTTCTGTTTCCGATCTGGAAAAACGATTCAAGGAATTCCAGGTGGTCGAGGCTGTCGGCGGCGAGATGCTCGGGGCGATCGGTCTTCAGGTCGCCGGCCCGGACGGCCGGCTGCACAGCGAAGTGTTCGCGCACGCCGACCAGTCGAATGCGCTTCGCGAGAAGCTTTGGGAGCGGGCGCAAGTGCTCGCCAGCAATCACGGCCTGGTTCGCCTCTGGTCCCAGCTCCCGGCGCCGTTCTGGCAACAGAACGGGTTCCGCTCGCCTTCAGCCGAAGCGGAGGCGAAGAAGCCGGCTGGTTTCACCGGCGATGCGCGGCCATGGCTTTATTTGCAACTGAAGGACGAATCCGCGCCCGTGGCCTCACTGGACAAGGAGTTTGCCTTGTTCAAGGAATCGGAGAAGGAGACGACCAACCGATTGTTCCGCCAGGCCAAGGTCATGAAAGTGATCGCGGCGGTGGTTGCGTTCGTGGTCTTTTTCATGGTCGTCGTCTGGGCGTTTTACTTTTTCAAACTCCAGAAACGGCCGCCTGGACCGTGAGGCAAGGGCGCGGCGGGGTTTGGCAGGCGGGCAGAAGCCGGTTGGTTTCAGAAATGGGTGGGTTGTAACCGACGCGGCTTTACGATTGCACGAAGCATACCCGGAACGGCCCCTCACCCCGGCCCTCTCCCACGGGGAGAGGGAGAATCGTCCGCCGCTGAGTGGCAGGTCGAACGCGCTGGGTCGTGCGAGTGTCTCGGCCAGGAATCGCGGAGCGCACGGAACCAGCGGGAGCGACGTCCGACTTAAGCAAGATGCGGGATGCAAGTTTCCCTCTCCCTGCGGGAGAGTAGCACTGTTGGCTTTTGCACACCGGAGAATTCAGGCATCACGCAGCCATATTCCTGCATCTCGTAAGCCGAGAAAGGCATTCCCGGCAAGCCTGAAAACGCTCGGTGACTGCATTTACGCAGCACGATTCGAAAAGGGACTTAACCAGACCGAACTGGCTGAATTGATGGGAGTTACGGTTTCGATGATCCGCCTTTGGGAAAAAAACGGCTCCCGGCCGGATGAGCACCAATACAGAACGCTGGAGAGCCTCCTCAATCTCCGAGCAGGAAGTGAAATGCGGAAACCCAACAGTTGACCGACTGTTGGGTATTGCACGTTCAGACCGAGATGTGGGACGAAATCCCCACCCTTTCGAGTCCAGCGCAACGCTGGGCCCCCTGGCACGGTTGCGGTTTTCGGTGCGCCACGGACGGAAACTATCCCGTCCGAAAGCAACGGTTCGATTCCGACCTCCGCCGCCAATTCCAACTGCGGGTGCAGCAAGGAGTCTGGAGCCGCAGGGTCCGCAACGGACACCAAAACGGACACCATTTCCCGTATCCGTAGGAAAACAGCATAAGCGGTTTTTAGCCGCCGCCGATCTGCTAACCCTTCGGACTCGGCTTCATTTATCTTCGCGGTTGCGTGAAAGATCGCATGAAAACACGCTACCGTTTGATTCGTCGCGGCGTTCGTGGCGGGGCCTTCTACTGTGTGGACAACAACACCGGCAAACGCACCAGCCTGCGCACTGGCAGCGAGGACGAGGCGCGCCAGATCGTCGAAGCCAAAAACCAGGTCGAACGTCAGCCGGTGCTCAATCTGCAAATCGCCAAAGCCTATCTCGCCGGCATCGACAACGGCATTGCCACGCGCGCCTGGCAACACGCCATTGAGGCACTGACCGGCACCAAACCGGGAGCCAACCGCGAACGCTGGCTGCGGGTGGTCAGGGACCGGGCATTGGCTCCACTGCAGCCACGAGTCATCATTGAAACGCGGCCGAAGTGTTGCTGCGCGTGCTGCAAACCGGGACCGTTTCCACCAACGTCTATCTGCGGCGGCTGCACAATTTTTGCGTGGACATGAACTGGCTGCCGTGGTCCGTGATCCCCAAACGTCAATGGCCCGTCGTACGTTTCAAGGACAAGCGGGCATGCGCGGTGTCGTCTCGCTGGCCGCCGCACTGGCGCCGCCGCTCACGATTCGTGACGGCTCGCCTTTTCCGGCCCGCGATTTGATTTTGTTCCTTACCTTCATCAAGCGGCGCTCGCTCGCCTCCATGAAATCGCTGAACACGAGCGTGCAAAAGCCGACGCCTTGGCACGACTAAAGGTCGAGTACAAAGACCACATCCGTCAAGTGGAAGGCGCCGAGCCACAAAATGCCGGCACACCACTGCGCCTTTTTTCTTCGGAATACGAACGCCTGTCGCATGAAGCGCTTCAAGCCGAGCGCAGCACGATCATCAAACTCCGCAATCAGGATGTGATCAGCGATGAAGTCCTGCGTCGCATCCAGCGGGACATTGATCTGGCGGAAGCGCGCCTCACGGGCTGGGCTTCTCGGATTCACGAATTGATTGCGCCAGTTCGCGACTGAATTCAGCGGTCAGATCGCTCAGAGTCGTGGCAACCATTTCTGGGTGGCCATGTGGAGAAGCACCTGTGCGAGACAATCGGGCGTGGCCAGTTTTTAATGGTTGGTCGCTGTCGGAAGGGGTCATCCGCCAGTGTGCATTCAGAATCCCTTGCCCACTGGAATCGACATCGAATTGCTGGATGTCGATGAAGACCCTGATCACTTCCTGGTCTCGTGGCCAATCGGTCAGATAAATATTCGCCGAAGGCAACCAGTGGGAGAGGTTGGCCGCCAGTGTTCGCTGGAAGGACTGGTCCAGGCGCTCGGCCCACTGCGCGTCCTCGAGGTATCCTATTTCATTCGCGCCATTGCGGAGCGCGATGGTCTTTCGGAGAAGATAAGAGGGCATTTTCACGAACCCAATTCCCACTGACAAATGTTTCGCCGCCGCGGGAGCCGATTCGTTTGTGGAAATCGGCGCGAGAACAAAGTGTCGGGCATTGATCGTTGGCGGCCGTGACAAACATCCGGTGAGGAGCACGCCGGCGATGGCAGCAAAGGCGAGAAGCACAACCCTTGATTTCATGGCTGTTCCTTTGGTCGCCTTTTTCCCGTCAACAAGGCCGTGGGGTTGCGTTCGAGGAATTCGGCAAGATCGGCGACGGCGCGGCCCGCGTTGCTCAATTCCTCCAGGGCCTGTTTCAGATCGGGACGAAGAGAGGAATCCGGTCCTAGCAGATCGTTCACGTTGCGGATGCCCATTCGAAGATCGACGAGGGTCTTTCGTGCGTCAGACAACGTGTTGGTGACGCTGTCCACGAGCGGGTCCACGCGACCGTCAACGCGCTTCAGCAGGACCCCAGTTTGATCCAAAGTTTGCCGCAGAGAGGTAATGGCGTTCGTGAGGTCCGGCGTCGTGACAAGGCGATTCGCCGCGCCGAGCAAGTTGGTCACGCCCGCATTGATGTCTGCGACGTTCAATTGGCTGAAGCTGGTGTCGAGTTGAGTCAACAGCTTGTTCAGCTTTTCTGAGACTCCAGCGATATCGAGATGGGCCAGGTTTGCCAACAGTTGCTGGATGTTGCTGGGGAGAGTCGGGATCTCGTGGTACTCGGGAGTGACTTGATGAAACACTGGAGGCGGCGCATCGGGTACGATGTCCAACCCGATGTAAAGGACACCGGTAACCAGGCTCTCGGTATCCAGTCGGGCGCGGAAACCCTCGCTGATGAGTTGGTCGAGCTTTGACTTGTTGCCGATATCGAGTAGTTCATCCGAGATCGATTGGGCCAGCTTCTTGTCGATGGAAATCACCACCGGCATGGTGAAGTCGTTGCTGGCTTGGTTGTGACGAATCAGTATCCGTTCGACGGAGCCGATCGTCACGCCCCGGAATTTCACGGGTGCTCCAACATTCAATCCCTTAAGCGACGCGTTGAAGTAGAGGATGTCCTTGTGTTGCGAATGAAACAGTGCGCGCGAGCTGAACAGGATCAGCCCCGCAACTCCCAGCGCCAGGCCGATGGCGAAAAACAGACCGATCGCGGTGGGATTTGCCTTCTTGCTCATAATGTGGATCGCGTTGCGGTTTCTCCGGAAAATTCGCCGCGAGTGAGAAAGGCTTTCAGCTTCGCGTCCGTTGAGTGCTTCAATAATTCAGCCGGATTTCCTCGCGCTCGCATGGTTTTCGTTTCGGCATCGAGGAAGATGGAGTCGTCAGCGATCATGAAGATGCTGGCCAATTCATGCGTCACCACGACGACGGTGGCGCCCAGGCTGTCGCGCAGCTCCAGAATCAATTTGTCCAGGTTCCGCGAGGTGAGCGGATCCAATCCCGCGGATGGCTCGTCGAAGAAAAGGATTTCGGGATCGAGCGCCATTGCGCGCGCGAGACCTGCCCGTTTGCGCATTCCACCGGAAAGCTCTGCCGGATAGTAATCCTCGAAGCCACTCAACCCCACCAGCGCCAGCTTGAGCCGGACGATGTCTTTCAGATCAGTGGGGGACCAATCGGCGTATTCAACCAACGGGAGCGCGACGTTCTCCGCCAGCGTCATGGAACTCCAGAGCGCGCTGCTCTGGAAGAGCACCCCGCATTTGCGCAACTGGGTCCGGCGCGCTTCATCGTCTGTATTCCAAAAACTCTGGCCGTCGTAGAGAACGTCACCGTGCGCGGGGCGTTGCAAGCCGATCATGTGCCGCAACAGCGTGCTCTTGCCGGACCCGCTGTTGCCCATGATGACGAACACCGAGCCGCGTTTGACTTCGGCGTTGATGTCGCGCATGACGACGTAAGAACCGTAGGCCATCGTCAGGTTCTGAATTTGGATTTTGGTTTCGTTGGCATTCATGCGCGGCTTTCAGATGCCCAACGCGTTGCAGAGCACGGCGAAGATGCCGTCCGATGCGATGATAGCAGTAATTCCCGTCACGACCGCCCTGGTTGTGGCTTCACCGACGGCGGCGGCACTGGAACCGGATTGCATACCACGGAAACATCCGGCGTAGGCCACAAGAAATCCGAAGAAGCATCCCTTGCCGATGCCGAACAGAAAGCTCTTGAGTTGGATGGCCTGAATTGTGCGTGTCAGATACTCCGTGGCGGTAACGTCCAGCATGCTGATGGAGACGAGAAAACCGCCGGCCATGCTGATCAGGTCCGCGAAGGCGCAGAGAAACGGCATCACCAACAGAAGCGCGACCATTCGCGGCAGCACAAGAAACTCGATGGGCGAGATTCCGAAGGTTTGCAAAGCATTGATCTCCTCGTTGACCGTCATCGTCCCGAGTTGAGCAGCGAACGCGGCGCCGGTGCGGCCGCACAGGATGATGCCGGTCATGATGCAGCCCATCTCTCGAACGGTGGCGATTCCAACCAAATCAGCGACGTAGATGGAAGCGCCGAACTTCATCAACTGCACAGCGCCGACAAAAGCCAGGATGAGGCCCAACAGAAAATTGATCATCGCCACGATTCCCAGCGCCTGCGGGCCACATTCCTGCATGACGAGAAGCGCGTCCGACCAACGAAACTGCGCGCGACCACGCAGCAGATTGCCCAGTGCCGCGAGGTTTTCACCCAGGAACGTGAACATCTCCAGAGCGCCGGCCCAGCCCTTGAGTGCGTGCTCACCCATCGTTTGGAGCAACCGACTTTTGACCGCCGCGTGATGCGCATCCTTTTTTTCCGGCACGGCTTCGGCCAGCCGCAACAACCGGCGCACGCCTTCGGGAAGTCCGCCGTCTCGGAATTCGATCTGGCGCGATCGACACAGTTCGGAGCAACTGAGAATGAAGGCGACGAAGCGTGAATCCCAGCCGCTCAGATTCGGGGATTCGAATGACAGTGACTTCGCGCCGGGAGCACTTAGCGCTTCTTGAACAAGCATTTCGCTGGCTCGAATTCCTTGTTCGCGACCGGTGCCCGACAACCGGACCAGCAGGACACCCGGCGACTCTTGGTCAACTACCAGACTGGCGCTTGAAGGTGTTGCGGTCATGGCAACTGAGGTTGAGCGTTTTCTAAAAATCAGTCGTCGGGCAAAGGCGGGCGCAGTGCCACTGCCGAGTGCAATCGTTCGACCTCATTCGTGAGGAATTAGATGATTCTGGCTGGTGTTCAGGCTCGGCTCTCCTGGAAATCTCGGTTGTCCAAAAGCAATCTGACCAGACCAGCGGCACTCGCTGCGCGGCGGCCGCGGGCGCGGCTCTTTTGGCGATGCCGAGGACGTTGATCGGTTTGTTCATGCCGATCACGTTAGCGCCGCGATCTTTTCTGTGAATTCCTCGACTAGGCTAATGAGGGTTAACCCTTCCGAGTTAGCCGAGATGAAAGAGCCACCCTGAGCGAGGCCGATCCGTTGAACTGCAATCTTCGCGCGAGTGAACGAGAAACTTGTATTCCATCGCCTGCGCTACGAACACCAGTTGGAGATCGCTGAAAAGTTTCTGTCGCGCGAAATCGAATTCCTCGCCGCGCGCGGTCACGCTCTGAAACTCGATGCGACGGTTCTGCCGTTTCTCGTGCGCAAGGGATTCCATCCGAAGCTCGGCGCTCGCCCAATGCGCGATGCGGTTGAAAAACTGGTCGGCGACGCGGTGAGCGAGTGTCTGCTGGTCGGACGGCCCTCTTGTGGAGTACTGGCACATGACGAAACGCGAGACGCCCTCGTTGTCCGCTGATTTGGCCGTCGAGCCGAAGCCAATCAGTTTCGTTGAAGGAGGGGACCTCCCAAAGCTGGAACAGCGACACCTTCCCGCGATGAAAACCTAGAGGCAGACTCCACGGCGGCGGCGGGCGTGTCAGAGGAGGAACGGAAGCGGGAGCGTCTAAGCGACCGAGCCGTAGTATCCTTGACGCGACCGAACGCGCCATACAATCGAACCGGATTTCATCGCGGTGTCACTTCTTTCCAGCCGAATGGCCTGCAATTCTTTCATCACGAACAACCCGCGTGCGCTAGTCACTGACTGACCGATTTGCCAAGCCCGCGAATTGCGGAGCACTTGGCTTCGGTCTGCGTGTCGGTGGGTGGGGGAAGCGTAGTGGAGACTGGAATGGAGCGCATAGCGAAATGAAGTCGGAGCACAACGCTCGCCGCCGAGCCGCAGACGGAAGCCCGTCGCGTTTGCGGCACATTGCGGGTGCCCGCTCGTGACGAGCGCACGGCTTGCGAAGTGGAACGGGCGCGGTCGATAGGGGGACAGGGCCGATCAGCAGCCCCGCGCAGCGAAGCAAAACCGTGCGTTGGTCACGGCGCGCTACAAATTCATCGTGTGACCTATTCCGTGCAGTAAGACTCTGCCGTGGAGGGCATTAGTCATCTCGCCACTTGCCGGCTATGAACGAACGGAAGGTTTGGTATGCGCTCTCAACCGGAGAGCGTCGGCAAACCCGCTGCGCCTCTTTTCGTCTGAATACGAACGGCTGTCGTACGAGGTGCTAAAAACTTGAGCGTAGGACGATTGTTCACCTTCGCAACCAAGGCTTAATCAGCGACGAAGTCCTGCGTCGCAACCAGCGGGATATTGATTTTGCGGAAGCGAGGCTGGCACACCGGCCATAGACCCGGCAGCATAAATGTGTGAATTTACGCCATAACTCAAAGGGGCTATTCGAAGTTAACCTGGTTGTGGAATTCACGCACTCGCTGATTGTGTTTACAGTTTGACCATGACGCGACGCTTACGGAATCCTGTAGTGGCCGATTTATGCAAGTGAGCTTGCTTAAGTCGAAGATCCATCGAGCCACGATTACGGGTGGCAATATTAGCTACGAAGGCAGTTTGACCATCGCCCTGGATCTGATGAAGAAATGTGGACTCGTTCCCTACGAGCGGATCCTGTGCAGCAATATGGCAAACGGAAATCGGTTCGAAACGTACGCCATTCCCGGCGATCCAGGCTCCGGCCAGATCGTGCTCAATGGGGCCGCTGCGTTCCAAGGAAAGAAGGGCGACCTGCTTACCATCATGAGTTTCGCACAGATTGGCAGCGGAAGGGCCAAACGGTGGAAACCTCGCGTCATCGTGCTCGGCAAAGGCAATTGCATCGTCAGTGAACGAGGAATTTGACCGAGCGCGGGGCCAAAGGTTGGTAACCTGAAAAGGGACTCCCGTAACACTCGTGGGGTTGTTGACCGAAGTTCTTGGCTTCGCGAATTTCTTCCAGTTCGCGACCGAAATCAGCCACTAATTTGAGTCTGGATTCGTTGGCCCGTCTGGCCTTTAATCTCCCATTATATCCAGGCGGGTCTGCTGTGGAAAAACGGTGAGCGGACGAACTTGGCGATCTCATGAACGATGCCCAAAAACAGGATGTGATGATTTTTGCGGAGGCACTCGATTTGCCTCTGAGCGAGCGCGCCGCCCATCTGGATCGGGCTTGTGCAGGTGACGAGAATCTGCGTCAGCGTGTTGAGGGATTACTGCTGACTCACGATCAGGCCGGGGGTTTTCTCGAACGACCGCCTGTGGAAATGGCAATTGGAAGCAGGGTGGGAGCCTCCGCTGGCGAGAAGCCTGGTGATCGAATCGGCCGCTACAAATTGTTGCAGCAAATTGGCGAAGGCGGCTGCGGCGTGGTTTACATGGCCGAACAAGAGGAGCCGGTCAATCGCCGAGTCGCGTTAAAGATCATCAAACCGGGGATGGACACCAAAAGTGTGATGGCCCGGTTTGAGGCGGAGCGGCAAGCCCTGGCGCTGATGGACCATTCGAACATCGCGAAGGTATTCGACGCAGGCGCGACCGAATCGGGTCGCCCGTACTTTGTCATGGAGTTGGTCAAAGGCGTCAAGGTTACGGAGTACTGTGATCTGCATGCGTTGACGACGGAAGAGCGGCTGGGTTTATTTGTCCACGTTTGCCACGCCGTGCAGCATGCACACCAGAAAGGAATCATCCATCGGGACATTAAGCCCTCGAATATCCTGGTAACCAGAACCGAGGATGGGGCTTCGTTACCCATGGTGATTGATTTTGGAATCGCCAAAGCAACGACGAACCAGCGACTGACTGATTCCACAGTTTTCACAGCTTTCGAGATGCTGATTGGCACGCCGGCGTATATGAGCCCGGAACAGGCGGAATTAGGCGGCGTGGATGTGGATACGCGCACCGACATCTACAGCCTCGGGGTGCTGCTTTACGAATTGCTGACCGGATCAACGCCCTTTGAGGGGGGAGCATTGATGAAGGCGGGATTGGACGAGATTCGGAGGGTGATCCGTGAAAGAGACCCGATCCGCCCTTCGACACGGTTAAGCTCGATGTCTGCCGGAGATTTGACGAGCACTGCCCAAAGACGCCACTCCAGTCCGCTGAACCTGATTCGCTCGATTCGAGGGGACCTGGACTGGATTGTGATGAAAGCGCTGGAGAAGGACCGCTCGCGCCGATACGAAACGGCGAGTGGTCTGGCGCTGGATGTTCAGAGACACCTTGCTAATGAGGCGATTTCAGCGCGCCCTCCCAGCAGGATTTATAAACTCCAGAAGATGGTTCGGCGCAACAGACTTCTATTCATCGGAATTGGAGCCGTTGCAACCCTCCTCGTGGTGAGCTTGATCGTTGTTTCGGCATCTCTTGCCCACGAGCGACAGTCGCAGCACGAGGCGAAACAGGTCAAGCAGTTTCTGGAAGAGATGTTCGAAGGCCTCGATCCGAACTTTGTCAACGGCAGGGATACGGCCATCTTACGCGAAATCCTGGATAAAGCCGCCGCACGCGTCGGCAAGGAGTTGACCAATCAACCGGGCGTAGAAGCCGAACTGCGAAGCGTCATCGGCACGGCTTATGAGAGAACCGGGCAGTATCCTCAGGCCGAAGAAATGCAGCGCGCGGTGCTGAAACTCTGCCGAAAACGCTTCGGACGAGAAAGTCCAGAGGCGGCGGCATCGCTTAACGATTTAGGCTTAGCGCTCATAGCGAACGGCAAAATGCGGGAGGCTGAACAAGTAAACCGCGAAGCACTTGAAATCAGGCGGCGACGCTTTGGCGATGAGAATGCGGACGTCGCCACTTCGAAAGACAATTTGGCTCACGCATGTAATGATAATGGGAAATTCACGGAGGCAGAAGCCTTGGAGCGCGAGGCACTGGCGACAAGGCAGAGAATGTTCGGAAACGAAAGTCAGGAGGTGATAGATTCGCTTCGCAATCTTATTATTATTCTGGGCGACACCGGCAAGTGGGCGGAAGCGGAAGCTACAGCGCGTGAGGTTTTGGCGCTGCGCCGCAAACTGCTCGGCTCCCAACATCCATCGGTTGCAGGCGCGCTCTACGATCTTGCCTGGGCGGAAGCTGGCAATGGGAAGCAGAAGGAGGCCGAAGCCTTGAGACAGGAAGCCTTCGAGCTGCGTCAAAAGGTTTCGGACAATTACGCGGACGTGGCCATTTCTCTCTGCTATCTCGGCAATCGCATGCGACAGCGACGGAACCTGGAGGATGCGTATTCTGTCTTGAGCGCAGCCCTTTCCCTACAACGTAAGTTTCTGGGCGACGACCACCAGGATACGCTTTATACGCTGAGTAATTTAGGTTTGATTTACAAAGCTGAGACTAATTGGTCAAACGCGGAGACCGTGTTTCGCGAGGTGTTGGCCTTGCGGCGTAAACGGTCAGGAAATGACGACCCGCAACCCTTGTGGGAATATGGGCAGTTGTACCATGCTCTCGTCGCCCAGCGAAAATATCCCGAAGCCGGCCAGTTCCTGGCTGAGGTTCTGACACCCGCGTTTGTAACGAATCGAGCGTGCTCCGATCTACTGGGTCGTCGGTTAGACCTGATGGGCCGCCAAGGCAGGTGGAAGGAAGCTGCAGCCGATGCTGCTACTCTCATGCAGTTCCAACCCACGGATTACTACTGGTCTTACAATGTGGCCACGCTATTAGTGATAACTCAGGACCGATCTGCTTACGAGCAACTCTGCCGCAGAATTCCGGCTGCCTTCGCCGAGACAACAAATCCCTACATTGCACAGCGGATTGCCGAAGGTTGTCTTCTCCTCCCGAATTCCGGGGCCGATTTGCAATTGGTGGACCGATTGGCCACTAGAGCGGTGACTTTGGGCAATGGGGACGGCGGCGGAATTGGTTATTTCCAAGCTTGCAAGGCGCTCTCGGAATATCGGGAAGGCAGTTTTCCTGAGGCAGTGGAATGGGCAGAGAAGGCGCTAAAGAACTCCGCAGTTTTCGCGCGTGCCAAGGGCTGTGCCGTGCTGGCGATGGCGCAGTGGCGGCTCGGGCTGAAGGGCGCGGCCCAAGCCACGCTGAGCGAAGGAAACAAACTGGCTCAGGACATTTCGTCGAATCAAGCCGTGGATTTAGGAGACGGATGGATAAACTGGCTGGTTGCTCGGATCTTGCTCAATGAAGCTACTGAGCTGATCGCCGACAACTCGGCATCTGGCAACAATTCGAATAATCAACACTGAGAGGTTTGCCCCGAGGCCATTGAAATTCCAGCGAAGCAGGGGAAGCTTTTGTGGATAGGTAGAACGAGGAGGGAGTATGGTTTGCGTGGCTCTTTGCGCGCATTTCGTTGGACGAGGCCACAGCGCTAATTGAATCCGGGACGGAGTAAAAAGCTCCAAGCACCAGATTCCAAGCTCCAATTCAAATCGCCTGCCGCTCCTTTCGAACGTTGGGTTTTGAGTTTTGGAGCTTCTCTGGAGCTTGGATATTGGATGTTGGTGCTTTTCTGGTCGATGACCCTCGAATTCAGGTTGTCATCCCTCGGAATCCATGACATGCTCGGCAGGAATCGGAGCTTTCGTCATGGGTGATGCGACAATATTGCTGGCCGCGGTGGAGCAAGGCGACCCCAAAGCGGCCGATAAATTGCTTGAGTTGGTTTATGAGGATTTGCGGCGCTTGGCGGCGCACAAGATGGCCAAGGAGCCGGCTGGGCAGACACTCCAACCGACGGCTTTAGTCCATGAAGCGTGGCTTCGCCTGGTGGGCAACGAAACACCCACTTTTGAGAATCGCGCCCACTTTTTTTCTGCCGCCGCGGAAGCGATGCGGCGAATTTTGGTTGAACGGGCGCGTCGCAGGTCGAGGCAGCGTCACGGCGGAGAATTCAAACGGGTTGATTTCGATGAGTGTGCGTTGGCAGCTCCGGAAGTCGATGACGAGTTACTGGCGGTCCATGAGGCACTGGACGAACTTGCCAAGGAGCACCCAGTTCAGGCAGAAGTGGTGAAACTGCGCTATTTTGGCGGCCAAACGAACGAGGAAACAGCGCAAATTCTGGGCGTTTCGGTTGCCACGATCAAGAACTACTGGGCTTTCTCCCGGGCCTGCCTTCTACAGCAGATCAAACGCGCCTAACCAACGAAAATGATTGGGCCCGGGCTGGGGACAATTGATTGGGCCCGGGCTGGGGACGAAAGATTTCCTGAGGTTCACTTAGCCCTTTTTGCCAATAGTGTCGCATTAGATAGTGTGCCAAAAGCCTTTCAGCGAACCGAATGAACTCCATGAACCAGGAAAACGAAGCAGTAATTTATGAAGAAATCAAAATCAATTCGTGTTTTGTGCGTGGACGACCACCCCATTGTGCGCGAGGGAATAGCGGCGATAATTGAGAGGGAGGAGGACGTAGCCAGTGTGGGAGAGGCCGGGGACGGCAAAGCGGCCATCGAGCAGTATCGCAAGCTCAAGCCCGATGTGGTGGTGATGGACTTGAGAATGGCGGGAATGGGCGGCGTCGAAGCAACGATTCAAATTCGTAGAGAGTTTCCGACTGCCCGCATCATTGTCCTCACGGCCTATGAGGGCGATGCGGATATTCACCGCGCATTGGAGGCGGGAGCACAGGGCTATTTGCTTAAAGATTCGGTGCGAAGGGAATTGCTGCAAACGATTCGCGACGTTTATGCCGGTCATCGGCACATTTCACCGCCTGTGGCGGCGCGATTGGCCGAGTACACGCCGCGCGTGGCACTGAGCCCGCGTGAGTTGGGGATCCTGCCATTGATCGCCAAGGGCCTGCGCAACAAGGAGATCGGGGCAGCCCTCGACATCGCTGAAGACACCGTGAAAATCCATATCAAAAACATATTCGGCAAGCTGAAGGTGATCGATCGGACGCAGGCGGTGGTGAGCGCGTCGCAAAGAGGCATTATTCGATTGGAAACGGTATAACCCGAAAGTGTTATTGGCGGATAGCTCGGTTGGGTGATTCAAGTTTCGCGATCGAGGCACTAGTTTCAGTCGTGCTGAACAAAAGAAAAATCCGAGTGCTCATTATCGACGATCATGCAGGGATGCGGGAAGGAATCAGCGCGGTGGTGAACGCCCAACCAGACATGTTGGTGGTAGGCGAGGCGGCCGACGGACACGAGGCTATTCAAAGATTCAGAGAACTTCAGCCTGATGTCTCGGTGGTTGATTGGAATTTGCCGATAGTCCGCGGAGAAGAGGTCCTCGGCACCTTAAACAAGGAATTTCCAAATGCGCGGTTTGTTGTCATTACCGCGTTAAACGGTGATGACTGCATCCGGCAGGCGCTGAATCTTGGCGCGCACGCTTTTCTCCACAAGGACATGCTGCGTCGCGAATTGCTGCCCGCGATACGGGCGGTTCACCAGGGAGAAGCATATCTTCCGGACAAAATTGCAAATTGGATCAAAAAAGAACGATGACGGAGAGGTTGATTCCGCCTAATTCACTCAACAAAGGCGAATCGGCACTTTCAATCAACTGACGGCATTATGCTTCGGTCTTTAAGGACAGGCGTTTGGATTTTCCTGATGGCGTTCGCCATTCCCGGGATTTCGGCCGCCGAAACAAACGAGGTCCTCACCACCGCCGCTGAGATACTGTCGCCGATAGTGGTTCCGCCCGGCCAAGACATTCCCGTTTTGATAACCGGTGTCGTAACCGTCGCCGAAGCTAATTGGCACGGCATGTTTTTTATTCAGGACTCGACGGGCGGAGTATTCGTGAACGCTACCAATCCGCCGCCGACTGTCGGCGATTGGGTCAAGGTCAGCGGCATCCGGCACCCGGGTGGATACGCTCCGGACATTGAAATGCCAAGTTGGACCCGGCTGGGAACTGCGCCGTTGCCCGAGGCCAAATCCATTTCGGCGGAGCAGTTCATGACCGGTACCGCGGATGGACTTCGCGTTGAAGTGTCCGGCGTCGTTAGGTCCGCGCAGTCGCAAAGGCAAAATACACGGTTGGTTGTGGAACTGGCGTCGGGCGGCTATCGCTTTCGAGCGTTCGCGCCGATCTCAACCAACGTCGATGCGAATTCGCTGGTGGGCGCGACGGTTCGTGTGCGGGGTACGGCGGCCGCTTCCTTCAATGCGCCGCTCCGGCAAATGCTGACGATGGCCATGTTTGTTCCGCGCGAATCGGACTTCATTGTCGATCAGCTTCCAGACACGTCGATTTCAGAAGCGCCGTTTGCCCCATTAAGGCGGATCGCACAGTATCATCGCGGTGCATCGCCCGGCACGAGAATCCGGGTGAAAGGGGCTGTCACGTTTCAGCGCCGCGGCGACGATATTTTCCTAAACGACGGCGCCGACGGTCTTCAGGTGAAAACTCGTGACACGAACAGTTTCGCTCCCGGAGAAATGATCGAAGCCATCGGGTTTCCGGGTGTCGAACGGTTCGTTCCCGTTTTGCGGGATGCGATTCTAATTCGAACAAAGGAAGCCGGGACGCAGATTGTGCCCAACAGAACTTCCGTTCAGGAGCTGTTGAGTGGCACTCACCATGCCGATATGGTTTCGCTTCAGGGCAAACTGCTGGACCATTCGCTGCGTCCGCTTCGAGGGGGCAATCCGTCGTCCGATGCGCCGGGACGAAATGTCCTGACGCTGCAGAGCAGCAATTGGCTCTTCAGCGTCGAAGCGCCCGCCAACGCGCGATTTGACGAGCTCGGATCGCTTCCCGTCGGAAGCACGCTGGTAGTGTCTGGACTCTGTCTGTTGCAGGTCAGCGAAGAAGGAAAAGTGGAGGGTGTTCGCATTCTGCTTCCGGACGTGGCGAGCGTCCACGTTCTGCAACGCCCTGGCTGGTGGACTCCCGAGCGTCTGCTGATGGGACTCGGCATCCTGCTGGTGGTGTCGGGCGTGGGAGCAATCTGGACACTCATGATTCTTCGGAAGAGCTCCGCTCTAAAATCGTCCATCGCGGAAAAGATCAGGGCGCAGAATGAGCTGCAGAAAGCTCACGATCAGCTTGAGTCGCGGGTAGAGGAAAGAACGCGGGAATTGATTTCGGAAACGTCCGCGCGCAAAGAAGCAGAGGTCCGGGTGAATGCGATCCTCGATGAGCGCACGCGGATCGCGCAGGAACTGCACGATACTTTGCTGCAAGGTTTCACGGGAATTGGGCTGAAGCTCGACGCCGTGATGAACTCCCTTCCTCGGTCACTCGCGGATACGAAAGAGCAACTGCAAAGAATTCTTGAGCAATCGGATGAATACCTTGTCGAGGCGCGCCGTGCAGTTTGGGAATTGCGTTCTCCTTCGCTGGAAAAATCCGGGGAGCTTTCGAAGGCACTGATGAAAGTGAGCGAGCGAGCCCTTCACGGCAGCGGCATGCGGTCGCATTTCAAGACCAACGGCGATGCCTGCCCGCTGGCCCCGGTCGTTGAAGACAACTTCCTGCGAATCTGTGAGGAAGCAGTCAGGAACGCCGTGAAGCACGCTCGCGCCACTAAAGTGGAAGTGCATCTCGATTACTCGTCCGACGAAGTGCGCCTTCGAATTCGAGACGACGGTTGCGGTTTCAATCCCCACGGCCCCGATGCATCGAAGGCCGGCCACTTTGGCCTCGTAGGAATTCGCGAGCGCGCAAAATCCATCGCCGGAAATTTGTCTCTCAAGAGTCACCCAGGACAAGGAACAGAAATCCTCGTGAGTGTCTCTCTCGCAGCAGTACCGGCGGGAGACGAAGAAGTTTCTGATCTCAAACCGTGCGTTGAAGTTCGCTGAATAACCCGAAAGCGCTACTCGGAGTTAACTCAGTCGAGGAATTCACGCACCCGGATCGAAGCCGTACGGTTAAGGCGTGAAACAGCTTCGGCGCAAATTCCGGGACGAAGGCATTGCTTGGAGGCTGATGATAACTTTCGCAGTGGCCGCCTCAGCCGTGAATGTTTCAGCCGATGGATTCCGTCTGCCGGACCAAGACGCTTTCGCCACCGCCAGAGGCGAAGCCTTCGCCGCCACGGCAGACAACGCTTCGGCGATTTATTACAATCCGGCAGGGATCAGCCAACTCAAGGGAGGTAACTTTCGTGGGGGAATCTACGGTATCTACCTTCCGGTCAGCTACAAATCACCGAGTGGGCGCAGCTTTGATAATGGGAAAGACCTGCAAGCAGTTCCTCAACTCTTTTTTACTTATACTCCAAACGAATCCCGGCTCAGCTACGGCTTGGGAATTTATGCGCCTTTCGGACTGGGATTTCGTTGGCCACAGGACACGGGCTTCCGCACGCTCGCGATCGAGTCGCAACTGACTTACCTCAGCATCAATCCGGTGGTCGCGTGGCGGATTTTGCCAAACCTCTCGGTTCTCCATCGGCGTGTCCTTTCGGAGCAGCACCAAAATTAACCTGGAGGGCCACACCGAGTATTACAACAACATCGCTTTGCCGCCCGTCCCCGCCTTTCCGAATCAACGCGTTAGCGCCGAGACGGACGTTCACTTTCCGCTGAATGTGGTCTGCGGTATTTCGTACCGGCCCACGCCCAAATGGAACCTTGAATTCGACGCCGACTACACGGACTGGAGCACCATGGACACGGTGACGATCAAGCAAGCGACCGGCTTTGCCTCCTTGCTGCCAAAAGACATTCCTGCGACGCTCGCGTGGCAGCCAGCCTGGTACTACAAATTCGGCGGCACTCGCTACTTCGATAACGGCTGGTCATTGAGCGCGGGCTACATCTATAGCGAGAACGCCATGCCTGACGCTCACTACAGCCCGTTGATAGCGGACTCAGCGCGACATTGGCTAAGCATCGGCACCGGGTTCAAACGCCGTCGTTTTGACTTCGACATCGCCTATCAATTTGGAATCGGCGACGGCGTGCGAACGGTCTCAGGCAGTGCCCCCTCGGCTACGGGGCAAACAGCAGATGGGCGCTATACTTATATCAGCCACGCGGTGCTGGCGACGGTCGGATTCCACTTCTAAAAAGCCTAACCGGTTTTAAACAGATGCTTGTTGATTTTCAGCGCGCGGATCTTTGATTCGAGCGTAGATGCGGGCATGCCCAGCCTTGCGGCCGCTCCTGAGGGGCCCGATACCCGCCCTCGGGCTTCAGCCAACGCGGCTTCGATGGTGATCCTCTCGGATGCGGCGAGTTTTTGGGATGGTTCATGCGTGAGCCAACTCTCGTCCACAGTGAGAGTCTCCGTTTCGCAGACGATGATTGATCGCTCGACGACATTTTGCAGCTCCCGAATGTTGCCCGGCCAGCTATAGGATTGAAGCAATTCCCGGGTCTTGTTGCTGATGCAAAGAACCTTCTTGTTCAGTTTCCGGGCAAAGCGGTTAATAAAGTAATCGGTCAACAGGGGAATGTCTTCTTTGCGGTCACGGAGCGGCGGAACCTCAATCGGGAAAACGTTCAGCCGATAGAAAAGATCCTGGCGGAACGTGCCTTTGAGCACGGCCTCCGACAGGTCTCGATTCGATGCAGCGAGGATACGGACGTCAGCGTTGTGCGGCCGGCTGCTTCCGATGGGCTCGTATTGGCCCTCCTGTATGACTCGGAGGAGCGCTATCTGTATCTCATGCGAAATGTCACCCACCTCATCCAGGAAGATTGTCCCTCCGGCCGCAAGTTCAAACCGGCCCATTCTCCGCTGAGTGGCTCCGGTGAACGCTCCTTTCTCGTGGCCAAAAAGCTCGGACGCCGCCACCGTGGGCGGAATCGCCGCACAATTCACTGCCACGAACGCGCGACTGGATCGTCCAGACCGCTTGTGGATGGCCCGGGCGATCAACTCCTTTCCAGTTCCCGTCTCACCTTTGATGAGCACCCTGGAATCCGTCGGAGCCACCTTGTCAACTTGCGCGAGTACGCGTCGCAGCGAATGGGAGGAGCCCACGATTTCTTCAAACATCGAAACGCTTTTGATTTCCTCCCGCAGTACAATGTTCTCATGGTGCAGTTGGTCCTTTAACCGCTTCACCTCGTCGAGCGCCCTTTGCAGAGAATCCTCGGCTCGCTTGCGGTCCTCGATATCGATACTCGATCCGTGCCACTTGACGATCTTTCCGCTTTCATCACGCAGGGCGACTTTGTGGTGCAGCATCCAGCGGTATTGACCGTCAGCTCGTCGAACGCGAGTTTCATGCAGGAAAGGCTTCCCGCTGGCCAACGAAACGCGCCACTTTTCCAGAATTCCGTCGAGGTCATCGGGATGAATGGCAACCGTCCACTTCCAGCCCAGCAAATCCTCCGGGCCAAGCCCGACATACTCCAGCCAGGGTCGATTGAAGAAATCAATGTGGCCATCGGGCCGAGCGGTATGGATGAAAGCAGGGGCCGAGTTGATGATGAGCTGAAGAGCCGAATCGGGAGCTGACGTGCTCATACCTGGTTATGGTTCACGACATAAATTTTCGCTAAACTCCGCGAATTCGCGAAGCGGTTCGCGAATCTTCACCTCGCCAAAACTTTTTCCATGCTGGATTCATCCGTGAATCAAGGTTCTTGCCTGTGGCACCAGGCTGGCACGATTCCAGCATAACGCAATCATCCTAAAAGGGACACGTTTTACTTATATGAATCTTCTGTTGGAAATGCAATTGAAAGAGCGGAAGCGAATCGCTCAGGAATTGCACGATACATTATTGCAAGGCTTCACCGGCATCGGACTGAAATTAGACGCCCTCGCGAGATCCTTTCCGCCTTCACTGGCGGCCCTCAAAGCGCAACTTCTTAAGCTTCTGGATGAGTCTGATCAATATCTGGCAGAAGCGCGCCACTCGATTTGGGAACTGCGGTCCCCTGTGCTCGAGAAATCGGGGGCGCTTGCGAAGGCCCTTGCGAAAGTGAGCCAACGAGCGCTGGACAGCACGGGTGTCCACTTGAACTTTTCCGTTGAGGGCACAGAGCTCCAGCCGGAACCTTTCGTTGAGGACAACCTGCTGCGGATATGCGTGGAGGCGGTGGCCAATGCCGCAAAGCATGCCCATCCAACACAAGTCGAGGTGTCTCTCGCCTTCGGCGCGAAGAGCCTGCAACTGCGCGTCCGCGATAATGGATGCGGGTTCGATCCTACAAACTCAGACGCTTTGAAAATTGGCCATTTCGGTTTGCTTGGCATTAAGGAAAGGGTCGCATCTCTGTTCGGTACGCTCTCGGTTGACAGCGGCCCAGGAAGGGGCACCAGCCTGCAGGTGACCATTCCGAGAGATGTCACAGCTCGCCACAAATGCCCGGCGAACCGCGCAGGTTCGATGCAACGCCAAACCCGTGCTCGTGTCGTGATGGGTCTAGCACCCGGTTGCTCGGCAACAACAATTGGGAATAGCACTTTAGACTGATGAATTATGAAAAAGATAAGAGCGATTCGTGTTTTGTGCGTGGACGACCATCCGATTGTGCGGGAAGGCATGGCGGCGATAATGGCGGCCGAAGGCGATATAGTCAGCGTTGGCGAGGCGGGCGACGGTCAAAGCGCTGTGTCCCAGTATCGCGCGCTTAAACCCGACGTCGTGGCGATGGATTTGAGAATGCCGGGGATGGGAGGCGTTGACGCGACGATTCAGATCCGCAAGGAGTTTCCGGCTGCTCGTATCATTGTTTTGACGACGTATGAAGGTGACCAGGACATTCACCGAGCGTTGGAGGCCGGCGCCCAAGGGTATCTGCTCAAAGATTCAGTTCGGAGGGATTTGCTGCGAACAATCCGCGAGGTGCATTCCGGGCAACGGCACATTTCGCCAAAAATTGCTGCGCGATTAGCCGAGCACACGCCACGCGTCACGCTCACTGAACGCGAACTGCACGTGTTGAAACTCGTTGCCAGAGGTTTACGAAACAAGGAAATCGGAGCAGCGCTGGAAATCGCTGAAGACACAGTGAAAGTGCATCTCAAGAATATTTTTGGAAAGCTCAAGGTGCTCGATCGCACTCAAGCTGTGGTTTCAGCAGCGCGGCGTGGGTTTATCCAGCTCGAACACACGTCCTTCGCGTAACTCGAAAGAGTTACCTGTCGTTCACCTAGTCGAGGAATTCACAGAATCCGAAATCCGCTTTACGATTTTCACCATGACAACAGTGATGTCGCCAATGCCGAAGCAGCAAACGAAAGCTGCCAGCGCCGCTCTCAAAGAACGCGTTGGTGGCAAGGGCGGCCAAACCATGAAGGCGATTTACCTCGATAGAAAAGCCGGAACGGAGGCTTTGGTCGCGGGAGAAATTCCGCGGCCAAAGCCGCAGGCGGGCGAGGTGTTGGTCAAAGTCCACGCGACCTCCGTCATGCCCACCGAGCTTCAATGGTTTACGACCTTCAACCTGCCATTCGGCGAGCCCCGCCCGTATCCAATCGTTTTGAGCCACGAGTTTTCCGGCGTCATCGAATCGGTCGGCGCGAAGGTCAACGGTTTCAACGTCGGCGACGAGGTCTTTGGACTCAACGACTGGTTCATCAACGGCGCGCAAGCGGAATTCTGCGTCGTCAAGGCGACCGGGTTGGCCCGCAAACCGAAATCGCTCGTCCATGTTCAGGCTGCGGTCGTTCCGATTGCGGCGTTGACCGCGTGGCAGGGACTTTTCAACAAAGGAAAACTGGAGCGCGGTCAACGGATTCTGATTCACGGCGCGGCGGGCGGTGTCGGCTGCTTCGCGGTGCAACTCGCGCATTGGCGCGGCGCGCACGTCATCGCTTCGGTTTCGTCCGGTAGTCTCGGTTTCGCGCGCTTTTTGGGAGCTGACGAGGGGATTGATTACCGGACGACACGATTTGAAGAAGTCGTCAAGGACGTGGACGTGGTGTTCGACTGCGTCGGTGGTGAAACGCTGGAGCGCTCGTGGGGCGTGTTGGCGAAGGGCGGCAGGATGGTCACCGTCGCAACCCAAAGCGCGGGCATCGCGGACCAACGCGCCCGCGATGCCTTCATGCTCGTTCGCGCCGATGGCTCGCAACTGGCGGAGATCGCCAACCTGATTGACGCCGGCGAACTCCAGGTTTTTGTAGGGACAATTTTTCCGTTGATTGCAGCGCGAATCGCCTACACGCGCGCACGGAGCGGTCTCAGGCGCGGGAAGGTCGCCCTGCGCGTGGCCGAATGAATCCCCATTTGAATACGACCATCAATCAACAAACAAAAACGTAAGACAAATTATGAGCACCGCAATCGCTGAACCCACAAACATCCGAAGAGAAATCAAGCCGCCGACAAAACAGCCGAAGCCGCTGCCGGCCCCAAACAGCGACTTCTACGACCTGGCCAGCACCTTGCCCGCCGAGGAACTGGCGGTGGTGAAACAGGTGCGTG
>WNGH01003118.1_pt1 | contig 21537 bp, 17 predicted proteins | sample 5400631 | NCBI WGS metagenome assembly WNGH01 (sample SAMN13153373, study PRJNA577476) | soil metagenome | isolation source: 115 cm soil or saprolite under Garry oak tree replicate 1 | place: USA:California | collected 2016-06-15
AGGCGGAACCAACAAGCCAGTCGTCCCGTTCGCGACGACGTCCGGGATGCCGCCGACACGCGTGGCAACGACGGGGCAGCCCACTGCCATCGCTTCAACCAAGGCTCGCCCCATGCCCTCGTTAAGCGAAGGGAGGACAAAGAGGTCCAGGACCGCCAGGCATTCCGGTATGTCATGCCGTGTGCCCAGAAACATAACGTGCGGGGTGATTCCCAACTCATCCGCCAACTCCTTGAGCTCACCGAGTAACGGCCCGTCGCCGATGAGGACGACAGAAGCCTGCGGGAATTCGGCCAGCACTCGCGGGACGGCGCGGAGAAGCCAGGTGTGACCTTTGATGGGAACCAGCCTGCCCACTGTACCAATGATCGGTCCTTCCGGCGGGAGCCCCAATTCCTTGCGCTTGACGGTGGCGTTCACCCGCAACGATCGGAACTGCGCAAGGGAGTTCCCGCCGTGAATCGTCACAAACTTCTGCGGACTGGCAATCTTGTACTGCACATGCTCCTGCGCTCCACGATCCGTCAGCGTCACAATCCGGTCGGTTATTTTGGCCAGATGCCGTTCAAGCAGGCGAATGATCGCATTTGCAACCGATCCGTAGTAGCCATAAAAAATATGCCCGTGGGGCGTATGGATCACCACGGGGATGCCGGCCAGCCGCGCGGCGAGGCGCCCCACCGCTCCCGCTTTTGAGGTATGGGTATGCACCACCTCCGGTCGCACGCGTCGCAGCAGCCGCCACAGGGCGACGGTGGCCCACGCATCCAGCACCGGATTGATCTCCCGCACCAACGGTGGCACTTGGAACACCGACACGTCGGCCTGGCCCAGCTGTTGCAGATCGGCTTTCAGCAGCGCGGCATCGTCAGCGGTCGTTGTCTCCGGTCGTCCAAACGCGATACTGACGCGGAACCGGCCCCGATCATGCCCGAGCACCGTCTGGAGAGTCTCCCGCGCCGACCCGCCGTGATCGAGTCGTGTGATGATATGAACCACCTTCTTCGGGGTCAGATTGGATGGCTCAGTCTTCAGCGTTGACCTCCTCGAGAATCCGCTCCAACTGCTCGGCATGCAGATCCCACGTGTAGGTCTCTTCGACCAATCGTCTCCCGCGGGAGCTCAGACGGACCCGTTCCTCCGGACGCTCGCGAAAGAGGCGGAGGAGGCGCCGTACTCCCTTGGCAATCGCCCCCGGGTCATGGCCTTCCGTGAGGAGGCCAGGGTCCACCTGAGCCAGAATCTCCTGCGTTGCGCCCACCGGCGTACCGAGAACCGGCGTGCCGCAGGCCAGTGCTTCCACCGTCACCAACCCGAAGCCTTCCAGTTCGGCCGTCGGCAAGAGCATCAGATCGGCCACTTGATAGTACCGAGGGAGATACTCTTCGGGGATGAAGCCGAGAAGTCGTACCCGCCCGGTCAGGTCGAGACTCCGGATCAAGCCCTCGAGCATCGGCCTCAAAGGCCCTTCCCCCCCGATGAGGACCAATACGTCACGCAACTCCTCCCCCTGCTCGTTCAATGCGTGGAGCAGATTCTCCAGGCCCATGCGGGGACCCAGGTTCCGAACCGTGAAAAGAACCATGCGATCCGTGGGTAGGCCGAGCTGTCTCCGGATTGACGCCCGGTCGGTGGCTGGATGAAATTTCCGGTGATCCACCGCGCCGGGGAGGAGATACAGCTTGCCCTCGGGGATACGGTGTGCGGCAAGCACTCGCTTCCTCATAAAATCGCTCATAACTATCACTCGTGAACACCGCCGCATGACTGCCCGCTCGACCCACCGGCGTCCATAAGCATTGAGTAGCCGCTGCATCCGTTCACCCGGCGTCTTGCCCTGCGTGTTCCGTGACAGGTACTCCTCATGAGCCAGGGACAAACACATGTAAATCCAACGCCGTGCTCGCGCGCGTTTAAAGATGATCGGTCCCAGCCCTGCCAATGACTGATGGATGAGAGCCGCATCAAAGTAGTGGCGAGCCGCGGCGCCGTCGAGCGTCCGCAGCGATCCCGCGACGGACGAAAGGACGAAGGCGACTTCATTGCGCTGGGAGAACGGATACCGGTATTCCGTGGCCCCGTCCACCGAGGCGGTAAGCCTGGGGTCCTCGGCCATAGCACGGGTCACTACAGAAACAGCATGGCCGCGCTTATTGAGCCCCAGCACCTGCTCCCGCAAGGTCCTTTCGGCTCCGTTGCGGGCATTCGCAGCCGTCACTTCGGAGAGGAAGAGGACATTCATCGCGTTGCTGCCGGTTGCGGTTTCTTTGCCTTGAAGATCATCTCACAAAACCCCACATACTGGCAGTCCAGGATTTCATACCCGTCGGCTCGAAGACGTCTGGCTACCTCTTCTCGATTAAAGTGCGTGATATGTTCATGAGCGTACGCGCCGACCAGGACTTTTCCATAGATCCACTCAAGCACCCACCAGAGCCAGCGGCCATAATCCGGTGTGCCCAGCACCAGGACCCCACCCGGACGAAGGACCCGCCACATTTCTGACCATATTTCCGGTGAGTCGTGGACGTGCTCGATCACTTCGGAGTTGATCACCGTGTCAAAGCTCTTCGCCCTGAACGGGAGCCGGTCACAGCTCGCCCGGACCAGCAAGCGATGACGCGGCTTCAGCCAACGCAGTTTATGTTGAAGGATGTCCAGACCCACCGCGTCGGGCAGGTCCTGAATGATCCGACTGGACCCGCAGCCGATGTCCAGCACGCTCTTCCGGTCTTCCAGAAAACCGAGGACGATCCGATGTCGCGTTCGCTGCCAGTACCGCTGCAGCCAAATCGGGCTGTCGAAGGCCCGGTGATCGTAATCGGCCGCCGCGACGGAATTGCGCAGTCTCCACATCCGCACCAGGGTTTTCGCGAAGGCCCATCCGAACTTGAAGAGTCGCACATGGGAGCTGCCCGAGCCCCGGGACATATAATGGAACGGAATCTCGAGAATGCGCCATCCTTCCGCATGCACCCGGATCAGGATCTCCTCCAACATGTCGAAGTCCCGCGCCACCAGCGTGAGTCCCATCAGCACGTCGCGATGGTACATGCGGAACCCGCTGGAGAGATCGCGGAGCGGAAACGACAGGACCCGGCTGTAAGTGAAGTTCAGAATATGGCTCAGCAACCTTCGGAACCGGCTCATGTCGGCCAGCCCGCCTGGGACGTAGCGGGAGGCAATCAATACTTCCGCCTCGTCGCGCCGCCGCCAGAACTCCTCCAGGAATACCGGTCGGTGCGACAAGTCGGCGTCCATGGTGACGATGTACGGGGCCGAGGTGGCCGCAAAGCCGGCCAGGAGCGCGCTGCCGTAGCCCGGCTCTTTCTGCACGACGACGCGGGCTCCCCGCCGTTGCGCCGCTTCTGCTGTTCCGTCCCGTGATCCCCCATCGGCGACGATAATCTCCGCCGTGAGACCCAGGCCGGCGATCATCTCCTTGAGCGCGGGGAGCAACAGTTCGATGTTCTCCCGCTCGTTCCAAGCAGGAATGACAACAGCCACGTCAGGCTGTTCTCTCAAATCATCGGTTCCAGATTGAGCCGGATGATCCGAGCCGGACACGCCCGTCAAGCCTCCGGCCGCTTGGCAATGAATCCAAGGACGTAGTCTCGCTCTCGGAGAGCCAGATCTACGCAGCCCGCTTCAAACTCAGCCCTCGCCCTAGCGTCAAGTACCTCAAACCCCACGGCCTTCAGGTCGGCAATCGCTTCCTCCAGATCGTACATGTGGAAAAAGACCGGACGGCTCGTGCGGGCCTGGCTGATCCGGGGGCTCCATCGATCATAATCGCCCAAGCCACCGTCATATCCTAGACGACGGGCCAGCCGTCGAACGCGGTTCGACCAGGCGAAATAAAGGCGAAACTTCCAGTGGCAACGCCGGTTGTGCGTGGTCATGACCAACTTTCCTCCAGGTCGGAGAACCGACCAGACTGACCGAAGAGCTGCCACCCTCCGATCCCTGCCCGGAACGAAGGCGATGATCTGTGCAAGCATGACAGCACCATCAAAGCAGGCCTCACGAAACGGAAGCGCGATGACATTCCCAACGAGACAGGAGACCGGCAGGGCCATCGCACGGCTACACTGCCTGGCAGCCTGCACCATCACAGGAAGCAGGTCCATGGCAACAACCTGCAAGCCAGACCGAGCCATGGACGCAGCCTCGCGTCCACCTCCGCAGCCGACATCAAGGACGCGCTGACCAGACGTGAAGGCGCAATGGACGAGTGTTTGCTCATACAGGGTCAACCCCTGAGCAACACTGGCCGAATACGCCACCACCTCCTCCGGATCCCCATATTTCAAGCGGACCGACGCTTCAATGTCAGACCGTCTCACGTGATCCCTCCAAGCTTCTGATAGAGGCGATAACTCCACGCCGCCGGTCGTTGCACCGTCTGTTCTAGCCACCGCCAACCCGCATAGGCCCTCGGGCCGATCACCAGATCATACTCTCCAAGAAAGCTGACCAACTCGGCGTTGAACCGGCGCTTGAACTCATACACTCCGTACTCGGGATCTTCAGGACTGGGTTTCGCCGAAACCACGCCCCGCATGTCATAACAGCGGCATCCCGCAGCCCACGATCGGCTGATGCCTGTCCACTGTAATAGATAAGACGCCATGAGGTTCTGATCCTCTCCGGTCGAGGCCCCATACATGTACCAGGCTGTCGGTCCGAACCTCAGGATTTGAATGACCGCCACTACCCGGCCGCCATGCTCGGCGAAGAGGTACTCACCCAAACCGGTCTGGACGCAGTGGCGCCAGATGGCTTCATGGAATCGGAGACTCCGGACGGGAAACCCTCTTCTGCGTCCACCTTGCAAAAGCAGCTGATGAAAGATCCGCAACGCATCGCGATCGGTGCGCGGGACGATCACAACTCCCTTCCGCTTTGCCAGCCCGATGTTGTACCTGCTCTTGTGCGGCAACGCGGCCAGCAGGCCTTCCGGCCCTCCGTACCGGTCCACCGGAATTCGCATCACGTGTGCCGGCTGCAAAATCCGAAACAGGCCCTGTTTCTCGACTCGCTGAAAACCCATGCGCCTCAGGGCATCACGCACATCCCCCCGTTCTTCCGGCACAGCAGGGTCGGCCTGGACAAGGAACGCCCTGCTCACAGGCCACCTGCCGCAAAGCCCCAGCAAATTGCTCGACTTGCTCAGCCTGGTTCCAGTCAAGCACAGGGCCGCGCGGCATATAGAGTAAGCCGATACTCGTACCAGGTAGCCTTCGGCGAAGGAGCAGCGCGGCCGCCTGGATCCCTGTCCCGTCTTCAAGCCGGAGGAAGATTGGAGTCCAGCCGGTATCGGATCGTACTGAAGCCCAAGCCCGCGATTGCATGAGATGTCCGGTTGAGGCTGCCGCAACGAATGCGTCCCAGGCCTTGCCAGGGTCTTCGCTTCCGACAGCGACATTCAGGAGCCCCATACTATCACCATGCTCCCTTCCGGCCGCGAACCACCTCGTCCAATACCGCAAGGATCGCGTCCGTCATTCGTTCCGAGCTGTACTGTAGCGCCTGCTTGGTCCCACGCGAAGCCAGCATCTGCAAGCGCGCCGGATCTTCGAGCAACTCGCGGAGCGCAACAGCCCATGCCCCTGGATCATCCGGGTCGGAAAAGATTGCAGCATCACCGGCCAGCTCAAGAAGGGCTGGCGTGCTCGAGCACACAACCGGAGTGCCACACGCCATCGCTTCGAGGACCGGCAACCCGAACCCTTCATAATGAGACGGAAAGGCAAAGAGGTCGGCCCCAGTCGTCCGCCACCATCCCTACCGCCTTGATATCGTCCCGCACCTCCGAGTTCTTGACAAATTCCTCAAGGTGCGTGAACGGCGGGCCACCGACCAAGACAACCGGGTGTCGTGCGCGAAGCACTTTCGGCAACCTGGCAAAGGCTCGGACCAAGGTAGGCACGTTCTTATGAGGTTTAAAGCCGCCAACATAGAGGACGTAGCCTTTTTTCAAACCATAGCGGGTCCAGACCTCGACGTCTGCCATCGGATCGCCGTGTGGACAGAAGGCTGGAGAAGACGCTAGCGGGATGACTCGAAGCTTGTCTCGATGTGCTCCCAGCAGTCGTTGCACATCTCGGGCCGATGTGTGCGAATCCACCAAAACAGCCGCCGCTCGTCGTACGACCAGGAAGCAGAACAACCGAAATGGCGGGTTCAGCCACAGATCGATGGGACGATCATTGAACCGGTCTTCCACGAAGAACGTTAAATCATGGATGGTACTGACGACAGGGACGCCGGCGAACAGCGGCACTTTGATATAGGGAGAATAGAAAACGTCGGCGCCTCCGCGCTTAAGGGCATAAGGAAGCATGACCTGGTCCCACCACACAGTCCACCGCTCAGGAATCCTGACGACCTTCACGTTTTGGCTCTGTACCCGAATCTCACAGGTGGTATCCCCGATCAATAGGAACCGGTCCTTCGGTCTCCTGGAAGTACCAGCACGGAGAAATCCCTCCAGAAACCGACCGATTCCAGTGCGCCGGCCCGGCTGCCACTCCCGGATGTCAATTCCGATAGTCAATCCGCTATAGCCTCCTTCACGCTTGTCTCCGTGTGTCGATGGCGGTTCACGTATCGCCGATCTCATAAAGAAGCAGTGTCGGCCCCGGTCGTCCCCACATATGTGCTGCTGTCTCGGAAAGTCGGACTCTCAAGCTCTCTGGACAGCACCAGTCGCTGTCGGGACCGAACCGGGCAATCAGCTTCTCCTTCTGCGTGACCTTGTCAAAGAATCTGTTCTGGATAGGATAGCGTTCGGGAAGCCGGCGATAGCGACCATACACGCCACTGCTAAGGACGACGAAGCGGTAACGTTGGGTGAGGACGCGGTCGAAATCATAGTCTTCAGTCCGAGGTCGCCCCTCCACCGGATCATTGAATAGTTCCATTTCATGGTACCAGTATCCGGGTCGGAATTCGGCCCGTTCCCTCTCGAATCGGAGGCGCATCCCATGGCCGGGATTGCGGCACTCTTCCGCCGCGATAAGCTCTTCCAGCCGCCCATCAGAGACAGGCACGAACGGCCCATAGGGTTCCGAGAGGATTCTCGTTCCGGCCGGGACGTGTTGCTGAATCCACTGCCCTGCCAGTTCGCGCGTATCCCGTGCGCCGATCAGTACGGTTTCCTTCATAGTCGCAACGAGAGGCGGCAGCAAGAAAACAACGGCAATACCGCCCGCACACCATGCGACGAGCGTCGGCCGAACGTCCCGCAACCACAGGATGATCGCCCGCAACAGATCAGCTCCGGCGAGCACCCAGAGCGGGTAGATGGGAAGGATGAAGAAATCGCCCACATGAGTCGCGTATCCCATCCAGGCATAGTACACTGCGACAAAGCCCGCCAGCAGCCGTTCCGGCACCCTGCCGACGATCAGCCACCGGCCAAGCCCCACAAGTCCCGCCAGCGTAGCAGGCCAACCAAGGCCCAACGGAAGACTGTCAAGCAAGTAGTACTGATAGCCGATCCGATCCTCCGATCCATACCATGTCGTTTGCATGAGCCCCGCGACTTTCTGGAGGAAGCTGATGAAGGTGGGCCAATCTAGTATCGCAAACGGAGTCCCGATCAGAAAAGCCGCCGCGGCCACACACAACGCCACACCGCTTTGCCGCACTGCCCCAGGCCATCCGATTCGTATCCAGGGCGCTACCACAAGCCATAGGACGCTGAGACCCGCCAGGTATTTGGTCGAAGCCGCCAACCCGACCGCGACCCCGGCAGTCCAGAGCCAGCGGTCCCTCTCCGTGCTCAGGTACCGAACGATAGCCCAGGCGGCAAGCAAGGTAAACAGCGCCATCAGGACATCCGGCTTAGCAATGCGTGACGAAAAGCTGTAGATGGGCGAAACCGCAAGGAGCGCGACGGCTGCGAGTCCCACCCCTGTCCCCCATCTTTCGTGACCCAACTGATACGTTAGAGCCAGACAGGCCATGCCGCAAACCAACGCGAGGCCTCGTCCCACAAGGTGCAAGGCAATCGGCTGGGAGAAATAGAACGCAGCAAACTCCACAGAGGAGGAGAACAAACCTAGCAGATTCCCAAGGAAGTAAAACGCCACATCGAGACCGAAAAGAAGGTATAAGAACAGGCTGGGATATACAAACCAGTTGGGGTTCAAACCCTGCTGGCCGAGGAGGAGTGCCCGATCAATAACATTTTGTTCGTCCGAGAACTTCCAGTCTGGATAATCGATGTTCCACAATCGGAACACTAGACCAATCATTAATATGATGAGTAACAGCCGGCGCGGCGGGATTCGAATACGTGAAGAGATATAGTTACTGTCATACGCTATTGAGGACACATCTTCCATACGTGGCATTCCCAGCTTATCGAACATCGCATTGCTTAAACACAATAGGCTAAAGAGATTGCAAAGGCTCCAGAACGCCTGTTTCCATCATTCAAACCACATACGAGCGATGGTATAGTTACCTTCGCTCATAACACCAAACAATCAGCAAGTCTGTTACGTAATACCAATGGCCATATCAGCGCTTCTTCGAATTTACTTTGACGACAAACTTGCCACTGCCTCTGCACCAATGCATTCACGATATAGCGCCTCGACCGCCCGAACGTGGCGCGTCATACTAAATTCATGTTCCACCCGTTGTAGACCAGCTTTTCCCAGCCGCGAGTCTAACGCCGGGTTCCTTAATAGTTTAATGACAGCTTCGGCCAGGAGCGTGGCGTCAGCCGGTGGCACCAACAGACCCGTTTCCCCGTCGATTACAATCTCCGGCACCCCTCCCGCATCAGTTGCCACTACTGCTTTAGCCATTGCCATCGCCTCGATCAACACCCGCCCGAAATGCTCGCTTAGTGAAGGGAGAACAAAGAGATCGCACAGTGCGAGGATATCCGCCACATCCTCGCGCCACCCTATAAAAAGCACATGCTTGTCCATGCCAAGGCGTCGGCAATCTCGTTCCAATTCCCCTCGGAGTTCGCCATCGCCAGCAAGAATCCAATGGCACTCAGGTACGGCTTGATGGACAAGTTGTGCGGCCTCTAGAAGGTATTGATATCCCTTAAACGGAACAAATCGCCCTACGCTTGCGACCACCGGTCCATGACTGGGAAGTCCCAATGACTGGCGAAGATGGTCAGGAGGAGGATACGGATGAAACTTGGCGAGGTCCACGCCATTGGACACACGCTGCACCTTTGTGGGTGGAGCCCAGGAAAACCGCCTCCCTACCGCCTTGGAGTTGACAATAATGATCCGGGCCAGCCTGGCGAGAAAACGATCAAGGAAGTGGTCTGTGTCTGCGATCCGAACGTGCCAGATCACGGGCTTGCGGGAAAGCCAGCCAGCCAAGCCGGCATAGAACATCGCCCGGGACCCATTCGCATGCAGGAGACGTGCACGGGTTTCATGACTCAGGCGCCACAGCGCCATGAGACTCCTGCCCATAGCGGGTCCGGGCAGTCGGAGTGTCGGGAGCGGGATCACACTTGCCTGGAGCCCTAGAGATCGACAGCGCTTGGCAACTTCTCCATCATGAGGTACCACGATGATTGGAGCCCACCGTGTCCTGTCCAGATTCGCGAGCAGTGAGAGCAAGCTGATCTCTCCCCCACCCACGATGTCTCCATGGTTCGACACCACCAACACGGTGACGGGCTTAGTCATAGACGCCACCGAAAGGTGAGCTCCTTCCAACGGCCAACCTCTGTTCCCAAGTCCATGGTGAGTTTGACGAGCGGCACCAGCCACCACGCTCGTCGATGGGAAGGATAGTGCCGCGTGAACAGGAACCGCCAAAGCAATGCAGTGTAGTAACCCAGGGCTCCTGCCGGGACAAATACGAGAAGGCCTGGCCAACGGACGAAGACCACAAGCAAGACCAGTAGGCGCAGCGTCCATGAACTCCGAATTAGATACCAGGCGAACTGCCTACGATCAGTCGTAGCCCTGAAAAGCCCGATCTCGCTCTGCCCACGGCGCATGAACCATCGAAAGATCGCTCCTAACCTGCCGCGCGGCCGATGGTACACGACAGCCATGGGCGTATACACGCAGGGTCCCAACGCAGTGACGCGTTCTGCCAACAGAAAATCCTCACCTCCCAGACGGGCATCTTCTAAAAACCCTCCTGCTTCAAGCACGGTCTTCCGTCGGTACGCGCAATTGCAGGTGGACAGGTATCGCGTCGGGACGATTCGCCCTTGGGCGTGATGCATGTAGCGAAGGCCCCCGCCGGGAAAGCCTAGAATATTCTCGGCATACCCGATCAAGCCGCAGTCCCGAACCAGAACCGCACCCGCCACGCCGAGGATCCACGGGTTCCGGCTGAACGGTTCGATGAGGGCCTCGGCCCATCCCTGCTCTGCCTCGCAGTCGTCATCGATGAAGAGAATAACCTCGCCGTGGGCTTCGCGCACACCGACGTTCCTGGCATAGCCAAATCCCCGACCTCGTCGTGGAAGATGGACGTATCGAACACTCGGAATATCTCGTGGCGAGTTGGTTTCTTCCACGACGACAATCTCAGAGTCTCTTCCGAGATCACCCGAATGCCGAATCGACCTTACCGCACGCGCAAGGGCGTCAGGCCGATCTTTCGTGCAGATGATAATGGAAACATGGGTCGACTGGTTTAATCGTTCCACGACCACCTCTAGCTGATGCTCACCCCGCACCCTTTGCGTATCGCAACGATATTTTGATAACCAAAGAGCTCACAAAATATCGGGCTGTACGGCCCAATTGGCACGAGGTCGCATGGCAACATACGATAGAAATCGTACTGAGGGAGACGAACAAAGAAGTCTCTGCAAAAGGTCTTGCTAAACACGTTCATCACGGTGAATTCAAATTGAATAACGTCAATGATATCCTTGCTAAGCGTTGCTTCCAGTCCGTCCAAGACCTTGAGTTCATGACCTTCTGTGTCGATTTTCAGTAATTGTATGGACGTAATTCGCTGTTCGCGGAGGAAATCGTCCAATTTGATCATGTTCACAGTCAACGCAACGGGCTTGCCGTGCCAAAAAGCGGTGATGGCTTCAGGATAAACGGATGCAACACGACTTCCCGTATCGCCCGCATTCTCAACATCGTAAATAGTTGCCACACGAGCTTGATCGTCACATCCAGCCTTAATCGCCCAGTAACCGTGTTTCGAGGCGTGCTTCTCCAATTGCGTGAACGCCCGAGGAGACGGCTCGAATGCATAAAGAAGGGCTTGCGGAGCAAGCTTCATAACCAGATTGGAGTACTCTCCTGTGTGCGCTCCAATATCCAATACGACTGGACTCGTGCCCCAGAACGCAGAAACCTTCCGCAAGAAATTGTCTTCACCGGTGGCCACAAAGTCATTTTCACCATCGAAAGATACCCCGATACCTCTCAAACTGAGATTAAATAAAAACTTGTTCAATCTATAAAACATCTTCCTCGCAAAAAAGGCTTTATACAACCGCATGGACAACCGAAACACGTCATGTTTCATGTTCGTAGGCGTCCCTACGCATTCTCAGAAACAACAGGCCCGATATTTGAGTGAGCCCCACCACCTGCCACATGTCATAGACGCAGATTTCAGCAGCAATAACCCGGCAAGACCGAGGGCTCTCGGAGGACAAACAGGAGTTCCAGCCCCCTTGGCGCGCTGTCTAGTAAGGATCGTCAACCACGCCAGGTAGAGCGGAAGCAGAAGGATTGCTGGACCATACGCGGCACCTAAGATGAGAATGGCCATAACCTTTTTGTCCGCTGCCGCCAAGTCGAACCAAGCGCGGAGCGGGAACCTGTCCCAAGAGAGGGCATACCCTGGAAGCTCAAGCCATACACCGGTCAAGGCGTGGCGGCTGAGAAGATAAGGATGACTCATGCCGAAGCCAAAAGCCTGCCGAAGCATGCTGGAAAGCGTCACGCGATGATGATGAAAAACATTCGCGTCAGGGGCATATGCAATCTCAGCGCCACCCTCATAGAGACGAGCACAGAGGTCGTAATCCTCTCCGTAGATTTGCACCCCTTCATCAAAGCCACCCAATTCTTGGAAGGACTCCCTTCTGATGCCAAAATTCGCAGTTGGAAAACCTCCTGCCCATGGAGTCCAACGCTGATAACGCGCCGGCTTCTCTGACGACTGAAGCGTGTAGAGGGCACTGAACAATTCGACGGTTGATGCTGGAGGAGCCGAGACCACCCGACCGGCTACCGCACAAACTTTGGGGTCTGCGAGCGGCGCAAGGAGGTGGCCTAGCCAGGCCGGATCGGGGGCGCAGTCAGAGTCCGTGAAAGCGATCACGTCTCCACCGGCGGCCCGAGCTCCAGTATTGCGTGCCGTGGCGGCTCCCCTCCGCTGTTCCGCAAGAATCTGTACCCTCTTCGAGATGTGGTCATGTGCAAACCTCTGAATCAGAGAGAGACTCTCATCAGTCGAGCCGTTATCCACCAGAATAATTTCACCCGGCGCGGGATCCAAACGCGCCAGAGCCGTCAAGCAGTGTGGCAGCGTCCTGCTAGCATTGCGGATCGGCACGACGACCGAGGCGTTCAGCATGATCTAGCGCGACCGGTTCTCTCCAACGCGACGTTCCACTTCAACGGACTTCCCCAGTGCAAACATCTTCCTGTGTATCTGGAACACAGAATACGCCAGCACCGCCGCGATGACAAAACCCATCCACCCGTCCTTGTACCCGCCGATCATTACGTACCGGAACACGAACGTCCGCGGCGGAGAAAGGACCAGCTTCACAAGCCTGAAGCGCTCCCCTTTCTCAAATTTCGCTTGCGCTTCGAGCGTACTATAGAGGTCCTGCTTTCGGACGAATTCCCGCAGATTGTCCGAGTTATAATGGAGCAACGGGCTCTCCAGCATGCCGAGGGACCTCTTTACGTCCAAATCCTCATGTACCGATTTAAAATACCGGCATGCTCCTCTTTTCAAAAGCTTCACTTGCACATCGTTCTGAAAAACGTGGCGGATGGGACGTCCGCAAATATAGTTCTCCCTCCGGACACTATAGGCGGCATACCTCGCGGCGTCACTCCTGATCCGTTCGCGGATTTCCCGAGCGAGTTCGGCCGTGACCACCTCATCCGCATCAATCGAGAGCACCCATTCGCCCAAGGCCCGATCCAAGGCAGCATTCTTCTGGTTTGAAAAATTATCGAACGGGCGGACAAAGACCTTATCCGTGAATTCCCGGCAGATCGCAAGGGTGTTGTCCGAGCTTCCGGAATCCACGACCACGATTTCGTCCGCCCAGTGAACGCTTTCGAGGCAGCGTCGGATTCGATGCGCCTCATTCTTCGTAATGATGATGACGGAAAGCGCCGGCATCGTCTTGGTCCCCCAATCACGCGCTTGTCATGGAAGCGCCGCGGTTGACGGCAAATTCTTATACAGAGCCTCAATCGGAGCAAGACACGTCGACCAATCATACCGCTCTTCCACCAACTGGCGGGCGGCGGTCCCAAGACGGACGCGCTTCGAGGCATCTCCCAACAGGCGGTTCATGGCCGCGATGAGAGAGGGAGGGTCGTCGGCGATGAGCACGTGGCGCTCATGAGCGGCGTCGATACCTTCGATTCCTACAGTAGTGGTGACAATGGGCAGTCCGGCTGCCATCGCTTCCAGCAGCTTCGTCCGAGTGCCAGCGCCCGTAAAATGCGGCGCCACATAGATGGTGGCCTGATGCAGGTGTGGGGTCATGTCAGTCACCTCTCCTGTCACGGTAATGCTCGTCCCGGAGAGGCGGCGAACGCGGCTTTCAGGATTTCGACCGACCAGCCGAAGCTCCGCATCGGGATGGCTTCGGCGGATTTCTGGGAACAGGCGGGAAGCCAACAGGATCGCGGCGTCCACATTGGGGGCGAATCCCATATCACCCGTGAAGAGAATAACCGGCTGACTTTCACGGCCTGATGTCTTAGGCTTGATGGCAGCACAGTCGATCCCGTTCGGGACGACCAGCACATTACGTCCTGGACGCGCTTGTAAGCAGCGCACCCGATCCACGTCCGAAACAACGAGGATGCAATGGGTCTCAGGCCAGCACAGGGCGTCGAACGCGGCCAACCGCGCCAGTCGGAGAACGTTCCGGGCGCGGGTGACTATTCCGGCCTCGTGCTGAATGGCGCGGAGCGGCCCCGCAAGACCGTACGCCCACGTATCCAGAATGACCGGTACCTGAAGACCCACAGGCAGGTACGGCAGCATGGCCGGCTTCTCAATCTGAACCGCCAAATACGTCCGGGTCTCCAAACGGCGTCGAACCGCATAAGCTAGCGCCGGGTCCTTTACATATGGGCTCACGCGAAAGACCCGTCGAAGTGCACCGCCAAGGCTAGGGGGCACGAATTCCATCTCTGAACAGAATTTCCCCAGGAGATTCTCCGTTTCCTCAACTCCCTCGACCGCAGGCGCGACAAGATCAAGGTCATAGCGTTCACCCAAATATCGAACCATGTGATACATCCGGAGAGAACCACCACCCTTTCGTGGAGAAGGTGGGCTGGGGGCCAGAAAAAGTATTCGCATGAAACCTCGTCGAAACACCCTATGGCTTCATCGCCCAGGCAAAGTAATAAAAGCCAAGCCATTCGGCCAGAAATGTGCCATCGCAGCTTTTCCACAATCCCTGGGTCCGCTCTACCAACCGAACCTGCGCTTCCCGAAATCGTTGGGACCGATACAGCAATGGGATATAAGGAGGCACCACCCCGGCGGGAAAGACTCGGGCATTAGCCAACCCGCAATTCCCCAGAAGGTCCAGGATCTCTTGAGACGTGAAGGCCCGTTCGTAAAACGTAGCCGGCGGTATGCTGCCGGGAGTTAGCGCACGCTTCATCCGGCCGATCCAATCAAGCGATCGAAAGAGAGAAAACTTACGTGGAACGATATCGGAGTAGAAGAGCCCGCCAGGTTTCAGAGTGCGGACCATCTCAAAGACAATCGGAGCGGGGTCCGGGAAATGTTCTAACAATCCAGTCGAAAGGACCACATCGAAGCACTCGTCGCGCACCGGTAGCTTCAATCCGTCTCCGACCGCAAACCACCCGCCGACATTTGCGGCGGAATAATTAGTCCGAGCGGCTCTCAAGGCTTCCATGGAATAATCGAGACACGCTGTCTGGTACCCCTCTATCGCCAGAAAACAAGAGAGCCGACCGGATCCGGCTCCTACCTCAAGAAGCCGTCCAGTCTGAGGGAGTATCGACCGCAGATACCCCAGTTTGATCCGATCGAGGATCTGCGTCATAGTTCGGGCCGTCAACGTAGACCGCTGATCAACCCAGTACGAGTCCCAAAACTGGCGGTCTTTATCGTCCACCAGGCAGCTTCCATATTACGAACTTGTAGTCTGCTGGCGTCCCAATCACAGCCCATTCTCGCAAGCGTCTCACCAGGGACTTAAGCCGCTCCACTACCCCTTTGGCCTGAGCGAATTCGGCTTCGTATATCCGCTGCCAGGCAAATCCTTCCTGCTCGAACTTCTGTTTCCAGTAGCTCAGGGGTCGGACATTGATATGCGTGGGATCGCGGAGGGCGTTTGGATGACGGGGATGACATATCTTCAAGTACGCCATGCCAGTATCCGTAAGAACCCGCTGTATCTCCTTAAGTACAGGCCTAGGATCCGTCAAGTGCTCAAACAAATCGAGGGCCGTAACCAGATCACAAGTGGCCGAGTAGAGAGGAAGGCCAGCCTGAACATCCGCCACGATCAGTCGACCGCGGATTTCATCCTCACTCTCTGAAACTGCATACATGCTAATGTCCACCCCAACGACCGAGCGGACACCTTGTGACCGGAAGGCTTCCACCAGATATCCTTTGGCGCATCCGATATCCAAAACCCGTTCAGGACTGCATCGGAAGCAGAGGAATGTCGCCGTCCGGCTGGCGACGGGATAGATCAACTCCCTCGTATGAGGCGGACTCTGCCTTGTCTTTCCCTTAAAATAATCCTCGTCATAGAAGTTTTTTTTCTTTAAGTCAGGCATCGTCAGCTTTCGAACCTACAACTTCTCGAAATAAGGCGAGCATTTCAGCTGCGCTTCGAGTCCAGATGAAATTCGCCGCTTGCTTAAGACCGGCGCTCGCCATCCTTGCCCGAATAGTTTGATCACCAGCTACCGTGCAAATCGCTTCGGCAAGAGCGGAAGGGTTTTCTGGATCCACATAGAGCCCGGCCTCCCCTGCCACTTCGGGCAGAGCCCCTCGGTTCGAAACGATGACTGGTGTTCCACAAGCCATCGCTTCCAGCACTGGCAATCCAAATCCCTCATATCGCGAAGGAAAGATGAAAAGGTCTGCTCCGGCATACAAGGCTGGCAGATCCTCGGCAACGACATATCCTGTAAGCACAATATCGTCACGGACGCGGAGGGTCTCAAGGAAAGCCTTTTTCTCCTCTCCCCAGCTCGAATTAACGACCAATACAAGCTTTGCGCGGAGCCCACCTTCCAATCGAGCCCACTGGTAGGCCCTGAGCAAGGTCGGCACGTTCTTGTGGGGCCCGAATGCGCCAACATAAAGAATGTATCGCCCCTTTATTCCATAGCGTATAGCCACCTCAGCAATTTGGGAAGGCGAAGTAGGGTGAAAAGCCTGGTCGCATCCAGGATAAATAACACGTATGCGCCTTTCATCTATGGCCAGCATTTCCACCAGATCCTGCTTGGTTCGTTGTGATATAGCAACTACAGCGGCCGAGCGATGAATCAGCCGCTCTAATTTCAATCTGAACGCCCTGTGTTCAGCAAATAATCCGGGCAGTCTCAGGGGAATAAGATCGTACACTATCGAGACCACTTTTCCGCGCGGAATAACCGGCGTAACTAAACAGGTAGCAAGAAATAAGTCGAGGCTCCTCCACAGCCTTCGAGGAATCGGCAGAGTCCATCCGAGGTGATCCCACCAGAAGGACAGGATGCGATCAGGGATACGTATGGAAACAACAGGAGCCAGCCCAGCAAGCGAACCAGCCGCGTGATGCTTCAGCCATCCGCGCCTCAGGAACAGTTGATAATGGGTATCTGGGTCAATTTTCAGAAGGGTGCGAACCAGCGGACTAACGTACCCGCTGATCCCCCTTTGACCGAGAAGAGGACCAGCGTCTATCCCAATCATCATTCGATCACACCGCTTGCTGTCCCAGCCAATCGGAGCACAGATCTTCGACTTCCTCGCTCAACCACGTGATATCCCAAAGACCGCTTGCCGGATCCATTCCAAAACCATCGCGATATCCCCACCGGTGATGATTCGAAAGAAAACCAAGAGGCCGCAATAGACAACAAGCGCCCCCAGCGTTGCTGGAATCGGTCCACTCTCTTTCAGAACCAACAGGACAAATACTCCAGCTGCCGTTGCAGCAAGTCCACCCAGGGCCGGTCGGAAGGATGGTAAGGAGGACAGTTCCCGTAGGATTAGCACTGTTGCGAAACCAAGGAGAGCCACTTCTGATATCAGTGTCGCCATCGCCGCCCCCACGGCACCCCAGCGAGGGATTCCCCAGAGATTCCCCAAGAGGTTTACAACAAGGCCACCGCCTAGGATCACTAGCCACCAGTGTTCTCCCCCGCGCGCTTGGAGGGCCACGCCAAGCGGGGCATAGAGCCAGTTTGCAGCAGCCGACCAGGCCAAAATAACCAGGATCGGGGCGGCAGGAGCAAACTCAGCCCCGTAAAGCGTTTGAAGCAAGAGGCCGGCAAGACCGCTAAAGGTCAACGCCATAGCTGGAGCTGCTGCTCCAAGACCCCGCATGACCCGGGCGAAGGCCTCAGGCACGCTCCCTTTCGGTGCTTGGACCATAAGCGGAAAGAGAGCTCCAGAGGCAGTGGCCCCAAAGTACACGGCCAAGTTGATCGGTTTATATGCTGCGCTGTAGAGCCCAAGAGCAACCGTAGTAGCCATCTGTCCGAGAAGAAGAATATCCACGCGTGTATAAAGACTTTGGACTGCTGCTCCTGCGCCAAATGGGGCTCCCTGGCGAAAAAGGGCTCTCAAAGTCATGGTCTGGGCGCCTTCTGTTGGGAGCAGAGGAGCGGCAGCTCGCCGTGCCACCAGCACCGCGATTCCTGCAGCCAGGACATGCGCAGCAAGAAAGGCCACCACACTACCGCCGAGCGCTGCAGCTATGAGCAGCGCTGTCGTGCCAACAATTCCCGAAGCCAGCTCAGCTCTTGCAAGAGAGTCGTAGCGTGCTCGACCACCCAACACGGCCAAGTAGGGCCAACTCAGCGTTCCAAGAGCCAACTGCGCTGCCGCCAGCCCCACATACATGAGCGGAACCGGCTGTTCTGGGAGAAGGACTGCAAACATTGGGATCACTCCGAAGACCAGCCCAGCTAGCAGCACTTGAGCTCGAAGGGCAACCCGAAATACTCCGTTGCCTCCTACGGGGTCTCGCGCGATGGCTCGGGTTACAACCGTGCTGATCCCCATGTTCGGAAAGAGGCCAAAGAGCGCCGCTAGACCCATCGCATAGGCGTATTCTCCTAACAGTTCTGCTCCGAGGACTCTGGCCAGGATTACGGAATTTCCCAAGGTCAGGAGGAACCCTGCGGTTCGGCTCATCAAAAGCAGCGTCGTGCCCCGACCGAGTGAGATCCCGCTCATGGATACCGCTTAGCTGGGGACTGACTCGACATCCCTCTTGCTTGAGACACTTCAACTGTACCTCACTGCACTAGAATTTGCCTTTCGCAAGACCACACGGCTTGTTCCGTAAATAGGGTAAGTGGTGAGTAAAGCAGGAAGGTGCAGGGAGAAGCATCCTTTACTTAAGGCTTTCGGTCCCTAGCGCCGTATAGCCTTGCTCACTACCAGCCGCCCTAGCTTCCCTTCTGCTACAGGATCTAACTTTGACGGGACCCGCTGCGCAATCGCCAGAGGCCGCGTGGTCTCCACTAGTAACCCCCTGACCACCAACGCCGCGAATAGCCAGAAGGGTTCCATAATCCTTACGATGAGAAACGTATTCGATCCGACGGCATGCACCAGAAGGCCCGCAAGCCCTAGCAGAAATCCCAACGCTATCCCGCGTGAAAACTGATCACTCGCGTGCCGATAGGACGTGAGGCCCATACGGAAAATCGACCCGATGAGGATAAAGAATGCGACGAGACCGAGCAGGCCGGTCTCAGTCAAAATCCTCGGGTACATAGCATCTATAAAAGGCCCGCCCGTCACGCCTGTCCCCCAGAACGGGAATTTTTGCCATATCTGAAATGACTGGTGCCACGAACGGAGCCGATCCGACGTCGAGGTATCGATCCTCAACGTCCCCAGACGAACCTGTCCTTCCTCCTGCTCCTGGGTAAACGTGTATGCGACCCGCTCCTTCACCGCGTGTGGGGCCCACAGAGGAACGGAGAGAATCCCAAGGAGCACCATGGTCATCAGAATCGGTCTCCGGGGCGCCAGAAATCCAATGACGCTCAGGCTCAGCACCCCTGCCGCCAAGAACGAGGCGCGCGACAGCGTAGCCATGAGCCCGAAGCTCCCAGCCGCCAGAAGAAGCAGGAGCGGCAGTCGGTTGGTCACCGCGCCGCTTGTCAACAACAGTCCGAGGACGATCGCCAGCATGAAGACAAGATACCCGCCCAGCGTGTTGGGCTCACCTGTTTCCCCCTCAAACGGTGCCGACGCCCGCTCTCCGCTGGGAATCTGCGCGATTGCGAAGAGCGCGACCAGAAAACAGGTGACCAGACTTGCGATCACCAGGCCGCGGGCCTCTTCCTTCGTCGTCACAGCGCTGACGACCATGAAATACAGGAAAACGTACTCGTAATATTTCAGCCAAAAGAAGAACCCGCTCATGGGCTTGACGCGGCCACCCAGCACCCCGATGAGCGTGGCCAGCCCGGCAGCAGCGATATAGAACATGATCGGTCCGTTCAGTGGGGTCCGCAGGAACGGAGCGCCTCCCTTAAAGATCGCCATCTTTGCCATCCAGACAAACCCGATCACAACCAGAAGGAAATCATCAAAGCGAAGCGTAATCCCACGACCAGCCGCCCCCCCGCCGCCAGTCAGTCCCCCGACCAGAAACTCAGGGCTCAGCAGCATTGAGAAGACCAGCAGATAGAGGCCGACCCTCGTGGAGACGAACGCCAGCAGGAGGAACGCGACACCCACAACGATGCGTAGGCTGAACGCGGTGTCACTGGAAACAATGAACAGGGACAGAGCAGCGGCCAGGGCTAGAGGAACCGCAACTATGAGCCCTTTAGGCTGCATCGCACGTCCCCCTCCAGCTAGGCCACGGGGTAGGAAACGGACTGATGCCGAATAGAACGGGCCCTGCAGTGGCCAAGATCAGGACGACGAATAGCGATAGTACTGGTATTGGTGGTAATCAGGAGAAAATTCGGCGCTCACGTTGCTGAGCACCACCCCTACGATATGGGCCTGGGCATTCTCAAGAAGAGTCTTCGCACGCTGCAATGGCGTCCGTCCAATTTTACCGACTTGGTAGACCAAGACCACGCCATCGACTTTGGGACCGATCAATACGGCATCGGCAACAGGCAGGATGGGTGGACAGTCAAACATGACGAGATCATAGTTTTCTTCACAGGCAGCGATCAGATCCACGAAGCGTTGAGAGTTGAAGAACTCAGACGGGTTGGGCGGCAGATGCCCGCTGGTGATGATACTCAGATTGTCCACGCCGGGAGCGCTCAAGACCTGATCGAACCCGAGCTTCCCGAGCATCAGATCCGGAGCAGTCTGCACCACGTCCTGCCACTGCGCGGATCCGACCAGAACCTCGCTCAGGCCCGGCTCCCGCTTGAGCCCGAGCCGGCTGTGCACGGCCGGCTTTCTGAGGTCCGCGTCCACCACCAAGACCCGCCGTCCATCCTGGGCGATCGTGATCGCCAAGTTGATGACCGTGGTGGTCTTTCCTTCGCCGAGGCCGGCGCTGGCGAACGACAGGCTTTTGACCGTCCGGTCTACGCAGGCAAATTGGAGGTTGACCTTCAATGATCTGTACCCCTCCGCAGTCACGCCTTTCAGATCGAACAACGGCGAGAGGCGCGACAGCAATTCCACGGATTCAGCGTCGAGCGTTTCTGGAAAGACCTTTTTGATCACCTGCTCAATTTCCTTGCGGTCTTCCTGCGGGATGACTCCGAGGACTGGCACTTTCAGGAACTCTTCAACACCCTCAATCGTGCCGATAGAGGTATCAAAGGATTCCCGGACAAAGGCCAGGACAAATCCCAGCAACACGCCAATCAGGGAGCTCAGCATGAGATTGATCGTGGCTTTGGGCGCGTTCTTGGGGGAGCCCGGTGTGACAGCCGGTTCGATAATCGAGACTTCCTCGATGCGCTCAGCGCCCCGGATCAAAAACTCCTGGTGTTTCTGCTTCAAATTGGCGTACAAATCTCCATTGACCTTCACCTCACGCTCCAGGCTGGCCTGCTCCAGGGCGGCCTTCGGCAAGGTGATGTACCGTTCCCTGAATCGTCCAATGGACTCCTTGATGGCGTGTTCCCGATCGATCATCGTTCG
>WNGH01001826.1_pt1 | contig 21535 bp, 23 predicted proteins | sample 5400631 | NCBI WGS metagenome assembly WNGH01 (sample SAMN13153373, study PRJNA577476) | soil metagenome | isolation source: 115 cm soil or saprolite under Garry oak tree replicate 1 | place: USA:California | collected 2016-06-15
CTTGTCGAAATACGAGATGTTTCCCGGACTGCCATTCTCACTGTTGTTGGGAGTTGTTGGAATGTTGCTGACCGCTGCAGCTACAGGGACTCTAGTTTTCTAGATGCGTCGCGGAGCGAATTGAAATGATAATCAGCCAGGCTATTCTCGACGCGGTGTCTTCTGTCCACTAGAACTGTCTTGAGTCCTGAGATGTATCCTCCTCCAATGTCGTGTATTTCCGAGTCGCCAACCATGACCGCTTCTTCTGGTCGAGCCTTGAAGTGCATTAGTGCATATCGGAATATTCCCGGATCCGGTTTTCTGATCCCGACCGTGGCCGACGTGATGATCTCGTCGAAGTATTTTGTGAGTCTGACGTTGTCGAGGATTCCCATGGCTACCTCGTGCGATGATACGTTGGAAATTATTCCCAGCTTTACATCTCCTCTCGAGAGCTTCTGTATCGTCGAGTGGGCGTCGTCGAATGCGACAGCGTTCGCCGCGCGGGCTTTCACGATGATTTCAATGGCTCTGTTGACGAGTTGGTCTGATGGGTTGTCTCCGATTATTCGTTCCAGTAACTGTCTCGTCCAGACCTGAATCGGAATTTCTACGTGATGTCTTGATCGAATGGTTTCGTTGATCTTGTAGCCTTCGTGGTAGAGTTCGAACATTCTCTCGGGGGATACTTGTTTGGGCAGTATCGGGCTAATTTCGCGAAGAGCGTTCCTCGTCACCATGTTGTCTTCTATGTTCTGAGTGACGAGGGTCTCGCCTAGGTCGAAGAAGATAACCTTGGTCGGTCGAGACATTGGCCTACCGCGTTTTTGTCGCCTTGTTCATGGAATTAGGTTTGTTGCGGGCTCCAAGAATTGTAGTCTGCGACTCCTCAGAGGGTTTCCTGGAAGAACACTCTCGCGTCGCGAGAATAGAATTGCTACCCCCCTTTTTTTCTGATGCCTCTCGCCAGTTGGAACTGTTCTGGGCGAGTCTCGCGTTTTGACGCGCAGAATTGAACGGTCGAATGTTTTTCCAGAGTGGAAATTGAGCCTATGGCGCTTCGTGAAAGTCTCGTGATCTGAAAACGCTTGCCTAGATTTGCGATCTAAGCTTATTCTGCGATTGTCCAGTTTCAAACGGTACAGTCTGCGGATTTCTGTTCTACGAATTCACTGAGAAGATTACTCTCTGTCAATTCCCTTCCAGAGTCGGGTTTTGTGTCGCGGGGAGCAACTGCTTTTGAGATCTTTCGACGAGGGGTCTTCCCAGTTGAAACTGATGTGGGCGAGCTTTGCGTTTCAGGGCGCAGAGTGGAATCGTTGACCGTTTTTCTAGTCGTGGATTAAGCGTAGAGATCAGCGTGAAGATCCCGCGATCTCAAATCGCCTGCCCCGATTCCGGATCAGGGCTTGTTCCGGGCCATTTTCGGTGGCAGAGTCCTACCTATCAAACACTCGTGGGCTCCTGCTTTGAATTGTCTTGGAAAATTCCAGGATGGTAACTGGTCTGGTAACCGCGGATGGTAACAGTAGGGCTGGCGCCATCTGTCGGATGTGTAGTAAATGGCTAGGGTCGCTCGGTAACGGGCTTCGAGTCTAGTTTGCGCCGTATCGTAGTACTGCTGCGACTTTGCCGAAGGAGTCGCGGAGCATTCGTCCTTCTTCTGTCTCTTCAGAGATGACTTCGACCTTGCTTGCGGAAGCTGTCAATGATGTCTCCATGATCTGTGGCCTCGAGCATTGGCTTGCCGCAGTTCTTGCAGGGTCTCGTCGCTAGTTCGTTGATGACTGCGTGGGCTTCGTATCTGGTCCCTCTGAACTCTTCAATATTCCCACAGTTCTTGCACTTGAGGACTACCCGTTCTCCCTCCAGTTTCTCCGAGATGAGGAGCATGTCGACTATTCCTTTCTCAAGATACTCCTGGACCTTCTTCTCTCCGAACGCCGCCTTGCCAGTTTCGTGTCCTAGCTCGTAAAGGAATTTCTGGACAAGCTGTTTCTCTTCCCCATACCTAACGCCTTTGAGTATCTCACCGCTTTTCTCGACGACCTCTTCGACTCCTGCTTCGCTAGTGTAGCTGGTGTCGATTAGCGAGAGGACTTTCTTCTTGAGCGTGTATTGCAGATACTCGCCTTCCTCAAAGACGTATTTTGTGGGTCCGGGTCCGCCGATGATGATTCCCTTCAGGTCTGGAATTTCCAGCATCATGTCGTTGAAGTGTTGGCCGACGCGTTTATAGTAGTCGTGGATGACTTGTTCTCTGATCCGCTCGAACCTTCGAGCAGACTGTCCACCAGCCCTGCTCTTGCCCGGTGTTCCCGAAGTGAAAGTCTTCAAAATCTCTACTCTGCGTCCCTTCAGAGTAGCTACGACTGCTTCTGTCCCGTCAATCACGAGTATTCCGTACGTGTCCTTGTCGGCGACGAGCGCAAGTAGTGGTTCGACGTGGAAGCGGGCGTCGCATCTGTAGAAGCCGACCGTGATTGGTTCTGGCGGGATCAGTGTATAGGTTTCCATTTTCTCGCTGCCAGCGCCGTTCTGCGGGATTGCTCCAGCGAAGATTACTAGCCCGGTTGGAGGTGGTTCCTTGAAGAGCTTCAGTCGTTGCATCGTTCGTTCGATCCCGTCCTGGACATTGTTCCGGGTGGTGCGCGATTTTATGTTGACCGCGGTGCCGAGTTCTTCCCGCAGTTGTCCTAGAACTTCGTGGATCTTCCGATCAGGGGGGACGTAGAGGCTGATAAGTTCTGTGCCTCTGCCCTCTTTCTTTGCGAGTTGTTCGAGGGTTCGTTTGAACTTGAATTGTGCGACAGAGTCTGGGCCTGGCATCTAGCGTCCTCCTGCCTTTGAAAATTCTTGTTTAAGGGCTTGGCCAGAGTTGCTGCTATTCGTTCAGAGAGAAACGTTGCGTGTCGAACTGGAATCGACCGGAATCTTATTCTTCACTTTTGACCAGTCCTCAACATCATTAGTGCTCAGAATCGTATTAAATCCTTGTTCCAAAGGTATTCGAAGACCGCCATACCCGTCGCAATAGACAGCCCTTTCAGTCCTCTTCGATCACATTCTCCATTCTAATATACTGAACCGGATTGTTTCTGGGTTTCAGACTCGGATGAAGGCTGTCGTGAAGCTAGGGGGCGCCCTGTTCAGGCGGGACCCAGATGTTGACGCGTTGCGGAGTATGGGAAAGGTCCTGTCCAGTTTCGCAGGTGAAGGGAATCAACTGGTAACTGTTGCCGGTGGCGGTCAGAATGCACGGGTCTACATTGACGTTGCGCGGAAGCTGGGAGCGGATGAGTCGACTTGTGATCTGCTCGGGATCAGCTTGACTAGGGCGAACGCGGAACTGTTCAGGCTAGCCCTGGGCGGTGTCGCTGTCACGAAGATTCCGACAATGCTTTCAGAGTTGACCCATTATGTGAGTCCCGGGAAGGTGGTGGTTCTTGGGGGTCTTCAGCCGGGACAGTCTACAAATGCCGTTGCAGCTCTAGCGGCGGAGATTACTCGAGCGGATTTCCTTGTCAACGCGACTGATGTTCAGGGAGTGTATACTGCGGATCCGAAGAAGGATCCTAAGGCGAAGATGTTGAGGTCGGTCAGCGTTGACAAATTGCTGAGCTGGGTGATGGCGGGGGATGTTTATGCAGGAAAATATGAACTGTTGGATCCTGTTGCGTTGAAGATTCTACAGAGGTCGAGGATTCCGACGAGGTTCGTCTCAATGGAGGACCCGTCGAACATAACGAGTGCTTTGCGAGGCCGAGACATCGGAACCCTCGTCTCTTATTCCTGAGAGGCCTGCTTGATGAAACTGTTAGACCTGTTTCAATCTAAAGCCCAGGTGAGACTCGTAGAACACTTGTTGCAGAACCGGGACAAAGTCTTCAACCAGGCCGGTCTCGCACGCGTGTTGGCCGTGTCCCCGTCGACTGTTGCGCGGATCGCCGAACCACTAGTCAAATGTCGAGTATTGATGTTCGAAAGATATGAACAAGGAATGAAGATCTTTGCCTTGAACAAGGAGGAACCTGCGGCCCGCAACCTGATGGACTTTTATGACAAGATTCGCCATCTGTAACGTCCTGAGCTTCGAATGATCCTTATTGCTTGGACCCATGTGATTTCGTATCTGAAAGCGTCCTTCTAACAGGGGGTGAGTTCGCGAAGAGCATCAGCTTCAATCCATTTTGCTGACCTGGAATCACAGTCGCAGATCTCGGCGCATGTTTTTGATGGCTGCTGGATGTAGCACTGGATTTCGCTTACCGATCTGTCTTAGCGCCCAGTTTACTGCTTTCTTGACAAAGTTGCGTTCGTCTGAGGCTTCTCGGACTATCAGACGAAGGAAATCTAGAAATGTTTTGTCTGCTGCTCTCTTGTCGTGAACGGCCAGTTCGGCCATCAGGACGAACCCCGCTCTCTTGACGTACTCTTCCTTTCTCTTGGACCATTCATGCGCCTTTCTGACCGCAAGTTCAGTCTTGTCGAACAGATTTCCGCAAGAACCATCGACTACATCCCACGAGTCGAAGTCGGCTGCCCACTTCTCCGTTTGCTCTTCGGTGACCCTTGCTGGGTCGTCGACCATGCCCGCTAGAATTCGTGCTTCGTGTATCCCAGTCCTCCAGAGCTGTTCGGCCATGTAGTGATTCTTCCCGATCTTTCTGGCGAGCTCTCGGAGTTGCGGAATTGAGACCCGAAAGCCTTGCTTGTCTGTATTCCGAGGCGTGCCATTCCCGCAACGGCCATCAGGTCACCTCTTTTCTTGATCTCGTAGATTATCTGTTCTAGTATGACTGGCGAAGAGTGTTTGCCATGGCTCTTGACTGGCCGATGTCTCACTGATGTTCAGCTGCTGAATTCCGACGAGCCTTGAAAAGCTGTTTGAATCCGTGAGGGGCGAACGCGGCTTGAAATTCTTTCCGCCTGTCTCTGGCCACAGCTTCGTGCCCGATATTTGGGGTCGTTGAATAATTGGAAGTCATCGGAGCGGCATTTCTATTGGTTGAGTTCCAGACATCGAGAAGAAGCCGAGGGTGCAGCTTCCCTATGAATGCTGGCGCATAACGAGAAGTCACATGCTTGTTCTTTGTGACTATTCGTCTTCGACCATTCTTCGTCTGCTGTAGTCTCGGGCTACTATCTTTCGCCGACCTTGATGGTTGTATGATTGTCTAATTTGGTTCTGCGCATTGAGCGACTTCATTCTTCTCTTGGCAGTTGCAAGTTCTGCAGCGGCTCTCATGTGTACGAGGGCGATTGCTGATATTATACCAACCAATGCGCCTATTGCCAGTAACCACGCGTTTGTAGTCATCCATCTAGGGACTAGGCAGCTGAGGCAGAGTCCTCCGCCCGAGGGTTGACTTGAACTACTCAGGACGTGTATGGGTACGGACTGTGTTCTGGCCCATGATGGGTCGTTGCTGTCGGTGGCGGTGAAGCTGATCATGAACGTCCCACCCGCCTGGCTTGAGCTGGGTGTGAAAGAGAACACTCCGCTGGCCGGATCAAAGGCCATGTTCGGAGATAGCCCTGCGGCGGAGAGTAAGACCGTTCCTCCTGTCCCTGTAGGGTCGGTTGCAGAGACCGCGAAGCGTAGGTTTGTCCCCACGGTCGCGTTCATGGGACCGGGGACCATGATGATTGGGAGGACATTTGCCGAAACGACGGTAATAATCACGTAGGTCTGGGCCGAAGAGACGCCGTCTGTAACTGTGAAGCTTACTGTGTACATTCCCGGAGCATCTGCCGCTGTGGGGGCCCATGTGAACGTGCCGGAAACTGGTGAAGTTCCTTGGACTGTTGCGAAGCTCGAGTCCGACGGTAACTGGTTGGCCGAGAGAGTTAACATTGGCGTCGAGACGGAAGAGTCCGTTGCCGTCACGGCGAACATAAGGGTTGATGTCTGAACGACAGTCTCCGTGGACGGAGTGATTAGGACCGGCGAAACCATAGTCCCAACATTTATGGTTAGCGATACGGTCTTTGTCAAAGACCCGCTCGTTCCCGTAACGATTACGGCGTAAAACCCTACGGTTGTTGGGCTGATTGTCAATGTTGAGGTTCCAGATCCACTTATGGTCGCTGTGCCGAGCGAGACAGTTACCCCGGTCGGGCTGAGGACACTCAATCTCACCGTAGACCCAAATCCGTTCAGAAGGTTCAGACTGATAGTGGAAGTTCCTTGCCCTCCAGTATTGATCGAGAGGCTCGAGGGGTTTGCTGATAGGCTAAAGTCTTGGAAGGTGAATGTCGCGGTCGCCGTATGGGTCAAGCTTCCACTCGTGGCGGTAAGTCTCAACCCGTACGTCGAGGCGGACGAGGACGAGCAAGAGACTGTTGCAGTACCGTTCGCGGTGAAGCTGGTTGGTGATACGGCCCCACAGTTCAGTCCGGTCGGCGCGTTATCTGTCAGTGTTACAGTACCCGTTAACCCGTGGATCAGGGCTATTGTAATCGTCGACTTTGCGGACGATCCGACGTTTACTGCGGAGGGTGAGGTCGCCACTATTGTAAAGTTGGGGGGAGTCCCGAATGTGAAGGCGGCGGTGGCCTGATGAGTTAGCGAGCCGCTGGTTGCAGTGATGGTCACGGTGTAGACTCCTTGGCTGTTCGAGCTGCAAGAGAGAGTCGCGGTACCAGAGCCGGTGACGCTGCTCGGTGTCACCGAGCCGCAACTGAGTCCGGAGGGGACTGAGTCGGTGATTGTGATCGTTCCGGTGAAGCCGTTCAATGCAGTGAGTGTCATGGTAGATGTTCCAGACGAGCCGGCGGAGATTGCCGCGGGTGAAGACGCGCTGATAGTAAAGTCTCGGAAGTTGAAGATCGAAGTCGCTGAATGCGCCAGTGATCCGCTAGTCCCAGTTATCGTTAGTGAGTAACTTCCGGCACCGGTTGCACTACAAGAAACTGAGGCCATGCCTGACCCCACGATGCTCGCACCGCTGATACTTCCGCAGCTTAGACCACTCGTCGCGCTGTCCGTCAAAGCCACGGTGCCCGTGAATCCATTCAAAGCGCTGATCGTAATAGTCGTCGTGCCTGATTGGCCTATGGTTACGGCAGCAGGCGAGGTGGCAGAAATTCCGAAATCAGGCCCGGAGGTTCCGAACTGTACGGTGTACCAGTTTGCGTCTAGCTCTTGGAACTGGTAGCCTTCAATCCCTATTTCGATGCCTGCCAGTTGGCAGGGAGTACTGGGGCTCAGGCCCCACGCGATCAGATCCTGTTGGCACTGGTGTGCTACGTCCGCTGTTATCATGTAGGGCTGACCAGCTGCCACTTGGCCCAGTGTCACGTTGTCCCAGCCGAAGGAGTCGCCCGGGTCGTAGGTAGCCGTAGTTCCGACAGGGCTGAACGCACCGTTGATATTCTCGGCTCTAACCTGGGTGTCTAAACACTGGTAGGTGGAGCCGCCAGATGTGATTGGCCCGTTCGGCAGCCAGTAGTATAGTGCCACGTAGATGTGGTAACGGTATGTGCCGGATGGGATGAACTTGAGCATGGTGAAATTGGCGCTTACCGAGGTAAGGCCGGTTGGCAATACGCCGCTGGCGGGAGCTTGGCAAGGTGACCAGGGAAATGTGCCTTTCTGTGTGGTGGCATAATAGTAGCTATTGCTTCCACCCACTCCCGGATTTATCTGAATAGTCTCTGCAACGCCGTTCGCAATTGTGGCAACACTACCGGACAAACCGTTGGTGTTTCCACAATTCCAGCCTTGCGGGAGTGAGGTGCAGGTGCCAAAGTTACCCGACAGTGAAGATGCAATATTGACTGTAAGACTGCTCGTGGTAGTCTGCTGCGGCGAAGATGAGTCTTTCGCTGTTTCGGTCACCGTATAGGCTTGAGCAGTAGCGTAGCTGTGGGTAGCAGTCGCGCCGTTACCAGTAGAGCCGTCGCCGAAGGTCCAGTTGACTGTGTAGGGGCCGGTTCCCCCAGTCGTAGTCGAAGTGAAAGTTACAGGCGAGTTGACCAGAGGATTAGCTGACATAGTGAAGATGGTCGACAGGGGCTGCACATTTAGAACTGTAACGGTCTTCGAACTGGTCACGGTCTGCTGGGGCGAAGACGAGTCCTTCCCAGTTTCAGTCACAGTAAACGATTGAGCACTGGTGAATGTGTGAGAGACAACAGCGCCTGTCGCTGAGGATCCGTCGCCGAAAGTCCAGCTGATCGTGTAGGGTAGTGTTCCTCCACTGGTTGTGGCCGTGAACGTCACGGGTACGTTTACGAGAGTAGTGGAGGGTGATGCTGTGAAGCTTGTTGAGAGGGGTGGTGGAGGACAGCTCGTCGTGCAGGGTGCACCGAAAGCGCTGAGCATGTTCGGTGCTCCTGCGTCGTTTGAGTTGATCGATGATAGTCCCCACGCGGCTTCGATTGTCGACAGGTACGAGTAGTGAGATGCATTAGGTGGACTGATCTGAACTCCTTGCCTTGCTGCTGGTCCGCTGAAAGATGCGTAAACGCACTCTCCGGTCCCACCAGTATTGGTGCATTGATTATAGCCCTCATCGTACAGTACAAGTAACGTTGCCTTTGTTGTGGTGAATTCGGTGCTGGCAAGAATCTTCGGCACTAGCGCAGCTAGGTAGCTGTCGCCTCCAGATACCCCGGAGTCATGTCCGTTATCATTATCGTTCGGTGTTAGCCATATGAAATTCGCAGGACTAGGCGCATTCAGCGCAGCGAGAAACTCGGGGTCACTCGAGGATGCGGTTGTCAGAAAGTGGGAGCATCTGCTCGCAGTGTTCATGTCAGAGAAATCGATGAACGGGAAGTGGTCTCCGCTTCTAGGTGGACTGAAGCTGCATGTTCCCGAGCTGCCCGCGTCCTCAGCGAACGCCTGCCAGGTTAATCCTGCAGATTCGATCTTATCGACCAAGGTGGGCGTACTTTCGAAGTAGCAACAGACTCCGTCCCCGCTGGTACTTCCATCATTGATCGCTCCGAGTAGAGCGACATAGTTTGGCTCACTGTTATGATTGATAGTCCCCCACGTCATAGCCAGAACATTCTGGTCAGCCAACGTACTTTCATACGTGCCTGAGCCACCGCAGCCGGTGTAGACGCTACACAGCGCCTGATTCTCCATCATAACGGTGACAATATGATCGAATGGAGCGCCAGCCGGCATAGCCATACTGGTGCCCCGAGCATGAGACTGCTCGCTGGCCGCAAGCGGACCTGCCAGTAAAACTCCCAGCAGGACGAAGCCAGCGAGCAGCAAAACCTTGCTTGTTCTATTAAACCATGTTCTGTCCGACAAAGTATCCTAGCAGCCTCCTTCCCGCCTGAACACGATAGCCGAATGCTTCCGGTTCAGATCTACCGATACGATTCTTGTTTTCGCACTCAATTTTCGTTCACTACCTCAGGCGGACGTTAAGCCCGAGCCGAACACTGCTCGCTTGCCGAACTAGAACCAGACTCTTTGTGATGAGCGAGTTCCTCGGCAATAGCTACTATTGTTCTCCGACCAACAAAGGCGGTTCTGAACCCGGCTGAAACGCGTCGGGTTCTTGTGCCGATCTTCGAGTGGACTATGGCGTGGGCTGACTCACTATGTCTGGTGAGTATTCTTTGCATTGTTTTTCAGACTCTAGTCTTCCATCTTCTTCCTTCGTTCTATGGAGGTCGGTAAGAAGAAGATGTATTACGGTGTCGGCTCTGCCTGCGGGACCAAACCGAATCTGGGCTCGGCGCTGGCCCCGAACATTCTGCTAAAAAAAAGGTTGGACTTCGAAGCGCCCGCCGCCACCACAATCGGTGAACCCGTTTCCGGTTTCAAGAGAACGGACAGGAAAGCAAGCTCTCCTATCCATCCGTCCGACTTTCGATGATCAGCGGAATGGAAGGTACAAGATGCCTCCATCGCTCCACGTCCAGAACGTGCCCTGTTCCAAGTTATTAATTCTTGGGGTAATCTAGGTCATCCATGCTTATACGGCCTCAACCGTGTCTATCCACGTCTATCCCGGATAATTCGCATCAATCATAAAATTGTCATTTAGAGACGATGGGATCAGAGAACGAAGCACGTAACGTAAAGGGTTCTTGGGTCCTTTCTTGGCGCTAAGCTGCTTAGGAGGAGGAGACGTTCATAGATGAGCATAGAAAATCGGTGTCAGAGTTTGTGCTAGGAGAGCTATCGGGATCTCTTGACGAAACTGTAGCGCCGATAGCCTGCTGTAACATCCAAGAGGATAACATAACCAGTTAGGAGAATGGTGTTGCTAGACGCCTGAAATAAAGGTCCGATGCCTAACACTACTCCGACCGTTATTGATATCAGAACACTCAGAAAAATGCCGAGCGCAATTTTCTCCAGAGTGTTGACTCCCCCCCCAGGAAAGACCGTCAGGACTGTGAGGAAGCCGGGGACGATACCTAAGACTCCCAGGCCGAATACGATTCTAAGAAGCAGGAAAGGACCGGTTTGTACATCGGAAATCACGAAAAATAATTCCGACGCGGCGACAATGATCACAATATAGAACCACCAAGAACTCCATACGTCAGCGAGATATTCCTTGAAAGACCCCAGAGGCTTGAAAGACAGCGTGATTGTCCCTTCGGACTGCAGTTGTTCGATCATAGGTAGAAGCTTCGGATCGTTGAGTCTGATGCCTTCCTGAGTCAAGGATTTCTTGAGAGAGGCGATGGTGGACGGACGATGCTTCCTTATGGCCTCGATGAGCGCTTCCCTCGTTAGTTCGGGCAAATCCTAAAGCCTAGCCTCTTTCCGGCTAGATTCTGAGACCCAGATATGCACTTCCGTTTCCGGGCACTTCTGGGAATTTTCTTGGTTCTCACATTATGTTTCTCGGGAGGCGGAGGGTACACATCGGGGCAACCTGCACAGGTCTACGCTCAGAATCAACTCGTCAAAGCTTTCCTATTGGTTCAACAGGCTGATCTAGCAGGAGCTTCCCCAGGGCAGATTTCCCAGCTGGCTAACAACCTGAATCTAGCTCTCCAATATCAGCAGAATTCGAGCGAACTCTCTGCCAACAAATCTGCGAGTCTGTCCAATGCCATCGCGGCAGAAGCTCTTGGTCTAGCCAACACCGCTCGGGAACAGGTTTCATTTCATCAGGGCGTGGCATATTCGATAGCAGTGGGCGCTGGATTCGCCTCGGCATTGATAGTTACGGGGTCACATCGCATCGCCGAATTCGCCCGTAGGCTGAGACAGCGGCGAATGCGGCTGGATTGAGGAGTCGAGTCACACGCGACGGCAGATCCTATTTCTCCTCCTGCTCTTCGCGAGTTTCAGCCTAGTCTATAGCTCTGTAGCATATTACGCTCTGAGTCGGCCCCCCGCTCAAGAGTTCATGGCCTGGGGAATTTTTTCGCCCAGCGGCACTCTCTCCAGCTACTTTTCCGGGTCTGAAGCCAATGTGACACTCCGCAAGGTTCTGGACTGGCACTTGGCTATTACGAACCAAATGGGGTCTATCCAGTATGTTCAACTCGTATACCGGTTAGGGAATGGCACCAGTGCCGACCCAAGCGCCACGGTCCCAGCGAGCAGCGTTCCCCCACTGGGTAATAGTTCAATCTTCATTCCGAACGCGCAGACAGCCTTGTTGAATTTTACTTGGAGCATTTCAAATAAGACTAGGGGCGGAATGGTGTTCCTCAATATGACTATTAATGGTCGACAGGTTTCGCCTTCTGTTGGTGCTGTGGGAGGTCAAAAGTTCAGATTCTTCTTTGAGTTGTGGACATATGATGTGGGGTCAAACTCGTTCCAATACGGTTACAAGGGGCAGAATTCCTGGGTCGGCGTTCCTCTCCAAGTCTGGTTCAACTCCTTGTGAGAAATTTCCATCTTCATCCCAGCTTCTCGTTGGCGTATATCTGGTCGGTGCCCGTGGAGTATACTAGGTCAAAGTTCCGCGTCACGGCGGCGGTGTAATTGCTTCTCGCTTGCACGTAGAACCCTGAATTGGATCCGAATCTTAGTGTGTAGAGGTTCTGCCAATAGCTGGTCAGCACGATATAGTTAGCGGAATCGTCGGCGGTTGTGTAGGTGAGGTTGAACCCTGGAACGGTGGGGTCCGCTCCAGGCTTGACGAAGCCTCCCTGCTGGTGTGTAATATTGTCCTGCTCTGCCTTCGGCTCTCTAACCGCCCCGTTGATTCCCGCGTAGAACCTCCACCCGTCCTCATCGGGATGAAGGAACAGGACAGAATGTTGTTGGAATAGGCTAGCAGCGATGTTTGATACGTACAATGACGATCCCGGGATGTACTCGACGGGGTCGACCCCGTATCTAGTGAGGGGTATCATGACAGCAAGAAGAATCATGATTATGATGAATCCCGCCCTCAAGGGACGGAAGAAGTTCCATCTTCTTAGGGTCATTGCGGACTTTCGCTCTAGAAGCCAAGCCGTGAGAATGACAAAGGGGAACAGGGCAAACAGATAGCTCCTCTGGAGGACATCTTCCCGAGCGAATATCGCGATGGGTATGGTTGATACTGCTGCGAGAAATAGACCTCCGAGGAACAGTTCTCTTGTCTGGAGTTTCCGGAAAAATGCGAAGAATGCAAGACCCATGGCCCAGACGATGACCGAAATGCCTTGTTCTGCGAGCACGGTCAGTCCGTAACTGTAGGATGGGGTAGCGGCAACGCTTGCTGTTGGGGCCGTGGATCCCAGAGATCCTCGTAGGAGTGCTTGCACGACTCTGTCTATGATTGATGTCTGAACCAAGATTCTGGCATCGACGGCAATGCTGGCCCACCAGATGAGGACGACTCCAACAAGGGCGATGAAAGGCAGGACCATCTTCCCGGCTTGTTCGTTGAATATCCGCCGAGATTTTAGCAGGCATAGGAATAGGAAGCCGGCCATTCCGAGGCTGACCGCAAGCGGGGTCTCTGGATGGCTAGCCACGAAAGTAGGTGCCGACAAGATAGCAAGGGTCGTCCAGAGCTTTCTCCGAGGTTCGTCGTCTATTATTTTTACTAAGAGGAGTATTACTCCGAGGTAGAGTACCAACTCTAGGCTTTGAGGTGACACGTGCAGCTGAAACCATAGTCCTCCTAGAAGGACTGCGGAGGCGATCGAGGCGTACTGCGGACTAAAGGCCCTGGCGATGACATATGCTAGGAAGACGACGATCAATGATAAGCCCAGTGGATAGAATCTCATCAGCTGGAAAGGATCAATGCCAGCAACCGACACTAACTGGCCAACAAAAGCGAATTCTCCTGGAAACTGGTGAACGTACCAGTTGGGAGAGGTAAGCCACCCCTGGTAATTGAGAAGGTCCAGGGAGTTTCCCGTATGATAATAAGGGTCGAGGAATCTTGGGTCTTGATAACTGAAAGATGACAAACCAATAAGGTAGAACGCAAGGATGAAGAGTGCTGAGATCTCTAGACCGATTCTTGCCTTGCCTTGAAGGCTTGATCGGATGAAGAACAGAGCGAATGCGGCTGCGAGCCCCCACCAGTAGGTAAAGGGTAGGTGCGAGTAGTAGTAGAAGCTGTTTGCAGGGAACAGCATGACTTTGAAGGTCGAAGCGGTGAAAAACCAGAGAGAGATGGCCTGGCTACTAAGAAGGAGTAACATTGTAAAAGACCTCATTTCGACCGTCTCATAGATCGGCCTCCGTTTTGGATCCCTTGGTCGAGACGAGACTGATAGCGTCTCAGCCTCCGGATGGAATTGAGCCTCCGCTGGCGGCGTGACTTTCACCTTTCGTCTTTTCCCCTCTTCTTCTAACTTGATGATCCAGTAGCTCGTAACAAGTAATAGTGCCATGATGGCCCCACCTACACTCCATACGTTCAACAGGGTTAGACCAATAGGGAAGTTCTGAGATAGCCAAACTCTGAAGAACGCGTTTGATGTGTCCTGCAGATATATCCAGTACAACAGAATAGTTATGAAGAGAGTCTGTATGGATAGAAATACCTCAGTAAGTCGTTTTCTTGTGATTCTTCTCATACCCTAGTCTCCATCACCAATATTCCAAATGTCGTGACTGCATTTTTCACTATCGTGACTAAAGGAGGCCGCTATAATAGTCGTTCAAATCTGAGGATCATTTCTGCTCGATCACGAGCTTAGGGAAGGGATTACGAGGAAAGAGTGCCGATAGCCTAGTGACGATTCTTGTGAGATCGGTTGCGTGAATTCGAAACACGGTTCAGATGAACGGACCAGCGAAAAATCCTCTCATAATCATTTCCATAGAGGCCTATTGGCCACTATGGACGCCAGTTGCCGAAGATTGAACAGTCTTCGGTTCCATAGGGTTGTATATTCACCGAACAATACAGCTCGGCCCTTTCTAATGTCGCTTATGGGATCGTCACATATTATTCCGGCATTTCCCACACTCTTCACCCAGTGAGCGTCGCTCCCTGCCGTCGCGGGACGACCTCGCGTCTGCGCGATCGACATGGCGCTGACGTTGGCCTGAAAACTGTTCGTCGCATTGAAAACCTCAACCCCATCTGTGTTGAGGCATTGTTCCCGAAGAGATGGTTGGACTCGAGTTGAGTATGGGTGCGAAGCGATGCTGACCCCTCCAAGGTCGCGTATCTTCTCCGCTGTCTCTTCCACTGGGAGACCTTTGGGAATGTCTGTCTCAACTCCTATCGCAAGGATGTGTCCGAAGCGGCTTGTAATCTCAGCCCCAGAGATTACTTGGAAGTCCGCATATGCCTTGGCGGCCTTTCTCCCGACCAGCCCTCCCATTACGCTATCGTGGTCTGTTATTACGATCCCTTGAAGGCCCTTTTGAATGGCAGCCTCTATCATTTCTCTCGGCGTGTTGAGTGCGTCGAATCTGCGGCGGCGCCGATTGCTATAGACAGTGTGGCAATGTGTCTCCCATTTCAATGAATGAAGTTCCCACGCAATCCAAGGTTCGGGTCGATTAAACTCTGCATGTCATGTTTTAAGGTTCGATTCTCGGCTTGGGTGGAGCAATCAAAAAGAACATCGATGGTTCCGAGGATAATCCAATCGATTTCCTTAAACTTCGAAACCCGTGGAGGTGACAGTCTTTCAGTTTGGCCGGGGCGTTGGAGACTGAGGAGTCATTCGAGGCCTGGCACGGGTCTTTACCAGGTAGGCGACTATCGTAGTCGTGGCAGCTGCTATCACAACTGCGGCTAGAACGATGGTTGTGAGGGGCAACCCGTTTTGGTTGTTAGGAGTCGGTGGTGGGATCAGGAATTCGGACATTGAACTGGCTTGTCCATCCGTTGTCTGATTGAATTGTTGAAGTCCCCAATTTGTCTCGATGGTTTTGAGAAGGGAATAGTGAGAGTATTGGATCGACGATTTGTAGTTGGTCTTGGCCATTGGTCCTGCCCAGATGCTGGTCACGTAGTCGCTGGGATAAGTCTGCAGACCCTCATCGTATGTTATGAAGAGAGCTGCTCTCTGTGTCATGAAGATATTACTGCCAAGTATCTGAGGGACCAGTTCGGATAGATACTGATTCTGTTGAGAAGTAGCATTGTCGAAAGGCAAGCATTTATCGTGTCCGTCGTCGCACAGGTTAGGCGGTAAGCCACATCAAGTTTGAGGCGCTGGTCGTAGAAGATAGATCGTTGATCAATCGATCATCAGGATACCCCTGCCCTGAATTTGCTGGGACTATCCTGCCGCACCTGCTCATATTGTTAGTAATGTCGTCATAGTATACGAATGGATCGTGCTGGCTGTCATACTCTCCAGAAACGCCTCCATATCCTACATAGCAACCTCCAGTACAACAGTTGATGTTGGTTGGGGATCCTACACAGAATGTAGAATAGTCTTCCATGTAGGCTTTCCAGGTCATGCCCGCTGATTCGACTCTGTCAACAATATTAGGTGAGGTGAAGGGAAAACGTGGATATCTGTGGATTGAGAGTCCGATTCCCACAGTTTGTCTTGGATGACGGTAGTGGGCTACAGTCGCCAGAAGTGCCTTGAAGAGATTGAGTCCAGCCGCTGGTCAGTGCAAGATAGTTTGGAAGGCTATCGTGGATGACAGCCGAGTAGCCATCCGCGAGACCATACTGGTTGGCGAGCTGTTTTATGTAGGTGCAGACGCCCGTGCATCCAGATCCATACGTCTGATTTATGCCCCGGTTCTCGAGAAGTATGACCACAAGATAATTGAAGTATGTGCCGCCAGTGCTGGCCCCGAATGCCTTGGATGGTAACCCCATTATTGGGTTAGTAATTGCCAGGGAGATGATGAAGAATACTATGGAATATTGGATTCGAACCAATGATCACTGGACGCAAGATTGAGGCTGTTTTCTTGTGCCCTTATTCTGCCTTTCTCAAGATGACTGCTCCCATATTCAGCCAGGTATCCAACGCAACAGCTTGATACAATCGGAATCCCCAGCTTCTTGTAAACAAAGAAGCTTAGGTTTAGAATGGAGTGCAGTCTTCCCTTGCTGTTCTCGCGAATCTAGTGGGAGAGCGAAAGTGTTCAAGTCTTGTTCAGTCGGAAGATGGAAGTTCAGTCTTCTGTCGCTTCGAATATGGTTGTGCGGAACATGTGCAGTATCGATTTCTGCTTGGAGCGAGTAACCGAGCCATTGCTTCAATGTCTTGCGTTTCGTGGCCAGAATGGTCGTAGTGAAAGCCCAATCTCCCAGAAGCTACCATGCACTGTGTGAACAAGTGCAGATTTGAAGGTCGGACCGTTTTGTATAATGGGCAGCTGGGAGTAGTAGCATTGTGAAGGACCTGAAGGACAACTAGCACGCAATGCTTGTCAGAACGGCAGTGCGTCTCCCATTTGAAGACATGACTCCCAAACTTCCGGATCGTTTAACGGTTAAACCATCTCCTGTTATGCCGTTCGAATTCCGTCTCGCCTCTATCACACAATTTCAGCCGCACCTAGGTTCAACTTGTCCCTGTGCCCTCTAGATCGAGAGCAGGAGTGTTCAAATCATCCAAGTGCGTATTTGATCCAAACGAAGGTGTCTGGACCCTGCTGGCTGAGGATGTCTAAACGTAGCGAGCCGACATGCGCTGCCTGAACCGTAACCACGGAGTCTTTCTGATCTGTTTTCTAGCTTCGGCCGGGGTTGTCGGCTCTTACTCTCTTAGACCAAACCCAGCGATTGACCAGGTAGGAGAAACTGGTCTAGCCCAGCAGACAGTCTCGGACATCCCGACCAGGTCTATGGTAAGGACGACCTTCGCCCAGAGTGCGGGCCATGCACCGGTAATTCAAGGCTGGGGCGGCGTTACTCTGGATGAGGCCTCGAATGGCCAGTTAGAGTCCACATTGTCAAGGCTAAACCAGTCTGGATACAACGGGGTGAGGATAGGCTTCAGCGGAAGCGTTACGCAATGCTCTTCTGGCGAGCTCGGTTCTTGGAGCCCGGACCGGTTCAATCAAACCATACACATTGCTCAGCAATACGGCATGTGGGTGATTCTTGACTATCACAGCTATGGAGATCTGGTTGACAGTACATGTCAGACACAATGGTTGTTGTTCTGGAATGGAGTTCTGTCCACCAACTGGCGCTATGATAGGATAGTTTGGGAACCGATCAACGAGCCAGCGGGCTCTGTCCCTGTTCTATCGGCGGCATATCAGGCGTGGATCACGCTAGCTAGGAGCAACGGAGACAAGCACTGGATTGCGGTCGAGAACACGATAAGCAATTATGGATGCAATTTCGATCCAATGTCCCTCGTGAACTGTTATCCGACAGTAGCTGATCCGCTAAACCAGACCTTTCTATCGATTCATCCGTATCTCTTCTACGACCTCTGGCAGAGTAGCTCCAGCATCTATGGGGAGTGTAGCTCTATTAGCGCGAACTCCTGGGGCAATGCTACAGCCGAGTGCGTCGCCAATGTCTACAACCAGGGGATGCTTCAGGCAAGTGGCAAGTACCACATGCCGATACTGGATACGGAGGGCGGGGCCGTCTACTACAGTTGCAATAATGTGTGTGCTTATCCGCCCGATGCTATTGGAACGGACGATGCCAGCTACTCGACCACCACATTACATTTCATCCAGTATCTCACAAAGCTGATGCAGTCCGAGAGCATGGGCTGGCTGTGGTGGGAGGCGGGCGAAGGGTCTTGCTGCGGTACGCTGGACACTTGGGGAGCATTATTGAGTTTTCAGCCAGCTAGTCCGCCGACACCACAATCGCAACCTCCACAGTGTCAGTGCAGCCCGTCAACAGGATACGCATTTCTTGGAACACCAGTTTTCTGGCTTTCAATCGCCGGAGTGGCGGGACTATTAGCCACCGTGACCACTCTCATGCACAAAAAGAATCATGGGAAAACTATGGCAGACGATTCTAGAAGCGGCGAGAGGACCTGAAGCCCTGAGGTGTGCTATGTTCAGGATTGGTCTTCTTCCTCGTCACGGCGGCGGGAAACAAGATTGATGGCCGGGTCAACGCTAGTCGATCTGGCCGAGTTTCCTAACCTTTCTCTAATTGTCTTGCGCTTTACCACAATTATCGTTGCAGTGAAACCAATGCCGCCCGAGGCTAACAGATACCATGTGAACATCTGCGGATTCGAAGCTCTGATCGTAGGTTGCCAGTCGATGCTTCTCAGGGAATAGTTAGCATTGCTGTCTTGCGACAACAGGGACACGCCCGAGCTGGTGATTTGAGCGATGGTCCAGCCACCAAATACGCAGGACTTATCTTGCAGACAGAATGATCTCAAACCAGGGCCAACGGCGTAAGCGTCCTGGGTTCCAGGCATCCAGTCAGCATCGTAGAAATGCCCTATTCTGTGCAGATCTATCATGGTACCGTTCAGAGCCCTGTAATATTGAATCCGCTTGTAGCTCATACATACTGTGTTCGCATTGTAGAAAATATTGTAGTCGCACTTGGTCTGCGTGGCAATTACGGTCAGCCCGAGCTGGCCTGTTATTAGGCCTAGCCCGTTATCTGGGTTGAAGGCTATGGAGCGAATCAGGTGCGGGTAGGCCTCGAACAGTACTGCGGTATTCTGTCTTGTGAGCGAGCCTTGCTGATACTCGTATAGTGTTGAGTTCTCGCCGCCAATTAACGCGTAGGAGCCGGAAGGGTTCCATCCGACGGCGAAGAACGAGCATTTGGGACTCGCGCAGTTGGTTGGAGGCGGATCGAAGATGTGAGTTGTGGTTCCGTTGAGTTCCCCGATGGTATCGTTCTGGCCAGCAACTAGAGCAAGGTTGGTCGTTGGACTCCAGGCTGACGCGAAAATTGTTCTGTTGTTTATTGGAGATGGTATAGTGCTTGTTGCCTGGCCGTTAAAAAGGAGGTATTTTCCCCATGGTCCAGTGATTAGCGCGGAAGAGTCGTCTGCGTTCCACGTAATGCTTTGTAGGGTGGTACTATTAGACAGTTCCGGCGTCGGGATAGCCTGGACCGAAACGTTGTGGTCGGAAACTGTGATCTTCAGCAGGGTGTTGTTGTCCCCGACCGCCAGAGCATAGGCCCCATCATGCTTCCATTTCACCTGGACGAGATCAGAATTTGTGGGGATACGAAACTGGATGAGTTGGTGTCCGTCAAAGATGAAGAGGTGCCCACTATCGCCGACGACCAGTGCATAGGGTTTGGAAGTGTCGAAGGGTAATTGTGAGGAGCTTGCGGATACTTGCCCGACTTGCATGAAAGGGACAAGCCCCAGCGTCAGGCTACAGTAGAGAATGACAAGAATAACGCGCATCCGATTAGTCCTTCTCGAGTCGCGACCCTAGTGTTCAGGCACTATCGCGGAAATAAAGCTAGCGTCGACAATTCTCCACGTAAATCATGTTGATCAATATTTGTGGCGTTAACTTAAGCAATCAATAACAATCTTCTGATATTTTCGGGTCGTAGCTCCACTGTGCGATTCAGGCTCTCACCCAACGTGTGACTACTTCCGACAGAGAAGGTTCGTCCAAACATGTCAGGGAACTTGGAAATGAGGCTACAGCCAAATTCAGGTTTCCCCTGTCTCATCAGCCGAGGCTAGTGGCTTACTTGGGTTCTGATCACTCATCTTTCGGCGCCTGGAGATCGTTACGATAACCAGTGCGATAACTCCGATTGCGGCTGCAACTAAGGCTCCTAGGATCAATGGTGATAATCCGCCGGGTGGGGATGAGCCGTTAGTTGGGTTGCTGGGGGATTTTATCATGAAACTGTCGGTGAACTCGCTAGCTCCCGCAACAGTGCGACTGGGGGTTCCAGATGGTAGAAAATTGTAAGAGATCTGTGTTGCGTTAACTGTCATCATGCCGAGGTCGTTTCCGGCCGTCAGGTTCATGGCGTTTCCATATTGCCAACAACAAACGTTGCCGACTCCATTTCCATATTGCCAACAACAACCTCTTGCGCTCATAGCTTCGGCGAAGTAGTTGATGTCCGAACGGCTGAAGTTGAGCTGATCGTTCCTCTGGCTGAAGGCTCCATCAATGATCTGAACTGTTCCTGCCCCGCGGTTGTAAACACCGGAGGATCCATCGTTAGCAACGCAAGACTGTGAATAGATAATGTTGACTTTTGAATCTGAAGGTGGCTCGGTCGGTCCTAAGCACGTCAGCTGTTTCGAGCGGGCGTGGATGTGGGCGTGGCCGGTGAGAATTACGTCAACCCCGTGCGACATTAGATAGGTCTCCAGCTGATAGTTTGGATTGTGCCCGTTGTAGTTGCCATTGCCTTCACAACCTTCCAGGAGGTCCGGTACGAGACATGGCTTGTGAAACGCGAGAATGATCCAGAGACCCGCGTTTTTTGCCGCAGAGACGACTCCGGTTAGCCAGTTCCAATGTGCATCCATTCCTGCATTGCCGCACACTGACAGCGGACAATAGTTGTAGTTCAAGCGTGTACTGGAAACGTTTCCGACCGCGTCGGCAACGGTTATGGTAATGATGCGTGCTATCGGATTAGATGCTGGGTAATCGAAGTAGCCTTCCTTGCCATAACAGGTAGTGCTTTCAGTGCAGAGGCCGGAGCCGATGAAATTAATGTATCCACTGCCTGCAGTCGATTGAGAATTGAAGGCTGAGAGCGGCATGCAATTGTCACCGATGAAGGCATCTATGTATCCATCATTGGTGCCGTCTAAGGTAGCGTGACCATCCTCATGGTTTCCTGTAATCATCACATAAGGATAGTTTGGATTGCCCAGCCTGTTCTGAACATTGGCTTTGATGAAGTTGCACCAGTCAACCTCGTTTCCAGTCGGCGGATTGCCGTTGCTGGTTCCGTTGTAGCTGATATCTCCGAGATTTAGGAAGAAGTCTGGCTTCACTAACTGGTGGCTCGCCATGGCTTCCGTGTATACGCCAGAGTAGTATCCCGTGTCCCCTCCGAAATAGAATGTAAAACTGACCGGAGGACTAACAGACACTTCATGGGAGGGCACCGGAGCCTCCACCATTCCCAAGGTCAGAACGGCTATCATCAACAGACCAATCGTTCGAATCTTAGCTTTCATCGAACTGCTTTCAGGGAGCCGCTCGTCGAAGCTATTGTAGTTTGTGTAGGGAACCAAGGTAGTACGCTCCTCTTGCTAGGTTCGAGAAATATCCGTT
>WNGH01004308.1_pt1 | contig 21516 bp, 19 predicted proteins | sample 5400631 | NCBI WGS metagenome assembly WNGH01 (sample SAMN13153373, study PRJNA577476) | soil metagenome | isolation source: 115 cm soil or saprolite under Garry oak tree replicate 1 | place: USA:California | collected 2016-06-15
GGAACCCATTGCGCAGGAGTTTAAGAGAATGGTTTCCTTGGGGATGGCGCCGATGGACGCGATTCAATCGGCGACGTCTCGGGCGGCGGAGATGCTGGACATGAAAGGCGAGATTGGAGTGCTTGCCGCCGGGGCGTACGCGGAAGTGATCGCGGTGGCTGCAGACCCGCTGAAGGACGTAGGGGAATTGGAGCACGTGCGTTTTGTGATGCACAACGGAGCGATTTTCAAGAATGAGATTGCGAAATAAGAAGAAGTCAGAGAGGAGAGTTAAATTTCGACACGGACGCCCTTCCAGAACGCGATACGGTCTTTGATTTCAGCGGCCGCAGGCTTCGGTTCGGGGTAATACCAGGCGGCATTGTCATTGCGAATGCCGTTCACTTCGACGTGGTAGTAGTGGGCCGTGCCCTTCCAAGGACAGACCGAAGTGTGACTGCTCGGCTTTAGGTTTTCTTTCTTGACCGCTTCGGGCGGGAAATACTGGTTGCCTTCGACAACGACAGTGGCGTTGCTTTCGGCAATGATTTTTCCGCCCCACGATGCTCTGGTCATTTTCTGCGTCTCCCGCGCAGTGCGCTACCTTCGGAAAAGGTCGATCGCCCGACCTTTGAATTCCTCCAAGGGTTGGATGCACAAAGCGAATGGATGGGTTCAGAAAATCGGCGAAAGGAAATAAATAACCCCGCATCGAAGCAGGCAGACTGTTGCAAGCGAGTCTTCCGAAATGGCCGACTGCAGTTTGTTACAATCAGCCGGCAAAGGCACAAGGTGTAAAGGGGGGTACTCCGATGGAAGAACAGAATTTTGCGAACCACAGGAAGTTTGTTCCCACGTATCATTTTTTTGCGATGCCAGTTTTTGTGATTAACTTTGTTTGGTCGCTGGTTCGGCTGTGGAAGTTAGGTTTTTCTTTCGCCGGAATCTTCGGCGTGATTCTGGCCGCGGCCTTGGTGATTCTGGCGTTTCAGGCGCGGTTGTTTGCGCTAGCGGTGCAAGACCGCGTCATTCGGCTCGAGGAGCGGCTGCGATACTCGCAGGTACTGCCGGCGGATTTGCAGGCGAGGTGCGCCGAGCTGACCATCGACCAGGTTGTTGCGCTGCGTTTCTCAAGCGACGTGGAATTGCCGGCGCTGGCGCGAAAAGTTCTGGACGAAAAGCTGACGGAGCGTAAGGCCATCAAGCAACTGATCAAATGCTGGAGGCCGGACTACCAGCGCGCCTAGCGCACGCCGCTCGCAACAAATTGTTTTAAGGAGTACGGCGCTTGGTCACTGCGGTTCGACACCGCGCCTAATGATTAAATATTATCGCGCAGTGGCGAGCGCCGCAGCGCCTTCGATTTCCGCGATTTCGTCTGCTGTGAGCCTCAGTTCTCCGGCGCGCATGACGCCCTCGGCTTGCTTGGCATTGCGGGCGCCGACAATGGCAGCGGTGATGGCCGGATGACGCAAAGTCCAAGCGATGGCCACTTCACCGGGAGTGCCATGGTGACGCGCGCCAACCTGGCGCAGGCGTTCCACAAGTTCAAGATTCTTTGAAAGGCGCGGCTCGCGGAATTCCGGATTGCGGCTGCGAAAATCATCGGAGGGCAACGCGGCAGCGCGTTCGCGAGTCATGGCTCCGGTCAGAAGTCCGGAAGCCATGGGGGCGTAATTGATCACGCCGATTCCCTGCTGTTGGCAATACGGAAGAATCTCGCCTTCAATTTGCCGGCGAATGATCGAATAGGGCGGCTGCAAAGAAGTCACCGGAGCGATTTTCTCGGCGCGTTTGATTTGAGCGACGTTGAAGTTGGACAGGCCGATCCAGCGAACTTTGCCTTCGGACTTCAGCGTTGCGAGCGTTTGCCAGGCTTCTTCGATTCCGGGTTTGCCGTCGTCCGAGGGCCAGTGCATCTGGTAGAGATCGATGGTATCAACTTGCAGGCGGCGAAGGCTGTCTTCGCATTCGAGGCGAATGGAAACGGGGCTGAACTCCTTCCAAATTTTGCCCTTCTCGTTCCAGCGCAAGACGCACTTGGTGAAAACGTAGGGGCGCGGGCCGCGCCATTCCTTCAGCGCGCGAGCGACGATTTCTTCGGAGTGGCCCAGGCCGTAAACGGCGGCTGTGTCGATCCAGTTGACGCCCAGCTCCAGCGCGCGATGAATTGCGGCGATCGAATCGGTGTCGTCCTGCGGACCCCAGGCAAATTCCCAGCCGCCGCCACCGAGAGCCCAGGCGCCAAAGCCGACGGGTGTAATTTTGATATCGGAGTTTCCCAGTTTTCGCGTTTCCATTCGAATCTTCTCCGCGAGCCGCGCGAGGCAAATCTCCCTGGCGGCGAATCTGACTATTTTATCTTCTTCAAATTGGATGAGGATACCGCGAAAAGGTTAGAAGGGATCCGGAGAAGAGAAAAGTGGAGAAGAATTGCTCAGTTAGCGGTGAAGGCAGCGTCGAGCGAGACAGATTCGCCGTCGGGATTGGTGATGATGATTTGCTGAGAGCCGGAGTTGAGGGCGGAGTTACGACCGGGAGAGTGTTGGCGTCCTTGAATGTAACACTAGCGGATTTTCCATTCATGGTGACGGTCGCGCCGCTCTGAAAGCCGCTGCCGCGAATGGTGAGAGCGGCGCTTGTTGCGAAAACAGTTGTGGGCGTGATCGTGCCGATTCCCAGGGGAACGGCGGCAAGCTGAACAATAATTCTACATCTCAAACAGATGGCCAGAGAGGAATACGGGCGAGCTAACAAGTGAACGGCGCCCCGCTGATACCGGGACGCCGTCTTTGAAACAGGTTTGAATGTAAAAAGTTAAATGGTCTTGGCTGCTGGCGCGGCCGCAGACGAAGACGAGCGGGCAAACGCGTTCGAACCAGATTCCTTTTCGGGGCTCTTGTCGATCTCGATGGAACCTTTGAAGTAGGCGCCGTCTTCGATCATGATTCGGGAAGTGGTTAGGTCACCGTTGACCGAACCATCCTTCTTGATTTCAATTCGATCCTTGGCGCGAAGGTTGCCCTTCACGTTGCCGAACACCACTACCTCGCGGGCAATGATATCAGCGGTTACTTTTGCTGAGGGCCCGACAGTCAGTTTCCGCTCATCGAGCTGAATCAGTCCTTCGACCGATCCATCGATCAACAGATCTTCGTTGCCGGAGATCTCACCTTTCACGTGCAGACTGGCCCCGAGCCGCGCCGTGGCGCGGTCCGCGGTTGCACCCAATGGACGCATCGCATCTGTACTCATCGCGGGTTTATCCTCCCAAGCCGGCGAAGCAGGCTTCGACGACTGATTCGTTTGTAAGTTTCGTTGATCCGGTTGCCCTGCTTGCGCTGCATCCGGTTTCTTATTGCCCCACATCGGACCTCCAAAGCGACAAAACCACCCCAACGCAGAATTCCGTCCGGGGTACTGCAAACTGTATTCCCCGGAAGAGTGCGCGGCAAACAATGTGTGAAGCCGCTGTTCCAGACAGTTACTAGACTTTGGGACAGGTCGCGCCGGGGCTGGCCGGGGGGAATACTGAAGGAAATGGAGGGAAATGTAAAGCGGGGTGGAAGGCGAGTTTACGATAAGGCGACTATTGACAAACAGCTTAGGCCCCGCGTGGCATAAACTCGAAACAACTGCGCTCCTTGCGGAGTCCAAGGGAATAGGGTGAATGCAGTGTCTTTTCCCATCGATCACAAACGCTCTATGTCTAAGAACTGGCTCCTCGGCATAACGGTTGGGGGTTATGCCACGGTATCGGTCGCGCTGTACTGTTTTGGAGGAGCTTTGGTGGCTAGCCAGGTTCCAGCGGGGAATACTCAGGCACTGCTTTTCATGATTCCCGGATTCTTCATTGGCCTATTGGACTTCGTTCAGATTCACGCCGAGGAATACTTTAAATGCAAGCCCCGGGAACGGCCATCGTGACAGCAGCATCTTTTCTGGTCGGGATTGTAGTTTCTCTACTGAACGTTTTTTGGATATTGATAGTCGCAAGGGCGAGAATTGCACTTGTTGTTGCCGCGGTCGCTTGCCTTCTGCCCGCTCTATGGCCAGCCTATCGAATGGGAATATTCACTAGAGACGCCGGAAGGTAGGCAACCCGCCAGAACAGGACGATTTATCTGCATCCGTCCGACGTCAACTTTCAAATCTCCCAGGAGTGGCTTTCCTGGAACGCTGAGTTTCACGATAACCTTCACTTGACACACCGAGAGTTAGAGAGAGTTCGGTTTGGAGCAGGTGAATGGGACTCCGAGTACGGAGATGTAGTCAACAGCGCGCTGCCATTCGAATACTGCGCAGCTCATGTCGGAGGGGAAGGCTGGGGGCGCGAGGGCGTTTCCTTCGGGGACTTACAGTTACGGGCATATGTCACTGAATTGAGTTCGTTCGAGATACTCAGGCGAATCTCGGGCCCAGCGTTTGCCGCCGCCAAGAAGGTCGCTTCGCAAGTGATTCATGAACCAGCGGTTCAAGTTAGCTCCGGGCAAGAAGACCAATGGCAGAGGGCGGTTATCCAATATGATATGTTCTACGGAGACTACGGAGGACGCGCAAACATCGAGTTCTACTTCAAAGGCGTGGGCCGGTATCAACTCGTGATGGTTTTCATGGGTAGCGTTGAGAAAGAAAAGCGAGAAGTCCTTGATTCAGTAACCATAAGTAAACCAATCGAAGCCACCGAAGTGAAGCCGAACTCCTAGTGCCAGAGCGCGAGGAATGGTGCTAGGAGGTCGGCTTGTCTGGGACGGGCTGGGTGGCGACGAAATCGGTTTGAAAACGGGGGGCGTAAGAATCGAGCAACTGCTGGATGCGTTCGGGGCTTTGGGACCTCAGGATAAAGCCGACGTGGTGATACTTGATGATGCGATTGGTTATTTCCGGATCGGTGTAAGCGGAAGTATCGGGATGTTCCTGGCGAGCGAGAGAAAGAATGACTGCGGCATAATCGTGGCGCGCTGCGGGCAGATCGTAAGGCCGATTCCCCGCTCCGACTTCAAGGCGGGCCCACTCGCGCCAGAGGTTGATTCCGGTGGCGGTCTCGATGACATCGGAAATGTAGGCGCCGCCGACGCGAGCGGCGACTTCGATGAAGTAAAACTTGCCGTCGGCGTGAGAGCGGAGGAATTCGGCATGAGTAACTCCGCGCATGAAGCCGAGGCCATCCAGTAAATTGTGGTTGATTTGGAGGAGCGATTTGGTTTCCTCGGTTTGACGGGGAAGAGTGCGCGTGGTGAATACGCCGCCTTGATGAGAGGTATCGAGGGGCGGCGTGCCGTAGGCATGCGCTTCGGCGAAGACAACACGGCGCTCGGAAACCACGCTGTCCACGTGATAGACCGAGCCAGGAACGAATTGCTCCAGCAAATAAAAGGATTGCTGATCGCCGAGCTGGTCGAGCCAGTGCCATAACTGGTCGGGGTAATGAATTTTCTTCATGCCGATGCCGGAAGCTTGCGAACGTGGCTTAAGCAGCCAGGGGTTGGGGACGCGGGACATGAATTCGCGAAGATGGTCGTAATTGAGGACGTGAACGAATTCGGGGACCAGGATGCCGGCTTCGCGAGCGCGGGCACGCATGGCCAGCTTGTCGCGAAAATAGCGAACGGTGGTGAGACCCATGCCGGGAATGCGGAGATGCTCGCGGAGCGCGGAAACATTCTCCATATCGAATTCATCGAGCGCGACGATGCGATCTATGTTCCGCGACCGCGCCGCATAGCTGACGGCGTGAATCAGGCCCTGCAGCGGAAGCTCTTCGGGCATGGTGAAGACTTCGTCGATGCATTCGAACGGCCACGCAGCGTGGCGAAGTTTTCCCACCGTCAGAAGCAGGACAAGGCAGCCCATCGCTTTGCAGGTGCGGATGAATTCCTGACCCTTTTCGTAGGAACTGACGCAGAGAATGGTGAGAGGCCGGCCTTCCGACATGCTACGCCCCCTGGAAGCGCGAGATTAGAGCGCGGATTATACAGCGGCCTCGCGCGCGGGATACAGGAATTGCAAAAACGGGCCGACGCGCTGCGCCCAAGCTGCTTCGTTGTGCTCGGCGCCTTCAACGACGTCGTAATGCAAATCTTGTCCGAGCTTCCAGCTCTTTTCGAGCAGTACGTCTCGAAATTTTTCGACTTGCGGCACAATGCGCGGGCCTTCGCGAGTGCCGACGTCCAGCCAGATACGCGGGCGGGGCTCGATTACTGCCGCTCGCGCAAAGCGGTGAATCGCTTGGTGGTTCCACCACACCGATGGGGAGAGCGCCGCGATCTTTCCGAAAATGCGCGAATGCTTGAGCCCGAGGTAGAGAGAAACAAGTCCACCCAGCGAGGAACCGCCGATGCCGGTGTGTTGGGAGCCCGCGAGAGTACGGTACTCGCTGTCGATGAAGGGCTTTACTTCTTCGATGAGAAATTTGGCGTAGCGGTCGGCGCGGCCGCCGCCGAGTTTGGGGACGTGAGTGGGAGTGTATTCGCGAATGCGCGCTTTGGTGTTGTACATCCCAACGATAATCAGCGGGGCGACGACGCCAGCTTGAATGCCATAGTCCGCGGTCTGGCCGACGTGCCAGTCCTGCCCGGGGATGAAGGAAGTGGCACCATCGAAAAGATTCTGTCCGTCATGAAGATAGAGGACGGGAAGGCGGCGCGCAGGCTGGTCGGCGTATCCGGGCGGAGTGTAAACGATGAGGTCGCGCTGATTGCGGAGGAAGCGCGAGCGGAATTGTTCGTGTTTGCGGAGCTGTCCGGAACTCACGGCGCGATCATCACGAGGAGATCTTTCGCTTCGACATGCTGCCCGGAGGTCACAAGGATTTTCACAATGCGTCCTGAAATGGGCGCATAGATATTGGACTGCATTTTCATGGCTTCGAGGGTGAGAAGTTTTGCGCCGCGTTCCACCGCGTGATTCGCCTGGACGGCGATGCCGCTGATGACGCCGGCGGTCGGCGCGGCCACCTGGCCGGGATCGGCAGGATCGGCCTTGGGATGAGCGCGCTCGACCACGCGCAGGGCACGATCGCGGACGTTCACTTCCCGAGGCTGGCCGTTCAGCTCAAAAAAGAGCGTGCGAGTGCCGTCGGGATGCGGTTCGCTGATAGTCAGAAACTTGATGATGAGGGATTTTCCGGACTCGATTTCGACGGTGATTTCTTCGCCGGACTTTAGTCCGTAGAAAAATGCGGGAGTGGGCAAGACGCTAACGTCCGAATAGGTCTGGCGAAATTTGTCGTATTTGGTGAAAACATCGGGATAGAGCAGATAGCTCAGCAGGTCATCACGCCGGACAGCGTGACCTAGTTTTTTCTCGATAGACTGGTGCTCCTCTTCCCATTTAATTGCTTGCAAGTTTGCGCTCGGGCGGCCACGGAGAGGAGCGTGGCCACGCAGGATTATTTTTTGCAGTTTTTTTGGCCAGCCACCGGGAGGAATGCCGAGTACGCCCGAAAACATTTCGACGACAGAATTTGGAAACGCCACGTCATGTTTTTCGTCGAGCTTGAGAAGGTCAGCCGGCTGCATTTCCTTGGCCATCAGAAAAAGAGTCATGTCGCCGACGACTTTGCTGGAAGGCGTAACTTTGACGATGTCGCCGAAAAGCTGGTTGACTTCGGCATACGTGCGTTCGACTTCGCGCCAACGATGGCCGAGGCCCATGGCGGCGGCCTGCTCGCGCAAGTTCGTGTATTGACCGCCGGGGATTTCATGTTGGTACAGGCGCGCGGAGCCGGCCTTGGGACCGGAATCAAACGGAAGATAGTAAGTGCGAATCGTTTCCCAATAGTCGGAACATTCGTTGAGCGTGTCGAGATCGAGTTGCGTGTCGCGCGGAGTGTGGCGGAGCGCGGCGACAATGGAATTGAGATTGGGCTGGCTGGTGCCGCCACTCATGGCGGCGACGGCTCCGTCGGCGACGTCGACTCCGGCATCGGCGGCTTTCAGAACGGAGGCGGAGTTGCGCCATGTCTTTTATGGCCAGGAAGTGGGTGCCTAGTTTTTCCAGTTGCTTGGCCATTGCGACGTAATATTTGAGCGAGTATTTTGGACGGGTTTTATCGAGAATGTCGCCGGTGTAGCAAATGGCGGCTTCGCAAACGGCGCCGGTTTCGAGGGCGGCGTCAATCGAAACGCGCATGTTCTCAATGGAATTGAGCGAATCGAAGATGCGAAAGATGTCGATGCCCTGGGCGTGCGCTTCGCGAACAAATTCAGTGAGGAGATTGTCGGGATAGGAAGTGTAGCCGACGGCGTTGGCGCCGCGGAGGAGCATCTGAAAACAGATATTGGGAATGCGCTCGCGCACCTCACGCAATCGTTGCCAGGGATCTTCGTGCAAAAAGCGCATCGAAGTGTCGAACGTCGCCCCGCCCCACATCTCGAGGCTGAAGAGATTCGGCAGGCGATGCGCGACGGCGACGGCGGTGGCAAGCAAGTCGAAGGTGCGGACGCGCGTAGCCATGAGGGATTGATGAGCGTCGCGGAAAGTTGTATCCGTAACCAGCAGGCGTTTTTCCTTTCGAGCCCAGGCAGCGAATTTTGCCGGACCAAGCCTTTGCAGGAGCTGGCGGGAGCCGGCGGGCGGTTTGCCCGTGGGTGACGGCGGAATTACCGCGGCTTCGATTTCTTTAGGAATCTGCTTGCCCTTCACTTCGGGATTGCCGTTGAGGATGACATCGCCGAGATAGGAAAGCAGTTTGGTGGCGCGGTCCCCGCGGCTGGGGAAGCGGAAAAGCTCGGGGGAGTCATGGAGGAAAGAGGTCGTGACTTCGCCGGCGCGGAACTTCGCGTGATTGACGACGTTTTCGACGAAGGGAATATTCGTTTTCACGCCGCGAATGCGAAATTCGCGGAGGGCGCGGTCCATCCGCTGGCAAGCTTCGGGAAGATTCGCGCCCCAGGCCGTCACTTTGACGAGAAGCGAATCGTAATAGGCGGCCAGCGTTGCTCCGGCATAAGCGGTGCCGCCATCGAGACGAATGCCAAAGCCTGCCGGCGAGCGGTAGGTGGAAAGTTTACCGTAGTCGGGGGCGAAGTTGTTCTCCGGGTCTTCCGTGGTCACGCGGCATTGTAGAGCCGCGCCATTGAGCGGAATATTCTCCTGATTTGGCAGGGACATGGGCGGCTCGTGGAGCTTGTGGCCTTGGGCAACAAGAATCTGCGAGCGGACAAGGTCGATTCCTGTCACCATTTCAGTTACGGTGTGTTCAACCTGAATGCGCGGATTAACCTCGATGAAATACCATTTTTGCGAGTCGACGTCGTAGAGAAACTCGACGGTCCCCGCATTGCGATAGTTGGCCTTACGCGCCAACTGCACTGCGGCTTCGCAGAGTTCGGAGCGAATATTCGCAGGGATGTTCGCGGCAGGAGCGACTTCGACGACCTTCTGGTGGCGGCGCTGGATCGAGCAATCGCGCTCGTAGTGATGAAACAAGTTACCGGGATGGTCGGCAAGGATTTGGACTTCCAAGTGGCGGCACGGCGCAAATATTTTTCAAGGAAAACAGAGGCGTCGCCAAAAGCGGAGCGCGCCTCGCCCTGCGCTTCTTCGAGCAGCACGTCGAGCTGCGTGGCCTCATGGACGACGCGCATGCCGCGGCCACCACCGCCCATCGCGGCTTTTGCGATGACGGGATAGCCGATCTCCCGGGCAATTTTTTCCGCCTCTGCTGCCGACTTGACGGGATTCTCGGTTCCCGGAAGGATAGGAACGCCCGCCGAAGTGGCCAGTCCTCGTGCGGCGGTCTTGTCTCCAAGCAATTCAAGAAGCTTTGGCGAAGGTCCGACGAAACTGATGCCAGCTTTTTCGCAGGCGCGTGCAAACGCAGGATTTTCGGAAAGAAAACCGTAACCTGGGTGGATGGCGTCGACGCCCTTCTCTTTCGCGAGCCCGACGATTCCCGCGATGTCCAGGTAGGCTTCCACGGGGCCCTTGCCGGCGCCAACCTGATAGGCTTCGTCAGCCTTAAAGCGATGGAGCGAAAGCCGGTCTTCCTGCGAATAGATGGCCACGGTTCGCAACCCCAATTCGTTGGCGGCGCGGAAGATGCGTATGGCGATTTCGCTGCGATTGGCGGCGAGCAGTTTGCGGATGGGTTTGGTCTTCTTCATCTCAGAGGCGATCAATGCGTCGCGCGAAATTCTACATTGTTTCATGGCGACGATGCGACCAAGTAGCAGTCTTTTCAATTCGGAGCATCAATTATTTTTGGGCGTCGAGAGAGGGGGAGGCCACGCAGGGACGCAGGCTTAATCTATGGAGTGGTTGGCGGCTCGCACACGACCTGTCGTCCAGAATTGGCAGGAGCGGCCGAGACTTGTGCTGACTTCAACTGTTGCAACTGCGTTTGGACTTTTGTCCACGCTTTGGCGTTGCGTTTTGTCGCGTACGGCGCATCCGGTTCGGCAAAAAAGCGCACCAACTCCGCCTTCACTTCGGAAGTGGCGCCCGCGAACTTGCTCTCGGCCAGCTTATCCAGCAGTTCGGCATGGGCTTCATCGTTCAAACGGTATTTCCCGGGGCCAGTTTTCTCGCCGGTGTCGAAATTATTGTTGGGCAGGTCCAGCCGGCCTTCGCGAACTTCCGTCAGTAACTCTCGATAGCGATCGAGAGTGGCATTGAAACTGGCTTCAAACATCTGCTCGGTCTGCGGCGTAGGCGTCCGGAATTGCAGGATCTTGAGGGGTCCGAACTTGGGAATCAACTTGTAGAGAAACGCCAGAAAACGCTCGCCTGGACTGGGCTTGCGATAATCCTTGCCCCATTCGCGCTCGTAATTAGCGCGGGACAAGTTGAAGAGAAACTTTTTCTTCGTCGCGTCCGGAATATCGTCCTTGATTTCGTCCTTCTTGAGGTGCCAGGCGATGCGAGTGGCCTTTGGAATCAGCTTGCTCACGTCGCGGCGGTACGAATTGAGGACTTTCTCTTCGCTGACGAGCACATCTTTCAACTCCAGGCCATAGGTTTCCCGAAAGGCTTGCTCAAGAACGGGGCGCGAAACCTCGAAACCGATGAAGTCGTGATAGCTGTCAGGTGCGTAGCGTTCCCGAGCGATTTCGAGAACGTCAAAACCAAATTCGGTCTTTACATGCGCCAGCCGGTTATCCTCAAACGCAACGCTGTCGCCGAATTTCTTGCGAAGGCCGGGATACAGAAGGGGGACTGCCCGGTTGGTACCGAGGCGGTGTCCGTCGTTGTCCGCGGCGTAGTGCGCGAGCGCACCAACAGCGAAAGCGTACTCGTTGAGGTCCTCCGCATAGCGCAGCAGAGCCTGGATGAAATCGCCACTGCGAATGTAATGCGTGAGGTCGCTGAAGAACGGGCTGCCGTACGGGTAATAGCCCATGTCTTGAATGATGGCGCCACCGTAAGCGTAAGCTTGCGCCCTGCTCAGATCTTCCTCGCTTGCCTGAGGGAATTTTTTCAAGAGGAGAGGCTTGATGTGCGTTTCCCAGGCCGCATCGACGATGGCCTCATGAGACAGAACAGCGTAGGCGTAAACGGGAGCGGGCAAGGCCAGCAGAAGGGCGATCAGGAAAACGAGAGTCAAACGTATGCGGTTGGGCAACCGCTTCATGCTTCGAGTCAGCCAAGGTTGGTGCGGTCTCCGCTCCACGCTTAAAGAATAAAGCAAAACGCTCCCTCATGGCTTGAGGAGCGGCTGGGCGAAACGAATGGGAACGCCAAAATTTGACCCGCCAAAACCCTTGACCACCGCGAACGTTACGCCAATCACTTCTCCATCGCGATTGATGAGCGGCCCGCCCGAGCCGCCGGAAGTGGTCTGCGCATCGTAGACAATTTTGTCCGGAAGAACGTCGCCGATATGGCCCTGAGTGACAAGGGGGCGGATCAGTTTGCGCCGAAGAAGTTCGTTGACAACTGCTTTCGGCTTGCCACCAGTGCTCTTGGCGATTTCGTCCACGACGTCTTCTCCGGCGCGCGCAAGAATGGCGCTGATACCGGTAGCGTAGCCGAGCGAAAGCAGTGGCTGGCCGCTGATTGCCGCTTCCTTACGCCCGTCCATTTTCAGGACGGGTTTCTTCAAGCCGGACAAATCACCTTTCAGCACTGCCAGGTCCGCTACCTCGGAAATTTCGGAAACGCTGACGGGAACACCGGCAGTGGTTTCTGGAAAATAGGCGGTCAGGTCGGCAATGGTGGGGTTAAGCCCCTGGCTGGTGACGGCCGTGAGTTCGTCATTCTTCCACCAAGGTTGCGCCACGTGATGATTGGTGAGAATGCGGCCCTCTCCGGCCATGAATCCGGTGCCGAAGAAATCGGCGCGAACTTCCGGCGCGCGCCCTTCCAATGTATACGCGGGGTTGCCGTCACTGTCGTGAAGCGGCTCGCCGTCCGGATTGATTCCGCCGTATCGCAAGGGGCGGCCGGACGCCCGGTCCAGGAAAGCTACGGACACGTGGATGAGACATACGCTTGGCGCGTAAGCGCGAATCACTCCCTCCGCGGACTGCGACTCGGTCTCCACGCGTTTCAGGCGGGTGGTGGTTTCCTCGAGTTCCCTGCGAAGCGCGGACACCTCGCCCGGTTCGGCGTCCGAGATTTTCTGCCGCAACTCATCTGTATGCTGCTTGAGCTGCTGCTTTTGCTCGAGAACATCCGATTGCTTTAGATCGGCGCGCGCACTGCGAGCATCCGCCATCAATTGTTCCTGGCGGTGGGCACCGCGTTCCAATTGGGCGATCACGGCATAGGCGCGGTTGGCTTCCTTGCTGGCACGTCTGGAGAAAAGAACGAAAATCCCGGCGATCATCAGGGCGATGGCAAATAGGGCGGAGACGCCAATCTTCAAGGCCCGCTCGAGCGAGAATGCATCGCGGGTCATCTTTTCCGTGACAGCGAGCGCCTGGAAAGCGGTTTGCGCCACCTCCCGGCTTTCGTCGGCGATACGCGTTTTCTCTCGCAACTCGTCGAAGCCGTGTTTATCGCGCAGCTGAACACGAACCCGCGCGAGTAATTCCGCCCCGTCCCACGGCGAGGTGAGCACTTCGTCCGCGCCGAGATCGAGACCCCGAGCCCGTTCCGCCCCGCCTCCTTTCGTGAGAAGGATGACGCGGGTCCCGGAGGTAGCCGCATTGCCCTTGACTTCGGCCAGCGCGTCGCAGCACTGGATGTCGGCAAGGTCGGCGGAAAGAATTAAAAGGTCGATGCTGGCCTCCTGAACAAACTTGAATCCTTCCGACTGGGAGGAGGATACGGCCACATCGTAGCCAGCCGAACGCACAAGTTCCTCAAGCACTTGGCGCGAGGCCGCGTCGGGGTCAACGATCAAAATGCTTTGGCGGTTCGAGGACAAGTTTGCTACCTCAAAGGTTTAGGATCTCTCGGCGAATCTTAGTGCAGCTTGATTTTCCCTGCCACGTTGCCTGGAAGCGCTCCATGAGGATACCGGTAACACTCTTCTGATGCACGGAACAGGATTCTGACACAAACAATTTACCAACAGGGAGGGAGTAGCGGCGACGTTTGGCCACGGAGGGCCAAGATTCCCAAAGGCAGGTTGGCTATCGCTGGCGTCGGAGGTATTTTCGAGTGGCTCAGAACTAGTATTTGCGAAGGACGCCGATCACGCGGCCCTGAATCTTGACTTCGTTCGCCGGCACCATAATGGGAGACATTTCCGAATTTGCCGGCTGGAGGCGTATCTTACCGGGGCCTTCGCGATAGAAGCGCTTGAGAGTGGCTTCTTCGCCGCCGATCAACGCCACAACGATGTCACCAGAATTGGCGACCTGCGTCTGCTCACACACAACGAAATCCCCATCCATGATGTGGTCCTCGATCATGGAGGTGCCTTTGACCTGCAGCACAAAGGAATTGCCGCCGCGCGCGAAATCGCCCAGGGAAATCGTTTCGCGTTCTTCCACGGCTTCCAGCGGACGCCCCGCCGCAATTCTTCCCACCAGCGGAAGCTCCTGCATCTTGCGATCGCTGACTTGTTCCTTGACCGACTTCGGCAATTGGATGATCTCGATGGAGCGGCTCTGATTGTAACCGCGGCGAATGAAGCCTTTTTTCTCGAGCGTGGTGATGTGCTTGTGCACGGTGGCCAGGGAAGTGAGCTTGAGGCCTTTGCCGATTTCCTCAAAGCTTGGCGCGTAGCCATGCTTGGTCTCAAACGCCACGAGGTAGTCGAGAACTTCTTTTTGCCGTTTGGTCAGAGCCATGTGCGCCTCCGCTCGTAAATCTTTTCCACAGGCACTTTAGGCGAAAAAAAAGCGAACGTCAAGCCCCTTTTTCTTCCTTTCGCGTTACTTGCACCTCTCCCCTTCGCCGCTACATCGAGAAGTGTTATACAGGCTTTCGATGAATTACTCAGCGAAACGCTCCACCTCTGTTACTGTCGCCGGCGTGGTAGCCATTTTAGAAAGCCTCTTCCTTCTATTGGGGTGTGCCGTCGTATTCTTCGGGACGCTGCTCGTCAAGTTACCAGGCACCACACCTGAAGCTCCACCATTCATGAAAAACGCCATGCTGGCTGCCCAAGGTCTTTTGATGTGTGCGTCGCTCTTCGGTATCGCCACAGGTATTGGTCTGTTTTACCTTCGCAATTGGGCGCGCATCTCCATCCTAATTGGGGGTGGTCTTTCGGTCTTTTTCGGCCTCATCGGGATCCCGATTGCATTTCTCACGCAGTTTCCTCCAAATCCGCATTCTCCTGCTTTTCCGGCGGAGAGCATGACAGCGGTCCGCTTGATTCTGCTCTTTGTTTACGGCATTCCGTTTGTGATTGGCGTCTGGTGGCTTATCCTGTTCAACCGCAAGAGCGTCAAGGCCCAGTTTTCCGACGCAACAGGACCTGCCGACCCAGAACTTCCGCGGAAACCAGCATGCCCTCTCCCCATCGCCGTGCTCGCCTGGTTTTACGTCGGATTGCTCTTGAATCTCTTCTTTCTTCCCTTGCTTCCATCCTATGTGCCGCTATTCGTATTCGGGTACGTTCTTCCCGGGAGCGCGGGGAAGACGGTGTTGATAGTCACTAGCCTGGCGTATGTCGTCGCGGGCATCGGTCTATTAAAGCTCAAGCCTTGGAGTTACTCACTGACGATCGGCCTTCAGTTGTTCTGGCTTGCTAGTGGCGTTGTAAGCCTGCTCACGCCAAACTACGGCGCCGTGATGGATTCCTATATGAAGGAGGTGCAGGCGTCCTTACATCTGCCGGAAACATACTCCTCTCCGTTTGACTTTGCCCAGCACTACGGCTGGATGATGGTTGGCGGACTCGTATTCGGCGGCGCGATCTTCGGCTTGCTCGTTTACTACCGGCAGCGCTTCTTCGAAGCGGCTTCTAGGGCCGCGGCTGCAACCTGACGCCGCCCCACCGCGGAGGTCGAAGGCGACGAACGATTTGCCTCGCCTTTCTCGATAGGACACATCGCCACTCAGGAGACTCCCGCTCTGCCATGCGCGGACCGGTGTGATATCCTTGGGTGTCGGCTCCTGGCGGGCTGCCTTAGAACCGTCCTTTCACCGCACCGCCTCATCCTTGGGGTTGAGCCACACTCCCGGGGGGACAAGGGAGTTCATCGAAGTGCGGAGGTTCGGACAAGAATGTCTACACTCGCGGAAGTTCCACCGGTAAAAAATAAGCGCGAAGTGCTCGATCAGGCGGTGATCCGCTTCGCGGGAGATTCCGGTGACGGCATGCAGATCACCGGCAGCCAGTTCACGAACACTGCCGCGCTCTACGGCAATGATATTGCGACCTTTCCGGACTACCCGGCCGAAATTCGCGCTCCTGCGGGAACGATTCCCGGTGTCAGCGGTTTTCAGTTGCACTTCTCCTCGAATGAGGTTTACACGCCGGGCGATGCCATCGACGTGCTGATCGCCATGAATCCGGCCGCGCTAAAAGTGAATATTGCCGACCTCAGGGCTAATGGGATCCTGATCGTCAACAGCGACAGCTTCAAAGAGGGCGACCTGCGCAAAGCGCAGATGACCTCGAATCCGCTGGAAGACCATTCGCTCGACAAGTTCCGGCTGTTTTCAGTCGAGCTCGAACGGCTGACGCGGCGTTCGCTCGAGCATCTGGGACTCGACGCCAAGTCCATGGATCGCTGCAAGAACTTCTTCGCGCTGGGCATGTGTTACTGGCTTTATAACCGCTCGATGGACCCGACGGTCCGGTGGATTGAAGACAAATTCAAGAACAAGCCGCTGCTCGTGGAAGCGAACAAGCTGGCGTTGAAGGGCGGGTATTCTTACTGCGAAGCCACGGAAGCTTTTCAGATCAGTTATGAAATCCCGCCGGCGCAGCTAACCCCGGGACTCTACCGGAGCATGAGCGGCAACCAGGCGCTGGCATTGGGATTTGTTACCGCGGCGCAGAAATCCGGACTGAGGCTTTTTCAAGGCAGTTACCCGATTACCCCGGCTTCGGACATTCTTCACGAACTCTCCCAGTACAAAGACTTTGGCGTCATGACCTTCCAGGCGGAAGACGAAATTGCTGCCATCACTTCGGCGATCGGCGCGGCGTACGCGGGGGCTCTCGCCATCACCACGACTTCCGGCCCCGGAATGGCTCTGAAAACGGAAGCGTTGGGCCTAGCCGTTGCCGTGGAGATTCCGCTGGTCATTTGCGACATTCAGCGCGGCGGCCCGTCAACCGGCCTTCCGACCAAGACCGAACAAGCCGACTTGTTGCAGGCGCTTTTCGGCCGCAACTCCGAGGCTCCGATTCCGGTTCTGGCCGCGGCGACGCCTGCGGATTGCTTCTGGGTAGCTATCGAAGCCTGCCGCATTGCCGTTAAGTACATGGTGCCGGTAATCATTCTCTCGGACGGTTATCTCGCAAACGGCGCGGAGCCGTGGCGAATACCGGAGCTGAAAGACATTCCGGATTTTCCAGTGAAATTTGCGACCGACCCAGTCAGCTTCCTTCCTTACAAACGCGACCCGCACACTCTGGCTCGCCCGTGGGCGGTGCCGGGAACTCCCGGGCTCGAACATCGCATCGGCGGCCTTGAGAAGCAGGACCCCACAGGGAACATCAACTACGAGCCGCTGAACCACGAAAACATGGTTCGCGTCCGCGCAGCCAAGGTCGCGGCGGTCGCCCAGGACATTCCGAATGTGCTTCCCGCGGGCGATCTGGAAGGCGATTTGTTGATCGTCGCCTGGGGCTCAACTTGCGGCTCGATTACCGCGGCCTTAAAGGCGCAACGAGCCAAGGGGCGCAGGATCGGCCATCTCCACCTTCGGCACCTCAATCCGCTCCCGTCAAATTTGGGTGACGTTCTCAAGCGCTACAGGAGAGTGCTTGTGCCGGAATTGAACATGGGCCAGCTCTTGTGGGTGTTGCGTGCGAAATATCTCGTGGATGCCGTCGGCCTCAACAAGATCCAGGGCCGCCCGTTCAAGCAGGCCGAGCTGGAACAGAAAATCGAAGAGATGTTGGGACTCTAGGAGAATTGATGATGGGAACAGCCACGCTGCCACCGCCTCTCACCAAGAAAGACTTTCAAACCGACCAGGAAGTGCGCTGGTGCCCGGGCTGTGGAGACTACGCGATTCTCTCCGCCGTACAGTCTGTCTTTCCGGAGCTGGGCATCAAGCGCGAGAACTTCGTGATCGTTTCCGGCATCGGTTGTTCCAGCCGCTTCCCGTATTATATGAACACTTTTGGCTTCCACACGATTCATGGCCGTGCGCCTGCCGTAGCAACCGGCATTAAGGCTATTCGCCCGGACTTGGAAGTTTGGGTTGCCACTGGCGACGGCGACGCGCTTTCCATCGGCGGAAATCACACGATTCACATGCTGCGGCGCAATGTCGGCATCAAGGTCCTGCTCTTCAACAATAAGATTTACGGTTTGACGAAAGGCCAGTATTCGCCGACTTCCGAGTTCAATAAGAAGACGAAGTCGACACCTTTCGGGTCCGTGGATCGGCCCTTCAATCCAATGTCGCTGGCAATCGGTTCAGAAGCGACCTTCGTGGCGCGCTCCGTCGACGTCTTCCAGGGGCACCTGAAAGATACGCTCAAGCATGCTGCGGCGCACAAGGGCTCGGCATTCGTGGAAATTCTTCAGAACTGCAACATTTTCAACGATGGGGCGTGGTTCTCCCTGACTGAGCGCGATGCGCGCAGCGAGCACGTGATCCAGCTCGAACATGGTAAGCCCCTCGTTTTCGGCAAGAACCGTGACAAGGGCATCCGCCGCAAATCCGACGGGGACATCGAAGTCGTCCAGCTCGGCAATGGCATTACGGAGAGCGATCTCGCGGTGCACGACGCGCACCACCCGCGTCCGTCCTACGCCTTCCTGCTCTCGCATATGGAGCACCGGCCGGGCTTCCCCACGCCGATCGGCGTTTTCCGTGCTTGGGACGATCTTCCCCGCTATGAAGACGTGATGAACCAGCAGATCAAGGACGTCATCGCCAAGCGCGGCCCCGGCGACCTCGGCAAACTCCTGCGTGCCGGCGACACCTGGGAAGTAAAGTAGTCGGCGGTTCGCTACGAAGGCAACTTTTCCTGATACATCCGACAGCGCCGTGCCCACTGCAGTCATGGCGCTCGATCTTCTTGTGACGCTCGGGGCCGCGCCTAAGGCGTAGATTCGCCGTTTTCTTGATATATCAATCCAGCCGCTTCCTCCAGTAAGTCCTTTGTTTTCAATCCCCCGGAAATCAAACTGCCGCGACATCGTGCGACATATCTCCTTGCTGTCGGCTTGGCGTTCCTTGTCGCTTGAACGCTGCCTCCACACTCTTTAGTGTCGATTTACCGGCGGCACCGCTGCTTCGCTCTAGGAACCGCAGGTGGAATAGCAGGAGAAGCACGCATGTTTTACGAACGCCTGCACGTCACATTCGTTGGGGTCGTCGCGACTCTGGTAGATTCCGTGGTTGTCGCGGAATTTGCCGGCTACTGGCTGCATCGGCTTCTCCACAGCGATAAATTTCCCGCCCTCAGCCGGGGCCATCTGATCCATCACTTCCTGATTTATGGCCCCCGGCAACCCATGCGTGTGGGAGGCTACCACGACGCGACGGACAACCGCTTCGCACTCGGCAATGTCGGGATGGAATGGCTGGCGCCCTCTGCGGTTATCCTGCTGCTTTGCTGGGCCGTGATGGCCTTGCTCGGCGTACCACCCGCCTATCAGGCGCTTGCGTTGTGCACGTTGCTCGGCTGGCCTTTCCTGATGTTCAACTACCTGCACGACAGAATGCACGTCGACAACTTCTGGATGACGCGAATCCCTCTGCTTAGGTTATGGTTCCTGAAGGCCAGAAGGATGCACGACATTCATCACCGGAGCGTCAATAGCGAAGGCCTTATGGACAGCAATTTCGGCATCGCCTTCCATTTTTTTGACCGTTTCTTCCGGACCATGGCCAGGCGGCATCGTCCGTTCAATTGGAAGGGCTATCGCGCAGCGATCGATCGCTACGGATTGGACGAATCGGAGCTTTTGACATTGCGCGGCTGCAGCACGGCGCTGTTTCATAAGGAAGCTGGAACCAAGACAGCCTTGCGAAGAGCTTGAGATACCCGCAACTTGAGCCAACTGATCGTTCAACCGGACGAACACGCTCTGCCAAGCCATCGCGTAACAGTAAGTTCACTAACCGCCCGCCGCTCTTTCCACATTTCTAGGCCCTCCTTAAGAATTCAATTGTGAAACCTCTGGGGATTTGCTACATCAAACAGGGGCTAGCCTTCGCATACGCAATGGAAGACCTTTCAAAAATCGGCTCTTTTGCCCTGGTGGGTGATGCGGACCCCGTCCCGCAAAGCCTGTTCCTTTCTCATCCGCATCAGGCCAATACGCTCGCTCTGCTCTACGAAGTCAGCCGTGAAGTAACCTCCATCCTCGACCGCGAAGAACTTCTCAGCCGCGTCGCCGAGCGCATCAAGAAAATCGTGAAATATGACGTTTTCAGCGTCATGCTCTGGAACGAGCAGTCCGAGCATCTGGAAAGCGTTTTCGCCATGCGCTGCGGTGATTCCATTGCCGCACGCACGCGCGTCCCGCTGCATAAAGGGCTCACCGGATCGGCGGCGGGCGAGCGGCGCGTCCTCCGGGTCAATGACGTCACGGAGGATCCGCGTTACCTCCACTGTGATAGCGGCGTGGTGGCGCGTTCTGAACTCGTTGTGCCTCTTCTGTTGTGCGACCGTCTCATCGGGGTTCTCGATCTTGAAAGCTCCGAGCCTCACGCGTTCACCTTGGAACATGAGCGCATGCTCTCAACGCTGGGCTCGTACGTCGCTATCGCATTGGAAAACGCCCGGCTCTACCAGGAAGCCCGGGAAAGCGAGCGCCGGCTCCGCAGCGAACTGGACACCGCGAGGGAGATTCAGCGGCAACTCCTTCCCACTGGTGCGCGCGAAGTCCCGGGTCTTGATTTGGCGGCCGGGTATGTTCCCGCGCGGGAGTTGGGCGGAGACTTTTACGATTTCCTTCCCTATGGCGAGGGCCGCTTGGCGCTGGCTCTGGGCGATGTCTCCGGTAAAGGCACGGCTGCGGCGTTGTACGGCTCCCTGGCCATCGGCACGGTTCGCGAAATTGTCGTCGAACGCGCTTGTGAACCAGCATGCATGCTGGCCCTTCTGAATCAACGGCTACACGGCGCGCGGCTGGATTCGCGGTTTATTGCCATGCTGTTTGCCGTTTACGACGCGTCCACCCGGCGGCTTACACTCTCCAACGCCGGTGGACCGTACCCGCTCCTCGTCCGCGATGGCCATGTGATTTCTATTCGACTGGAAGGTGTGCCGCTCGGTCTGCTTCCGGGGACGCAATACGATGAGTCCGCCATCGATCTGCAGCCCGGTGACGTGATCATTTTTGCTTCCGACGGCATCCTCGAATCAGCAAACGCCACGGAAGAGGAGTTCGGCTTGCAACGTTTGTCTGCCCTTCTATCCGGAATTTCTCCGGAAGATTCCGCTCGCGTGATTGCCGATCGAATCCTCGCGGAAACAGATAATCACAGCGGCGCTGATATCGCTCCCCACGACGATCGTACGCTCGTCGTCCTTCGGGTAACGGACGAAACCGCCTCGGACTTTTCAAAGCTGCCGATTATTTATTGATTCGAACGCTAGTGGGTTTCACCGTTGTTCGGGAGAGTGACGCGCGCTTGAATCAGCTCAGGGTTCTTGAGAAGCGGCAGCCACTTCTCGCTCACCGCCGCAAACTCCGGCAGGTTCTTCTTTGAAACGGGATCGGAGGGCGGCAGACCAAGCCTCTCAAAATTCTTGTACTGGCCCTTTTGCAGGATACGGAAGTCGAGGTGCGGACCTGTGGAAAGGCCCGTGCTCCCCACCAGGCCGATGGTCTTTCCGATCTCCACGCGTTCTCCGCTGCGCACAAACATGCGCGATAAATGTAAATACATCGTCTCGTAGCCGTTGGGATGCGCGACTTGTACCATATTGCCTTCACCGCCCTTGCGTCCCGCGAATACTACCCGTCCGCTTCCAATCGTTTGCACCGGAGTGCCGACGGGTGCCCCGTAGTCCGTCCCCATGTGCGGGCGATAGGTCTTGAGAATGGG
>WNGH01005275.1_pt1 | contig 21505 bp, 19 predicted proteins | sample 5400631 | NCBI WGS metagenome assembly WNGH01 (sample SAMN13153373, study PRJNA577476) | soil metagenome | isolation source: 115 cm soil or saprolite under Garry oak tree replicate 1 | place: USA:California | collected 2016-06-15
CGCCGCCGAAAGTACAATACCGGACATGTGACAAAAACCTTCCGTAGTTTTACTTCCGTAGTTCTACTCAATTTCCTTTAAATTAAGGTTAACGCCGGCTTAAGTTGTTTGACTAACGCTTTCTTACCCGAGCCGCGCCCGCAACCTCTGCCAGAGGGCCTGAACCTGATTGCGGCTCTCCCAAACGAAAGGCGGCGGGGTTTCCCCCGCCGCCTGACTTGGTTTTTTGCGAAAAATCAGCGCAGGAGTTGCAGCACGCTCTGCTGCGACTGGTTGGCCAGCGCCAGCGCCGACACCGCGATCGACTGGCGGGTCGACAATGCCTGGCTGTTGGCCGCTTCCTCGTTGGCATCGGCCAGCGTCAGGTTGGTCGAGCCGGTCTGCAGCACGCTGATCAGGTTCTTGTTGAAGTCCTGGCGAATCTGCACGACGGACAGGTTCGAACCCAATGCCGACGCCTCGGTTCGGAGCACGGTGCTGGCCGAACCGAGCAGGGCAAGCGCCTTGTTGGCCGAGCTGTTGTCCAGGAAGTCCGTGCCCGCGGTCAGCTGACCGAGGCCGAGGCCGGCCGCGTCGAAGGTGACGCCAGTGATGTTGAGCGTGGACTTGCCGGTTTCGTCGAAGGTCAGCTTGAGGTTGTCACCAAACAGCAGGTTGATACCGTTGAAGGACGAATCCTGAGCGGTTGTCGATATCTGCGTGATGATGTCGTTGTACTGCTTCACCAAGCTTTTGCGAACGTCCTGCGAAGCCGTATCCTTGACCGGGGCCGCGACGGCGCCGAAAGTCACCGTGCCGCCACCGGTGTTGGTGAAGGTGACCGCACCGACGGTGGACGAAGCAGCGTCGTTCGTCGTGGTGATCACCAGCTTGTTGGAACTGTCCAGGCTGGCCGTGAGGTTGTTCGCCGCCAAGGTCACGTTCAGCTGATCCAGTGACTCGCTAGCGCCGAAGGTGATGTTGGTCGCCGTGCCGCCACCGGTGGCAGCGATCGCGAGCACGTCGCCGGTCTTGATCGAAGCGCCATCGACCAGATTGGCTGCGGTGCCAAGGACCGCGGCTGTCGAGCTAACCGTCGACTTGGGCGAATAGCCGGTGGGCGCCTGCAGCACCTGGTTGGCGATCGACTTGGCGGTATCGACCAGCTTCTGCAGCGAGGTGATGCCGGTGTTGGCGGCCTGCAGCACCTGCACGCCGTTGCCGATGCTGTCGAGCAGATTGTTGATGTCGCTCGCACGGTTGTTAAGGCCCTGCGCGGTGAAGAAGTTGGTCGGATTGTCGAGAGCCGAATTGACCTTGTTACCCGTGGCGAGACGGCTCTGGGTGGTCGACAGGAGTTCGGCGGTGGATTGAAGGGAGAGCAGGTTCTGGCGAACCGATGCGGAGAGAACAATACCGGACATTTTCATACCTTTCTGGTGTGAAATAAGACTACGCGTCGTACCCGATCTTTTCTGATCGACGACCGCCGGACGGTGGAAGGAAGCTTCTAAGAAAATATGAATCGCGACCGCGCCGGCTGCCCTCGGGACACCTCGGCGACGCGCCGATCCGCAATTCCGCCTCCGCGTGATTTGCAGGATAACGTTGATAACACTGAACATTCCCGTGACGTCTCGGTTCGTTTACCAAGCATTAACCTTGTTAGGAAAGGATGCTTCGGAATCGTCGGACGTCGAAGCCGGCGCACTTCAACGGAGAACAGGCATGGCTTTAAAAGTCGAGCTCAAGCCGAACGAACGGATCATCATCGGCGCGTGCGTGATCACCAATACGGATCAGCGCGCCCGGCTATTGATCGACGGCGACAAGATTCCGATCCTGCGCGAAAAAGACATCCTGACGCCGGACACCGCGGACACACCGGCCAAGCTGATCTATCTCGCGGTGCAGCTGATGTATCTGTCGCCGGATCCGATGGCCCATCATCCGACCTATTTCAGCCTGGTGCGGGACATTCTGAGCGCCATGCCGAGCGCGTGGCCCTTCATCGAAGGAATCAACAATCACATCCTGAATGGCGATGTCTATCACGCGCTGAAAGAAGCGAAAAAGCTGATCGGCCACGAAGAACTGCTGCTTCAGAGTGCGCGAGATCGCCAGGCGCGTCGCGCCGACGTCGAAGCCGGCCGCATATCGGCGTAACATTATCGCCGTTTCGCACCCAACATCATCACCAACAAGCAGCAAAAAGGCCTCCGCAAGGAGGCCTTTCGCATCTCCGGCGGATTCAACGACCGGTGATCATCAGGCCGGAAGGTACTTGCTCAGCGTCGTCTGGTAGAGCATCGCGGTGGTTTGATAGGAAGCCTGCAAAGTGGTCTGCAGCGCCAGAATCTTGGTCGCCACCTCGTCGGTCGATACGCCCTCGATGGAATCGAGCATCGTCTGCGCCATCGACTTGAGCTGGGTTTGCCGGTCTGTCGTCGCCTTGATCGCGGTTTGCGCGCCGGCAAACTCGGCCTGGATATCCTGGATCGATTGCTGGCCGGCCTGCTGCGCAAGATTTGCCGAAATACGCTGGCTGAGCGCGGTGCTCTGTCCGCTGGCATTTGGATTGGCGGCGTTGGTCGTGACCGCCGCATATACCGCGATGTTCTGCAGTTGATGCACGAACGCCTGCTCGTCGGCGCGCGCGCCATACTGAACCGTGATCGATGCGTCCACGCGCGCAACCGCAGTGCCTCGCGCCGGATCAGTGCTCCCCGTCACCGTGGCGCCGAAGCCAAGCGACGCGAACGCAGTGGTGTTCGAACTCGTGACCGTCAGATCGGTGCCGTTACCGCCATGCAGCGTGATCGCTCCGCCGCCGATGGTCGAGGGATTTGTAGTGCCGGTGATCGAATCGATTTTTGCCAACAACGTCTGAACGCTGTCGGTGACGTTGAGCTGGTTACCGGTCGCGCCGGAGGCCACAAATGTGATCGGCGTGCCGTTGACGGTGATGGTGTCGCCGAGCGCGAAGTCTGTGGCCAGCGAATCCGTTGTAGCGGCGCCGGACAGCAGCGTTGCGCCGGTAATGGGCGCCGGGGTCGCGGCCTTGTTGTTGACCACGCTTCCCGCGATCGTTGCCGACGGATTGAAGAAATTATCCGACGCCGTAATCGCGGAGGCCGCGACCAGCGATGTGTCGCTGAGCGTCTTTATCGACGCGGTCAGCGAGGACTGCAAGTTCAGCGTCGTCGCGGCCGTATCGACGCCGATCGCAAACGAGCCCGCGGGAGGCGGCGTTGTCGTCGTCGCCGTCAGTTCGATCGACTCCGTGGTGCCGTCGGGAAGATTGAAAATGAATTTGACCTTGTCGCCGTTATTGGGATTGACGCCGCCGAGATCCACCGTTGCCGCCGGCGGCACGCCGGCCGGCTGCGTGATGGTGGCGCCGGTCAGCGACGAACTCACCGAGGCCAGTTTAAGACCAAACGCGGAGCCGTCTTCGGCGACGCTGGTCACGGTCGTCGTCGCCGACGGTGACGTAACGGCGAGCCGTCCCATCCCACCGGTCCCCTGATCCGCCAGCTTGCGTTCGCCGATCAGCTGCGTCAGGCCGGCCTGGCCTCCGATGCCGTTGAGAATAACGTCCGCTGGCGCGGTCGGGGCCGTATCGGTGGTGCGTCCCGAGAACAAGTAGCGGTCGCCTGACTGGGTATTGAGCAATGAAATCGCATTGGCGAACGCCGCCTGCGCCGTGATCTGACCGGAGGTTTGACCGTTGTTGTTGAGCACGATCGTCGAGGAGGTCGAGGCGCCCTTGACCTGAGAGCCGATGTCCGACAGCCCCTGCAACGCCAGATTAGCGACATTGAGGCGCGTGTTGACGTTGGTCGCGGTGTCCGCATAGGCGTTGATATGGCTGACCTGCGCGCGCAGACTTACTGCAAAGCCGCGGTCGACGCCCTGGCCGGCATAGGTCGTGGAGATCTTGCCGCTGGCGAGCTGCGTCTGCAGGTCGTCAAGCTGGCTTCTGAGATTGAGAATCCCGCTCCCGATATAGGATGTCTTGCCGCTCACGCTATCGATTGACATGAAGTCCTCACATTGCCTGTAGCAGCGCCGTGTACATGTCCTTGACCGTGGACATGACGCGTGCGTTGGCCGAATAGGCGTTCTGCAACGCCAGCAGATGCGCCATCTCTTCGTCGATGTTGACGCCCGACGTTGAACTCAGCTTGTTTTTCAGGGTGTTCAGGACGACATCCTGCCCGTCCGCCAGCTGCTTTGCGGAACTCGCGGCTTCGCCTTGCGCACTGATGACCTGCTTGGTGAAGCTCAGCAGCGATCCGGTAAATGGCGCCCCGGTGGTGCCGATGCCGGTCTGCGGCGAATAGCGGTAGGACCCCGTCGTCAGCTGGGTCAGAATGAAGTCGGACCGCGTGGTGTCGCCGGAGGCGGTGAGTGGATTGGTCGAATAGATAATGGTGCGCGACGGATCGCCGAGCAGCGCGGAATTCACGCTGATGCGGGCCGCCAATCCGGTTTGCTGCGAACCATTGGCGGTGATCGCGCCGGTGTAGAGCATGCCGCTGTCGGTGAACAACGGAAGCTGCGCGCTGCCGCCGGTAAGCGACGATACCGTCGTGGTGACCGAGGCCGCGGTGACGTCCGACCGGTTCGGCGCGCCGTCGTCAAGCACGCGCAACGTCGACCCGGACGGATTCGAGAACTGCAGATTGGCGCTGCTGCCGAGCGCCGCGTTGAGCTGGGTAACGACGGAGGCCATGCCGCCCGCAAAATTGATGCCGAGAACTTCGTCGTTGGGATCGAGGGTCGCCGAATTGGTCAGCGGCAGCACCGAGGGATCGTCGACCCGCACGATCGAAAGATTGTGGGTGGCACCGGTGATATTGTCCTTGTAGGTGACGTGGACGACGTTGCCGGTCTGCAGACCCGACAGATCGAGATCGAAGCCGGTCGCCGGCAAGGCGCTGGCGGGGGCTGCGACGCCAGCCGTTGTCTTGTCCGACAGCGCGCTCGACATCGACGCCGCCAGCTGATCGATCTGCGCCTGCGCCTTCACCAGGGTGTTGTCGCGCAGTTCGAGATAGGCGGCGATCTTGCCCGACCGGATCGCGTTGGTGGACACCATGTCGTAACTGCCACCATGCGGAAAATCGATGGTGATGGTGCCGAGATTGCTCTTGGTCGGGTCCGCATTATACAGCGTGTTGGGCGTCACGGTGCCTTGCGCATTGAACGTGAGCTGCGCCGCCTCGGTCCCGACCAGCTGAACGCCGGAATTGGTGAATACCGTCGCCTGGTTCTGACTGTTGGTGACGACCCTGATATCCACAAGCTGCGACAACTGGTCGATGTACTGGTCGCGCTGGTCGAGCAGCGACGCCGTCGATGAATCGGTCTGCCCGTTGTTCTGCAACTGGTTATTGATGAGAGCGATCTGCTTGAGCGCATTGTTCGCCGTATTGATGGAATCGTTGATGGCGGTCTCGGCGTTGGCACGCAGGTTCTGGATTCCCTGCGTCGTGGCGTTGAGTTGCTCCGCCATCGATTGCGCGGCGTTGACGACGCCGATTCGCGCCGATTGAGAGTCCGGGCTGGTCGACAGCCCCTGAACCGCCGTTGTCAGGGCGTTGAACGCATCCTCGATGGTTCCGGTCGAGTCCGGGTTTCCATAGACGGTCTGCAGATTGGTGAGAAAGGTCGATCGCACGTCGGCATAGGCTGCACCTGACATTTCCGTGCGGATCTGGGTCTGCAGATACTGATCGAGCTCGCGATTGACGCCGTTGATGCGGACGCTTGAGCCGAAGTCGCCGGTGACACCGGTGATCTGATTGACTGTCTTGCGAACGTAGCCCGGCGTTTCCGCGTTGGCGACGTTCGACGACACCAGCGCGAGCGACGCCTGCGTCGCACGCAGGCCCGACATTGCGGTGTAAAGGGCTTGGCTCAAACTCATGACTAATTGCCCATTTCAGATCGGATCGCGGACCGTTCGGCCGCGATTTATCGCAGCACGTTCAAAAGATCCTGCACCATCGTGTTCGAGGTCGTGATCACCTTGGTGTTGGCCGAATAGGCCTGTTGGGTGACGATCAGCTTGGTGAACTCATCGGCGATGTCGGTGTTCGATCCCTCAAGCGACGAGCCGACGATGGTTCCGGCTTTGCCAAACAGCGCCTGCCCGGACTCGTCGGTCGCCTCGAACGCGCCGCCGTCGGCGCGCTTGAGGAAGTTGGTGCCGTTGAAACTGGCGAGCGTGATTTCGGCGAGATCGAGGTTACGGCCGTTGGAATAATTGCCGACGATGCGACCGTTGGTGCTGACGCCGACCGACTGCAGCTGACCGGCCGGGAAACCATCCTGTTGAATCTGGTTGACCTGCACGTTGCCGTTGGCATCCGCGAACTGGGTGACGCCTCCGTTGCCAAACACCACCACCGGACTTCCGATCGAAACGCCATTGACCGTCGCATTGGTGAGCGTGATCGAGGCAATTGCCGGGGTCATCTGACCGTTAGACGCGAATGAGAAGTTGGTGCCGACGTTTTGCCAGGCCACGGCAGTGCCGGTTGCGTTGGGATTGACCTGGTAAAACATGTTCCAGGTGTCGGTATGACCGGCGCCAAGCGAGGCGCTGTCGGTCTTGCCCCAACGAAACTGGAGATTCACCGGCGAACCGGAGACGTCGTAGGTGGTGACGGCGCCGCCGGCGACCGTCTGTTCGAGGAACGTCGAGTTGTCGTTGCCGACGACCTGACCGGTTCCAATCGTGCCGCCGCCGGTGCGCAGCGCGGTCACAGTGCCGGTAAAACCGAGCGCCGCGAACGCAGTGGAGTTTGTGCTGGTGATCGAGAGATCGGAGGCGGTGCCGGAATGCAGCGTGATCGCGCCGGCCGTGGAAATGCTGGAAGCTATGGACGTTCCGGTGATCGTGTCGATCGCGGTGAGCAGGTCCCCAACCGTCGCGTTGGTCAGATCGAGGGTTGCACCGCTCGCCGCGATCACGTTGCCGCCGCTGTTCGAGAACGCGATGGTCTTGCCGTTGACTGTAATCGTGTCGCTTGTACCGAAATTGGCGGTTAGCGAATTACTGGGCGCTGTGCCCGACAGTTTTGTTGCAAGTGTATTCGCTACGGCTGGCGTCGCCTTGTTGTTCTGGGCGGTCCCGCCGGTCGTCGCGTCGACGTAGGGCGCGGCGGGCGTTCCCAGCACCAGCGGGTTATGGCCGGCGCTGAACGATCCCGGAGAGAGCAATTCCGACCCCTGGATTGAAGTGTCGTGATGGCTGGTCAGCGGGTAGCTGGCGAGGTTGGCGCGATAGTCGATCTTGGAGGTTTGCTGCGCCGGCAAGAAGTCGTTCTGGAATTTCAGAACCTGCGGCGAACTGCCGGTCAGGTTGCCCGTCGACGGATCGATTGGAACGCCTTCCAGATAGTAGCCGGCGCCGTTGACCAGAAAGCCGCTCTTGTCGAGCGAGAAATCGCCGCGGCGGGTGTAGCGGTCGACGCCGTCGAACACCGGCAGGCCGTCGGTAAAGGTCCCCGGCTTCTGCACCGAGAAGAATCCGGCGCCGTTGATGGCCATGTAGGTGGCGACCGACGCCGACTGAACATCGCCCTGCACGGTGTTGGTGCTTCGGGAGTGCGTGGTCACGCTTCCGGCGAGCTGATTGGTCAGCCCGGTCTGCGGAATGAGATCGAGAAAACTGGTGTCGATGCGCTTGAACGCCGTGGTCTGCGAGTTGGCGATGTTACCGGAAATGTTTTCCAGTGCGTATGACTCCGCACGCAAGCCGCCGACAGCGGTTGTGAGAGCGCCGAAGATACCCATGACATATTCTCCAAATTCGATCCGGACGGCCCGCCGGTCTGCAAACCCATGGCCGCTATCGAAGGAGAATGTCGCAAGCGCCGTGCCAAACCATAAAACACAACAATATCAATGGATTAAATAGAAAGCCCCAGTCAAAGGACCGGGGCACAATTGCCGAGCGGGCAACATTTGCCGGGGCGGAAGGGCGGAATCAGGTCGCCGATGGGGCGGCCGGGTGGAACACCAGCGCAAAGCCGTCCATGCAGTAGCGCAGGCCGGTCGGCTTAGGTCCGTCGTCGAAGACGTGACCGAGATGGCCGCCGCAGCGGCGGCAATGAATTTCGGTCCGCAACATCCCCAAGGCCCGGTCTTCGGTCTTGCCGACGGCGTTCTCGAGCGGCTGATAAAAGCTCGGCCAGCCGGTGCCGCTTTCGAATTTCGTCTCCGAAGCGAACAGCGGCAGGTCGCAGCCGGCGCAGGCGAAGATGCCCTTGCGATGCTCCTTGAGCAGCGGGCTCGATCCCGGACGCTCGGTGCCTTGCTTGCGCAGGATGTCATATTGCTGCGGCGTCAGCTGCGCGCGCCATTCCGCATCGGTCTTTTCGATCTCGAATTTCTCCGCGGCGTTCGCAGGCGAAGCTCGCAGCCAGCGGAAGGCGGCAAGGCCAAGCAGACTGGCGACAGACGCGAGCAGGATACGGCGGTCGATCATGGTGGTCTCCGTTCGAAGCGAAATTGGCATGGTTCGCTGCTAAATACGGGGGCTCGGTCGCGGAAGTTACACCGATTGCGCCGGAATTTTCTCACTTTCTTGCGAGTACCCCCACCCCAACCCTCCCCGCAAACGCGCTTGCGGGAGAGGGTTGGGGTGGGGCAAATTGATTTACCCGCCCTCGCCTTCGTTCGGATTTGTCTGCGCACGCGGCCGGGGACGCTCGGGACGCGGGCGGCCTGGCGGTGGCTGGCGCCGTGGCGGCCTGGTTCCGGCCTGGCGATTGGCCTCGAGCAGCCGCGCCTCGCGAATGCGTTCCCGCACCCGTGCCCGTTCCCGATAACGAGCCAACGCGCCGGCGGCGGCGGAGCTTCCCCGCCCCCACATCCCGACGAAATGTCCGGCCACCCGGCCGGTCACCCCGCCCGCCCATACCAGTTCGAACGGCGAAAACAGCCGCCAGCGCTCGTCGCCCCACAGAATGCTGCGCGCAATCAGCTGCCCGGCCATTGCCGAGGTGTTCAAACCCTGACGGCCGAAGCCGCTGGTGACCCACAGGCCGCGGCGCAACTGGCCGATCTGCGGCATGCCATGGACGGTCTCTCCGACAGCGCCGCCCCAAACCTCGGCAATCCCGGTGCTTCCGAGCTGGGGAAAGATCGTGCGGATCCGCCGCGCAATGGCGCCGGCAAATCGCTCCGGTCGCGCGGCCCAGGTTGTCTCCGGACTTGCCCACATCAACCGGTCACCGTCCACGATCCGGAAATGATCGACGCCATCGATGTCCGTCACCGATCCCCTGAACTTCACCACATCGGCAAGCTGCTCGCCGAGCGGCGCGGTCATCGCGGCGTAGCGCCAGACCGGCAGCAGCGTTTCCGACAGCCGCCGCAACGGCTCGCCCAGATGGATGTTGCCGGCGAGCACGATGTGCGACGCGCGCAACCGTGCCGACGGCGTGACGATGCGCTTGCGAATGCCTGACGAATCGATGCTGACGACCGGCGTGTCCTCGAAGATCCGCGCCCCCGCCCGCGTCGCCAGCGCCGCAAGACCATGGACGTATTTGCGGCCGTCGATCTGAAACGCCTTGGGATAATACACGCCGTGGAAATAACGATCGGTCCTGAGCTGATCGCGCACGCGATCGACCTGCCAACCCTCGACCTCGGTCTCGAAATCCTCGCCCAGCATTTGCAGCCGGCTGATCAGCTCCTCGCCGGCCTCGACATTGGAAACCTCAAGGGCGCCCTCGCTCAGGGCAATGCCCGGGATCAATTCTTCCGATGCGGTGGCCCGAACATATTCGACGCCTTCCTTCGACAACGACCAGAGCTCGCGGGCGTCTTCAAAACCGATACGGGCGATCAATTCGCCGATCGGGAGACCAAAACCCGGCATCACCGTGCCGAGATGATGGCCGGATGCGTTCCAGCCGACATGCCGGCCTTCGAGAACGGCGACGCTCGCGCCGAGCCTTGCGGCCTCCAGCGCCACCGTGAGACCCGCAAGCCCTGCCCCGACCACACAAATATCGACATCCAGATCGAACGAAAGGCGCGACCGCCCCGGCAACATCGCCGCGGCATCATTTGCTGTGGTCGCGCTTGTGGAAGTCTCGCTCATATCGTTTTCTTACGGACGGATCAGTCGCTTGTCACCTTGTCCTAAGCTTCAGCTTGTACATAAATCAGCCGGATCCGAAATGAATCGAGAGTCGCCATGCGCCGTTTGATGCTGCTGCGTCACGCCAAGACCGAGGCCGACGCGCCTAGCGGCCGCGACCAGGACCGCCGATTGGACGCACGTGGCCGCACCGACGCCGCGGAGATCGGCGGCTGGATCGGTCGGCACCCGCCTTTTCCTGATTTGGTGCTGGTTTCGCCTGCGATCCGGGCCCACCAGACCTGGGAGATTGCCTGGGAGGCGATGAAAAAGCTGGCTCGGCAGCCACGCGTTGAACTTCTGCCGGAACTTTATGGAGCCGCCCCATCGCAGCTCCTGCAGGCCATCCGCGCCGCATCATCCGCCGATCCGAAAGTCCTGATGCTGGTCGCGCACAATCCCGGAATGCATGAACTGGCGTTGGCGCTGACCGGCAGCGGCGACGCCGCCGGACGCAAGGCGCTCACCGACAATCTGCCGACATCGGGGCTTGCCATGCTCGACTTTGCGGGCGACGACTGGGACGACGTGGCGTTCCGCCGCGGACGGCTGGCGCTGTTCGTCAGCCCAAAGCTGCTGAAGCAAGCCTAGCAGCTGCGCCGCCAAGACTGGTTTCATGACTTGGTTTCATGACTTGGTTTCATGACTTGGTTTCATGACTTGGTTTCATGACTTGGTTTCATGACTTGGTTTCAAGACTTGGTTTCAAGACTTGGTTTTATGCTACGTTGGCTTCACACACGGAGGCGCAGATGTTCAAATCCATTCTCGTCCCGCTTGATCTTGCCGATACCGACCTGGCGAAACCCGCGATTGCGACGGCGGCGACGCTGTCGCGGACCTGGAGCGGCACGGTGCGCCTTCTGAACGTGTTGCCAATGACGCCGGTGATGCTGGCGGAATATGTGCCCGCCGATTTCGACATCCAGCAGCGCCAGACCTCCGAGGAAGCGCTTGCCATCGTCGCACGCGAATCCGGCATCGATGCATCGCATATCTCCAGCGTGGTGCGCCAGGGCGGCATCTATCACGAGATTCTCGAAGAAGCCGCGGCGATCAAGGCCGACCTGATCGTCATGACATCGCACCGGCCGGCGATGCGGACCTATTTTCTTGGCTCCAACGCCGGCCATGTGGTGCGCTACGCCAAATGCTCGGTGCTAGTGGTGCGGCACTAGGGTCCATCGAACCACGGAGGGCGTCGTGAATCCCACCAGCTCCGACGATGGCAGAGGCTTTGGTATCAACCGGGGTGCCTTGGCAACCGCTTGATCACGGTGCTTACGGCCTTCTTCCCATGTCCGGATTGAAGGCTCCGCCGACCGCTGCCTCGATCTGACTGCGCACTATTCCGATGTCGCGCAATTCGCGATCATCGCGTTCGAGCAGCGCTTTGATCGCGGCGCGACGCTCCCAATTGGCGGCCACGGCGTGCGCCCAAATGCCGATCCAGCGGACAAGTCCGGCCCACAAATTGGGGGTCGAAGGTTGCGCGGGGCTTTGGGATATCGTGGTCATCTTTCCTCTCCAATCGGCTTTTCGCCCGGCAAAGCCATATCGTTGGCGCAACGCTGCTCGACTGCGGCGCCTTGGACGACGTCGGATTGCTCTCGCTATCCTCGGTGCAATCTCGGCTTGATGGTGATTAGATGATCCTGTAATCGTATCGGTTCAAGTAAAACATTGCTCTCGGTGCAATAATGTCGAAATTCGAATATGCGAAGCTTGCCGATGCCGTCGCCGCCGAGATCGCGAGCGGCGCGCTCAAGCCTGGCGACCGCTTGCCGCCGCAGCGTAGTTTTGCCTATGAGCGCAAGATCGCCACCTCGACGGCCAGCCGGGTCTATGCCGAACTGTTGCGCCGTGGCCTCGTCGTCGGCGAAGTCGGACGCGGCACGTTCATTTCCGGAGAAGCGCGCCGCGGCATCGCCGCGGCGACCGAGCCGCGCGGCGCGCGTATCGATCTGGAATTCAACTATCCCCTGCTGCCGACGCAATCAGCCCTGATCGCAAAGAGCCTGGAGGGACTGAACCGGCCGGAGGCACTCGATATCGCGTTGCGACAAGCCACCAGCATCGGAACGCAGGCCGCAAGAAAAGTCACCGCGGACTATCTCACCCGTCAAAACCGGGATTGGTCGCCAAAGCCGGAGCAGATGGTGTTCACCGCCAATGGCCGGCAATGCATCGCAGCCGCGCTTGCCGCGGTGGTGCCGACCGGCGGCCGTTGCGGCGTCGAGGCTTTGACCTACCCGTTCATCAAAGGCATCGCCGCCCGGCTCGGCGTCACGCTGGTGCCGCTGGCGATGGATGAACATGGCGTTCGTCCGGACGCCGTGCAGAAGGCCCATCGCGAAGCGCATTTGTCGGCGCTGTACGTTCAGCCCATCGTTCAAAATCCGCTGGGCATCACGATGCCGTCCTCGCGGCGCGCTGATCTGCTGCGCGTTGTCGAGAAGCTCGATCTCACCGTCATCGAAGACGCCGTTTATGCTTTTCTCGACGACGAGCCGCCACTGGCCGCGCTTGCGCCGGATCGTTGCGTTGTGCTCGACAGCCTTTCCAAGAAGGTGGCGCCCGGGCTATCGCTCGGCTTTGTCGTTCTACCGCTTCGCTTGCGCGAAAACGTCATGGCCGCGGTGCGCTCGGGCGGCTGGACAGCGTCGGGATTTGCGTTCGCGGCCGCGCAACAGCTGATGGGCGACGGCACGGCTGCCGAACTTGCACGGCTGAAGCGGATCGATGCCCAGCAACGCCAGAAAATTGCCGTTGCCTGCCTTTCCGGCCTTGAGATCCAGACCCACAGCAAATCCTATCATTTGTGGCTGACGTTGCCGCCGCACTGGCGGTCGCAAACATTCGTCGCCGCCGCCGCCCGGCGGGATATCGCTTTGACGCCATCGACGACGTTTGCCGTCAGCCCCGGGCATTCACCGAACGGCGTGCGGCTGGCGTTGGCTGCCCCTCCGATCGACCAACTCGAGACGGCACTGCGCACGCTTTCGGGAATGTTGAGCGCGAAGGAAGAGGACTTCGATTCGACTGAATAGCAGCCGGGCGATCGCGCGCGCCGCGGTCAAGCCACCGGCCACTCCGCAATAAAGCCTTTGGCCTTGTATGGCTCGATCTTGTCCCATTCGCTGAGAATCCGGGCCCGGAAATCAGGGTCGGTGTGCCAGAGCGCCAACGGCGTTTCGAAGCTGTCGACTGATATCAGCATCTTCTCCACGTCCGGCCAGTGCCGGTGCAGCGTCATCGGGTAGCGGCGCGCCGTCCAGGTGTTGCCGAGGCAGATTACGCTGCGGACATTCGCAAGCCCGAGGGCGGCTTCGAGGATGGGCAGCGAGAAGATGACGTTTTCGCCGGTGTTGGTCGCGCGATGTTCCTCCAGGATGCGTTCCGGCGGAATGCCGCGCGCCACCATCGCGGCCTTGATGATCTGGCATTCCGAAAGCTCCGAGCCCGGCGTCACCCCGCCGCTCACGATCGACCAGCGAAACAAGCCCTCGCGCCAGAGCCTGAAGGCCTCATCCACGCGCCGCGCGACATCTTCGCGCGTGCCGAACACGAACAAAAGATCGGCTGGCTTTATCGGCGTGCCGATCAAATGTTTGGCGTTGATCTCGGCAACTTCCTGCTTTGTTGGCAGCCGCGTGTGCCGATCCTTCACAGTCCACCTCGCGTCGAAGCCGAAAACAGGCGGCGCCACGATGCCGTGCGCCGGCCACATCGCGAAGTCACATTTCATTGCGCTTGGTTGCAGAGAAGATTACGGCAGCAACGCCACCGGCAGTTGATCGAACGTATAGGTCTGCGGCCGGTTGCGCTTGATATAACCGCCGATCTGCCAGCCGAACAGCGCGGCGAAACCGACCAGAAACAACGCGCCGCCGAATTCGCCAGTGGCGACCGCGCGTGCGAGCAGACCCGTGATGGCAATTGCGACCAGCGCCAGCACCGCAATCCCCGCGGCATAGAGGCCGGATTTGATGCCACCGATCAGCGCAGCCCTGCTTCCGGCCTGCTTCATGCGCGCATGCAGCTGCGTGATGAAGACGCGGTATTCCCGGTCCTGCGGCGCCATCAATGCGACGGTCTGCCAGCTTGTCGAGAGGATGGCGATGCGCTGCCGGTTCACGGATTCAATATCCGCGCGAAAACGGCGCGACTGCATCGACACCGGCCGGTACGACAGACGGATCGCCGCGATATCGGCGTAGGCCCAGACCCCGGCCTTGCTGCCGACCTGCCACGACAACCCATGGTCCGTCAGCTCGAATTGATGCGCCGCGCCGATCAGCGACGCCTTGTAGGCGTAGCGGATCGCAGCAGCCGTCTCGTTCGACAAATCGGTCGTCATGGGCAATGGCCATTCCCGCGGAATCGGCGCGTGTTCTCAGGAAGCCGCGCGTCGCGCCTAGAGCGGGATGACTTTTCTTCGAATCGTCATCCTGCTCTATCTTTTTGTTTGAGCATGATCTTTTCGGAAAACCGGTACCCACTTTTCCGGATCATGCTCTAGCGCGACAGACATGCCCACAAATATGCAATCGTTGCCAGCGCGCCCAATACGGTGCGCACGCCGTGGAGCGCGCCCCATTTGACCACAAGCGCGCGGGTCGGCGGTCCCGCTCTATCGATCGCAATGCCGCCGATCAGGAAGCCGGGATGCGAGGTCTGCCACCACGCCATCAAGCCGAAAACAAAGCCCACCAGCGCGAGCGGCGCCTGCATCGCGGCCCCGCGCTTGTAGGAAGGCTTCCATTCGGTGAGCAGCGCGCGGTCCTCCAGTGTGAGCCGCGCCGGCTGCTCGGCGACATTCACATAAAGCGCGGCGCCTGTGAAGATCGCCGCGGCCGTCAGCGCAAGAAGACCGGTCATCATCTGTCGAGCCTTTCGCTGGCATTGCCAGCTCAAAAGATTGCCTGAGCTTGCCGCCTCGGCTTGCACGCACCGCCGGCTTTATCTTACAAGCGGGCCATGGCCGAGACGACCTATTTTCCGCGCCGCCTGATCCTCGCGGGCGCCATGGTGTCAGGCGTGCTGCTGGCGCTTGCCGTGCACATGCTGGGCGCGGGCTATGGCCTCGACCTCGGCGGCCTGTGGCGATCCGATACCGGCGAATTCATGCCCGCGGGCGCGGCCATTGCTTGGTGGCTGATCGCCAGCGTCGGCTTCTGTGGGGGCTATTTCACCGCGACGCTGATGGACAGCGCAGTGTCGGGGCAAATTCCGCAACGGATGCGGCAGTTCCTGATCGGCGTCGGGGTGCTGGTGCTGGCGGGCGCGGGCCAGGCCGCTTCCGCGCCAAGTCCGATCCCGACGATTTCAGGCGTGCTCGCAGGTCTCGCGGCGCTGTGCCTCGGCGCGCTGATGGCATTCTGCGGCGCGCATTTTGCGCTGCGCAAGGCGTGAGCCGGCGCGTTCGCGCTTGAGCCGCCCGCCCCCGCGACTCATCCGGAAAGTCCCGGCACCAACTCGCCACCGGTTTCGACCTTGAGCGTTGAGCCGGTGAGATCATGTCCGATTGGCTGGCTGCGGCCGCCGAGATGCTTGGCCAGAAAGGCCTCGGCCACGGCATAAAACGCGAGCCGGTTGTCCGGCCGCACGAAACCGTGTCCCTCATCGGGAAAGGTGACGTAGGTAACGGGCACGCCGCGGTTCTTGAGGGCCGTCACCATCTGCTCGGATTCCGCGGCGACGACCCGGACATCCCGCATGCCCTGCGCGATCAGGATCGGACGAATCGCGCGGTCGATATGGGTGAGCGGCGAACGCTCGATAAGAAAGGCGCGGCCCGCTTCGGTATCGGGATCGCCGAGCCGATTTTTCCAGACGCTGAACCACGGACCCCAATAAGGCGGGATCGTCGCCATGAAGGTGATGAGGTTGGAGATGCCGAACACGTCGACGATGCAGGCGAACACCTCGGGTGTCTTGGTTGCCGCCGTCAGCGCCGAATAGCCGCCATAGCTGGCGCCAAAGAAGCCGACGCGCCTGGGATCGGCGATACCCTGCGCAACTGCCCAATCGACCGCATCGATCAGGTCGTCATGCATGCGCCCACCCCACTCGCGGTCAGCCGCGGCGATAAACGCTTTACCGAATCCGGTCGAGCCCCGGTAGTTGACGCTCAGGACGGCGTAACCGCGGTTTGCCAACCATTGGTGGTTGGAATTGAAGCCCCATTGGTCGCGGGCATAGGGGCCGCCGTGGATCAACAGCACCATCGGCAGCTTGCCGGCCCCCGCTTCCGTCGACGGCAATGTCAGATAGCCATTGAGGCGAAGCCCGTCGCGTGCCGGAATGATCACCGGCTGCATTTTCCGCAACGCCACATTGTCGAGCGCCTTGCGTTGCTTGAACAAGCTGCGGACCGTGCGCGTTTGACGATCGAGCAGCGCATATTCGCCGCTCGCCGCGTCACGTTCATAAAATACTGTCACCAAGCGATCGTCGGAACTGCGCTCGATGATTTCCACGTCGCCGGAGCCATACTTGGCAAGATCCGCCAGATCCTGCGGCGCGCTGGCGTCGACCGGATGCCAATGCGCACGATCCTTGTTCGCGCGCGCCGCGATCGGGCGGCGATCATCAAAGGAGACCTCCACGATGTCGGCTTCATCGTCGGCCGCGAGCAAGGTGGCTTTTCGGGTCGCCATCTCGACAGCGAAAAACGCCGCCTTGTCCCGCTGCCGCGAGTCGAGCAGATAGAGTGTCTTGCCGTCGGCGCTGAAGTCGATCATCCGGGTGCCGTCGACATCGCCGATCGGCACGCTGGTGAATGGTGTCCAGCTCCCATCAGGACGGCGCTCGAAATATTCTGACGTGCCGTCCGCGGTCAGGCGCGAGCCCAGCCGGAGCTGAAAGTCGCTGTCGGTGATCAGGCCGAGATATTCGTTATTCTCGAACTCCAGTTCGCTCTTGCCGGTCACGAGATTGACCCGAAACATATCGAAGTATCGCTTGTTGCGCGCGTTGTGCCGGAGCAGCATCTCTTCCGGAAATTTGTGATCCAATTCCTGCACGAACGACTTGACGCCTTGCGGCGGAGTCAGCGGAACAATGGCGCCGCCTGCAATGTCGACGCTCGACGCGCGCCAGTTCTCGTCGCCGTCACGCTCCTGGAAAAAGACCAGATGGCGGCTGGTGTGTGCCCAGCGATAATAGCTTGCGAGATTGCGGTCGGTGGCGTGCGTCACGGGCCGGGCAGCGCCGGGATCCGCCACCGGCGCCACCCAAAGATTACGCACGCCATCGATCGGCGCGAGAAAAGCCAGGGTTTGTCCATCGGGACTTACTCTGACGCTGCCGTAATCGGGATTGTCGAAGAAAACCCGCCGCGCGACGATGTCCGTTGACTGTGCGGCGGCCCTCCACGCGAGCCCTGCAAAGGGCAGCGAGGTACCCAACGCGGCGGTGCGGCGCAGGAAATCGCGGCGGTCGATCGGGGCGGCGTACATGCGGGCCTCCGTTGGCGGCGCTCCCGGCCGCCTTCGTCGCAAGATTAAATGCGACGGCGAACTTCCGCAATCAACAACCCGAGATCACGACGAGGTCGCCGTGGCAGCGCCGCGCCAGATCGCCGCCCCGGCTGCAAGCAAAAGGCAGGCCGAGATCATCAGCGACTCATGCATGCCTGCCATGAACGCGGTGGCCTGACCGGCCAGCGAGCCGAACAGCGCGACGCCCAGCACGCTGCCGGTTTGCCGGGTCGAGTTGAGGACGCCGGCGGCGATGCCGGAGCGCGACTTCTCGACGCTGCCGAGCAGGGTCGAGGTCAGCGGTGGCACCAGCAGGCCAAGACCCGCGCCGATGATCGTCAGCTGGGCGCCGATTTCCCAGTAGCTGGTGCCAGGCTCGAGCCCAAGCAGCGCAAGACATCCAAGCGCCGACAGCGCGGCACCGGCGGCGATCGTCGCGGGCGCGCCAATCCGCTCGGTCACGCGTGCGGCCACGAGATTGGCCGGCAACACCGCGCCCATCATGGGGAGAAAGGCAAGGCCGGTCGCGAACGGCGACAAGCCGTTGACGCGCTGGAAGTACAGGCTGAAGACGAAGATCAGTCCATAGAAGGCGACGTTGACGAGAAGGCCGATCAGCGATGTCAGCGCGAACAGCCGATGCTTGAACAGCGACAGCGGCAGCATGGGTTGCGGCGCGCACAGTTCCCGCAGAACGAACAGGACCGCCAGCACCGCCGATGCAGCAAAGCCCGCGATTACAAAAGCATTGCGCCAGCCCAGCGTGCCGCCCTCGATGATCGCCCCGGCGAGACAACCGAGTGCCGCGATCGCCGCGATCTGGCCCGGCAAGTCGATCTCGCGCTGCTGGTATCGCGTGGTCTCGGTGGCATAGCGCCAGCTCAGCCACAGGCCGGCGAGACCGATCGGCAGATTGACGAGAAAGATCGAGCGCCAGCCGACCAGCGCGATCAGTCCGCCGCCGATCAGCGGCCCGGAGATCAGCGCAAGGCTGGCACCGGCAGCCCAGATTCCCACCGCCCGGCCGCGCTGCTTTTCGTCCGGATAGGCGTGGCTGAGCAATGCAAGCGAGTTCGGAACCAGGATCGCAGCACCAAGCCCCTGCACGCCTCGGGCTGCAATCAGGATGGCGGCATTAGCCGCAAGCGCGCAGCCGACCGATGCCGCCGTGAAGATGGCAAAGCCCGCCATGAAGATCCGCTTGGCACCGATCCGATCGCCAAGTGCGCCGGCGGTCAGAATGAAGGCGGCGAAGGCGATGGTGTAGGAACTGACGACCCATTGCAGCTCGGACACGCCGCCACCCAGCGATGTGCCGATACTGTTGAGTGCGGTATTGACGATGGTGACGTCGAGCTGAACCACGCCGTAGCCAAGGCTCATGGCGGCGAGCGTCAGCGAGGTCGAGAGATCCGAGCGGGCCGGTTTCGGTTTCGGTTTCGGCTCCGGCCGGGACGTCGCCCTGATCGAAAACTGCTGTAATTTCAATGCTATGCTTCGCATGGATCGCCTCTATCTTGAGGAACCAACGCGGGACGAAAATTTCCGTTTCAACCGGACGCTTCGGCTGTGATCGAAGTGTTCCGGTGAACCGCGACGGCTGAAACGAAACGCCGCGCGGACGATTTCCGCGCGGCGTTTTGTCTCAGTTCATGCTCTGCCTTAAGATCAGCTGGCGGCGCGAAGATTGATCCTGCTCTCGGCGAGCGTGGTCAGCTTCTTGTCGGTTGCCCGCTCCTCATCGAGGCTCTTCTGCAGGACACTGGCGCAATCGTTGCGGCCAAGCTGCTTTGCCCACGCGATCAGGCTGCCGTAGCGCGTGATCTCGTAATGCTCGGCGGCCTGGGCTGCGTTGATCAATGCCGCGTCCAGCACCGATTTGTCCGCGACCTCGCCGGCCACCTCATCCGCTTCCTCGATGATGCCGTCGATCGCCGGGCAGTCGACCGCCTTCACCTCGGCGCCATGCATCTGGAACACCTGCTCGAGGCGCTGCACATGGGTTTTGGTTTCGTCGAGATGGGTCAGAAACCCCTGCTTGAGCTGCTTGTCGGTTGCCTTCTCCGCCATTTTCGGAAGCGCCCTCACAAGCTGCTTCTCGGCGTAATAGATGTCCTGCAACTGATGCACGAACAGGTCGTTCATGGTTTTGATGTCTTTGGTAAAGAGTCCCATTGCGGATCCTTTTTTGTCAAGGGAACACACAGCGCCGCCGGTGCCGTTGTCGCCGCGCCGATATGTTCGATGGCTGATACGCGCTAACAGGCCGACCCCGAGGTTGTTCCTGCCGGCGCCGAAAACGTGGTGATGGAACAGGAACCGCGGACCGATCGACAGCCGAGACTCGATTCCTGAGCGCGACGGCATATGTACGGCATGTGACAGCCGCGGCGATCGAGGGACGAAGCTGGCGTTGTCAAGGACTGCACAGCGACACGTTTTTGCCTTATGGATCTTTGCAAGTGGACCGATTGGCCGCCGCTTGCCCATCGATCCCTTCGATGGGCTTTCAATTTTTGCCGCCCCGCCGGGAGGACGAATGCACCGACTGCTGACCACGCTTGGGCGTGGTTTCAAGGAATGGATCGGCTGGAAACGGCTCGGGATCGCCGCGAGCCTTCTTATCATCGCCTTCGCGATCACGACGCTGGTCCGTACCCTGAAGGGCGTCGATACCGGCGTGATCCTGATTGCGCTGACGGAAATACCACCCGGCCACATCGCGCTCGCCGCGCTGTGCGTGGTCGGCGCGTTCTTTACGCTGACGTTCTATGATTTCTTCGCGCTGCGGACCATCGGCAAGAAAAACGTGCCTTACCGTATCGCGGCGCTGTCGAGTTTCACCAGCTATTCGATCGGCCACAACATCGGCGCCACCGTGTTCACCGGCGGCGCGATCCGCTTCCGGATCTACTCGGATTACGGCTTGAGCGCCATCGACGTCGCCAAGATCTGCTTTCTGTCGGGTCTGACGTTCTGGCTCGGCAATACCTTCGTGCTCGGCATCGGCATGGCGTTGCACCCGTGGGCAGCCTCCGCGATGGATCAGCTGCCGCCGGCCATCAACCGGCTGATCGCCCTGGGCGGCCTCGCCGCGATCGTCGCCTACCTGGTCTGGCTCACCCTGGGCGACGAGCGGCGCAAACTCGGCCAGAACGGCTGGAAGGTGACATTACCCTCGGCACCGCTGACGCTGCTGCAAATCCTGATCGGGGTGGTCGATCTCGGGTTCTGCGCGCTGGCGATGTATCTGCTGATGCCGGCGCAGCCGGGTATCGATTTTGTGTCGCTGGCGGTGGTGTTCATTCTGGCGACCCTGCTCGGCTTCGCCAGTCATGCGCCGGGCTCAATCGGCGTGTTCGACGCCGCGATGCTGGTGGCACTGCCTGAATTCGGCAGGGAACAACTGGTGGCCACGCTGGTGGTGTTTCGAATCCTGTATTTCCTGATCCCCTTCGGGATCGCTATTTCGGCTATGGGCACCCGCGAATTGTGGCTCAATGTCGTGCTGCCCTGGCAGAAACGCCGCAAGCTTCACGAGGATTGCCCAGCCTCGGCCACCACCGTGCCGCAGCCGGTGAAGCGACTGAAATCGAAGGGTGACCGCGTCGCGCGCGGTTAAGCGCTGGCACACGCCGAACCTGATCTGATCGCCGTTGCGCTGTCACGTGTAATTGAAAAAGCGAGGCTAAGAAGTGCGCTATCGCCTGTTACGGCACATCTGGTAAATTCGCCGCAGGCCGGCCCCGGCCTAGAGCATGATCCGGAAAAAGCCTGCCCCGCACTTGATGCGGGGTGGGTACCGGTTTTCCGAAAAGATCATGCTCAAACAAAAAGATAGAGCGGGATGACGATTCGAAGAAAAGTCATCCCG
>WNGH01009529.1_pt1 | contig 21484 bp, 21 predicted proteins | sample 5400631 | NCBI WGS metagenome assembly WNGH01 (sample SAMN13153373, study PRJNA577476) | soil metagenome | isolation source: 115 cm soil or saprolite under Garry oak tree replicate 1 | place: USA:California | collected 2016-06-15
TACGACTACGTCGCCGTGCTCCTTCCAGGTATCACGGTCATGACCGCCATTCAGAGCGCCTCGCAATCGGGCTTCGCAATGGTGTCCGACCTCGAGTCCGGGTTCATGGATAAGTTCTTCGTCGCGCCGATCCGCCGGGGCAGTGTGCTCGCGGGCAAGCTCCTCGCCGACGGCCTGCGGATGGCCGCCCAGGCCGGGATCATCCTGGGCATCGCGGCCCTCCTGACGCTCGTGGGCTGGCGGATTCCGTTCGCCACGGGCGTCGTGGGCGTCGTCCTGATCATGCTCCTCGCGTCGACCTTTGGCGTCGCCTTCTCGGGCCTCTCGAACACCGTCGCGCTGAGGACGAAGAACACGGAGGCGACCATGATGGTGAGCTTCTCTCTCACCTTCCCGCTCCTGTTCCTGAGTACGGCGCTGCTCCCCAAGGGGTCCCTGCCCCCGTGGATCCAGACGTTCTCGACGGTGAACCCGGTGAGCTACATGGCGGACGCAGCCCGTGCGCTCATCCTATACGGCTACGATTGGACGGCCCTGGCGAACGCGTTCCTCGCGATCCTCGCGTTCGGCGTCGTGCTCAACGGCCTGGCCATTATGGCGTTCCGAGCGCAAGGCAAGTGATACCCCGGAAAGGCTGGCCACGGCGGGCTGCGGGGCCGTCGATGGCCCGCTATGCGGCCGCGATCAGGGGCGACATCGCGTCGGCGGCTTCCCCCGCGAACCGGCAGGCGTCTTCCCAGGTCTGTAGGCGACCTTCGTTCCGACCCTCGAAGTCGCGGACGAACCGAACCAGGTCACGTCGGATCGCCGACGTGTTCGCGCTGCGGAAGACGGCGCACACGCTGACGTTGGCTCCGCGGACCGCGACGAGCGCCTCCTCGTCGAAGCGCATGCTCGTGACGTCGTAGCCCTGGCTCTTCGGCATGCTGGTCTCGACAAAGTCGCGGACCGTCCAGATGATCGGCTCGAGCTGTTCCGGCGCGAACGGAGGGGCGTGGTCGGGGGCGACCATCGCAATCGGCTCGCCGGTCCGGTGGAACAGGTAAACCGCCCGCATCTTTCGGTCTCCCGCCACAATGGGGAGCGCAACCCGAACGGGAGCGCTAGCATGAGGGCCGCTGCCGGGGCGATGAGAATCACAACCGAGTCTAACATTAGAATCCGGGCATTCCTTGAGAGTCGGAGCAGGGGGGGCGGCAATATCATTGGTCAACCGCAGTTGAGTATGACTAGGGTTCATGGGCGGTCCAATTCAAGGACAAGCCGGGGAAAACATGATCGCATCGGCCGCTTGAATGAACTGTCGCGCAGTGGGTTTCCGACTTGTAATGTGTTGCGCCGCAGCTCTCGGAGCCGAAGTCCGATAGCAGGATGAGAACTGTCACACGAATGCGGCCCATCTATTGGGAATCCTTCAGTAGAGTCACCTTAAGGTTAACGACGAGCCAGCGCAAGTCCTCCGGTTTCTCCACAACGAAGTACCATACTCCGCCAAATGGGACCTTGACGACTTCGTGATAGCCCGACGTCTTCTCGTTGCCTGCGATGTACTCCCAGTTGCCCCGGCCTTGATTGTACGTCTCGAAGTCGTCTTCAGACATTACGAAAATGGCGAACGCGACAGTATAGGGCGATTCCGCGGCGACCTCGATGGTTGCAGGGTCGTCGAATTCCTTGAAGTGATACACATACTCGTCTTCTTGATCGGCCTTCAGCGTGACACTGAATAGGGGAACGGGTTTGGCGGGTTCTGCCGTTGCCGGTTCGGACCTGGCAGATGGTTCTCGGACCTGACTGACGGCGAGGTCCTTTTTGAATTTCAAAGCGTAGACCGTCGCAATTCCCAAGGCTGCGAACAACCAGATAATGACCAAAGCGATTGGCCCTAATGCATTCAATAGGAATGTGGCTGTCGCACCGAGCACGACGATGACGAGCGCAGCTGCATGTTTCAGCGCGCGGTCCCATTGACTTATCGGGGATGCCACTGCTGGCGGATTGTCGTTACGGTGATAAGACTTGAGTGGCCCATCCCGCTGAGCTGCCCCAGAACCGAGTTCCTTGGCCCCGTCTCTCTCACAACAACCGTGGCCTCCCCGGGCCGAATTCAACGCCCAGTCTGATTTCGCTCGTCTTGAAACTCAATCGAGGTTGAGTAGCGACTCACCCGACCTCGCGCAATCCTCAAGGCTCGGTGAGGGTTCCCAGTTTCATGGCTTCCCGCCCACTCCTCTACTCGATGGACATCAGCCACTACTGCATCGCGGCCGACCGGATGCTCACTTTCAAAGGGGTCGAGTTCGACACCCGGCCGGTCCCCTACCACGACAAGCAGGACCTGATCAAGTCGACGGGCCAGGACTATGTGCCCACCCTGATCTGGGACGGCAAGACCGTCACGTGGTCCGAGATTCCGGACTTCCTCGAGGGGGTCCGCCCGACCCCGACGTTCTACCCGTGGGGCCAGAAAGGCCTCGTGACCGCCCTGGAGAATTGGGGCCACCAGGTCCTCGAGGAGCGCGTCTGGCGGTACGTCGTCACGAAGGTCCCTCCGGTCCTGCACGACGATCAGGAGCGCTGGGTGTTCGAAGAAATGCAGACGCGCGCCCGCGGGCCGTGGCACGTCCTCGAGATGCGCCGCGAGGAGTTCCGACAGGACATGAACAAGCACCTCGGCATGGTCGAAGCGATCCTCGACGGCCGCGACTGGATCCTCGGCCAGCCGAGCCTCGCGGACTTCGGGATCTACGGCTCGATCTCCCCGTTGCTCACGGTCGGGGAAACGATCCCCGCGGAGTTTCCTCGGCTCGGCCGGTGGGCTTCGATGATCGGGAAACTCGGCCGGTGAAAGCGCCAGTCGCCCCTTCGCTTCGAAGGCGTTCTTCGTGGCCTACGAAGACCTCGGCCCCTGCTTCCGCACGAGTTCGCGCAGAACTTCCTCGAACTGATCCGCGGTGGCTCTGCGCGTTTTGGGATTACCTTGCCTCGCCAGCATCGCGGCCCGGAGACAGACCTCCGCCATGTCGAGGCCTGGGTAGCCCTGGATCTCTTGGGACGGAGACGCTCTTTGCGCGCGACTCCGGCCTCTCGCGACCGCTAAATCGACCATGCCAACCGGAACCGCCACGCGGACGCCGCGATCCGTGAGGGGGATGATAACTGCGAGTCCCGCCCCGACGACACCCCGGGCTCGTCCCAGGCGGAAGACGACCATGAATTCCCCCTCGTGCTCGACGCGGATTGACGCCGCAAGAATGACGAGGAGGATCCCGGTGAATCCGAGGCTTGCGATCGCGAGGACTTCCGGATCCGGCACGAGGCCCCCGATTGGTCAGATCGACGCCAGCGGCTTAAAGGCGCGGACGGGGCCCGGTCCCGTTTGCAATCCGTGAACTCAGTTCCGTTGGACGAATGGAAACCCGCTCGACGGATGTCCTTAGTCACCCATTCCGGATTGCCTCGATGAGCGAATCCAGAGGCACGTCGCGTTGCGCTCCACTCTTCATGTCCCTCAGAGCGACCGCGCCGGCCTTCGCTTCCTTTTCGCCCACCAACACGGCAGTTCGTGCACCGACCGCGTTCGCATAGTCCAGGTTCTTCGTCGGTCCCCGCCCCAGGAGATCGATGTCGGCGCGAAGGCTCGCCCCGCGAAGCATCGAGACGACCTCGGACGCCCGCTTCCGCATTTCGTCGCCAATCGGGATCACGTACGCGTCCAGGGCTCGGGCGGCTTCCGTCGTCCCTTCCGCTTCCGCCGCCATCACCAGGCGGTCCAGGCCGAGTGCGAATCCGGTCTGCGCGACGCGTTCCCCCCCGAAGACTTCCGCGAGGCTGTATGCCCCGCCGCCTCCGACCTGTTTCTCCGCGCCGAGGTTCGGCGAGTCGATCTCGAACACCATGCCGGTGTAGTAGTCGAGGCCTCGCACGACGCCCATGTCGAAGGCGTAATCGGACGAACCGACGCCGTTTGCGGTAAGAAGGCCCGCGAGCTGCCGCAGGTACTCGAGGCCTTCTCTCCCCGCGCCTCCGAGGAGCTTCTCGGCCCGCCCGAGGATTTCCATCCCCCCGGATAGTTCGACGACCTTCCGGAGCGGCTCCCCGAGGTCCTTCCGGCCGAGGCGGGCGAGCTCTGCATCGAGCATCGGGAAGTTCCGCTTGTCGAGGGAATGTAGGACGACCGCCTGATCCGCGGGCTCGAACGGGAGGTAACCGCGAAGGATGCCGATGTTCCCGATACGGGCCGTGACCTGTTTCAGGCCGATCGCCCGCATCGTCCCGATCGCGAGGGCGAGCACGTCCGCGTCCGAAGGCAGCGTCGCACCGCCGATGATTTCGGCGTTCAGCTGAAAGAACTCGCGGTAGCGGCCTTTCTGCGGCTCCTCATACCGGAACACGTTCCCCGTGGTGTAGACCTTGATCGGCTTTGGTCGGCTCCGTAGGTCAGACACGTAGAACCGGAGGATCGAAGCGGTAAATTCCGGCCGGAGCGCGAGGTCGCGACCGCCTTGATCTTTGAACGCATAAAGTTCGCGGACGATCGCCGGACCCGATTTCGCGGTGAAGAGGTCGAGGCTCTCGAACGTCGGGGTCGAGACCTCTCGGAAGCCGAAGGATTCGGCGAGCTGGACGAACCGCGACTCGACGAAGCGTCGCTTCGCCATGTCCTCGGGACCCCAGTCGTTGGTCCCGCGGGGCCGTTCAAACATCGGAGACGCGGCGTAGATGGTGACCGGTGATAAACGTTTCTGGAAGCTGAGTCGGAAAGGAGTCACGCGGTCTCGGCGGCCAGGGTTCGGCGCTGCCACGCCGCCAAGATCGGCGCGGGGGAATCTCGGTCGCGCGGGAATAAACTTCGCCGGGCTGGCCTCGTGGCGTCACCCGATTGCGAAGTAGTCTCTCCTCAACGCTTCGAGATCGAGCAGTTCCCCGGGCGGACCGGCCCGGACCACCCGTCCATTTTGCATGACGTAACCGAAATCGGCGATTCGCAGAGCGGCGTATGCATTCTGTTCCACCATGAGGACCGTCAAACCGCCTTGCCGCAATTCGTGAATCTTCTCGAAGATCTCGGAGACGAGCTTTGGAGCGAGCCCCAAGCTCGGTTCGTCGAGCACCAGGATCGAGGGTTTTGACATCAGCGCACGTCCGATACCGACCATCTGCTGCTCCCCTCCGCTAAGCCGGCCGGCCTTCACCGACGCCCGCTCCCGCAGGCGCGGGAACAGGTCGTACACGTACGCGAGGGTCTCGTCCGCGGCGGCCCGAGCCCGCGGGGCGTATGCACCGAGCCGCAGGTTCCCTTCCGCCGTGAGCAGGGGAAATAGCCGTCGGCCTTCAGGGCACGATCCAATCCCGCGCGCCGACCGCTCGTGGGCCGGAAGCTTCGTGATGTCTTCGCCCGCGAAGGACACCTGTCCTCGGGTCGGCCGGAGCAGGCCGTTGACGATTTTCAGCGTGGTCGACTTTCCCGCGCCGTTCGGCCCGATGAGCACCGTGATGACACCTTGCTTCGCCTCGAGACCCATCTGGCGGAGGACTTGCGTTCCGGCATAGCCTGCGTCGATTCCCTCAAGGCGCAGCATGAGCCGCCTCCGTGCCGAGGTATGCCTCGATCACCGCTGGGTCTTCGACGACCGCTTGCGGGCTGCCTTCGGCGATCTTCATGCCCTCCTCGACCACAATGACGTGCTCGGACAGCGTGAGGACGGCCCGCATTACATGCTCGACGACCAAGGCGCCGAACCCGATTTCCTTCTGGACTCTTTCGAATAGGTTCATCGCTTCCCGGAGTTCTTCGGGCGACAGTCCGGCGAAGATCTCATCGAGCAGGACGATTCGCGCCCCCGTCCCGAGGACCCGAGCGAACTCGAGTCGTTTCCGTTCCTGGGCGGTCAGGTTCGAGGACATCACGTCCGCCTTGCGTTCCAATCCCACGAGGGCGAGCACGCGACCGGCCTCGTCGAGGGCCTTCGCGGATTCCCGTTGCTCGTGGTTTCCAAACATCACTGCGACCGCGACATTCTCCCGACACGTCATCGCCAGGAACGGCTTCGGAATCTGGTGTGTCTTCGCAATGCCCTGTCCAACGACTCGATGGGCGGGCCAACGGTCGATCCGTCGTCCGTCCAAGGTGATCGCCCCCTTCGTGGGCCGCTCCACGCCCGCAATCAGGTTGAGCAGTGTTGACTTGCCGGATCCGTTGGGCCCGATGAGCCCGACGACTTGCCCTTCCCGAACGCTCAAGGACATGCCCTGGACCGCTCTCACGCCGCCAAAATCCTTGTGAACGTCCGATACTTCGAGCAAGCGGGTCATTCGATAAATCCTCGGAGTTCGGGAACATACTTCCGGAGGGAGCCGACGATTCCCTCGGGGACGAACAACGCGATGATGATGACGATGATGCCGATGATGATGAACTGGAAGCCGATGAGGACGGTCAGGAAGATGTACGACGGAATGTACACCACGACTGCACCGATCAGCGGACCGAGCAACGTCCCCATCCCTCCGATGACAATCATCGCGAGCATCTGCAACGAGAACATCAGATTGAACGCTTGATACGGGAACGCGCCCGACGCGGTCCACGCGTAGACTCCTCCGGCGCCGCCTGCGAAGAGCCCGCTCAGGGCGTAGAGGAAGAGCTTGACACGTGCGGCATTGACCCCGACGGACTTCGCCGCATCTTCGTCGCTCTTGATTGATCGGACGCCGTAGCCGATCCGACCATGGGTGATCCAGTACGTCACGAGGACTTCGGCGGCAAGGAGTACCCAGATCGTGTAGAACCAGGAGAGGGGTTCGAATCCGACGTTCAGGATGATGCCCTGGCCGTCGCCGAGTTCCTTGATCTCGAGGACGATGTACAGCGCCGCGACGGCGACGACGAGGGTTGCGATGGCGAAGTACACGCCCCGAAACCGCAGCGTGACGACGCCGATGCCCAGGGCGAGGACGAGGCCGACGACCGCGCCCAGCGCGACTCCGGCCACCGGATGAAGGTTCAGGCTACCGACCCCGAAGGCGAGGGCGTATGACCCGAAGGCCATGAACACGACATGGCCGAAACTCACGTACCCGGTCAGACCCGTGATCAGATTGAGGGAGTATGAGAGCGTGGAGAAGATTAACAGCTGGATGAGAACCGTCAGGAGGAACACGGGGATCCACGGCGCGGTCGCGGCGAGGACGACCAGGAACGTCACGATCCCCCACAACGTGGCGCCGAACGAACGAATCGCACGCAGCCTCATCGGAGGAGTCCCTCGGGCCGAAGCAACAGCACCGGGATCAGCAACAGGAATCCGATCGCCGTCGCGAGCGCGACGCTGCCGACGAAGAGCTGGCCGACGTTGATGATCAGGCCCAGCGTCAGGCCGCCCACGAGGCTCCCCCACATCTTCCCCGGCCCGCCGAGGACCACGATGACGAAGCTGATTGGCGCGTACAGGTTCCCCATGGCCGGGAAGATTCCCGTCGGAAGCCAGACCGTCAAGAGGGCCCCGCCGGCCATCGTGATGCAAAATCCGAGGGCGGTGCCCACGGCGGCCGTGAACGTCGGATTAATCCCCACGAGCTGGGTCGCGGGGATGTCCTGGCTGTAGGCGCGAATCGCGTTTCCCAAGTAGGTTTTGGTCAGGAATACATGCGAGAGTCCGATGATCGCGACGGATACGATCGCGACGTAGAGACCGCCAAGTGGCAGTTGGAAGGACCCGACCGGAACGACGCCCGGGCTCCAGGGGATTCCGACGTTGTTTCCAGTCCATAGCGTCTCCACGGCGTTGATTAGGACGAGAGAGAGGCCGAATGTGGCGACGAGGGTGACCATCTCGCTCTGCAAGCCCATCGACTCCTTGCCGCGGAGCTCGCGGTGGAGGAACCCGAAATAGAAGAAGACGCCCACCGCGAGTCCGATCGCCGCATCCACCGGTACGCTCAAGAGTGGATTGAACCCGAACCAAAGATTCAGGAAGTACGCGCCGTACGCGCCGAGCATGATGAACTCGCCGTGCGCGACGTTCACGACTTTGGCGACGCCCCAGATGAGGTTCAGGCCGTGCGCGATGACCGCGAAGACGCATCCGAGCAACAGGCCGAGGGCGAGGTCCGCCATGAACAACGCGACGTCGGCCATGCGCCTCCGAGGGCCTCCGGTCTACATGCCCGTGTACGGATATTGGCACGTTCCGTCCGCGACATCGCTCGGCAGGACGACCTTCTTCACCCCGGCCTGCCACTGGACGAGGACCATTGAGTGGGCGATCTGCAGACCTCGCGAGTCCACCTGGAACTGTCCGAAGAAGTCCATGATGTGCATGCTCCCCAGTTTCGCCCGTACCTCGGTCGTGTTCAGGCTGTTCGCCTGCTGGATCGCGCTCGCCAAGACGAGGAGCGCGGCTCCCGCCTCGCCCGCATGATACGATGGCGTTGCGCCGCTGTTCAGGGTTCCGTAGAGCTGGGTGAACTCGGCCGGGGTCGGGCCGTACCAGGAGAGGCCAAGCGTCTGGGCCTCGGCCGGGCTGTAGGTGACCACCGATTCCCACTGGGAAGGCCCCGTCACGTAGTTCGCGTTCGTGAGTTGCGTCTGGAAATTGGGCTCGGTCACTGCGACGAGCAACGAGATGAATTTCGGCGACGGCATCGTCCAGGTCGTCTTGAGTTGGTTCATGATGAGGAGACCGTCGTTGAAGTGTCCCCCTCCGATGAGATCGTCGGCACCACTGTCTGCGGGTAGGACTGATTGTAGACGACTGTGAAGCCTTGCGACACGGCGTACCCGATCGCGGCTTGCGTGGCAAAGGAGGAGAACGAATCGCTCGCATAGAGCGCCGCAATCTTGTCCGATGGGTGGTTCAGCTTGAGCCAGTCGATGGCCCCCTTGAGATAGATCGAGGCGGGGCTCAGGACTTCGACGAGGTTGCGTCGCGAGGTCTGCGTCCAGATGATATCCGACGAACCTCCGTGAGAGAGCATCACGCGGTCATACTGGTCGGCGGTGGGAGCGGCAGCCGTCGTCAGACCGCTGCTGTACGGGGCCAGAAGGAACTGGGCCCCGTCCTGCTGGATGATCTTGGTGTAGAGAGTGCCGATGTTCCCGGCGGGACCGCTTTGGTCGTCGTAAAAGTCGAGGCTGATGTTGTACGACTTTCCACCGACGGAGACTCCGCCGTGGCTGTTGATCCAGTTCGCGGCCGTCTTGATCCCGTTGAGCGAGTTCGTCCCCTCGACGTTGAAGGTCCCGGTCAACGAGATCGTGAAACCGACCTTGATCGTGCCCGCGAAGCCTGACGGCCGGGTCAGGTAATAGACCCCGGCGGCCGTGAGCGCGACGAGAATGACCAGGACCGCGACCCCGATAGCGATGAGCTTTCTCCGTCTCCCCGGTGAAACCGGAGGCGCCGCCTCCGGTTCGATTGGCTGTGCCATGTTCCCTGCGACCCCCACGGTGCCCTTCACGGTGGTTGAACGGGTGGACCTCGCGCGTTACCCGCCGACGGAGCCGCTCGGATCCTTCCCGCCCACCGCGCCGGACATGCGTCCTCGGCAATTAAACAATTCCCGTCATCGACTCGTGAGCGCGCAAGAGGTTCTCACCTGTTCTCCGGCGAAACCCTGAACTATCTCCGTTCGTTCGCACCGCGGATGGCTCCCTCGAGGTCGCGCGACTTCGGCCTCGTCCTCCTTGCGAGCGTCCTGTGGGGCACGTCCTTCCCCGGGAGCAAGCTGACCGTCGGGACGGTCGACCCCCTGTTCCTGACCTTCGCGCGCATGGCGATCGGCGCGCTCCTCGGGATGACGGTCCTCGCCGCGATGCGTCGCTTGGACCTCCGCGTGTTCCGGGAGCCGCTCGTGTGGGTCCTCGGTTTGATCAATGCCGTCGGCTTCGAGCTCCAGAACGAAGGGATTCTCTTGACGACCGCTTCGAAGACCGCGCTCCTTGTCAACGTCAACGTGGTCATCATCCCGGTCTTGATGGTCGTCTTCTTCCGAGAGGCGATGACTCGGTTGAAGGTCGCTGGAATCCTGATCGGGACTCTCGGCGTCGTCGTGGTCGCCACGAAGCTCGATCCCGGGTCCCTTTCCGGTGGACAGTTCGCGGGCGACGTGCTCGTCTTCGTCGCGGGCGTCGTGTGGGCCTTCTACGTCGTCGGCGCCAAGAAAATGGTGGACCGCGGCGCGGACTACGTCGCCTTGGCCGCAGGGATCCTGGCGACGACCGCGCTCCTCGCGGCGATCCCTCTGTTCTTCGTGGGATGGCCCATCCCGACGAATGAGGGCGGTTGGCTGGGGATTGCCTATCTGGGCCTCGTCCCGACCTTCACGCCACTCCTGTTGTACGTCGCAAGCATGCGTACGATCTCCCCGACTGTCTCCGGACTGCTGATCCTCCTGGAGGTCGTGGTCGCGGCGATCCTTTCGTTCCTCCTCCTCCAGGACGCGCTGAGCGCCTACACCCTTGCCGGCGGCGCCATGATCCTGCTCGGCGCGTTCGTCGTCACGCGCAACGAGGCGGGAATGCCGCAGCCCGCGACGGGCGGTCTCGCCCCGGTGCCGCAGAAAGCGGTCGTGGCGAAATCCGAAAGCCGGCCTCCGCGGTAGCGGGCCCCGGAAGGCCCGATTCGCGACGACCTTTCTCGATTCAAAGCGGCGACGGCGACTCCCGCCAAAACAACCTGCCATCACGCGCCTCCGACTGCGTGACAATTCAGATGCCGAGGCCGAACACGAGGTTTAGGAAGCGATCCAATCGGCGACGAGGGCACCCGCGAAGATCGCCGTCCCAACCGACACGACGAGCGGCCCGGCGGGCAAACCGAGGTAATTGGCCAAGAGGATTCCCGACCCCGCGCTCGCGGTCCCGGTGAGACCGCTTAGCAACGCGTAGGACGAGAGATTTCGGCTGACGTTTTTCATCGCGGCGGCCGGGACAACGACGAGTGCCCCCACGAGGACCGTGCCGACGATCTTGATTCCGACCGCCACGACGAGGGTCACGAGGAACAGGTAGACGAAGTTGACCAACGCCACGTTAACCCCCGTCGACCGGGCGAGCTCCTCGGAGAGGATACCCAGGACGACTCGCCGGTACACGAGCCGTGCGACGACGACGATTGGAACGGAAATTCCGACCGCAAGGAGGGCGTCTACCAGCGAGACCGTCGTGATGTCGCCGAAGAGCGCCTCCAAGAGGTCGACTTGGGGGGTCAAGAGAATCCCTACGGCGAGAGCGGTGACGAACAAGACGCCGATGATCGACTCGGGGAACAGTTTGGTCGTCTTCTCGATGTACCAGGTTAGCGCCGCAGCGGAAAAGAGGAACGCGAACGCTCCAAAGAACGGATTGAAGTTGAAGAGAATTCCAAGAGCGAGGCCTGGCAAGGCGACGTGGGAGAGCGCGTCGCCCACGAGGGCCATCCGTTTCAAGACCATCAGAGATCCGACATAGCCCGCGGCGAACCCGACGGAGATCCCCGCGACGAGGCTATACGCGGCCGCGTCGGTCATCGGAATCCCCGGGACCCGAAATCGTGCTTGTGCTCCGCGAGGCCTGCACCGCTCCCGAAGATCTCCATCAAAAGATCTGGCTCGGAGAGGCGACTGGGGGCCCCAAAGAATCGGACCGTCCGGTTCAGAGCCAACACCGCGTCGGAATACCGAGAGGCGATGTGGATGTCGTGCGTGATCAGGAGGACCGTGATGTTGCTCTCCTTCTCCAGCCGATTGAGGGCCTCGTAAAGCATATCTTCGCTTCCGATGTCGACGGTGGCAGTCGGCTCGTCGAAGAGCAGGACGTTCGGCCGATCGAGGACGGCCCATGCGATCAAGACGCGCTGCATCTCTCCGCCCGACAGTATGTCGAGCCGCTTCCGCAAGACTCCGCCTTCAAGGCCGACCGCGGCGAGCGACTCCTCGAAGCCGGCCTCGCTCTTGAAACCAAGGAAATCGCGGACCGTGATCGGCACATCCGTCACCTCGAAATGCTGCGGGACGTAGCCGACCCTGACCGGGCCGGACCACTCGACCGTCCCGGTGTGCGGCACCAGGCCGAGGAGGACCCGAAAGAGCGTCGTCTTCCCCGCGCCGTTCGGGCCGACGATGGCGAGCGTGGTCCCCCTCCGCACGTGGAAGTTGACATCCTCCAAAATCGGGGCGTGGTCCAATCGAACCCCAAGATTCGCGACCCGCAGGACGTCTGCAGGGGCGCCGGTTTCGCGGGTTGGACTCGGCGAAGGAGGCCGGGCGACCATGCGTCGCGGTCCATCCAATGGCGTTATTTAAGAATTTGTCCGGTCTTAATAAACCTCAAGTAGAGGGTGGGTGGTCCTTAGTAGCATGCCGATCGTCAGCGTTAGCATGGACGACTCGATTCTCCGGAGCCTCGACGACGTGGCCCAGAGGCGCCGGTATCGCAGTCGGAGCGAAGCGGTCCGCGAGGCGCTGCGGGAGTTCATCGACGTCACAGACGGTCATCTACGAGAAGGGGAATCCACGCGCGGACCTCGCGATGCTCCAACACCGCTTCGACGAAATCCGCACCATGCTGCACACCCACCTCGACGAAGCGGAGTGCCTTCAGATCTTCGTCGCGGAAGGATCGACCGCCCGGCTTAAGGAGCTCATCGCCCAACTCCGCCGAATCAAGGGGATTAAAGTGATCAAGTTCATCCAGACCGCCGCCCGTCGATGATCGTCCCACTTATCCGAGACGGGGCGTGTCCTGCCTCGGGAAGGCGGCTGGCGAGACGCGGAAGTCGTCCGGGCGACCTACGTCGATGTGCCGAGGCCTGCCCGATAGGAGTTCGAATGAACCCCTCCGCGCGGTACCCGTTCAATCACGGGATGGAGATGATGGTTCGGAAGATCGCGTACTGGAGCCATGAGAACACGAGCCACACCACGAGGAATACCGTGGCAAAGAGGAAGATCCCCCGTCGGGTCCCCTCCGAGAGTTCGCCTCGAGATCCACCCGCGATCCAGGCCATCGCCACGGAGAATGATACGGCCATGTCCATCGTGACCACGGAAACCCAGGCGAGGGCTCGGATCGTGTCCCGATAGGCGATGAGCGCGGGGTCCGTCGTTGGCGAGCACCCGGTACACGGGATGGGAATCAGGAGCGTCGCGTGAAACGACAGCGTCCCCGCGAAGATGAGCACTCCAAGAATCAACCCGATCACCAGGACCAGGCTATTCGGGGACATGCCTCCCTTGCGCCGCGGCGGTGGCATCATCGGCGGCGGTTGGTATTGCAATTCCGGCGGACTCGGGCTGGGCTCGTCCAAAAACTCCCTCCGACGTCGGGATGGCGATGGAGACCCGATAAAGGTTCCTGCGCCTGCCCGCCGTCCTATTCGACCGTCACGCTCTTCGCCAGGTTCCGTGGCTTGTCGATCGGGCAGTTGCGGATCCGCGCCGCTTCGTAGGCGAAGAGTTGCAAGGCCACGCTCACCGGGACCGGCGAGAAGATCCACGGCAGGGAAGGAATCTCGATCACGTCGTCGACGAACTTCGGAAGCTCCTTGTCCCCCTCCGTGCCGATCGCGAGGACCGGGGAGCCACGGGCGCTCACCTCGCCCACATTCGACCGCATCTTCTCGTACGTCGGGTCCTGGGCCACGATCGCGATGACCGGCGTCGAGGCCGTGAGGAGGGCGAGCGGCCCGTGCTTCAGTTCTCCCGCGGCGTACGCCTCGGCGTGGATGTACGAGATCTCCTTGATCTTCAGGGCTCCTTCCATCGCGACCGGGTAGTTCGCGTGGCGCCCGATGTAGAACATGTCCTTCGCCTCGGCTCCGTATTTCTGGGCAAGGGCCCGGATCTCGTCCGCCTTGTTCAGTACGTACTGGGCCGCCCGGGGGAGGGACCGCAGCTGGTCCTTGAGCCGGTCGAGCTCGTCGTACCCGAGCGTCCCGCGGTCTTGGCCGAGCTTCAAGGCAATCAGGTACAGGACGACGAGTTGTGCGATGAACGTCTTCGTCGCGGCGACTCCGATCTCGATGCCCGCCCGCGTGTAGATGGTCTTGTCGACCTCGCGGGAGAGGCTCGAGCCGATCACGTTGCAGATCGCGAGGGTCTTGCAGCCCCGGCGGCGCGCCTCCCGCGCCGCGCCGAGCGTGTCCGCCGTCTCGCCGCTCTGCGAGAGCAGGAGGACGAGCGGCCGTTCCGTCGCGCCCTGGCTGTAGCGGTACTCCGACGCGAGTTCCGCGGACGCCGGAATCCGCGCGATCTCCTCGATGACGTACTTCCCGACGAGCGCCGCGTGGTACGACGTGCCGCAGGCCACGAGCTTGACGCTCGTCACGCCTTCGGAGAGGAAGCCGTCGACTTCCAGGTTCGCGAGGCGGCCGAGGAGCGTCTCGTGGATCGCCTGCGGCGCCTCGTGGATTTCCTTCAACATGAAGTGCTCGAAGCCCCCCTTCTCCGCGTCCTCGAGCGACCACGTGATCCGCTGCGGCTCCCGTTTGAGGACGTGACCCTCGAGGTCCTTGATCGTCACGCCTTTCGGCGTGATCACGACCATCTCCCGGTCCATCACGTAGGCGACGCGGTCCGTGTATCGGAGGAGGGCGGGCACGTCCGAGGCGAGGAAGTTCTCGTCCGGGCCGATGCCGACGACGAGGGGGCTCTCGTTCCGCGCGCCGATTACCTTGCCCGGTTCGTCCGCGTGGACGGCCAGGATCGCGTACGACCCGCGGATGTCGCCGAGGGCCTTCCGGGTCGCGGCCTCCAGGTCGCCCTCGTAATACGATTCGATCAGGTGGACGAGGCTCTCGGTGTCCGTCTGGCTCACGAACGTGTGGCCGCGGGCCTGCAGCTTCTCCCGTAGGCTGGCGTAGTTCTCGATGATCCCGTTGTGGGCCAGGGCGATCTTTCCGGTGCAATCGACGTGCGGATGGGCGTTCACCTTGGACGGTGCCCCGTGGGTCGCCCAGCGCGTGTGTGCGAAGCCGGTCGAGCCCTTCAACGGCGGGAGCTGGGCCTCGAGGTTCGCGATGAAGCCCTTGTCCTTCATGACCTGGAGGGCGCTGCCCACGATCGCGACGCCGGCGCTGTCGTAGCCGCGGTATTCGAGGCGCTTGAGTCCGTCGAGCAGGATCGGCAGGGCGTCGCGGCGTCCCGCGTACCCGACGATCCCGCACATCTACAGGACCACCGCTCCCGAGGGGATCGTTCCGCGAAGTTTCGCTCCCGACTCGACCCGCGCCCGCTCATTCACGACGGTCCCGGCCGCGGCGCTCACGCCGTTCGCGATCTCGACGTCCTCGCCGATCAGCGCGCCGATCTGCGGGACCGAATGCCACGCGCCCTCGATGTTCACGTCCCCGGGTCCGGAGGCGGCCAGGAAGCCCGCCCGGGCCACGACGCCGGATCCGATCACGGACTCCTGGACAACGCTGGCCGGTCCCAGGATGACGTCGTCCATGAGGATCGAGTTAGCCACGGTCGTCAGCGCGCCGATGCGGACGTTCTTCCCCAGGCTGGTGGATGGCAAGAGGACCGCGTTCGGGCCGATCTCCGATCCGGCGCCGATCGACAGCGGCCCCTGGAGGTACGCGCCGGAACGGATCACACATCCGTCGCCGATCGTCACGCGGCCGCGGATCGTCACGGCCGGTTCGATGGTCCCCGCGCGCCGCTCGGCGGTCGTCTTCAGAGCCGTCGCATTGAGACGGAGCAAGTCCCAGGGGTACAGCGCGTCGACCCACGTGCCTTCCGTGGGAATCGCGGCGACGGAGGTGCGCTTCGCGAGCATCGACACGGCGCTCGGGAGGTCGTGCTTGCCCTCCTTCGCGAGCCCTTCGATCGCGTCGAAGATGCGGGAGTCGAGGACGTACGCCCCGGTGTTGATGAGGTTCGAGATGACCTCGGCTGGCTTCTCTGTGATTGCCACGAGCTCTTTGCCGCGGACGGTGACGACACCGTAACTCTGGGGTCGTTCGCTCTGTGTGATGAGCACCGCCGGTTTCGGCGCCGCGGCGAGGAGGTCCTCGACGAACCGCCCGTCGACCATGTTGCTGCCGTTCAAGACGATGAACGGGTCTTCGAGGTGTCCGCGGGCTTCCCAGATCGCATGGGCGGTCCCGAGTTGCTTCGTCTGCGTAACGTAGGTGATGTGGGTCCCGAACGACTTGCCGTCCTGGAAGTGCGACTGGATTCGCTCTCGCCGATAGCCGACGATGAAGATTAGGTCCCGCACACCGTTGTCGGCGAGGGCCTGCACAACGTATTCCAGGACGGGGCGGTTCCCCACGGGGATCATGACCTTCGGGACGGATGCGGTGAAGGGACCCATCCGGGCGCCTTCTCCCGCGGCGAGGATGACGGCCTTCATGCGCGATGCACCTGCCGAGGATTCCGGCGGGCGCCCCATCCCCGCTGCAACGCGTATATCCCTTGCGGGCCGAGTTGTCCGCCTGATTCCATCGGTCCGCGAGGGGGGAGGCCGAGCCGGCGATCCGACATAACCCGACGTGAGGTCTGACGTGTATTATAAATGCATCTACAACTTTCGGATAACCATTACAAAAGCGTTAATAGAATGAGGTCGTTCGAAGGCCGTGGTCCGACGTTGGCTCGTCGAGGAGACCTCGCATGGAACCGTGGGCCGGGAGGTCGAGATCCTCGACCAGCCGAACCGCGTGGCGGCGTTGGCCTCGCCGCTCGCCTGGCGCATCTTGCACGAGCTCGCGAAGGAACCCGACTATCCGAACGCACTGGCGGCGCGACTCAAGGTCCACGAACAGAAGGTCTACTACCACGTCCGGCGGCTCGAGGCCGCGGGCTTGCTGGAGGTCCTTCGAGAAGAGCCGAAGCGCGGCGCCTCCGCGCGAATCTTGGCTCCTACTGCGGAGGCGTTTGCGATCGTCCTCAAGGGCGGGGGAAACCCGGTCGCCTCTCCGATGCTCCCTCACGCCGGCATCGTTGCCCGCTTCCTCGAGGAATTCACTCGCGGGGGCGCCTTCAATGGCTCGATTGTCGTCGGATCGCCGTACACGCACGGCCCTTTCAACACGACCGCCCGCGACTCGCCGTATGCGGTCGAACTCGGATTCTTCCTCGGACGGCTCTTCGCACCGAGGAAGGGACTCGTCGTCCGCCTCGATACCGAAGTGAAAGCACAAGGCGCGGGAAAAGAGGACATGATTCTCGTCGGCGGCCCGGTCGCCAACATCATCACAATGGATCTGAATCCGCATCTCGCGGTGAACTTTGATTGGAAGGAGGTGTGGCGCATGGAATCGTCCCGCACGGGCCGGCCGTACGCGGACGAGCAGGTCGGCCTGATCGCGAAGGTCTCGAATCCCTGGAACTCGAAGAAGGTCATCGTGTCGCTCAGCGGCCTTCACTCGACTGGGACCATGGCGGCGATCCTGGGCCTGACCCACCAAGCCGACGAAGTCCTTGACGGTTATCGGTCCGGCGAGGAATTCTACCGGGTCGTCGCGGGCCAGGATCGCGACGGCGATGGAAGGCCCGACGCCGTGTCGATCCTCGAGTGAATCCGGGTCCGGCGCCGACTAGCGGTACGGGACGCGGATGTCCACGCGCCGGCACGACGGGCACACGAGGAGCTCGAGGGGAAGCATCTCCTCCCCGAGTTCCGCCCATTCTCCCAACAGCAGCTTCCAGCCTCCGCTCGTCCCGCCAGTCCGGAATTGCTCGACGCCCATCGATTGCAATGGCGAGTCGCACCGCAAGCACCGATCATCGGCTCGTGCCGCAGGAGGCGTTCCTGGCGCGCTCACGACCGTCCCTCCGAGATCATGTAACCGCGATGGGCCCACCGAGTCTTTCATCTTTCTCCCGGAACTGGCGCAGAAACCTCCGCGTCCTACGGCGAGACGGTCTCATAGCGGATCTTGTCCTCGAGTTTCGCGTTTGTCTCCTCGATTGCGCGGACGGTTTCCGCGACGCGCTCTTCCGGAAGCAACAGCAGGACATCGACCCCCCGCTGAGCGGCCTCGAGCGTCGCCGGCACGACGCCGAACTCGATCCGAGGCCGCACGCCAAGGTCCCTCGCAGCCGCGAGCCCGGTGGCGTCCAGTGCGGCGACGATGGATTCCTTCGAATTCCGGAGGAAGCGGTTCAGGGTGGGCGAAGAGAGCGACTTCTTCGCACCACGCGCGGGAATTCGCACGAGAAGGATTCGTCCGGGTCGCAGGGCCACAATTCCCTCGAGGCCCTGGACCGACACCAACTCGCCTTTCTCGGCATCGTGGACGGCCAGTCCCACGGAGGGCGACGCCCGGCGTGCATATGCGACGAGGAAGCCCCCTTCCATGAAGAGTCCGACACGGTCGCCGCGGCCCATCGAGTTTCCCGCGAGGGCTGCGGTGGCTTCTACGAACGCCATGCTCCGGCCGGCCCGCTCGACAAACCTCTGTAATTCCAGGAATCCATCATGAAGGAGTTCGACGCCCTTCTTCGTCGCGCGATACTCTCCGTTCACGAAGGCGAGGAGTCCGTCCCGCTGGAGACCGTGCGCGTATTCGGATGCGCCTTGGACCGTCATCCCGAGCCGATCCGCGATGGTACGGAGGCGTGTATGATGGCTCGTCGTGACCTCGTACAAGAAGAGGAGGCGAGTGCTCGCGCGGAGATCCCGGAGCAGATTCATTGAGGCTCCTATCAATGCGTTGCGGATTAAGCCCGCGCCAACATTCTTATATATTCAAGTTCATCGAACAAACATCAAACGTACTTGAGGAGGTGCTTCAGGTGAAGTTGATTTCGCATGCGGTCGCGATCGCGGTCGGCGCGCTCCTCCTCATCGTCTGCCTTTCCTCGAAGCCCATCCTAGCGAACCCAGCGGTAGAAATCCGAATCCTCTTCGACTTCGGCGATGGCACGTACGTATGGGCGAATCACACCGTGGCGGACCCCGCGGTCACGAACGCGACGTGGCTCGCCGTGGCGAACGCGGCACAGGCGAACGGAATCCCGATCGCGTCGACCTGGTACCCGTCGTTTGGCGTCGCAATTTTGGACGTGGGCAACCGCCATCCTCCTGTGGGGTTCGTCGGCCTGTACGAATGGAATGCGACGGCGGGTGGTTGGGATCTGACGTCCGTCGGGATCTCAAGTCTCGTCGTATCCGAGGGAGACGCAATCGCTCTGTATGATGCGGGGTTCGACTCGCACACATTCGATATCCGCCAGCCGGTCCCGACGCCCGACGATCCGCTACCCTCGGTGGAGTTCCGGGGGGACCTTGCGAACTCCGGCACATCGAGCTCCTCGGTCCCCGGAGCGGTCGATCCCCTCTGGGACCGCGACACTGGCGTACGGGAGATCGGTGCGACTCCCGCGGTGGCGTACGGAAAGCTCTTCGTCACGACGATGCACGGGCTGTTCGCGCTGAACGCTCGCACCGGCGCCACTCTTTGGACTGCGCCGTCTGCGCGGGGATTCTCGTCGCCGGCGATCTTCGATCACTCGGTTTTCGTCGGCACGTCGAACGGCACCGTTGTCCGCCTGAATGCCTCCGACGGGAACGTGCAATGGGAGACCCGCCTGCTGGCCCACACCCTGTTCAGCGGCATCACCTCCTCGCCGAAGGTCGCGTTCGATCGGGTGTTCATCGGAACCTTCAACGAGTCAGGCGGACCCGGGGAGGTCGTGTCGTTGTGGGCGAACAACGGGAGCGTCGCCTGGCGCCACCCGACCGGATCGATCCATTACTCGTCGCCGGCCTTCGCCGATGGGACGCTGTACGTCGGCGTCATGGGGACCTACAACACGACGAGCCAGGTGACGTTCGACCCGCCGTACGGTGTCCTCGCCCTGAATGCCACGACGGGCGAGGCGAAGTGGTTCTTCCCCACTGTCGGTTCGGTCGCAGCATCCCCGGCCATCGCGGGGCCGCGGCTCATCGTGCCCTCGAAGGACGGCCATGTCTACGCGATCGATCGGGAGTCCGGGACCCTTGCGTGGAACGTCTCCGTGGACGCCGGGATTTCTTCGCCCGCGGTTTTCGGGGGCACCGTGTTCGTCGGCGGCGGTTCGTTCGGAGGAGACGGTCGCGTCGTGGCACTCGACGCAGCGAGCGGAGCCCTTCGATGGTCGTCTACCCCGAACGGCCCCGTGCAAGCCTCGCTCACGGTTGCAGACGGCAAGGTGATCTTCGCGACGAACGCTGCGCACGGACGGATTTACTCCCTGGATGCCACGAGCGGCAGCGTCGTCTGGTCGTTCGAACCGTCTCCGGCGGAGTACATCCTCGGCTCCCCGGTCGTCGCGGATGGCATCGTGTTCGCACCGAGCGACAACGGACATGTGTACGCGTTGGGTCCGTCGCTCGCCAACCCGGTCCCGACGCCGAGCTCCCTCTCACCCTGGCTGTATCTCGGCGCCCCGATTGCGGTCGTCGGCGTGATCGCGATCCTCGTCGTCTTCGCGGTCCGACGGAGGTCCCGCCGTGGCCCTTAGGCTAAGCGAGCGACAGCAAGCGATGGTCTTCGTGGGCATCCTGATTGCCGCGATCGCAGGGCTGTATGCGACCACCCAGCTGACTCAGCCGGTCCCCGTGCAGGCGTCCGCGGTCCACCTGGTGCGTCTCGACGTCGAAAGCGGCGGATGGTCGATTGCATACGCGCCCCTTGCGACGATGAACAATACGGCCTTCGGCCTCCTGCTCGAGGCGTCCGCGAAGTTGGGATTTCCCGTCGCGTACATCTGGTATCAGATCCCGCAAGGCGTCTTCGTCACCGCAATCAATGGCTCCGTGAACGGGGAGGGTAGCCGGTTCTGGCTATACCAGGTGAACGGGGTCTATCCAAGCCTGGCCGCGGACCATCAGGCGTTGCACGACGATGACGTCGTGCGGTGGACGTTCAGCGCATCGCAGGACGGGATGTGAGATGGGGCGCGGATGGCGGGCCGTTGTCGAGGCCGGCCTGGGCGACACGCGGACCCGGATCCTCGGCGTGTTCCTGATCATCGTCGCGGTCGTCGGGACGTTCCTCATGCACTCGTACGCGAACATCGAGACCGTCTTCGCCGCGAGCCTCCTGGCGGGCTCCCTCCTCGGCCGCTGGTGGACGATCATCGTCCCTCTGACGACTCTGGCGGTCCTCCAGCCGCTTGAGTGGTCGACGACGTACGCGGGCTACGGGCTGAATGCGATGACTGGGATCACGTTCTTCGTCATTTCGGGTTACGTATTCGTTGGGTTCCTCGGGAACCGGATTCGACCGAAGGTGTTGTTCCGGGTGAAGTCAGTCGCGCTCCTCACCACGATCAGCGTCCCGGTGACGATCGCGTACGACCTGTGGACCGCCATCGGCGAATGGTACTTCATCACGCGGCCTTTCGGTGTGAGCCTCGGGACGACCCTCTACTTTCAGATTCCCTTCACCCTGTACCACTTGCTGAGCTCCCTGATCTTCGTCCCCCTCTTCGGGAGCATCTTCCTCTTTCTCCACGCGTACGGGTGGCCCGCACGCACACCATCCGCAACCGTCTCTGGTCCAGACCG
>WNGH01002336.1_pt1 | contig 21449 bp, 14 predicted proteins | sample 5400631 | NCBI WGS metagenome assembly WNGH01 (sample SAMN13153373, study PRJNA577476) | soil metagenome | isolation source: 115 cm soil or saprolite under Garry oak tree replicate 1 | place: USA:California | collected 2016-06-15
CAGCGGCAGCACCGCTCTCGAAGTGAGATTCCTGTTTCTGTTCTAGAAGCTGTCCCACAACCCTCCGTTGAGACGATGACGATCATGTTTCTAGATGAAGGCTCGAGGTGGACCTTGTTTCGGATTGGCGCAAGGACGACGCTCACTTTCCTCGGCTCAAGGGTAGAGTTTTCAGTATTCCTCAACGGTAAAGTTCAGAAATTCGAGCTTGAGCCGGGAGACACAAATCGCAGATCGTGGCCACCTGAAGGTTGCCGCGGGCTGAGAGCGGAGAGTCGTCACAAGTTGCGCTTGGGTTGAACAAGACTCGGTTATGGTTTGGCAGAAAACGACGTAGAGAGTCCGCCAGCCACGTCCAGCCTGGGAGCAATGCGCCATCAGAAGAGCTGATTAAACAAACGAATTCTTGATTTTGTTCTTGACAGGGCGAGAGGCGGCGCGAATAATGCACAACCATTGGGAACGTAAGCGCTTACGTCGAGCCCACGTTCCGAGAGTGGAAAACCTTCCTGGAATTCAGCTTTGGGGGACCTTGCGAGGGAGTCCAATCTGCGAGGTGACAAGAATGTTCCGGAAACCAGTGAGTTTTGCAATCTTTCATCTTGGCTTCTTACTTGTCTTTTGTATGGTCACGTTGGCTCTGGCCATCTCCGCGCACGCGCAAATAGGCAATGCGACCTTGGGTGGCACTGTCATGGATCCGTCCGGCGCGGCTGTAGGCGACGCCGAGCTAACTCTGACCAGCAAAGCTACCGGCTTCGAAATGAGAGTGACAACCAACGAGAGAGGCGAATACACCTTTCGCAACGTGACGCCGGGCACATACGATCTGAAGGTCATCAAAGCAGGATTTCAGAACTACATCCAAAAAGACATCGTTTTAACGATCAACCAGTCCGGTCATGCCGATGCCACGTTAAAGGTAGGCGCGACGACTGAGACAGTTACCGTGGAAGGTGAAAATACCCTCATTAACTACGACAACGGAACGTTGCAGGGGGGCATGGATCCTGAGACAGTCAAGGATCTGCCGCTCATCGTATCGGGCAAGCCTCGGTCTTCCGCAAGCTTCGCAGTGCTTCTGCCTGGAGTGTCCACTGGCAGCAGCAATGAGGCATTCAACGCCCGCATCAACGGCGGACTGCAGTCCGGCGACGAGGCGCTTTTGGACGGCGCAACCATGCAGGAAGGCTTTATGAGCCAGAGCGGCATGGTCTCGATCCAGGGCGACTTTCAGATGTCCCCGGACATGGTGCAGGAGGTCAAGGTTCTTACTTCGGCCTATGCTCCTGAATATGGCTCATCGTCGTCGGGCCAGATTACCATGGTGAGCAAATCCGGCGGCAACACCTACCACGGCGCGGCTTTTGAATATGCTCGCAACAAATCATTCAATGCGGCGCCTTGGAATGCAAGTTGCAGCACTCCAGGTTGCGACCGGCGTCCGCCGGATAACGAGCACGACTTCGGGGCAAACGTTGGGGGCCCTATCAAGATTCCGTTCCTTTACCACGGGACTTCCAAGCATCATTCATTCTTCTATTTCGACTGGGAGGCCTTTCATCAAGCGGGCGGCTCGAACGTTCCCACCCTTTCAATCCCTTCGATGCTCGAGCGAGCCGGGGATTTCACGGACTGGCAGGACAGCAAGGGCCAACTGATTCCTGTTTATATGCCCGGCAATGCCAGCGCAGCGTGCCAGGCCGCCGCTGGAGTGGGACCAGGGCAACAATTCCCCGGCAACAAGATCCCTTCGAATTGTTTCAGCCAAATTGCCTTGGCTTACCTAAAGGAACTGCCCCAGCCAACAAACGCTCAGCCGTTCAACAATTACACGCTTTCCAAGCCAGTGCCGGACACATTGGTCTCCAACAGTAATGTTTTCATGACCCGCATTGACCACAGCTATGGGGACAAGGACCATTTCTATTTCTTCTGGTGGCGGCAGTTTACGGGCTACAATACGGCGACGGAGCTCCCGCCGATCATCTCCACGGAGTCACCGACAAGACCGCAGAACTCGCCGATTGCGCGCTTTAACTGGGAACACACGTTCTCTACAACCATGACCAACCACATGACTCTGGGATACCTGAACCGCAATGAGGGCTATGGTTCCGAGCCGCAGATCCTGGATGCCGCGAAAGCCGGAACACTACCGCTGGTGGCGGGAGCAGCGGGGAACAACTCGCTGCCTCAGTTTACTTTCACCACCTTCAATCAGATTTCGAACAGCACTGGGCCCCCAGCGGGGAATGTCACGACTCGTCCGACTTGGGACCTGAACGACACCGCAAACAAAACTCTCGGCCATCATACGATCACCTTTGGTTTTGATTGGCGAAACATCCAAGGCAACGTTCACCAGCACACCAATCAGGCAGGTTCGTATAATTTCAGCGGCTCAGCTACAGCCATACCTAGCCTCAATAGCGGCGCCCCGGTGGCGGATTTCCTGCTCGGAGCCGTCACCGGCGGTTCCGTAGACCGCCGAACGGTCAGCGCTAATTACCCTCGTCAAAAGTCCTGGGCGCTGCACGTCAACGACTCTTGGAAGGTGACCACAAAATTCACCGCGAATTTCGGCGTGCGTTGGGATTACTTTTCGCCTTCGCGGGAAAAATACAATCACCTTTCGTTCTTTGATCCCGCAGGCATGAATCCGGACGGAATACCAGGCAGCTTGGCTTTTGCAGGTAGCGGCTCGGCGTGCCAACCTGCTTGTTACGGAGCGGAATACCCGGAAAAGGCCTGGCGCAAGGGTTTTGCTCCTCGTTTGAGTATCGCCTACGCCTACGACCCGAAGACCGTTGTTCGAGCCGGATACGGCGTTTTCCTTACGCAGGCATTCTACCCAGGTTGGAACGGAGGGATTCAGCTTGACGGGTACAACCTAAGTCAGTCCTTCGGCACGCTCAAAGATCCGACGACAAGTCAAAACGATCCCACTTTCTACGTCGACAACGGAGTCCCGGCGCCCGCGCTGACTCCGCCATTTATCTCGGGTTCCTTCGACAACGGCCACACTAATATCCTTTACCGTCCACTGGATGCCAACAGGCGGTCCTATTCCCAACAATGGAACCTGACCATTGAACGGCAACTTCCACAGAATGTTTTCCTGAGCGTGGCTTATGTAGGAAACAAGGGCTCGCGCTTGCCGTCGAGCTTGAACCCCGTCAACGTTCTGAATCCGTTCGACGCAAAGATTCAGGCGTTTTACGCCAATACAACTCCGATTGATGCTTCGTGCGCTACGGGCAATCCGACACCGGGGGCCAATTGCAGTTACGTGCCCGAGCTAGACGTTCCGTTTACTTCGGACAACCAGACACTCTTCGGAGTGACTCCCCCATACCCTGGCTGGATCGCAGAGCTCAATGCTGCCGGAAATTGTTCTCCGACAGTCGGTCAGGCATTGCTTCCTTTCCCCCAGTTCTGCGACAAACTTCAGGGGCTCAATGAAAATCACGGCAGCTCCATCTACCATTCCTTCCAGTTGAAGTTCGAGAAGCGCTACAGCCAAGGCTTATACATGCTGGTGGCCTATACGAACTCAAAACTCCTCACGAATGCTGCGGACAATACGCAGCGTGACGCTTCCACCTGGAACGCCTCGCAAGGAGTGATCTCGCCTTTCGAAGAGAGGCGGAATCGTTCTCTTGCGCCCGATGACGTTCCGCAGACCCTTTCCGCTGCCTTCGTTTATGAGTTGCCTCTCGGTAGGGGCAAGCGTTATTTGCACGATAACGGCGCTGTTGATCGTTTGGCGGGAGGCTGGCAAATCAGCCCCATTATTCGCTACTCGAAAGGCACGCCACTGTGGATTCGCTCCGATGCTTGCCTAACTTCTTATACTGGACAAGGATGCTTACCGGCACTCATTTCGGGAGCGAACCCTTTCCTGCAGGACCCGAACAGTTTCGATCCTGGGAAAGGGCCACTCCTCAACGTAGCTGCATTCGAACCTCTAACTTCCTTTGAGCCGGCCGGGGCGTGCCGGGGCTGCACAGGCGTGTTTGGATACACGGGTAAAGGTCCGCGCATATTTGGCTTCAGAGGGCCGAACTACAAAAACGTGGACTTTGCCATAACCAAGAACACAAAGCTGAACGAGAGACTCAACTTCATATTCCGCGCGGAGTTTTATAACGCGTTCAACACTCATTTGTTTGTCGATGACAGCAATTTCAACATCGCCGGAAACAACGGTGCGTTCGACTTCCACATTAATTCGCCGAACTTCGGCGGCTGGACGGGCAATGTCAGCGCGCCGCGAAGAATTCAGTTGGGCGCAAGAATCGAATTCTGACAAGCGAACACGCTAATACACCCCAAAACGACCGGCGCCCCGATGATGAGTCGGGGCGCTGTCTTTCTGAGCAAAAGTTTCGAGTGGAACTCACCGAGACAATTTCAGATGACGGATTCAATGGCCTCCGGTTACTGTGGTCCTTGCTCAGTCGCTCGCGCAGCTTGTTCTTCGCTGGCCTTCTTTAGTTGCTGGAAACGTGCAATTTCCGCTTTCGAGAGTGGTTCATTTCCCAGCCGGTGATAGATTCTTCCAAGCAGATAATGCGGTTCGGGATACTCCGGGGCCAGTGCAATGGCAGTTTTAAGGGAGTCGGCGGCCGATTGATATGCCCCTTGCATTTCAAGAACACGGCCAAGTTGATAGTGCGCCTGGGGAAGCTGCGAGTCGTAACCGATTGCCTCGCGAAGATTCTTTTCCGCCTCGGGCAACTGATTTAGTGCAATCAGCGAAATGGCCAAATCCACTTGAGGCCAGGGAGACGGTTTTGGCTGCAGCCGGTTCAGTTCAATGGCGCGGTTATAGTTTTTTACCGCTTCATCAAATTTACCGAGGTAGTCGAAGCAGAGCCCCAAAGTGTCGTAAGCGCGCACCATTTTTGGGTCGAGCGCGATAACTTTCTGCAACCGAGCGACAGCGGAACCGTAGTTCCTCTCATCATAATCTAAACGCGCGAGCCAGTACAAGAAAAGTGGATTCTGCGACTGTGCCGCAGCGAGCTTTTCTAATTCGGGGCGCGCCCAATCCCGCCGGTTGAGCCTGATGCACGCCATTGCCAGCGTGAACCGGCTCCGATCGTCGAGTGGCGCAATGGCTTCGGCTTTTTTCCACGCGATGACGGCGTTCACGTAATGACCATCGAGGAAGAAAACCGCGGCGGCGATAGCAAGCAATTTTGCCGACCGCGGTGACTTCGGATCGCGTTCGGCTTCTTCAACCAAAATCCTTTCGACAGCCGCGTGGTCTCGCGCGTTAATGGCCCTCTCCAGCTCCGTCTGACGTGACGGATCCACCTTCAATTCCGAAAGCTGAAGAGAGAGACTCGATGAAGAGGGATCGTCTTGCTGCAAGGCAAGGGTTTGAGCACCGACGGGCAATATTAGCCACAAGGCAAGCGCAGTCAGCGTGATAACCTACCTCTTTTCTTTCGGTACAGCGCGCCAATCAAGGCGCTGAACCGGCTTTCGCATCCTCAATCTTTGCTTTTAGCTCCGCGGCGGCCTTACTCTGGGGCACAAGTTTCAGTTCTGCGTCAATTTCCGCAAGCGCTTGGTCGTATTTCTTCTGTTCCAGAAGAATTGCGCTAATAGCCAGGTGAACCTCGGGCAGTTTCGGATCTGCCTCCGCGGCACGCTGGAAGGCCACGAGCGCCAAATCGTATTTTTGCTGAGCCAAATACTCTTCCCCAAGACCTTGTTGCAATCGTGGGGACTTCGCGTCAATTCGCGCAATCTGCTGATACGACCAACCGGAAAGCCGCATCCAGGCTTTGCCCATTTGATAAGCGTATTCCGGATCATGCGGCGCCATCTCGATGAGTTTCTGGAGCTGCTGCGCGGCTGAGAGCCAGTTCTCCGAAGCCTCATAAGCCTTCGCCAGCTGGAGACGGGCCTGCGGTTGTTCCGGCATCAATTTGACCGCGCGCTCCAGTTCGTGCACGGCTTCCGTGTGTCTGCCAACTGCAAGCAGGCTGGCTCCGAGCAATAGCCGTGAAGGACCATAAGCTGGCTGGAGGGCCAATGCCTCGTGAAACCTTTGGATGGCTTCCACATGTAAATTGCGCATCTGTGCGATGACGCCCAGGTTGTGATAGACGAGCGGATGCTTAGCTCCATGCTGGAGTGCGTTCGCAAAAATCCTCTCTGCCGTGTCAAGATCGCCTGACTTTAGCGCTTCTATGCCGGGAGCCACCTGGGTTTCCAGCGAAGGTAGCGGATTCTCCTGCGCACAACAGAGAGTTGCCGCGCATAAGAACAGCAGGAGGAGATGGTGGCTAGGCAAGCACTTCAGAGAAACGTTTGGAGGCTGCATGGATCTGATCCAGTTCTTCGCATTCTTATTGATCTGGCAGCGCCGGTCATCCGATCAAAAGCACTCTCAGAACCATATTCCTTGGGCGCTCAAGGGGTGCGCAATCCGCAAATAGTATAAGACAGCGGAGGACGTGCCCTCATCCAAAGTATTAATCAGCGGACATGGATCGTTGCTCCAAACTTCATAATGCCCTGTGAGAGAATGGACTCGGTGGCCGCTTCTATGCAATCACGCCTGTCGATCCCAGTGATGTCTGTGGCCGTTTTTCTGTTTCCTCTGCTTCTGCGCTCCGCTCATTCACGGCAGATCCAAACTGGCGCCAGAGAGCAGAAAATTCTGCTGATCCAACAGTTGATCCAGGAACACGATCTCCAAAAGGCGCGCCATGCGCTCGCAGAGGCTGCCAACCAGTATCCGGGGGATGCGGGCTTCGACAATCTGCTTGGCATCGTCGAGGCACAGCAAGGCGATTACGTCGCAGCCGAAAAAAGCCTTCGCCGGGCAATTGCGAGAGAACCGAAGTTCACTGGGGCCTATCTTAACCTGGGGCGGCTGTACCAAGAGAACGCCGCCGCAGACCCCCAGGCGGTGCGCAAAGCGCTCGACGTTTATAGGCGCGTGCTCGAATATGACGCGGCAAACACCGAAGCGGCTTATCAGAGTGCCGCTCTTTTGTTACGACAAGGCCGTTATCAGGAATCACTCAATTACGTTTCACGTCTCCCTGCAGAAAACCAGACGAGCGCGCAGACCTTGTCCATTCGTTGCGCCGATTTCGCTGGACTGTCGAACCGCAAGGGCACCGACGACGCAGCTGGGCGGTTAATGGACGCTCCGGACCTTTCCGAGCCGGACGCCCAGCAAGCGTTGTTAGGGCTAATCCTCGGCAAGCGCGACGACCTCATTGTCGCCCTCCTTGAGAATCTGCAAGGCCGGCAGCAACTCGGTTCGGCTTTGCTGGAGTCACTCGGCTTGGCTTACGAACATTTGAACAGGCTGGTAGAAGCGCGCGCCACGCTGGAGAAGTCTTTCGTTGGTGGAAAACCCTCGGTACGCTTGCTACGGGAATTGGCACGAGTTGCCCGGCTCCAAAAAGACCATCAGGGGGCCCTTGGCTACTTGGCGCATGCACGGGACCTGGAGCCGGGCAATGCGAGCCTGCATTACTACTTTGGCGTCGTGTGTACGGATTTGAGCCTTGTTGCAGAAGCGCGAGACTCGTTCGAAAGAGCTGTCAAGCTCGAGCCGGAAAATCCAGATTACAACTACGCAATGGGAGCGGCCTCGGCTTTCCGGCAAGACCCGGCGGAAGGAGTTCCGTACTTCGAGAAGTATCTTAAACTGAGACCGCAGGATCCACGCGGCAAGCTGGCTCTGGGTGCCACACTTTTTCGGGCCAAAGATTACGAGCATGCGCTTCCCTGGTTGAAGCAATCCGCAGGAAACCCCGAAACCGCCACACGGGCTCATTATTATTGGGGGGCGATTGCCTTGGAAGAGGACCGGATGGACGAGGCCTTCATGGAGCTGCAAGAGGCCTTGAAAGCCAAGCGGGATTTTCCGGACGCGCTGGCTGAACTCGGCCGGTGGTATTTAAACCGCAAAGATTACCAACAGTCGGAGAAACAGATCCAACTCGCATTGAGAATTGAGCCGGACCATTATGCCGCGAACTTCTACCTCCTGATGCTCTACACCCGTACGAAAGATTCGAGGCAGGAGGCGCAGGCCAAGCGTTTCGAGGAGCTAAAAAATTTACTGGCAGAAAGAAGTCAGGAATTCCTGCGCATCGTGGAAGTACGGCCACTTGAAACTCCATGAAGACGCACGTTTGGAAATCTGAATTCTCCGTTTTGTCGTCGAGCTTAAGGCGTCTCTTGTTGTCGATTCTTATGGTTGTCATCTCGAGCCGCGCATATGGCCAGTCATCTGCGCTTACGGAATGTACGCGGGCCTTTTATCGCGGGGATTATGCACTGGCTGTTCAATTGGCGGAGAAACATCTGCGTAAGTACCCCAAAGATGTGCCCGTTCGAGTAGCCCTGGCTCGAGCGGAGCTTGCCCAAGGGAAGCCTCTGCAAGCCTTTGAGGAGCTTCGAAGGGCACTCGAATCCGATCCGAGAAGCATTGACGCCCTTTATTATTTGTCTCTTGCTTCCAAAAAGCTTTCACAAAGCGAATATCAGCGGCTATTTTCCATGGCTCCGGATTCCTTCCGTGTACACCAACTCCTCGGGGAAGCGGCTCTGAGTGCCGAAAACCCAACGGAAGCTGAGAGCGAATTCGCCAAGGCCTTGGAAGTGAATCCCCGCTCCGTGGAGGTTACAACGGAGTTAGCCGAGCTGAAGCGGTCCCAGTCGAAATTCGATGAGGCGATCACTTACTACCTGCAGGCAGAGAAGAATGGATCGCTGAATTATGACGTCGCCTATGGGTTGGGGGCCTGCTATACGTACAAACAAGACTATTCTCATGCAATTGAATGGCTAAAGAAGGCTGTAGCTCTGGCTCCAGATGCTGTTGCAGGCCGGTTCGCCCTCGGGAATGCATTGTTTCAGGATGGACAGTTCACGGCGGCTGTCCCCGAATTAAAGGAAGCCTTGCAGCGCGAGCCGCGGATGAAACAGGCGTATTTCCTTTTGGGTCGGGCTTATGCAAAGCTTGGCCGCCAGGAAGAGGCAAGGGCGGCCCTTAAGAAGCTGGACGAGCTCAACCGCTCTGAGATACCGGAGCAAGAGAAAAAAACGACCAGAGAGGTCACCCCAAAGCCTGAGCAACTCAGGTAAGTTCCCGGAAGACTTGTTGCCGTCGAATTCTCTTGATCCCAGCTATTTGGAAACTTTCAGCAGCACGACGCCGTGCGTCGGCACTTCAGTCGCATAAGAGTCCTGCGCGGCGCCCAAGTCCTTGTGATCCAAGAGGTCGCGAAGTCTGGCCGAGCTTGGCGCGCCGATCGTTTTGAAATCAAGGGTCATTTTAATTGTGGACTCACTACGATTGAAAAGCCCGACAGCATGACTGCCGTCGGCCAGCGGCTTCCCCCAGATCTCCAGCGGGCCTTCCTGCCAAAAGCGGTGCCCTTGTATTCCCTTTGAGTCCTGATCAACGGCAATCACTTCAGAACTCGTCAGAAGTTCCTTCGTTTCCGCGGACATATCACGGAGATCGTTTCCCGCCAGAAGAGGGGCGGCAAGCAAAGCCCAGAGCGCCATGTGCGTGCGATATTCGGCGCGATTCATATGGCCGTTGCCGATTTCCAGCATGTCCGGATCATTCCAGTGCCCTGGACCAGCAAATTTCTCCAAACCATTCTGTCCAAACCCAATCAAAGACATGCTTTCGTAGCTGTCGCTGATGTCACCCGTGGTCCTCCACAAATTGCCGGTCTTCGGTCCCCAGCGCCACGGTGCTTTCACGCCCCAGTTGCAAATGCTGAACACGATGGAGCGGCCGGATTGCGCCAACGCATCACGGAATTTCGCGTATTGCACCTCGGGGTCGAGACCCTCCGCATTGCACCAGTCGATCTTCACGTAATCGATTCCCCAAGAGGCATACGTTTTGGCGTCTTGCACTTCGTGGTTCAGACTGCCTGGCCGCTTTTCGCAGGTGCCGGTGCCTGCGTCGGTGTAGATCCCCAATTTCAAACCCTTACTGTGCACATAGTCAGCGAGCGCCTTGATGCCGGAGGGAAATCTTTCTGGATCGGCGACAATAGTTCCCTGGGCATCACGACTCACCTGCCAGCAGTCGTCGATGTTCACATATTGATAGCCGGCTGCCTTCATCCCGCTGCTGACCATCGCATCGGCCATTTCGCGAATGAGTTTGTCGCTCACGTTGCAGCCAAACTTGTTCCAACTGTTCCAACCCATCGGCGGAGTCATCGCCAGCGCACCAGCGGCCTGAGGGAACGCGGACGGGGAGAACCAACATGCTGCGTTAAGGAGCAGGAACACCACAAACCGAGTGACGGGGGACGGGCGTGTCATAGGTTAAATCCTCGCAGAAAGTCATACGTAACCGCTTACGTGGAGCCTAGCACGCCTCACGCAAAAGTGCGATGCTATTCCGGCACGACGCAAGCGTTTCGTGGACAGATACGGAAATCTGGAAGATTTGCGGCTGGGAGTTAACGATTGCAAAATTCGACGGGCGCCTGGGGAACGAAGTGAAGGGGTATGCGAAAAAATATTGTCTACTGGGGTTGTCTGGCGGCCACTTTGCTGTCGTCTTGGTTTTGGCAAAACGCTGCCTCTCAAGAGCGCGAGGAACGCAAGCCTCAAAAACCGGAGTCCGCAGGCGTCGCGACCGGCGCGCCTCACGCTCCGGTGAAAGATGCCATGTCCCGGCCCATCACCGCAGGTGGCTTTGTGGATGGCGCGCCGGTTGTATTCATCGACATCACCAAACATGCGGGCCTCGACAAGTTCCGCCATATTTCGGGAACTCCTGAGAAGGCAACCATCCTGGAGACCCCTGGTTCAGGCGTAGCTTTGCTTGATTATGACAACGACGGCTGGCTAGACATCTATTTGCTAAATGGTTCCACGTTCGCTGCTCTAAAGGGGAAGGAATCGGCCCCGCGAGCCATGTTGCTGCACAATAATCACGACGGCACCTTCACCGACGTTACGGCAAAAGCCGGCGTAACGAATGAGCGATGGGGATTCGGCGTGGCTGTCGGCGATTACGATAATGACGGCTGGCCAGACATCTACATCGCGAATTTTGGAAAAAATCGTCTCTACCACAACAACCACGATGGGACATTTACTGATGTAGCCGAAAAGGCGGGTGTCGCTTTAGGCGGATGGTCCGCGGGGCCAACCTGGGGTGACTACGACCGCGATGGCCTCCTGGATCTGTTCGTTCCCGGCTACGTGAAATTTGATGCGGACCATCCGCCTGTCCTGGGCCAAGCGGGCCTTTCGCCGAGTTTCTGCCAATTCCGTGGGGCGACCTTCATGTGCGGACCGCGGGGACTGCCTGGAGAGAGTGATCACTTGTTCCATAACAATGGTGACGGCACGTTCACGGATGTAAGCAAGAAGGCGGGAGTCGCCGACTCACAGGGCTACTACGGCCTTGCCTCGGTATTTATTGACGAAGATGACGACGGCTGGGTGGATCTGGCTGTGGCCAATGATTCCGTGCCACGATATCTCTATCGCAATCTCCACGACGGCACGTTTGAGGACGTCGGTTATTTGTCCGGTTTCGCTCTGACCAACGAGGGACTGGCACAAGCGTCGATGGGAATCGCCGTGGGAGATTACAACCGAGACGGCAAAGTGGATTTCTTTATCACGACATTCTCGGACGACTACAAGACGCTCTATAGGAATGATGGCGACAACAATTTCTCCGATGTAACGTATCGGGCGGGATTGGGCGGTCCAACAATTCCGTTCCTCGGGTGGGGAACTGGATTTATAGATTTCGATAACGACGGCCTCTTGGACATTTTTGTGGCAAATGGCCACGTCTACCCCTCCGTGGACCAGCGCGACTGGGGTACAACCTGGGCGCAGCGGCCGCAGCTGTTTCGCAATCTCGATGGGACCAAGTTTCAGGAGATTCCGCCTGCGTCAGGGAGCGGCTTGGCCGACGTGATTCCCGCACGCGGTGCGGCGTTCGGGGACCTCTTCAACGACGGCCACACCGATGTTGTCCTGAACAACATGGATTCGGCACCTGTGCTCCTCAGAAACGTCGTGAAGAACGACAACCATTGGCTCACTTTCAAACTGGTTGGCGGAGGGAAGAGTCCGCGGGATGCCATTGGCGCGAAGGTCTTTGTGACGGCCGGAGGTGTTCGCCAGCGCGCTGACTTGATCAGCGGCGGCAGCTACGGATCGAGCTCTGACCAACGCCTTCATTTCGGATTGGGAACGGCCACCAAGGTCGAAAGAGTTGAGATTCATTGGCCGAGCGGCAAGAAGGAAGAAATTGCCGTATCAGGCGTAGACCGAATCCTGACCGTGCTGGAAGGAATGGGAGTCGTTGAGGAGTAGTCTCTACAAGACTCTTTAGGTTATCCCAGGGTTCTTGCTTTGAATGCGTTGTTTCAGCTCCGATCTGTCCGTCGGTTCTCCCTTTGCTGGGGAGCCGCGTATGCCTTTTTCCTTCCCTGTCCAGCGCACTCTCAGACAAAATCAAGCCACACGAGCAGCTTCCCCGACTTTCGTCCACGAAAGGAATTGGCAGGGGAAGGTTTTATAGGCCCACAGGCTTGCGCTAGTTGCCACGCTGAAAAGAGCAGTCTATATTCGCAGACGGCCATGGGACGTGCTTTGCAAAAGCCCGTCGAAAGCGCTGTGCTGCGGACGCATCCCCGAATGACCTTTCGCGCCGGAGGGTTTTCGTACGAGATTGTAAGTGACAGCAGGCAGAGCGTATACCGTGTGACTGACGGAAAGGAAATTCTCGATGAACCGATTCTTTATGCGTTTGGTGATGCGCACGTTGCCCAAACCTACGTATTCCGTCACGGAGGAAAGCTGTTTGAGGGGCGCGTGAGCTACTATGCGGCCATCGATGGATTGGACTGGACTGTCGGGGACGCACTCCATTCTCCGCCAAGCCTGAAGGAGGCGGCGGGGCGGGACATCGACAGCGATGAGGCACGCAACTGCTTCAGTTGTCACGGAACCGCGGCACTGGCAAATGGAAAACTTCAGCTCGATAATCTGATTCCTGGAGTAAGTTGCGAAGCCTGCCATGGGCCCGGAGAAAAGCACGCCACGGCGAAACTCCTCGAAACAGGAGCGGATTCCGTGATCTTTAATCCAAAGACACTTGACGCGGAGACGTTATCGCAGGAATTCTGCGGCGCATGCCACCGCGGTGTTGATTCGGTCGCGATGATGCCGGACCTCGGCGGCATCAACAACGTCCGCTTCCAGCCCTATCGATTGTTTAACAGCCGCGGACACGACCCCAAGGATCCGCACTTAGCCTGCACCGCGTGCCACGACCCACACTTGAACCTGAATCAGCAGGACGCCGGCAATGACTCCCATTGCAAAATTTGTCATGATCCCGGAACCGCAGCGGCAACGCTGCATGTGAACCGAGACAACTCAGCGGTGGCCAAACGCCCCGGGGCTTCTTCACCCGGCACAAAATGCCCTGTGGCGGACGTTAAATGCGTAACCTGCCACATGCCCAAGGTGGAGGTGCCTCGCTCGCACTTCCAATTTACCGACCATCGTATTCGAATTGTACGGCCGGGCGAGCCATACCCTTATTAAATGGCGCCGAAATCGCTTGATTCCGGAACCCTCAACAATGGTGATGTAGCGGTCGATGGGTAGATCTGTGAAAGTTTCCAGCCGTCCGCTCGGTTTCGGCCAGCGAATCTCGAGCTTGTCGATGCTCTTCCGTTTGCCAATGCCCAGCACTTCGCGGTTACCTTTTGTCGCGCCAAAAGGGGACTTCAGTAATGTCAAATTGACACCCGAAGAGTCCGTACTTATTTTCCAGAGGAAGTTTCCGTCAACAATTTGTAGAATCCATGATTTAAAGAAATACGAGGTGAATTGTTCAATGAGCAGCCTTGCGCGAAGAGTTGCGTTAGTCGCGATCTTTATGTTTTGTGCGGCGAGAACGATGGCACAGTCGAGCTATGACCTGCGTTCCCCTGACAAGAGAATCGAAATTAGAATTCGTACGGCCAAGGGAGTTCGCTACGATGTGCTTCTAAAAGGAAAAGTGCTTCTCCAGGACTCTGCCCTTTCCATAAACATCGACGACAAAACGTTTGGCGCAGAAGCAAACGTTCTAAGATCAAAAGAGAGCAGCTCCAACCAGGTTTTTGAGCCGGTCGTGCGCCAGAAATCTACAAAGATCCGCGAGAGCTATAATGAGCTGCGCCTTGACATGGAAGGCGGCTATGCCGTTGTTTTTCGCGCCTACAACGAAGGAGCGGCATATCGCTTGGAAACGTCTCTCCCTCAACAACAGGTGAAAGTATACGGAGAAGAAGCGAACTTCAACTTCCCGAGTGATTTCATTGTTTTCTATCCGCAGGAGGACAGCTTCTTCTCGCACAACGAACGTAGATACGTTCCCCAACATTTAAGGGATATCGCTCCCGCATTTATTGCCACTCTTCCTGCGGTGGTGGACGTGGGTGAGGGCGCAAAGGTCGCCATTGCAGAGTCCGACCTGGAAGACTACCCCGGTCTATGGTTGCGGGGCACGAGCGGAAATGGTCTGGCGGCGGTTTTTCCGCCCTATCCCCTGAAAGAAAAACTGGAAAGGGACCGCGATCTCAAAGTTGTAGAAAGCGCGGAGTATATTGCTGTTACGAAAGGAACGCGCACGTTTCCTTGGCGGCTGATTGGGGTGGCGGAAAAGGACGGCGACCTGCTGACCAATCAGCTTGTCTGGCTTACCGCTAAGCCTTCGCAGGTCCAAGACAGCTCCTGGATCAAACCGGGAAAGGTGGCCTGGGACTGGTGGAATGCCAACAACATTTATGGCGTAGATTTCAAAGCCGGCATCAACACGCAGACTTACAAGTACTACATTGATTTCGCCGCGAAATACGGTATTCCGTACGTCATCCTCGACGAAGGCTGGTACAAGCTGGGAAACGTGCTCGAGGTCGTTCCCGAAATCAACATGGAAGAATTGACTGCCTATGCCAAGCAGAAAAACGTCGGCATCATTCTTTGGGTGATCTGGAAGACGCTCGACGATCAGCTTGAGCCTGCGCTCGAACAGTTTGCCAAATGGGGCGTCAAAGGAATTAAGGTCGACTTCATGCAACGAAGTGACCAGCTGTTGATCAACTACTATCATAAAGTCAGCCGCGAAACGGCCAAGCGCAAAATGCTCGTTGACTTTCACGGTAACCAAAAGCCCGCCACCATGACGCGCACCTGGCCGAACCTCATCAACGCGGAAGGGGTGCGAGGCCTCGAATGGAGTAAGTGGAGCGTGGAAACCGAGCCGGAACATAATGTGACGCTCCCGTTTACCCGCATGTTTCTCGGCCCTATGGATTACACGCCGGGAGCGATGCTGAGCGCGCAAAAGGACAGCTTTGCCCCGGTCCACAACCGGCCTATGAGCCTGGGCACGCGCTGCCATCAATTGGCAATGTATGTGGTTTACGATGCCCCATTGCAAATGCTAGCGGACAGTCCATCAAATTATATGCGTGAACCCGAGTCTCTCGATTTCCTGACAGCCGTCCCCACCGAATGGGACGAAACGAAGGTGCTGGATGCAAGAATCGCGGACTACGTGGTGGTAGCTCGAAGAAATGGCCGAGACTGGTATGTCGGTGCAATGACGAACTGGACGCCTAGGGAACTCGAGGTCAATCTTTCCTTCTTGTCCGACGGCAACTTCCAGATGGCTTCGTACCAGGATGGCGTGAATGCCGATCGCATGGGAAGCGACTACAAGCTGCTGCGCACATTGGTTAACAAGACCACGAAATTCAAAATCAAGCTGGCGCCGGGCGGCGGCTGGGCCGCAAGGATAGTTCCGTCGTCGTAGTCTGCTGTTGTCTCAAACGCACCGTTCGGGGCCTGCCTCGTCCAATAGCTTTTTCACGGACCACATTTTCCTCCACGGCTCACGATTCGCTGTCAATTCGCTCGGCGACGCGATTTGCTGAGCGCGTGGCTGCTTCCATGCCCCAGTTCAGATTGTCCGCATAGGCCCCCGCAAAATGAATTCGTTCGTGAGGCTCGAAGAGTGCTGGCCAAAGCCGCATGAGGTCACCTGGAGGATAATTCAGCGTCTCGCAAGCCATGACCCAAGGATCTTTCGACCAGTCGTGTACCAAAGCCAGCTCGATATCTTCGGATTTGCCGGAATAATAGCGGCGAAAACTCTTTAATGCGGCTTCGCCAGTCGTCAAAGCGTCCGCCGTGGAAACAAGTAGGCCCCGCTGCGTTTCCACATCATCCGCCATCCTCCAGATATGATTGAGCGAGCGTTCGTTGAACTCGATGTTTGGGCTGATGTTGTCCTTTTCCCAAAAGCGACTGCGCGATTGAAAGAATGGCCGGGAAGCCGTGTAGTAAGGAACCGTTGCAATTGCATAACGCTTGCTCTCCGGCAAGGCCGGATGCACTGGAATTTGCCGCAGCATCACGGCTGACATGCAACAAACTAAGTATTCGGCTTCCATGGTTTCTTCGTCGCCGGATTCACGATAGTAAACGCGCACAGCGTTCGGGCTGTGCTCGATTTTCGTGATGGGTCTTTCCAGCCGTACGCGGTCGCCGAGCCTCGCCGCAAACGCATCCGTCATCCCCTGGTTTCCGCCTTTTAAGCGGAAAACTCTAGGAGGGAATAGGGGCACCTTCCGCAGTTTCAGAATGGCGGCATGCCACAGCACATGGAGTGCCGACACACCCGAGCCTCCGATATATCTCAGGGCCGCTGCGGAAGCGCCCTGCTGTCTCAGCCATTGGTCCATCGTGATTTGATCTAGATGGTTCAGGCCAGCGTCAAACGGGCGGTACTCGTCGGTGAATTTTTCGAGATAAGGGTCGAAGTACAGCGAAGGCAGCTCCCACCAAGCATGACTCGCCAGGAACTGCACTTCTCGCTGGTTGAAGCCAAGCGCCTTCAGCACGTTTGGGCTTTGCAGGTCGTCCTCGGAATACATTTTTCCTTGCAGCACGCGAAGCATGCGGTTCCGCCGGGGATAGGGGAGTGCCGTCAGGTTGAACTCTCGAACGTATTGCCAGTAACGGTCGTAGCCAGGTTGAGTGAAGTGCTCAGCACCAGCATCTACATAAAGCCCGTCTGCGAGCCCCTCGCGGACAGTGCGCACATGACCTCCGGTTCGCCCCGATGCCTCCAGGACGGTCACGTCGTGGCCTCGCTTCATCAATTCGTAGGCGCACGAAAGCCCGGCAATGCCGGCCCCTCCGACTATGACTTTCCTGGCTCGCCTCGTCTGGCTACCGGTAGGGACCGACGTCAAACCGGTAACAAAAAGCGCGCCGGCTATTTTTAGCGCTTCGCGTCGCGGCACGCCACTCGCTGTATGTCGTGCTTTTGCCTGCAGTTCGGAGGTTTCGTCTGACATGAACATCTGCTCAAAAAGGAATTGATTCCTGTTCTTCAAAGGGCCTCAACGCGCTTCCATCAATGAGAGAGTTCTCCTTGAATCATTAGCTGTGCCATTCTAGCGGGTTTGGACAGTTTTGGGCAGGTCTGCCAGTAAGCTTTGCTGATTTGCCAGGTGGGCCGTAAAGCCTCGGCGTTCATTGCATCTCCCAGCGAAGCCAGACGGATATCACGGACTCTCCTTTCTCTGTTAATCCAGTCACGCATGTAAGGAGAGCACTGGTTGAGCTGTACGCCGTCGAGCTCGCAGGCCACTAAGAAGCACACGACCTCGCGGTCAACGAGTTTGACTTGGTCCAAGTCCAGTATTACCTCGCCAGAAACTCCTCCTTGTTAGGCCGCCGCCGGTATTGGGGTGACTCGGTATCCGAGCTTTTCGGCTTTGGCCTTGAGGCGCTTGATCTGTAACTCTCGGTGTCGAAGCTCGTAGAAGGCTGCTCCTTGGTCCACGCCAACCTGGTTCGGAATCGACGGAATTGTGCTCCCAGATAGGTTTTGCTTTGCCGCAAGGTGCTGGCCGCCATCTTCAAGGCGATACTGATCGGATTGTTGGTGGGCAGCCGACCTTTGCCAATGACCTTGTTCCCGCTGATGCGATTGTCCGGACACAGCCGCAGCCAGGAAACGAAATGATCTTCGTCTGGCCATTTGCTCATATCCCAGCCGGCTTCGCTAATGATAGTCATCGCGGTCATGACATCGATGCCGTCGATGCGGGTTAGGTCCGTACCGGTCATGCGGAACAACCCTTCGCGCAAGTCGAACTGCGGCTTGTTCGCCCTCTTTTTCTTGAGCCGTCCCTTGCGCTTCTCTTCCGGCAGAGGGGCACCTTGGCTGCGATCCTCTCGCTGCTGGAGATACTGCTTGAGCTGGCGATCGCACTCCGCCATCTGCTTATGGCAGAACTCGTAACCCTCATGCTCCTGCTTCAAGACAAAGAGGAGATCTTCCTGCCAGTTGCCTTCTAGGCTCTGCGCAATCTGCTCCTCACTCGCCTTCACTCGAGGATCCCGAAACTGAGCCAGCTTATGCGAATCGCGTTCGCCTGCCAGAATGGCCTTGATGATGGCCTGTCCGGTTGCTCCGCTGATATCGGTCAACACATTGGCCAACTGCAGATTCATCTGCGTCAGCGCCTTCTGCATCCGCTGGATGTGCCGGCCGGCACTCTGTACCAGATCATTCCGCTGCCGCCAGTGGGTCCGCATCACGCGAATCTCCGGTGATGGCCGGAACGAATTTCGCAACAGTCCATAGGTGTGTAGCTTCATCAGCCACTGACTCTCCTGTACGTCGCTCTTCCGGCCGGGCAGATTCTTCGTGTCCCGGGCATTCACCAGGTACACCTCCAAACCGGCTTGTTCCAGAATGTCGTATACCGCGACCCAGTACACTCCGGTAGATTGCATGGCAACGGTTCGGATCCTGCATTGCTTCAGCCAGACGGCCATCGCCTTGAGTTCGGCGGTGGTGCACCCGAACTCCCGTACCGATTGGCTGTCTCGGCTCGGCGGTACCGCCACGTAGTGGGATTCGTTGCCGATATCAATGCCACCAGCGTCGGGATGTATCACTTCTAGGCTGAGGTCTTCGTTCTGCATCTTCCGCATCATCTCCCGCCGTTGCTTGCGGTTCATCTCGTGCCAATGGTGCTGCGTTGGATGGTTGGTTGCTCTTTTGTTTTGCTCCTCTGGCTTGGATTTCATGCTAACCTTCCTGTGTCGAATTCAACTTGGCTCGGCCCGGTTGGCGAAAACTACACAATCTCGCCAGCGGGGTCGGGCCGTTCTCCTTTTCAGGACAACGCCCGCCGCCATCTACACAATCGCCAGAACCGGAGCCATGCTCCTCATCGGGCAGGAACGCTCCAGGGAAAATGCGGCCTTAGCTGCTGAACCAAGTTGTGCCTTGGATTTTAGTTGGGCCACACCCTAACTGGCGAGCTCTCGGAAGGAGTTTCAGGCTCATACAACCAGCGCGAAGCGCTGGCCGCTGCTCCTCGGAGTTTCAGGCTCATACAACCAGCGCGAAGCGCTGGCCGCTGCTCCTCAGAAACTTCTTTAGGCTGCCGGGAGTAGGGTGACTTTGTATCCCAGCTGGGCGGCTTTCCACTTGAGCTGGTGAACTTGGCGTTCACGGTGCTTAAGCTCGTAGAAGGCCGCTCCTTGGTCCACGTATTTCATCCCGTAGCGCAGCACGCGGTAGACCAAACGGGCCAGCTTGGCGGCCATGGCCTTGATGGCGATGGGAGCCCCTAGCCTGGTTCGGAGTCGACGGAACTGCGCTCCCAGATAGGTTTTGCTTTGTCGTAAGGTAGTGGCGGCCATCTTTAAGGCGATACTGACGGGATTATTGGTGGGCAGCCGGCCTTTCCCTATGACCTTGCCCCCGCTAATGCGATTGTCCGGACACAGCCGCAGCCAGGAAACAAAGTGATTCTCGGTCTTCCATTTGCTCATATCGTATCCGGCTTCGCTGATGACCGTCGTCGCGGTCATGACATCGATGCCGTCGATCCGGGTTAGGTCCGTACCGCTCATGCGAAACAACCCTTCACGCAAGTCGAACTGCGGCTTATTTCCCTTTTTCTTCTTGAGCCGTCCTTTCCGCTTCTCTTCTGGCAGAGGGGCACCGTGGCTGCGATCCTCCGTGCTCTGCAGATACTGCTCCAGCTGCCGATCGCACTCGGCCATCTGCTGCTGGCAGAACTCATAGCCATCCTGCTCCTGCTTCAGTACAAACAGCAGATCTGGTTGCCAGTTGCCCTCCAGATAGTGCGCGATCTCCTCCTCGCTCGCCTGCACCCGAGGATCCCGAAACTCAGCCAGCTTATGCGGATTGCGTTCGCCTGCGAGAATGGCCTTGATGATGGCCTGCCCGGTAACTCCGCTGATATCGCTCAACACGTTCGCCAACTGCACATTCATCTGCGTCAGCGCCTTCTGTACCCGCAGAATATGCCGGCTGGCACTCTGCACCAGATCATTGCGCTGGCGCCAGTAAGTCCGCATCGTGCGGATCTTCTGCGATGGCCGAAAGGAATTTCGCAACAGTCCGTAGGTGTGTAGCTTCATCAACCATTGACTCTCCTGCACGTCGCTCTTGTGTCCGGGCAGATTCTTCGTGTCCCGGGCATTCACCAAGTACACTTCCAAACCTGCTTGTTCGAGAATGTCGTATACGGCGACCCAGTACACGCCCGTGGATTGCATCGCGACGGTGCGGATCCGGCACTGCTGCAGCCAAGCGGCCATCGCCTTCAGCTCCGCGGTGGTGCACCCGAAGCATCGTACCGGTTGGCTGTCTCGGCTCGGCGGTACCGCCGCATAGTGGGATTCGTTGCCGATATCAATGCCTGCGGCATCGGGATGGATCACTTCCAGGCTGAGGTCTTCGCTCTGGATCTTCCGCATGGTCTCCCGCCGTTGCTTGCGGTTCATCTCGTGCCAATGGTGCTGTGTTGGATGGTTGGTTGCTCTTTTGTTTTTCTCCTGTGGTTTGGCTTTCATGCTAACCTTCCTACGTTCGAATTCGACTTGGCCCGGCCCGGTTGGCGAAAATTACTCAATCTCCTCATCGGGGTCCGGGCCATTCTCCTTTTCAGGACAACGCCCGCCACCATCTACATAATCGCTACTACCGGAGCCATGCTTCTGTTCGGGCAGGAACGCTCCAGAGAAAATGCGGCCTTAGCTGCCGAGCCAGGTCGCAATGGAGATTCTAAATTAAATTGGGCAAGTCCGATCCGAGGCTCCGGGCTCTAGTCTCTAGTAGAGTTTCAGGGTCACACAACCGCCGCGCAGCGGCGGCCCGTGCTTCTGTGTGATCCCTTCAATATGAGCCTTTAACTCTTCCAGGTGCTCCGATTGAAGCCGGCCACTCAAGGGCAAAATGACGACGTGTCCGTCTGAGACTTGCTCAATTCTCAGCGTCATCTGACCGCGCTCCTAATTCGCGCAAACGGAGGGCTGCAATGGAGATGCCAACCGCAAGACGT
>WNGH01006469.1_pt1 | contig 21436 bp, 24 predicted proteins | sample 5400631 | NCBI WGS metagenome assembly WNGH01 (sample SAMN13153373, study PRJNA577476) | soil metagenome | isolation source: 115 cm soil or saprolite under Garry oak tree replicate 1 | place: USA:California | collected 2016-06-15
CCGCCAAATGGATAGAAGATGCCCTGGCTAAAGCTATCCCAATCATCATTAGCTTCTTTGCTCGCTTCCTAGGGCTGACAGGCATTGCGGAGAAAATCAAGGAGACCATCAAGAAGATCCAGGATACGGTGGATAAGGCCCTTGATAAGCTGATTGAGAAGGCTGTGGCTGGTGTTGGGAAGTTGTTTGGGAAGGGGAAGGCGGAGAAGCCAGATGAGCGAACCCCAGAGCAGAAGCAAAAGGATTTGGACCAGGCTATGGCGGAAGGCGAAAAAGTGCTCGAAGACGAAAACAAGTCTCCACAACAGGTCAAGAAGGAACTGGTGCCTATCAAAGCCAAGTACAGGGTGGCTACTCTTGAAGTTATCACCGATAGCACGAGCGAGTCTGAGGAAACCGATCATATTCATGGTGAGAACAGCCCAGGGAAAGACGGACGAAAGGTTACGAAGAAGAAAGGTAAGCACTATAGTGTAAGTGTAAGTGTTTATGAGGACCCAAACATTAAACCAAAAGATGCTGACCCAAAGGAATCAGGTGCATCACACCATGTACCTGTAAAAGTGCTCGCAATATGGGTTGGTAAGCTGTATCAAATGGCAGGTAGGGCAAAGGCGCTTGACAATAAAGAACTTAGAGAAAAAGGTAAAGAACTTGCAGAGAACACTGAGGGAACTGGTTTATCTGCAATCTGGTTAAGTAAGACAGATCATAAAGAGGCTGCCCACGCACCTGGAACAGAAGAAGAATTAGATGAACTGAAGGCGAAGGAACGTGAAATTGAAGTTTACACAAAGGGAGATGAATCAGTTCCATCGGTCAAACCATTCCAGACTACAATAACCCGCGCTGTGCATGAACACGAAGTCGGTGATGAAAGTACGACTGAGGACCCAGAGAAACAAATGAAAGAAATTGTCAAAAAGATCATAACAATAGACAAGTTGCAGAGTCTGGTTAAAAAGGTGTACTATCACCTCTTGGCGGCTGGTATTGTATGGGTACAGCGCGTCTTCGAAGATAAAAAGCAGAAGGAAGAAGTGGATACAGAGCTGAGGAAAAAGGCAAAAGACACATGGAAAGACGTCCATGATTTGAAATTGTAGCGATAAACTCTATAATCTGTAGGTAAGTGTGGTTAACTTGAAACAGACACTAGCGCAACAAGCTTACATCCGCAATAACGACGACAGCCACCTGGAAGCAATTTATCATCACGTCACAGGAGGTGAGCTTGTGTGCGACCCCTATAGGTCCGCATGCCACGTCGGCCCGAACCTCACGCTCTCGGGCAGTGTCGTTATTGCTGCCTGGAATACACTGGGTACGCTTGAGCAGTGTCTGAACCTACCAACGTTTAGGGCCAACATTGGCTATGATATGATGGCATTCCAACACCACAGGAGAAATATATGCCAGCACCACCATTTGAAATCATCCGTTGCTCGTGGCCGCGCCCGGTTGTACAGGCGGGCGACGAGTGGATATCTGAGCCTGAGTGGGATGCGCCACTGCTGCCCAGGTCGCCACAGCCGGTCTGGGCCGATATGAACGGCGAGCTCTGCTGGAGCATTGATTGGTGCCAGGTGTTTGACGGGGGTTTACACTATACGGGTCCGCCCCGCTCCGGTGGTGAGATGCGCGGCTTTCATGTGGTGTTCCAGATACGCATCAACGGCAGCGGCAGACTGGTCTTCTGGGACGATGATGGCAGCATTATCCGGCTCAATGGCGAGGTGATCCATACAGATCGGACAACCCACCCATTGCAGCGCAGTGAGATTGACGTGAAGGCAGGCGAACACCTGGAAATTGCCCAGTGGCAAAACTACGGCGGCTGGCTATGGGGCGCACACTTGATCCCGGCGCCTGTGGAGTATCATTCAGCCACCAGGTTGCTGCTCCCTTACCTGGAGCATGTGCAGCGGCGTCTGCGTGAGCCGAATGGCCCGGTGCTCAAAATGTTTACTCATGGTGGAACTCCTTTTCGTGCCGTCATCGCGCTGTACAGCATGATCTTGAATGGCTACCGACCTTCACAGGTGCTTCTTTTCGGTGAGTATCAGTGGTCTGAGCAGAGCCGGAAACTGTTTGCCGAACTCTTGCCTTTTGCACAGATCGTCTCGACCTGGGATGTGCTTGGAAAGGTGCAAGCTGTAGGTGGCGCACAACTCGTCCACTTTGCCCGACGCCATTGGTTTGTGATGAAAGCATGTATTAGCCTGCTCTATCCTCCAGAGGCATATTGTGTGATAGATGATGATCTCTTTATTCTTGATCGTGTTGATGATGCGCTTGCGGCCTTACGGGAATATAACCTGGTCTTCGCAGCGGATGTAGACTATGGCGAAATGTACCTACACAACTGGGGCAGGCAAGGTATGCCCGTGCCACTTCCCACTGGTAGGGTCAATGGTGGCCTGTACTTGCTACGTAACACGCACGATCCGTTGAAGCTTGCGGCTGCTATGTATGCGTGAGGCTGCCTGGTACTGGGAGCAAGGGTTTCTGGCAATCGAGTATGCACACGAATCGTTCGTGCAGCTTCCCAGTCAACGCTACTTTTATCCTTACTGCGACGGCCTGCCAGGCGGCATTCTCGGCTACGATTACGCGGGCAACCCGTGTGACTTTGCCAGCATTCACTTTGGTGGTTTAGCCGAGAAACCCTCTGATGCGGACTCAGTTCTGTTGGCCCCGAGTATTCTCAGTCGGTATATGCGGCTGCAGTAATGATAGGGAGGGTATGCGAACATGATTTTGAATAGTCAACACACACATGATGAACCGGGTGACGGGAAAGCGGATAGTATAAAGCTGGCTCGTGACCTTGTCAGAGAATGGAAGCGGGCACTGGCCGATGACCGGCAGGCCCAAGCCGAATGGCAGGTTGCTGAAGGTGGTGCCTGGAGCTGGCATGGCGATGGACTGCATGCAGAGAGCAATGATGCCGACTGGTCTGCCCTGAACTGGCAAAGGTGCAACGCGGAGGCGTTACGGGGGCTAAAGAATTTTGTCATCGAAGTATGGATCAGTGGCAAGGCTGAAGCTGCCGGTTTGAGCTTCGGGGCGTATAAGGATTTTCTCGCTCCATTGGAGCCAGAGATGGGTATACGGTATCTGCAAGTGGAGGTCGATGTGACGGCGGGTAGATGGGCCTTCCGCGTCGATGGGCGCTTGATGGCACGCAACTGGTGTGATTCTGCCATACAAAGCACAGAAGATATCGTCAATGGTGTGCTCACCTTGAAAGGGCAGCGCATCGAACATGTACTCTTTCAAGATCTGGCAATTCACACCTTTGCATCATCATGCCAGGTGTCAATCGTGATTCCCTGTTACCGGTTTCTCCAGCGTCTGCGGGTGGCATTGCACAACTGGTGCCACCAAGATGTATCGCCGGGGGCATACGAGGTGCTGGTGGTCAATCCTGACAGTCCCGATGGTACTCACGAATACCTCAGTGCCGTGGCCAGCAGCTACCCCCATGTGCGTGTCCGAGAAGTGGCTGTCGAATCCGTCCTGGCGACAAACAAAGGCAAGATGATCAATCGCGCGGCAGCCGTGAGCCAGGGGCAATGGATCTGGTTAGCCGATGCCGATACACTCTTTGCCCCAAATAGTGTTGCCACGGTGATGCCAGACATCAAAGAACTGCGCCCGTATCTGTTTTACGGTCAACGCCGCTATTTGACAATAGGTCAGACAAACGCGTTGATAGCGGGACGTATCGATGGACTGGCAGAATTTGAAGCTCTGGCCCAGTCTACATTGCCACGTGGGTCGCACAACGCGCCGTGGGGATATACCCAGATTGTACACCGCTCAATTATGGAGCATGTGCGCTACCGGGAAGAATTTAATCATTTTGCGCAAAGCGATATGCTTTTCGTTGAGGATTGCAGGCGGAGACGTATCATGCCACAGCAAATCGAAGGGCTCGTCTGTTTGCACCTGGAGCATCCCTTCGCATGGTACGGAACCAGCACATTTCTGTAGGATCAGTACAAAAATAATCACATCAGGAGCGTAAGGATGAAAGACATTTGTGTTGGGGTGCATGTTCATGCCGAGCCTGAGCGACTACTGGCAACACTGGAAAGTTTGCGCAAGCATACCTCACAAGCTATTGATGTGCTGCTCCTCCCGGATGGTCCAGATGACACGACGCAAGCAACATTAGACACATTGCGCGATCTCCCACAATCCGGCACGGTAGGCCCACTCGGGCCACCTGCCTGCTTTAATCGTCTTGCGCAAGCTACCAATGCTGAAGTGCTGATATTACTGGAAAGTGGCGCACTGGTTGGGCCAGGATGGTTAGATTATCTGCTCGCTGCCCTCGCTGCACCTTTGCATGGTCTCGCTGGCCCCTCGACAAATCATGCCTGGAACGAGCAGGAGATCTTTCCTCACGCCGGTGGCTCGCTCAACGATGTCGCTATCACTGCACGGCTGGCGGCCAGTCGTTTCGGTAATAGGGTGCGTACCCTGGAACCACTATACAGCCTTGGCGATTTCTGCTATGCTGTGCGGCGCGACGTGGTCGAAGCGATTGGGGCGGTTGACGAAAGCTACGGGTCAGGTCCGTGTTGGGAGATGGATTATAATATTCGTGCGGCACGGGCAGGTTTTCAGGGCGTGTGGGCCTGCGGAGCTTATGTCTATCGCTCTCCTTTTACCGCACGACGACAGCATGAAGAGGAGGCCCACTTCGAAGCTAGTAAGCAACGCTACCAGGACAAGTTTTGTGCCTTGCGTTTGCAGGGGCTGCGCACCGGCTACGAGCCACACTGCCGCGGAGATGCTTGTGAGCATTTCGCGCCGCGGTCGCTCATGCAGATACGGCTAGAGACAGAGCATCCATCTTCACGCCCAACGCTTACACCTCCCGTTCAGAGCTACCATGCAGATCCATATGTTGACACACATCAGGGAAAAGATTACACTTCAGTAACCATACCTGCAGATACGAGGCCCATGGTCAGTTGTATTATGCCCACGCGCAATCGACGCACATTTGTGCGCCAGGCGCTCATTTACTTCGAGCGACAAGACTATCCGAACAAAGAGCTGATTATCATAGATGACGGCGACGATCTGGTAGGAGACCTTGTCGCATCTCATCCATTGGTGCGCTATATAGCTCTACCTCGTCGCGCATCGATTGGTGCCAAGCGTAATCTGGCATGCGAAAAGGCGCACGGGGCTATCATCGCACACTGGGACGATGACGATTGGTATGCTCCTCACCGGCTGAGCTATCAAGTCGCACCCCTGCTTACTGGACAGAGTGATCTCAATGGGCTAGAAACTTTCTGTTTCTTTGACCTCCCCAACTGGCAAGCCTGGACATGTTCACCTGCATTGCACCGTCGCCTTTTCGTAGGAGACGTACATGGGGGAACCCTCGTGTACTGGCGTAGAATATGGGAATACCAGGCGCATTATCCTGATGCCTCTCTCGCTGAGGACGCTTTTTTTCTGCGCATAGCATCGCGACGCGGTGCGCGCTTGCAAAAACTGCCGCACGCGCAGAGTTTCGTTTATCTGCGTCACACTGATAATGCCTGGAGCTTTCCCCTTGGAAGCTATCTCAGTTCAACCGAGTGGCAGCAGATCGATCCAAATACCTGTCTGCCAACAGAAGATATCACTTTCTATGCAGCACTGAGTACCCACGCGCCTGTTGTCCAAAAATCAGCTCCTACGGTCGTCGTAGGGCAAGAGCTTCATCGTCCTACGGGATCTTCCCCCGCCAACCCGACAGTTGGTGATACTACAACACCTCTCGTAAGTTGCATCATGCCTACGTACAATCGTCGCAGGTATGTCCCGCAAGCCATCCACTACTTCTTGCGCCAGGACTATTCTAACCGCGAACTCATCATTCTGGATGACGGGACAATCCCCGTTGAAGACTTGATTTCCTCTGACCCTCGTATCCGTTACATGCGTCTCAATAAGCGCACGATTCTGGGAGCGAAGCGCAACCTTGCCTGCGAACTGGCACATGGCTCGCTTATTGCGCATTGGGATGATGATGACTGGATGGCTCCCGATCGCCTACGCGTTCAAGTCGAGATGCTGGAAAGCCAGCAGGCTGATCTCTGCGGGGCATGTCGTCAGCTATACTACGAACCAGTTGATGACAAGGCATGGCTCTATGAGTACTTTCCCTCTACACGACGCGTACCCGTTGGCAGCACACTGTGTTATCGCAAAGCTTTATGGGCAAGCAGCCCATTTCCTGAGATCACCATCGGCGAAGATACGCGCTTCATCTGGAGCAATAGCAGAAAAAAAGTTGCACTGGTTTCTGACCATACCTTCTACATAGGGCTCATTCATCAGAACAATACCAGTCAGAAAAATCTCTCTGGTCCTTGCTGGCGTCCCTACCCTGTCGAAGAAATTCACGATCTCCTCGGTGTTGATCTTGATTTCTATCGTGCTGTCGGTATCCTATCCTAATTCTAGAAATGACTAGAAAAGATTTCCGGGTGCTGCTCTTTATCAACGTCCTGGAAACCAGCCCACACCCTGCGCTTTCTCGTTCTCTTTTGACAGCAAAACCGGTAGACCACAGCAGATTTTGGTAGGTCTCTGTAGACATTGAGGGGGCTTTTTGAGCGTGGAATAGACAACTATAGACGAGGATAGATGAGAAATGCCGAAGGGGGGACTCGAACCCCCATGCCCTTTCGAGCACAACGCCCTGAACGTTGCGTGTCTACCAATTTCACCACTTCGGCGGGTGTGTTGTGGACAGGGATTATATTACTGTATCCCTTGCGGGTTGTCAAGTACTTTTGCTCCGTTTTCTTGCGTAAAAATAAAAATGCTGCGCCCGGTCAGGAGTCGCAACATTTTTATCTCTTCTTCCGAAGAACTAGGCTCATACATACAGAAAGGTGTCATACTTTAAGGCTATCTAACATGCTATAATAAAAGCGTCTCATCTTTTGCAGATATTGACATATCTCTATGCGTTAGAGGATCAGTAGAGAACACCCACGGATCATGTTTATTTTTGTGTGTAGAGTTATGAGGAGTGCTTCATGCGACAGCGACAGCCACCTATGCGTGCCGCCATTGATATTGGCAGTAATACCATTCATATAGTCGTGGCACGTTGTATGCCCGATGATCTGGATATCGTTGCGGATCAGCTAGAACTGGTACGCATCGGTGAGAGTGTAACGGCTACGGGCGCGATCTCAGCTGAAAAACGCGATGCGGCACTTGCAGTACTGTGCAAGTATAAGCAACTAGCTGAGCAGCATGAAGCTGAAGAGATACTGGTGATAGCAACGGAAGCTATCCGGCAGGCTAGTAATAGTCGTGAGTTTCTTGATGCTGTGCGGCGTGAAACGGGATTGCATGTGTATCTGGTCAGCGGCGATGTGGAGGCAACCCTGACGTTCTACGGTGCAACGTATGAAGCGTATAAACAGCCCGGTGCGCCTGCACAATTGGGCGTGATGGATCTGGGTGGCGGCAGTACAGAGTTAGTTATGGCCAAAGATGGACATATCTCCTGGCGTACCTCTATTCCCGTGGGCTCAGGCTGGCTGCATGACCGTTACTTTACCTCAGACCCACCCACGTCTGATGACCTGAGCGTAGCCCGTACTTTTCTCCGTACCTATTTACAGGGTATGCACCTCAAACGTATGCCGCCTATGCTTATTGTGACCGGTGGTACTGGCAACACACTGTTATATCTGGCGCGGCAGGCCTATCAATTGGACGGAGATAGTAGACGTTTAACCTTTGACGATTTGATGCATTGCGAGGGATTGATGAGGGCGTTGCCTTCCGCAGAGATCGCGGAACGTTATGGACAGCCTCCAGCTCGCGCCCGTATTTTACCTGCTGGAACGTTAATCATTCGAGAGGTCATGTCCCTCTGCCATTTGAATGCGATCACTATCAGCCCACATGGGATTCGTGAGGGTGTGTTGCTGGCGTCGGCACGCTACGGCGCGAACTGGTTAGAGCAGGTGAAGCAAGAAGCTTCGTCCTCAAAACAGGGACAGCATCTCTTTGTACAGCATGGCACGGAAGATGCTCAGGGAACGTTTATCCAGACCGGACAACGTATGCTGAAGGAGCGTGTGCAAAAACTACTTGATTGGCGAGATGAGGCACTGAAATATGAAGATATTGAGGCAGTGCATAAAATGCGGGTAGCGACGCGGCGTTTGCGGGCGACCTTGGATGCATTTGAAATGTGCTGGAAACCTCGACAATTTAAGAAAATGTATCGCAGTGTCAAGGCAATGGCCGATGCGTTGGGGGCAGTCCGTGATATGGATGTGATGCTCCAGAATTTACAGGCTACCTATATGCAGGTAGCTGCTGAAGAGCAGGCTGGAGTGCAATGGTTGATGGATCGCCTGTCCACCTATCGCCAGCACAAGCAACAAGAAATGGAAGCGTTTTTTGAGACGTTTGATGAGGATACGTTACGTATAAACTGAGCAGAGCAAAGGTGGAATCGCAAATGATACAATCTTTTTCAATAGAGAATCTCCCATGGTGGCAACTCCCCCAACCTACCACTGAAGAGTTGCGTCTAAGTGGTGGCTTATACGTGGAAGACTGGCCGCATGCGCGTCATGTCACGCATCTTTCTAAACGACTTTTTGAAGCCACCCAGCCTCTACATGAACTGGATGAGCATGCCTTGCGTCTGTTGGAGCGTGGGGCTTTTCTACATAATACGGGGATGATGATTGCGGCCCGCCGTCATCATAAGCATTCCTATCGTCTGATTCGCGAGACTCCACTACCTGATTTCACCGATGAAGAGCGTCATGAGATAGCCTGTATTGCTCGCTATCATCGCCGCGCCTTGCCCAGTAATTCGCATGAAGAATTTGTCTCGCTGAGCCGTAGAGCACGTAAACGCGTTTCGATCCTTGCTGCTCTTGTACGTATCGCTGACGCCCTTGACTATAGTCACGACGGGCGTGTCCTGGACATTGCTACCATACCAGAACAATGTGATGACCAAACCTGGACACTCAGCCTGAAAACCCGTCTACTCGCCGACCTTGATACCGAGTTAGAGCATGCCTACGACAAGGCTGATCTCTTTGAGAAGGTGTTTAAGCGCAAAGTGCGCTTGGTGGTGCAGGATAATAAATAAAATAAATTTTGATCAAATTGGGTTTGACCACGTCAGAAGAATTTGCTGATCTGTACCAGCAGATGTTGGTAGAGATGAACTCTGATGATTTTTGTGGCATGTGGTGAGAAGCCTTGACGAGCGAATTATAGGATATGGTATTATACTCTAGTAAAGATATGCTTTATCATATGAGGATAAAGAACCAGGAAAGTAGCAAGCACTTATGGCAGATGAGGAAAAAATATTAGAGGCCAAGCAGGTAAAGACCGTCTTCGTTGGTGATGAGAATCTTCCAACTCACTACGTCAATATGGTCAATGTTCGCTCAAGTCTTGAAGAGTTTTTTTTAACTTTTGGCACTGCTCTCCCTTCAGAAATCACTAATAGCAAAGAGCTAGCAGACATTGATAGCATCGACGCACAGCCGTTGTTTCGTTGTGTGATATCAAGGTCTGTGATGAAGCAATTAGCCGAGTTAATAGAGACTCTTTATGAGAACCAGTCAAGACAAATTGAGCAGTTACACGCTTCTCAAAGAAAGGATGAAGAAAATGGTGACAGCAATAGCGGATCTTTCTAATATTTATAGGAGGATAAACTCAGAAATTACGACCTTTGAGACGAAGAAGATTGTTGCTAGTGCCAATATAGGGAGTAAAGATTACTATATTCATCAAGGGAGTGAAATTAACGTCTCTAACCCTCAAATTACTGTCCGTGTGATGCAACCCTTTGTTATAGAAGTTACACCTTCAGAAGAGGAATATCTTGCTACCTCTCGCATATCTAACGCATATGAGCTTGGAGCAACACCGGGCCAGGCAGTAAGGAATTATCTCGAATTTCTGGTAGATGAGCTTATTTGGCTTCAAAAACATGAAGAAAATCTATCGGTCTCAATACAACAAGATCTTCATCTTTTGCAGTGTTATTTACAGGTTGTGTAGTAGGTATTCATGGGTACATCGGTCAGAGACCTGAAATATCTTTTAGAAACAGTCTTGCAATGTGAGTGTGATGAATCAAGGTCCCATATTAGATATAGCCTTAAAGTGAATGGTAGGATTGTTGCACAAACACACTACTCGCACTCATGGCGTGGCAATAAGCAAATTGACGATTCAATGCTAAGCCTCCAAGCAAAAGAAATGCGTTGCTCCAATAGAACATGGAAGTTGTTGTTACTAGGTCAAACATCAAAAGAAGTATATTTTAAGGAACTCCTCCAGAGAGGACACATCAGTCAGGAAGAATTTAATGTTCTTTGTAGCGGAGGAAGTACTTCTAAAAAAAGATAGCCATATCATTATTCCTTTTATGTTGTAGGCAACTCATGCAGCACAATCGTAGCTCCACAGGCAGAACTGGGGGCAATCCATAGAACCGTATGAGGATGCATTTCGTTTGGCTCCGCATAGGTATAGACTGCACCATGTTCATCGAGATAGCGGCGTGCGGCTGCTAGGCCCTCAACAGCTAGCGTTATACGGCAGAGACTTTCGCCAAATGTTTGTAGGTAGTGAGTTAGTCCCCCTGGCTGGGAGAGGAGATCGGTATCTGGCGCCTCACTGGTGGAGAGAGGCAGAGGTTCGGCCAGTTCAAAGCTCTGGCCGCTTGAAGCGAGAGGGAAGGCAACAAGCATGGCTTCCCATGCATCGGCTTCCCCGGTGAACGTGGGTGAAGGCTGTAGACCATAGATGTGCTGAAAGCGTGATGTAGCCTCTTTCAAGTCTGCAACGGCGATCGTTGTACTCAAAACCTTGACGGCTCCCAGGGGATGTGGTGGTGGCGAAGTCCAGCCTGCCAGTCGCTTGCGCCGCTTCTCACCTGTGCTGTCGTGCTGGATGAGAAAAGGATAGTGCTGGGTGAGGTCAGGTCGTTCGATATCGGTACGCAGCCAGCCACGCGAGCGACCATCTGCCGAGGTGAGTTTGCCGACTGTGGGGCCGATGATCGCAACACCTCGACTTTTGATGGCTGCACTGTCGGCCTCGAGATCGTTAGAGGCTAGCACGAAGTTGAGGTACCCATCCCCTTTAGAAAGCCGCTCTCGCATACTTTGTTGCGCCTGGGCTGCATCGCGGATGGTGATTAGTTCGATATAGGTATCGCCGATGACGATAATGCGATTGGCAGTGCCGCCAGTAGGATGTGTCCCACCACCGCTGGCCTGCAGACCAAGCATTTCGTTGAACGTGATGGTAGCCTGATCCAAATCAGAAACGCCGATGATGATATGGTCAAGTGCTGTGAGTATGTTATTTCCTCCCTTGCTGCTCGGACTCTCTTCTGGCAGAGTCCGTTGAGCGCGCTAGAGATGGCTCGGTGCTCGGAGTACCGTTCAGTGGCTCATGGGCTGGCACGCTTGCCTGCCGTCGCATCATCTGGATCATCGGCTCGATCAGGTCAATAGGCAGCGGGAAGATAATGGTCGAATTCTTCTCCACGGCGATCTCGGTCAGCGTTTGCAGGTAGCGCAGTTGCAGGGCAGCGGGCTGGGAGCCGATGACTTCGGCGGCTTGTGCCAACTGAGTCGAAGCTTGCAATTCTCCCTGGGCATGGATCACTTTGGCCCGCTTCTCCCGCTCGGCCTCCGCCTGTTTGGCCATGGCTCGCTGCATCGTCGCAGGCAACTCCACATCCTTGATCTCGACCGCCGTCACTTTCACACCCCACTGCTCCGTCTGCTCGTCGATGATCACTTGCAGATCACGGTTGATCTTCTTGCGCTCGGCCAGCAATTCATCCAGTTCCGATTGGCCCAGCACGTTGCGCAAGGTCGTTTGCCCAATCTGCGTGGTCGCTTGGTTGAAGTTCACCACCTTGACCACTGCGGCAATCGGATCGACAACATAGAAGTAGATGACCGCCGTCACCTTGATCGTCACATTATCGCGGGTGATCACCTCTTGCGGGGGCACGGTGAGTGTGACAATACGCAAGTCGACTTTCATCACGCGGGAGATGAAGGGAGGCACCAGGAAGAGACCGGGACCTTTCGCCCCGATCAACCGCCCCAGTACAAAGATCACCCCCCGCTCATACTGTTGCACGACGCGAATAGCAGAGCGCGCGATGATCACCAGAACAAGTACGATAGCGCCAAGCACGATCAACACAAGTGGACTCATAGCAAGCCTCCTTACGGCCTGAAAAACTGGAGGGGGAAAAAGCCCCTCGCGTCATACGCAGCCTCATTGTCAGATGCGCCGCCATCATCAAGCCATCGCTCCATCGCCTCAGAATCCACTTCCTGCAGACTGACATCAGGAAGAGGTGTTCTGGTACCCATGTTCCGAACAGACTCACGAGTCCCCCACCAATGCTCCACAGACAGAGCAGCAGGAAAGAGATTACGAGACTCCCAGTCGGCAGGGGTGTCCTGTTTACTACAAGATTGCCTGGGTAGCCTGGATATGAGGCTCACCAGGAAGGTAATCAGGTAGAAGATGGCTCCAGCAAGGGCGCTTGCCAGGAAGCCGAGCCGGCGGCGGACGGTGATTCTGCCAACGATAAAACCTACAAAAAAGCTAGCAAGCAGGCTCAGCGCGACATTGAGGAGTTCCCATGTCGCCAGAGCAAGAGCCGTCTTGATGGTCAACTGATCCATCGCAATTTGCAGGCCTGCTGCTTGAAAGGTTCCTGCACTCACGAGGATGATCGCAATCGTCAGCAGGGCCGTGAACACCCCGGCAATGACACCAGCAATTACGGCATAATACAACCCCCTTGGCGGAAGGAACGTGCGTTGGTGAGAATCTGTGCCACTTGGCTGTAAGGGAGACTGCGCTCCCCCCACCGCAGGTTCACCTTTGAGCGTCCCCGCTGGTTGATTATGTTCTGTCGATTTGTTAGCGAGCGTTCCTGTTGGCTCATGAGTGATGGACGAGATATCTCCACTCCCGTTGAGGGAATGCAGTTCGCTCGGCGTGTTCGCGTTTTGTATAATGTTTCTCCTTACCGCCGTCCCCATCCTCTCGACCTGCCTGCACCTCCGCGACTGACAGCGTGTAAGATGGCAATGAGAATACAGGCCCCGATAAAGGCAACCACAATCGTGCCGATCAGGCCAAAGGAGCCGAGCCCCAGGAGGCCGGCCAACCATCCTCCTAAAAGAGCTCCGATAATGCCCACCACGATGTCACCGATCAACCCATAGCCTCCCCCACGCATCACCCGGCTCGCGAGAAAGCCGGCAATCAACCCAACAATCAGCCACCAAAGCACATTTGTCAGACTAAGAGTAACTGGAGCAAGCATAAGTGTTGCAAGTGTCATGATCTCGTCCTTTCCTTGATACAGATGTATCGCTCTACGTTCTTTCTGTCTCTCCTTTGGGCCTGCCGGGCCTGCAAGGAAAGCCATTCTCTGCTTTTAAGTGTACCTACAGAGCGTTATAACAAGCGTTAAATGAAGTTCGCTGCTCAACTGCCTGCTTGCTGGCTCGTTTCTGCGCGCTGGCGTAGCGTGCATGTTTGCCAAAGGCGGCGAGCGTCGTCGAAAGCGCATCGATGTGGCCGTTCCCATTTGCCGTCGCCAGCCGGTACTCGTCGAGCGAAGAACGCCTGGCGACGGCGTGCGCCGTTCCCTCAGCCGTACCGCCAAGCTGCACGATGTGCTCGGCAATCAGGCTCGTATACTCCTCCACTCCGTGAGCAACCTTGTCGAACAGCTCGCGCAGGGCCATGAAATGCGGCCCTTTGACGTTCCAGTAGGCCTGCCTACTTTGCAACTGCAGATCGATGGCGTCGGCTAAGCGGCGGTTCAACAGCTCGATGAGTTTAGCCTGCTGCTCTGCGGGCAGGACAGTGTTTTTCCTGGACATGGGAGCGCTCCTTCCACTCAAGTCGTGTTTTGTGCGATAATAGAGAGGCTATATGTAGTAGTTAACTTGAAACTCTCTGACATCCTTTTGTGCCTTTCTGTGAAGTCAATTCTCTTACCTGTAGCATCTCTGATCTCATGATAGCAGCAGAGCGTTATAAGGACCGTTAAATGGGCGACTTATGCTTGACATTACTGGGCACACCGAAAGTGCGCCATGGCGATCAGGTGCTGCTGTTCTCCATGCGCAAGGGCCTTGCGCCCGCGCATCGAGCGGGAGAATGCCCCAGACGACCTGCTTTCAGACCTAAAGACTATACCGAACTTCAACGCCTCATCAGTGTAGAGGCCACCTCTGAACACAAAGAATCAATCCACAATCTTGAAAATCTGGCCGCCAAACACGGGCTATTATTCATCTGGCGTAAGGATGAAAATCGATGGATATTAGAACCCATGTCAGAGAAAGAAAAGGCTATATTCAAGGCAGTTACCGAGGAGGAAAGCGAGTAACACGTCATGAGCGAGCATGGTGTAAATCCTGATATCCTGCTCAAGCTGCAACGACGTCAAGGCTACGATTGGTACCGTATCCGGCGTCATCCGTCGCGCCCCGAGGTGTGGATAGCAGAGATAAAACGCGGAAAGTGGCGCCTCTTGCTCAATCAGGAAAATGATTACCGGACTTTTCCCACTCTGGAGCAAGCCTATCTAGCTCTGGAGGCATGGAGAGAAGCGCCTTTTGCATAGTAGATGAAGAAAGTGAGTAACTGACATGATACAAGGCTTAACCGGCGAACAAGAGCAGCGTATTCTCGCCTATGCCAAACGCTACGCCCGAAACCATTGGGAAGTAAGCCAGGTCGCGGCGCATATCTCCACAATGGATGAGCAAGGCACGCCTGAAATGGAAGGGGCGGGCGGCTATCTTGTTTGCTTAGACATGCCGGGCGTCGGGGATATCCAACGGATTGTGGTTGTGCTCTATGACGATGGAACCGTAGAACGGGCTCACACCTATACTGATGACGCTGGGTGCTATGCGTGTCAATCTGGACATATGCGTGAATACATGCCTGATGAAGAAGACAACGATGAGGAAAGCAAGTAACCCTATGGCAACACAAGGAACATTCAACAAGGAACAGTCTCTCAAGGACTGGACGGAACTAAACCGGATCATCAGCGTAGGGGCCTATGACGAGCGTGATCACGAAGGCAACTATACTGAAGACGGTATTGAAGAGTCGATAGACAATCTTGAAACGCTGGGCGCGCAAAACGGCTTCGTATTCCACTGGCACCAGGATGAAAAGCGTTGGAGCCTTGAACCTCTGTCAAAGGATGAAAAGGTCGCATATCAGGCTGCATGGAGTGTGAGGAAGAAGACGATGAGTCTATTCCTGACCTGGTTGCAGAGCAGCATAACTATCTGGAAGCGCGTCATCTCGGTTTGCTGCCAGAAGAAGACGATGAAAAGCAATCATAAAATTCCACATGCAAAGGGATGATTGCATCGATAAAACAAGAAAGTGAGTAACCATCATGTCAACTTGGAACGAAATTGAAGCCAGACAAGCCCACAAAGAGCGTGAACAGCGAGCCGCATTATCGCTCTTCAACGCGCTTCCACTTCACCCAACCGAGCAGCAAGAGCAACGTGTGCTTTCCCTGTTCAACCAGTTTGGTGCGGAATGTGTGCAGATGGATCGGCAACAGCAAGAAGCCGATCTGCGTGAGAAGCTAGAGAAGCTCGGCATCAGCATCACCATCGCCCACTATACCGGTGATTCGTCCTATCCGACCGAATACACCCTCAGGCATGGGGAGATTCAGGCGAGGGGGTCGACGCTTGATTTGGCTCTTGTGGCGTTTTTAGAGCGTTTATTGCCAGGGAGAAAGTGAGTCACCATTATGACCACGAATGAAGAAGAGGATGCAACCAGCGAGACGCTCCTGAACAGTTAAAAAGCATGACATTCTTCTCTTGCTGGAGTCTATCATGCTCGCCAATGCCAATAGTAGTGAGCCTGCCTAGCGGTTTCTTGCTCACTCTCTTGTTCGCATGGTATAATACCCAAAACCTTACTGTCGTTCTACCTACACGATAGCTACAAGGAGCCTTTTATGAGCAACGCTGGAATGAGAGACTTTGTTAGAAGAAGAAGAAAAACGGGATGTGGAGTGACATCCTGATGTAACTGTGTCTCAAGAACATCCACAGAGCAGGAGAAAAATCATGGCTCTCGGCACACCTCTTGGCCTCGCCTTTGCCTCTGGCATAAATGCTTACTTGCCACTTCTCTCATTTGCCATCTCTGCACGCTTCTTTCACCTGTACACAGTGAATCCCAACGTCGCATTCATCACCCAAAGTTGGTTTATGATCGCGCTCGTTCTTCTGACACTAGCAGACTTCGTAGCAGATAAATTTCCGATCATCGATCATACCTGGGATGCTGTTCATACCGTGATACGTCCTCTCATGGGAGCGCTTGTTGCGGCTGCAAGCAGTGGACAGTTTCATCTACCAGGAATGAGTCTCAGCGTAGCCAGCAGTCATTCTCTGTTGGGAACTGTTGTCGCTACCACGAACGGTCTTCCCGTTGTCGGGCTTGGACTGCTTGTGATCCTTCTTCTCGGTGGTGCACTAGCTGCCATGAGTCATACAGCCAAAGCAACGACGCGCCTGGTTTCGACGCTCACAACTGCCGGTTTTTTCAATGTGGTACTGAGCGTAGCAGAGGATGTGCTAGTGTGTATTGTCATTCTCCTGTCCCTGCTTGTTCCTCTCATGATGCTCATTCTGCTCGGATTATTCCTTCTCGTCTTTGGTCCACGGCTCTTTCGTGCCTGGAGCAGACGGCAGCATACCCGGCCCTGCCAACGGCAATAATCAATTTCTTCACTTGGGCAGGCAACGTTGCTACATTGAGTTGCGCCTGAAACTTGGCGGCGTATGCCGTGTAGAAGAGGTAGCAAGCGACACCAAGAACAAGAAGTCCAACGATGATCACCAGGGCAGGGCCAAAGGGTTGCTTGAGGAGAAGGGCAGTTCCATCCTGGGTGGAGGCGTTGGACCCCTTTCCGCCACTGCCCGAACCCACCACTAACTGGAAGGCACCGAAGGCGAGTGCAGCGTACGAGAGACCAATAGCCGCATACCCGATCCGTGCGAGCAGGCCTTTTGCTGTGGTCCCTTTGCCTTCTGTGTCAAACACCGCCTGAATAAAGCACCATAACGCAAAGCCAAAAAGACCAACAGCGGTGATGCCGAGCAAAAAGTGTCCGGATGGCTGTGCGATAATGGTGTGGAGTACTCCCTTCTGGTCAGTCACCGCACCACCAGCACCAATCGCTACCTGTGCTGCTATTCCCCCAATGATGAGGTAGACCACGCCTTTGGTGGCATAGCCGCAACGTGCCAACACCGTCATCCACGGACCAGTCGCGGCGTTGCGCGCCCCACGTTCTGCTTGCCTGAGAGGAGTTACTCTCTTCACTTATATCAGAACAACGCTTGCATGATGCTGGTCCTCACAGAGGAACTCTAACTTGGTCTGTATCTCGGCTCCGCCTGCAGGCGGTCGAGAAACCGACGAACAGTATACTGGTCAACACCCTTACCAACACGTAGATGTGGAACTGGTGCACCCAATTCGCTATAATAGAACAATGGGAAGTCGGTACAGGCCAGTTGATCGCGACAAGCGCTTCCAATGAATGAGGAAGTACAACCAAGCTCTAGAATGAGCCACGTGAGGATAGCACAACGGGACGAAAACACCTCTGCTGCTACTCTCTCCTGTGGAGGATACACCGGTCGGATTATTTCGCCGTGTGTTTTAAAGAATCGCTCGTTATGAAACAGGAAGCCACGCCGCAAAAAGCATCGCTTCAAATGCGAGGGAAAGAACGGAGTCATGATGGGAGCCGACTTGGCCCCCTCCTCTGCTGGGCAGTCGTGTTTGCCGACGTTGGGACCTCGATTTACTATGTTCCAGGCATCTTGTATGGAAACGTCGGGAACCTGGCAGGCTTCTTTGTGATGCTGACGATGTCTGTTTTCGTGCTCCTCACGCTGAAGTATGCAGAGGTCACCCATCGTTTCCCCCAGGGAGGTGGCGTGGTCACAGTGGCTGCCCAGGCCATCAATCACTGGGTGGGTGCCCTCGGTGGTATGTTCATTCTGGTCGATTACTTCCTCACGGCCGCGATCAGTTGCCTCTCGGGCATGCTGTATCTGAGCGTGGTCGTGCCTGCCCTGGTCCCTTTTACACTAGAGATGTCCATCGGCGTTCTGCTCCTGCTCGGGCTGCTCAATTGGTTCGGAGTGAGCGAGAGTGCGAAAGTGAGCCTAGTAGGGGCCCTGATCGCATTTCTGAGCGATATCGCTCTTCTCGTCACCGTCTTTATGCACCTCTCTCTCTCACAGTTCCTCGCGCTGTTCCCGTACATGTTTGCGCATCAGAAACTGACTCTCCCTGCTCTTCTGGTCGGCTTTGCTGGCTCATTTCTTGCCTTCTCGGGCCTGGAGAGTATTTCACAGTTATCGCCGGTCATGAAGACGCCCCGCAAGAAGGTCGCTGGCATTGCCTTGTTGCTGGTTGTGTTAACGATCGGTTTGACCAGTCCGCTGCTGACCATGTTCGCGACACTCTTGCTCCCAGCGCAGGTGGTGGGGGACCGGGTACTCTCTGGGCAGGTCATCTCGCTGCTTGGTGGGCATTGGGGCAATATCGTCTTGCAGATCGAGGTGGCCATCAGCGCCAGTGCGCTACTGATCTTTGCCGGGAACACGGCCATTATTGGCTCCTATCATGTCTTCCTGGCGCTTTCACGCATGGAGTTCTTCCCGCAGTTTATCCAGCGACGCAATACGCTGCGGGGAACGCCGCATTTCTCTATTCTCCTCGCCATTGCTATTCCCATCTGCGTGCTCATCGTGGTGCAGGGCAATATAACGGTTCTGGGAGACCTATATGCCTTCGGGCTGTTGGGAGCCTTTACGCTCACATGCGTGGGCCTGGATATTGTGCGACGCCGCGAACGCAAGGCGGCGCGTACCGAACGCGTTTCCTCTCAGTCTGCGACCCGGGGTCTTCTCAGGAGTGACGCTTCAGCGACTGCGAACGAAGCGCTGCAAGGCACAACGACAACGACTCAAGCATCTGCCGCCTCACTCGAAGGGACAGGTGTAGGCAGGGTATCAGCAGACGTACCCACTCCCTCCCCTTACACAGGGAGGATGGTCCTCAATCTCTGGCACACCTGCAAATTCTATCTCGGGTTGCTGACCACGGCTCTGGTGGTCCTGGCCTGGACGACAAATCTCGTCGCAAAGCCGCTGGCAACCATCTTTGGTGGCTCTGTGACCCTGCTTGGGATGGGGATAGCGTACTTCACCTATGCACGCAAAAAGCAGCAGGGGCATGTACCGGTGCCTATCACCCACGTTGAAGAACATCTCCCCGGGTCTATCCTGGCTGTGTTGGTGGCCGATAATACGCACAACGAAGCGGTTATACGCTCTGCCATTCAGAACGCGCAGGGGCAGCCAGTGACGTTTTTGTACCTCGGCCACGCGACAACCTACCAGGCACCGCGTCTGTTTGAATACCATGACCCGTACTACGACGATCAGCAGGCCAGAAGGACATTTGGCAAAGCTGAATACCTAGCACAGAAGGCGAAGATTGCTCGCCGCTATGTGTATAGGCTGCAAGAGCCTCAGGCTCTTGAGCGCATTTGGCTGGTCGTCCATCCGCATGATATCGTCATCTCGCCTGAAAATACTTCACTCTTTGGGGAGATCAACCCGGACCGCATCCGCTATGAGGTGACACCAGATGGCAGGGTTGCTCACCTCCTGAAAAGCTGGTGAAGAAGAAGAGGAGATCATTCTTGTCGTATGTATTTTTTGCACGAATGTCCAGGTAGCCAGCACAAGCCATTTTACGCTAAGATGCTCTGAAAATGGGGCTGTAATTGTCATCGGTAGTGACTAGCTCGATATAGTAGGCATCCTTATCAAAGTAGTCCGCAAAGAGTTTGCTCTCGATCCTATCATCCATAAGCACATACACGACTCCCCCGGCGGTGGTATTGATTCTCCTTGTCTCGCGTGTGCGCTTGATATGCACGTAATCACCTTCCTGAAAGGAGGTGCCATCTGCATGTGTCTCCATGGTTCTTTCTGTCTTTCTTCGCTGGTGTGCTGCGCCCAGGGCTATCTGTTCACGAGGTTCCTTTGCTGTAAAGCTATGCTCATCGTGTTCCATCACTCAATGCTTCTCCATGCCTCTGTAGCTCGCAAACTCCGGCTCCAACAAGGTACGCAGCGGCTTTCTCGCCCGGTTAAAGTACGTTTTGGCCGTTGCTTCTGGGATGCTGAGCACCTGCCCAATCTCGCGGAAGCTCAGTTGGGTGGCATAGCGGAGCAGCACGACCGTGCGAAAGTGCGGTGGCAACGTCTCAATCGCCTCAAGGAGCAGCTCGCGTAGCTCGTGCCGTTCGACCTGCTCCTCCGGCTGCAGATCTGGGTCGGGAAGCGTGATAAGGGGTGAACATTCGTCCCCATCTGGAACCACCCCGATCTCAGAAAAGGAAACCGGTCGCTTGCGACGCAGTTCATCGATACAGCGGTGATGTGCTACTTGGTATAACCATGCTTTGAGCGTCCCCCCCGTTCGTAGTGTGGGTAACGAGCGGTACAATTGGAGGAAGACGTGTTGCAAGACATCGTGAGCGAGGTGTTCGTCCCGCACCAGGCGGGAGATCAGGAGAAGGAGCAAGGCGCTGTACCGGTCGACCAGGATTTCAAACGCGCCTTGATCGCCGACCTGCGCTTGTTGGACCAGGACGTCATCGGTCAGGTCTGAAGGCTGCCTGTTTGACGCGAGGTGCGTTTGCATAAAGCACATCCCTTCTGCTCGGTGAGAGCCTCGTTGTCGATACACAGCGCCTGGCATCGTCTCCAATCCAGGCTACTCTCCGAGCCTCATATAATGAGGATGCCTCACGGTCGCTATCCATGTTCCGAACAGGCTCACGAGTCCCCCACCGATGCTCCAGAGACAGAGCAGCAAGCCTGCGATCACGAGACTCCCAGTCGTCAGGGTCGTCCCGTTTACTGCGAGGTTGCCTGGATAGCTGGAGATGAGGCTCACCAAGAATGTAATGATGTAGAAGATGGCTCCTGCAAGAGCGCCTGCCAGGAAGCCGAGTCGGCGACGAACGGCTATTCTGCCCACAATATAACCGACAACAAAGCCAACGAGCAGGCTCAGCGTGAAATTGAGGAGTTCCCATGCTGCCAGGGCAAGAGCCGTTTTGACGGTCAACCTATCCACAGCAATTTGCTGGCTTGCTGCATGAAAGGTCCCTGCATTCACGAGGATGACTACAATCGTCAGCAGGGCATTGAACACACCTGCAATGACACCTGCAATCACTGCATAGTACACCCCCCTT
>WNGH01004396.1_pt1 | contig 21435 bp, 21 predicted proteins | sample 5400631 | NCBI WGS metagenome assembly WNGH01 (sample SAMN13153373, study PRJNA577476) | soil metagenome | isolation source: 115 cm soil or saprolite under Garry oak tree replicate 1 | place: USA:California | collected 2016-06-15
TTTCGCGAACTTTCAAGACGTGGCCGCTGGATTCGCCCTTTTTCCAGAGCCGGTTTCGCGAGCGGCTGAAAAATACCACCTCACCCGTGCGTTGGGTCTGTGCCAGCGACTCTGAATTCATGAAACCGAGCATCAGCACCTCGCCGGTGTGCTCGTCCTGAATGATGGCGGGCACCAAGCCGCCGCCTTTTAGAAAGTCGATATCCATGTTTCTGCTCCCGAAAATCAAGACCCCGAAAACAAAAAGCCCGCTGGGGCTTCTTGCGCCAGCGGGCCGAAGAGTGCTTTGTCTAGCGAGTCGCTATGCACACCTCAGCGGGCGCGGCGCGCGGCCGTGATGATGATGGTGCGCCTGAACTCTGAGTGTGCGGTTCATGACTCGCTCTTAAGGTAAAAGAACTTTCCGCGCCTGTCAACGACAGGATTGGGGAGCAGGAATCGATAGGCTCTTGCTACCCACAGAGATTCGAGCTAGCGGCTGAAACGTGAAACCAAGGAGTTGAATCTGATAGTGTGGGGGAAAGCTCAGAATGGCGAGGGTGCAGAGGAGATGCTATGGAGGAAAAGGTCCGTAAGGACGAGGTTGCTTGGAGGAAACAACTCTCACAAAATCAATACTATGTAACCAGGCAAAAGGGGACCGAACCGCCTTTCACGGGGGGATATGAGGATACCGAGACCCCGGGAACGTACAAGTGCGTCTGCTGCGGTCAGCCGTTGTTTCGTTCCGAAACGAAGTATCACTCTGGGTCCGGCTGGCCCAGTTTCTACGCGCCGGCAAGCGAAGAAGCAGTGGAGTCGGAAGTCGACGCGAGCCACGGCATGCAGCGGACGGAAGTGAAATGCAGCCGCTGCGATGCGCACCTGGGGCACGTTTTCGAGGATGGACCGCAACCTACCGGGCTGCGGTATTGCATCAACTCCGCGGCGTTAGATCTGGAGGAAGACTAAAAAAGCGCTTCGACGATGCCGGAGCGCTTTTTTCGGTTGATTTTTCTGAGCAGGCGGCAAAATCGGATCACGCCGCCGGGCAGGAACAGGCTACCAATTCCGCGACGGGATCGCGTTCACGTTGCCAGACGCCGATCAAAAGCACTTTTGTGCCCGTCGGATACTTGAACACGTAATAGATGTTCGAAAGGCCCTGCACTTCGTAAAAACCGGGCCGGCGTGGATCTGGCCGCGAGGGCGCGCCCGCGATGAGAAGTTGACGCAATTCCCCTAGCTGCTCCTGCGAATGGTTTCGCAGATCTTCCACGAGGGGCGGTTGTTTTGGAGCGATTGTCATGATTGCTTTTCTCCGCCACATTCAGCTTATCTTCTCCTCATCAATAAAGACGTAGAAACTCGAAAAATGTTTCATGGGCGGCAGCGATTTTTCCAGACAATTTGGCCTGCGAGCCCGTTGGCGCGCTCAAGGGAACGCGTCGTCTCCTATTTGATGCACGGGCGTAACAACGCGGTGCTTCGCTGGAAAACCCGCGTTCGCTCACCTCTGCCTGTCTCCATAGGGCGAATCAATTGCAGATTTAAGCGTCAGGAAGATTATTTTGAAAAGAACCTTTTTCCGGACATTTGAGAAGTTCTGATTCCAGTTTGGTCGCTTTTCTGCTGTAATGGAGCGCGTGTTAGTATCTCTCCCGATACTTGCGCGGCACTTGTTTCCCTGAGATAGTGCCGTGCTTATCTTTCAGAGGCGGGGATGGCTATCGTGACAAATAATGGGACGAAAAAGAACACGAGAAGAAGGAAGTCTACCTTTGGCAAGGATCGCCGGCGCAAACACCACCATTACCTCGTCAGCGTATACTACGCGGATGGCGAGAAGTTCGGCCGCGTGTATACCGACAAGGACAAAGCCACGCGCTGATAATTCCGGGTTGTTGAGGGTACGGCTTTCCGCCGCTACTGGCAGAGAAGGCTTGTCGCTGCTGGCGCGGGCATGTTATAAAAAGTAAGGTCGTTGAGCGGCCTTAGTATAGTGGTAGTACGGAACCTTGCCAAGGTTCAGGTGTCGGTTCGATTCCGATAGGCCGCTCCAGATTTTAAAAGAGTTACGCCGCTGCCAACATTTTCCATATTTTCCAAAACACCGTGAAATGGTGCTGTTTGGACCTGATCTGGTGGCGTTGTTTTCCAATTCAGGACCACGGGAAACAACTAAGTGCCACTCCTGCATCGACTTACGGTTTCCGCTGAACGTGGGTATGCTTCGCTACTGAACCGCGCTAGGGTTCAGATGTTGGTTCGTGTCCGATAGGCCAGTTCAAGATTCTAAAGAGCTTACGCGGCCGCCTCGCTGTCCGTTTTTTCCAAGTCAATGCGGGAGAGGCTGCTCAGGCCCGAGGATTTCTTCACCGCGGCGTATCCCCAAGCACATCGCAGGGGACAGATCATTTGTTTTCGAAGCAGATGCTCACGCTTTGAGGAAGCGTCTGCCTCCCAAGCAGGTGTGCGTTTGTTTTCGCGTTAGCCGTCCTTGTTGCTTTTTCCACTTCTCATTTAGAGAATCGCCCTCACGACGCCGCCATCTACTCGCAGCGCTGCCCCGTTCGTCGCCGAAGAGAGCTGCCCAGCCACGTAGGTCGCCATCGTCGCAACTTCGTCGACAGTGGCAAAGCGTTTCACACCTTCCGATTCCGTAGGCCCCGCAAGTATGCTGTTTGCCGTCACACCGGTCCCGGCGACGGACTCTGCGATCCCACGCGCCACGGCAATCTGTGCAGTCTTTGTCATTCCGTAGTGCACCATTTCCGCTGGAATCTGCACCGCCGATTCGCTCGACATGAAAAGGATACGGCCCCAGTTCCGCTTCAACATTCCTGCGAGATAGTGTCGCGAGAGCCGCACTCCACTCATTACATTTATCTCGAAAAAGCGGTACCAGTCCGAATCGGGGATCTCCGCAAACGGCTTAGGCTCGAAAATGCCGACATTGTTCACCAGCACATCCACCGCGGGAAGTTTCGCAATTACCGCCTCTGCGCCGGCTAAACCTGAAAAGTCGGCTGCAATACCACCAACCTTAGCCGTTGCTGAAGTCGTTCGGATTGCCGCCATCGCCGCATCCACTCGCTCTTGCGTGCGTCCGTTCACGTATACATGCGCCCCTTCGCTTGCAAGCGACTTTGCGATCGCAAATCCGATCCCTGCCGTCGATCCCGTTACCAACGCAGTTTTTCCAGTAAGTTTTAGATCCACATCGTCCTCCCATAGATCCGGGATTGGCCGTTGAGCGCATCGTTATGGAGTTGTCGGTTCTGCCTAAGTGGTCTCCTGCCGATGCCCGGCCGTCTCCCATTTGATCCATTTGAGATCAAGCACAAAGATCGAATAGAAGACTGGGACCAAGAGCAAAGTGATGAAGGTAGCGACGGCAAGTCCGCCGATCTGGGCATAGCACAAAGGTTTCCAGAGCGGGCCACCTTCAAGTGCGAGAGGGAACAACGCAAGGATAGTTGCGGCCACGGTGATCATCACGGGTCGAATACGCTCAATCCCGGCATCGGGAAGAGCTCGCTCTAGCGGCTCTCCCTTCTCGTGCATCTCCTCGATGAAGTCGAATAGCACGATCACATGGCTGACGATGACCCCGATGAGGCTGGCAACCCCCAGGAATGCCATGAACCCGAAGGGCGTACCCATGATCGCCAGAGCGGTCAACGCTCCGATGGCTCCGTACGGGGCGGCCGCAAACACAAGCAAGGGCTTGACAGCATTCTTGAATTGCACGAGCAAAGCCAGGTAGATGCCGACCAGAGAGATTAGGAGAACGACGGCGAGATTCATGAATCCATCGTCCTGCTTCGCTTTCTCACCAGCGATCTGCAATTGGTAGCCCGGCGGAAGTCTGTTCTGGAGATCTTTCAGTTTGGATTCGATCGGTCCAAGAACCTCCGAAGCGAGGACTCCGGGCGCGGGAAAGCACAATATCGAAATCGTGCGAAAATGTTCGCGGCGACGGATCCGGCCTGTTTCAAGAATGTTCCTCACGGTTGCAACGGAAAGTAGAGGAACCCTAGTGTCCTGCCGCGAGGAATAAACGTAGAGACTCTTGATCTGCGACAATTGTGCCCGATCCTGAGGGCGCAGTCGGGCAACGATCGGGATACTCTTGTCGCCTTCTTTGAACGTGCCAACTGGTGCTCCGCTGATCGCGGCCGCGGACGAATTGGCTACGTCAGCATTCGTGATGCCGACTAGGTTCGCGCGGTCCGGATCAATCTCAATCTTTACCTGGGGGCTGTCGGGAGCCCAATCATCCCTCAGCACGGCAACTCCGGGTGACTGTCGAAAAACATTCATTACTTGTGAAGCCAAGGTCCGGAGCGTTTGTATGTCCTGGACTTCCTTGCGAGGATCCGTGTCCGCCTGACCGGCAATGAGAATTTCCACAGGAGTTTCTACGGGATTGGTTTGCAGTTGCCGGAGGGTGATCCATGCTCCCGGCACCTGTTTGTTCAATGCCGCTTGGAGAGGTCTGATTAGTTTCGGGGTGGCTTCTTTGTCGCTTACCTGAACAATGAGTTGCGCGTAGTTCGTCTGGGGAGCTTCGGGAGAAATCGAAAACCAGAAACGTGGTCCACCACCACCGATGAAACTCGTTATCGAAGTGAGGAGATGCTTCGCCGATTCCTCATTTGAAACCGTTTTCGCTGAACCTTCAACAACCTGACGGACGACTTGCTCGGCCTTCATCGCAGCGTCGTTTGTTACCGTCAAAGGGACATCATTCGGCAGCCAAATGTCGAGGTAAAACCAATATTGAACATCTTCAGGAAAGAACTGTTGCTTCAGGTGCGAAGCCACGAGCCCGCCGAACAGCAAGAAGAGAAAGGAACCCGCCAACACCAGCCACCGATGCTGAATGGCCCGGCCTACCAACCGATTGTAGAAACCGTAGAAACCTCGCTGGCGCTTTTCCTCTACCGTTAGCTCTTTCTTTTTAGGTGGCCTCTGGATGTAGTACCCCAGCAACGGAACGAATGTCATCGCGACGATCAGAGCACATAGTAACGCTGCCGTCATGACGATGGGAAGACTCCTAAGAAATTCTCCAGTGTTCCCGGTGAGCATAAGAAAGGGCAGGTAGGCAATGATGTTCGTCAGCGTTGCGAAAAAGATGGCGGTTGCCAGCTTGGTTGGACCGAGCCATGCTGCTATGTCACGAGGCAAGCCCGCGGCAAGGCCGCGCTTGATGCCATCGCCGGCAACTACGGGTACGTCCACCAGCAGACCCAGCGCAATGATCAACGTCGCCACCGACACTTGTTGCAAGTCGATTCCCAACATATACGAAACGCCGAAGGTCATGCCCAGCGTGATTGGAATTGCCAGGGCCATGATGAGCGCCAGGCGCCATTCCCAAAATCCAATCAAAGAAACGACGACGACAAGGATGATCGCTTCGTACAATGCACGCAGGAACAGATGAATGTTTTCTTTGACCTGGAGTGGCTGGTCAGAGGTATGGGCGATGATCAGGTCCGGTGGAAGAATCTTTTTGAGTTGGGCCAGTTTCCGGTCGACGGATTGGCCGAACGTCGCGATTTGCCGCTGGTCGCGCATGTAGATCGCAAGCGTGACTGAACGGCTCCGCTGCCACTGCCCCCTTGGATCCTCCCACGTGTAGTAATTCAAGTATTGTGCGGGACTCTGGAACCCGCGACTGATTTCGACCAGGTCTCGGAGATAGACTGGCGCTCCGCTCGAAGAAGTGGACACAGCAACATTACCAATCGCGTCTCTATTTTCGAATTCGCCGGATGGGTTGAGAATAATCTGCTGCTGTCCGGTTTCGAACGCGCCACCGGGAGCAATGATGTTACGAGCACGCAGCACGCTTCCAAGCGCGGCTGGTTGGAGCCCGTAAGCAGCTAGTCGATCCTGTGAGTATTCAAGATAGACCACCTGCGGCAATAGCCCCCGCCTTTCCACCTTGGACGTTTCCGGCGCGCCCTGAACCGTGCGAGCGATCAAATCCGAAAAATCGTCAAGATCGGCGTAGCTGTATTTATCGCCCGCGACCTTGGCCAATCGGACTGGAGTTTCCTGTGGATCGCGGATGACGATTGGTTCCCAAGCGTCGGGATGCAATTCGGATCGCTGCAATTGCGTCTGAAAGAACGTCTGAATGAAGCCGCTGATTGACGCGTCGTCTGCCGTCGAGACACCATCTACAGCAATGAACCCGCTCCCCAGGATCACCTGCGCCGCCCTTATGATTCCCTCTTGTTCTGCCTGCAGCTCAAAGAGTCGTGCGGCGTCCAGTATGGTCTTGTTCGAGGAGAGAGATTGAGGAAACGAATAAACGACAGTAACCGGCGCACCTTGCTCCTTGTAATTCTTCGCCGCCCGCGCAGCCTGGATGGCCGATTGAATGCTTCGTGCGCGGATGTCAATCTCAACCGAATCCGCTTTTGGACTGGCAATGGTCAGCATAAGCGCGGCGGTGTCTCCAAAATCACTTTGGAACGAGATCGGACCGGCACCTGAAGGTAGTTGGCTGTTCAGCGCATCTAACTTGAGGTTGATGTCGCTGAATTGCCGCTTCACGTCCGAAACATCTTCGGCAAGCTGCACGTAGACGTACGCATAACCAGGAATGGAGACAGAACGGATTCCGTAGTCGGCGGCCGTTCCAGGATGGATGGTTTTATTTTCAGCTACGGCGTCTTCAATCGGGCGGGTGACAAATTGCTCAACTTGTTGTGCGGTTGCACCCGGCCATGAACAGGAGGCTACGGCCACCCTGACCGGAATATCAGGATCTTTTCGTTGTGGCATGGAATGGTAGCCAAACCAGCCCCAAACAAGGACACCAACGAGCAGAACCCAAGAAACCTGCGAGTTCTCGACAAAGAACCTAGGGACGTTACGCGTTTTTTCGATCCGATCCTGGTCGCTTCTGTGTGCCATGGCCTCATTTACCTAAGGAATGACTTCGATGGGATCACCGTCCGTCAAGAGTTGGGCACCGACGGCGACCACCTTCTCCCCGGGTCTCACTCCCACGACGCCAATCGAACTGTCGTGCGTCGCGCCCAACTGCACTTCGCGCAGACTTGCCGTCCATTCGCCGGAACGTTGTTGCGCCACCATCACCGCAAACCGGCTGGGTTGCGCGGGATAGGGAACGATGGCGCTAAGGGGCACTGAAGGAACGGGAGGTTGCGGAATGCCGCTGAGGGTGATGGATGCAATCATCCCCGGCTTCAACGAACCCGAATGGTTCGACACGGTCACTTCTACGGTGAAAACGCGGTTCCGCTCGTCCGCACTTGGGGAAATACTGGTCACACGCCCTTGACGCCCTTTGGGGTCATCCTGCAAGCGAATCATGAACTCTTGTCCCAGATGTAGCTGTCGCAAGGCGTAATCCGGCACGCCAAAGCTAACTTTCACTGCGCTCGTGTCGGCGATTGTGAAGGCTGTAGTCGCGGGTGACGCCAAATTTCCTAGTTCAATGTTTCGCGTGAGGATGTACCCGGAGAAAGGCACCTTGAGATCCGAATCGTCTAGAGTCAATTGCGCTTGATGCAAAGCGGCATTGGTCTGGTTCACCGCCGCGAGCGTGGAATCAAATTTGGCTTGCGCCTGATCAAAATCAGGTCGGGTTAGGCTCTGAGTGGCGTAAAGGGCCTTCGCGCGGTCGTAATCCTGCTCGGCCTGGACGTGTTGAGCCATGGCTTGACTTACCTGGGCTTGTGCCTGTTCAAGCTGGTTCTTCAAATCCTGATGACGAATCTGCGCAAGAACAGTTCCACCGGTAACAAAGTCACCTGTGCCCACATTCCGGCGACGTCCGTCTGCCCCCACGACCTGTTGAATGCTTGTTACGTAGCCTGAAGATTTGAATGACAGAGTGGCCTGTGCGAAGGGCACGATGGAAGCCGAGTAGCGGAGACCTTCCGGAGTTGCGTACAAAGTTACTTCCGCAAGACGAACTGGCGACAGAGGTTTCGTGGGGATTTGCGTGCCTCGATGACAGCCAGTTACGGCTGCCATCAGCCCACAGAGGCCGGCCAATTTTGATATTCGACCTCTTCGAGGGGCACTTACTGCGACATTCATGGGACTACTCCTCACCCAATGCGCGTTCGAAATCGGCTCGCGCTCTCCAAAACGCAAGTAAGCCTTGTCGATACTGGTCCTCAGCACTCGCAACCGACGACTGTTGCTGCAAGAGATCGCTCAACACGATCGCCTGGTGCGAATAGGCGTCCATTTCGTTGCGAAGTTTTTCGGCTTCTGCGTCTCGCGCTGCTTGTGCTGCCGTGAGCAACGCCCGTGCTTCCCGGAGTCGCCGAAATGTTGAGTCCACTTCCTGTACAACTTGATTTCTCAGACTCTCGATGGAAAGTTGTGCCTGTTTTTCGGCATCAACCTTCTGGGCAACGTTGTGGCGCTTCTGCCCCCAATCCCAAGGTTGCCAGGTCAAAAGCACGCCAACCGCACCGACGCTCTGCGGGAGAAACGAGATGTTCGAAGTTGCGGCATAGTTCGCCTGAATGGAAATATCGGGAATGTATCGAGTCTTCTCGATTTTCGTCTCCAGTGTTGCTTGTTCCTTCTTGATGGTTTCGGCCTTTATTTCAGGTCGCCTCTCAGTCGCGATTTTTCTTGCTTCCTGCGGGCTCAATTCCTCAGGGAGTGAGGTGGGGACCATCTCGACCGAAAACTCTGTCTGGAGTTCACGGCCTACCAAACGGTTCAGAGTTTCCTTCTGGTCCGCCAATGCATCTTCGATGACGGTAAGTTGATAGCGAGCTCTTGACTGTTGGGCAGCAATACGGAGGCTGTCAGCCTTCAGCGCTGCCTCTTGTTGTAGACGTCGGCCGGTGAGCTGCTGCAATTCTTCAAGGTAGGCAAGTAGAGCGCGCTGCGATTCGAGTTCGCTCTGGGATTGCAAGATTGCGTAGTACGCACGACGGACCTCGTTCACAAGCCCCTGCTCACGTTGAAAATAAGACTGCTGACTGAGCTCTGCTCCTAGTTTCTGCTCCTTGATGGAAAGATCGATTCGAAGCAGTTGGGTAAGAGGCTGGGTGGCCGTGACGGAGGTAATCGCTACGGGACGGGCTGGGGTGTGAATCTGGGACTGTTGAGCTGGAATCGGGCCCGTGGCGGGGAAGGTTCCAAACGTGCCCGGTGCAATTGTGAAGTCGAGCGGATTGAGAAGTTCCGATGCGAGCAGGTAAGTATCAAAACGAGGGTAGAGCTGCGTCTTGGCTTCGCTCAAGGCTTCTTCTTGCTTGTGAATCTCGATCCCTGCCTCTTTCAACTCACGATTGTGCGATCGCGCCAACGAAACCGCTTCTTCCAAGGTGAGGGGCCTTGCCGGTTCTTGTTGAGCCCGCATAATAGAAGCGGGCTGGATCATCACCAGAATAATTATGGAGAGAATTCTCACTGAACCTGTGCAAGTCATATGCCGCTTCATTGAGTTTCTGCCTTGATCGAAGATCTGTTTGCTTTTCGCAGCGCTGCACTCTCGAGTTCGCCTTCGGCTTGCAGCCAATCATCAAGCTCATTGCCCGGTACTCCGCCTCGCTCGATATAGATCTCATACGCACGGAGCCTGATTTCCTCGGGTCTTGGGGAATGGTCTGCGGAGGTATCTTGTGCGTGAAACTGAATCGGTGCGGGGTGAAGCTCTAAAGTTTCATTTCTCTTGTCTTTCAGTTTCATACCTCAGTCCCTCCTTTTCGCAGTTGAATTGTCTCCATCGAACTAGCGTGCCCCCGGGATCCCCACTAATCGCCGAAACTGCAGACGAGTTGATGGCGCGAGAGACCATTCGCCTTACGGCTCGCTTGCAAGATCTGTTTCCCCGATATCGACAGGGACTCGCGCTTCAATACCTGGTGCAATTTTCTCCGCCCATTGAACACTCGACCCTTCAGTGCTTCGACAGAGAGCCCCATTACCCGAGCGGCTTCTTTTATGGATAACTCGCTAAGGTCTCGCAGCTCGATTGCTGTCCGTATCCCTGGTTTCAACTTATCCATTGCCTCGTATAGAATTTGGTTCCGCTCACTCCGTAGAAAGGCACTTTCGGGGCCAGTGCGTGAATCGGATATCTCCAGCCTGAGTGTGGTTTCTTCATTTCGACTTGAATCGTCGATCGATATCTCGCGCAGACCGCGACCTCTGCGTAGCAGCATAAGGGCTTCGTTGATCGCAATTCGCGTTAGCCACGTAGAGAAAGAAGATTTCGCCTCGAATTTGTGCAAGTGGACGAAAGCTTTTTGGAGGCTCTGCTGGACGATGTCTTCTGCGTCTTCTCGGATATGGGTGAAGCGTTTAGCAACGGCTAGAATCCTTCCTTGGTAACGCTTGATGAGAATTTCAAACGCTTGTCCATCTCCGCTTTTGGCGGCAAGCACGAGTGCCGTTTCTCCGCTCTGGCGCGCGATGTTCTGCCTTTCCCGACCTGCTGGCACAGAGCGCTCCTTGCAGCGAAATTGCATGAAGCCTACAATTCGCTCGGGGTTCCTGCCGACCTGCAATGTGGCCGTCAATCTCACCTTGACGGGGTGCCATTCTGCAGGAAAGGCCTTTTGGAAGTCCTCAAGAAATCGCTGAAAAAAGGTGAAAAACTCTGAAGAGTCCCAGCGAAAACCTATCGGCTTTGCCATGAGTCGTTTGTACCAGTTCGGACCGTATGTGCTAGACGCTCAAAGACGAGCACTTTACTGCGAAAAATCGCTTGTCCCCCTGACCCCGAAAGCCTTCGACGTCCTGCTTTTCCTGACTCAAAACCCCAACCGCCTGATTACAAAGGACGAATTGCTCCACGCGGTGTGGGGGGACACCTTCGTGGAAGAGGCGAATCTGACGCAATATATTTCGCACTTGCGAAAGGCGCTGGCTGACAATTCCGAAGACAGCCGATTGATCGTTACGATTAGCCGAAAGGGGTATCAGTTCACAGCCGATGTCGTACCTTCCGAAGGTGCGGACATCCCGAAACGGGATGAGGCTCAAGTTCTTACCTCCGGCGTCTCCACGCCCGGAATAGCCGTCGAGGCAAAGGCCGGAAACCAGAGCTCGCAAACAGGCACGCCAGCCATCACCGAGTTGCCAAGGGCACAAGGAGCGGTTCAGAAACCCGGGAATCACTGGCGCATAGCTGCGGCCTTCACTGCGATTGCATTCGTTTTGATTGTCGCCGGCTATATTTCCTGGCAACGTTTTCGCGCCGTGCCGCCGCCAAGATCGGGAAAAATCATGCTGGCCGTACTGCCCTTCCAGAATCTCACTGGTGATCCTAAAGAGGAATATCTCGCTGACGGTCTGACGGAGCAGATGATTTCACAGTTGGGCCGGCTGCACCCAGAACAGTTGGGAGTCATCGGGCGAACCTCGGTGATGGGATACAAACACAGTGAACAGCGCTTGGACCAGATTGGACGCGAGCTTTCTGTTCAGTATGTGCTGGAAAACAGCCTCCGCGGGAGCGGGGACCATTTGCGCGTCACTGTCCAACTTCTTCAAGTGAAGGACCAGACTCATCTATGGGCTCAAGATTACGACTATCGCCCGCGAGATATTCTCAGTCTGGAAGATGACGTGGCTAGAGCCGTGACGCGGGAGATCCAAATCCGTTTGACTCCGCAACAGCAAGCCGATTTGACTCGCGTGCGTCCCGTCAATCCCGAAGCCTTCGACGCTTATATGGAAGGACGTTTTTTCTTCGACCGGGACAACAACGGAGATCTGAAGAGGGCGGTAAGCGATTACGAGCAGGCGATTAAACTAGATTCCAGCTACGCGCTGGCCTGGGTAGGTTTGTCCCGGGCCCACTTTCGCCAAGCCGACAACGGCTTTGTTACCCCTAAGGAGGGCCAGCGGAAGGCGCGGGAAGCAGTGGAGCAAGCTCTAGCGCTGAATCCGAATCTGGCAGAGGCCCACTCGCAAATCGGCCGGATCAAGATGTTTGTCGATTGGGATTGGACGGGAGCGAGTGCTTCCTTACAGCGCGCTCTCGCCCTCGACCCGGGAAATTCCGCAGTTGTAGGTTTCGCCTCCCGCCAGGTAGCATGCCTCGGCCGTTTTGAGGAGGCTCTGGAATTGGCTCGCCGGGCAGTTGTATTGGATCCGCTCAATGCAGTGGAGCGCGGATCGTTGGCGCAAATCTGTTTTGTTATGGGCCGCCAAGAAGAAGCAGAAATGGGCTTCAAGAAGGCATTTGAACTCAATCCCGATCTTCCTGCTTACCGTTCATTGTTGGGCTTTGTCTATCTGGCGCAGGGACGGGCTCAGGATGCTTTGGCCGAAATCGAGCGAGAACCGTTTGCTGGTTTGCGTTTGCAAGGATACGCAGTTGTGTACTACGCACTTGGTCGGAAGAAGGAGTCGGACACCGCTTTGAGCGAGTTAATTGCCAAATATCAGAGGAATGATGCGTTCCAAATCGCAGGGGTTTATGCATTCCGTCACGAACCCGACAAAGCGTTTGAGTGGCTGGACCGGGCTTATGTGCAGCACGACACCGGATTGGCCGCCACCAAACTTGAGCCTCTACTGAAGAACCTGCATGGCGATCCGCGCTACATCGCATTTTTGAAAAGGTTGCAACTGCCACTCTGAAGCCCTTTCTGGGTCCTCCTTGTTATGTTGTGTGACGCGTTGAAGTTCACCACTCCGCCCAAAGTTAGGCGCTACTTGGCCGGCAACGAACGAAAGAAAGGTGACTTTTCCTCCCAGCTATAGCCATCGGCTTCTGTGCTGCGCGCAGCGAGGCCCCTGGCTCCCCGTACGACCTGAGAAATACATCGTGCGCGTTCTCGTCATAGATGCCGACACCTATGACATAGAAATTCACCACCGCGCGCAACCCGCGGGCGAGAAGCCTGAAGAGTTCCTCCGAAGAGCGAATTGAGATGAGGTTTTGCGAAACGCGGAGGGGCGCTTCATAGCGCTCAGTTAGCGCCTTCTGGGCTGCTCTTTGGACCGTGCCGCTCATCACCGTCCGGCCTTGCTAACGTAGGTCAACGTTTGAGGATCTCCGCTGTCCGACCGAATTACGTGGGCGTCTCAAGAAGATACACCCGGCTGGGGTCGACGTCACTCAGCAGCGAGAGGCCGGAATCAACCTAACGAAGAGGCAGGCCTTGCGCACGAGGCATCCGATCGACGACATTAGTGCCTCGGGCGCCGGTAGAGATCTCATCGAAACGCCAGCCGTTCAAGCTGGTCAGATTTGGGTCATGCCGCCATCGACGAAGAGCTCGATGCCAGTGACGTAGCTACTTTCGTCGGAAGCGAGGAAGGAAACCACTTTGGCAATTTCGTCCAAAGTACCCGTGCGACCGAGCGGTATTTTGCCCACCACGCTGTCTGCGTATTGTTTGACCTGTTCTTCCGTCATTCCCAAGGAATTGCGGTAGCCCGGAGAAGGAATCACGCCGGGACTAACAGCGTTCACACGGATTTTGCGGTCTTTGAGATCTGCAGTGAAGGTTCGCGCGAAGGAACGCACAGCGGCTTTGGATGCGCTATAGACGCTAAGAGCAGGCGATCCTGTACTCGAGACGATTGACGCATTCAGAATGACAGAGCTTCCATCCTTAAGGAGCGGGAGCGCCTTTTGCACGGTAAACAGAAGTCCCTTGACGTTGGCGTTGAACGTTTTGTCGAAGTGCTCTTCGGTGATTGCCCCGAGCGGACCGAATTCCCCAGTACCCGCATTCGCGAATAGAATGTCGATGTGCCCCTTCTCCTGCTTTACGGTGGCATATAAGCGATCAAGATCGGCGAGATTTGAGACGTCGCCCTGCACCGCAGTAACATTTTTGCGGATCAGCTTGGCCGCTGCGTCGAGTTCACTTTGACGGCGGCCCGTGATGAACACGTAGGCACCTTCCGCAACAAAGCGTTGCGCCGTAGCGAGACCGATTCCGCTGTTGCCTCCCGTGATGACTGCTATTTTCCCTTCCAGCTTACTCATGACTTTTCTCCAGTTTGTTTTCTGTCTCCGCTACGGTATGTCTGTATCGTATGGTACAGATGTTGCGAGTGAGCGGAAGGTTACAGCATATCTGTACCGACCGGTATGGAAGGAGCATCATAGATAGGTATGAAACGGAAGAAATCCTCAGGGCGGATGGGACGTCCGCGCTCCTTCGATATCGACCGGGCCTTGGACCGTGCGCTGCAGGTGTTCTGGCGGAAAGGATATGAGGGCACGTCCCTCTCAGACCTGACCAAAGCTGTGGGCGTCAACCGTCCGAGCCTCTATGCCGCCTTTGGCGACAAGGAAACGCTGTTCCGCAAAGCGCTAGATCGGTACTTGGATGGGCCGGCAGCCTACACCCAAGAAGCATTGAAGGAGTCAACCGCGCGCGCAGTCATTGAACGACTGCTGCGGGGCGCCGCCGATTTGAACGCGGCGCCCCGCAATCCCGGAGGATGCCTGATGGTGCAAGGTGCGCTTGCCTGTAACGAAGCAGCCGATCCGGTCCGGCAAGAACTGACCGCGTGCCGCGCGGCAGGTGAGGTCGCGTTACGCCGGCGCTTCCAGCGTGCGAAATCAGAAGGTGACCTGTCGACGACCGTGAACCCTGCTGACCTTGCCCGCTACGTCGCGGCGATCGTCTACGGAATGGCGGTCCAGGCTGCGGGCGGCTCGAGCCGTGATAAATTGCAACGCGTAGTCGAGATGGCATTGCGAAGCTTGCCGCAGTGAGACAGTCCGTGGTCTTCTCAGGACTAATTCGCACCCTAGAATCCGAACACCTTCCGGTCAGCAGACAATTGGCCGTCAATCTCAGCTCGAGGTGTGCGATTGGCGATTCGGGCGTCCAAAATCATGCACCGACCGCAAGTCCTCTCGCATCGAAGTGCGTTAGGAGGAAGTGTTATGAAAGCTGCAGTCGTTCCCGCTGTCAGCAGTTCGTGGCAGATCAAAGACGTTCCGCAACCTCAACCCGGACCTAATCAGGTACTGGTGAAAATGCATGCGAGCGGCATCTGCTACACCGACGTACATCTGACGCTCGGACACTTTCCGGGGCCATTTCCCCGAATCTTAGGCCACGAGCCAGTGGGCGAGATCGTTACCGTGGCTCCCGACGTCACGACGCGGAAGGTGGGCGACCGCGTGGGTACCGCCTGGATTCAATCCACATGCGGGCGCTGCGAATGGTGCCAGCGTGGTCGCAGAATGTTCTGTCCCTACATGAAGGGCACAGGAATTGAGGCACAAGGCGGGCACGCCGAGTACATGCTGATGAATGCCGACGCAACCTATCTGATTCCGGACAACGTTTCCTACGAGCAAGCAGCGCCGATCTTCTGCGCGGGCTACACGGTCTACAGCGGGCTGCGCTGGGCCGATCCCCAGCCGCACGAGCGCGTGGCCGTACTTGGAATCGGCGGCCTTGGACACCTCGCAGTGCAATACGCGAAGGCAGCGGGTTTTGAGACCATCGCCATTTCCCACTCCCCTGACAAGGACAAATTGATCCGCGAGCTCGGCGCGGATGAAATCGTCCGCGACGGCAAGAGCCTTGCCGCTGCAGGCGGCGCAGACATCATCCTCAGCACTTCCAATTCGACGAAGTCCATGGTGGACAGCATTCAGGGATTACGGCCAGACGGCCGGCTGATCGCTATGGGCGCGGACGCGGAGCCACTTTCCGTTTCGCTGATGGATCTCATCATGAAGCGCATCCGCATCATCGGCAGCCAGCAGAACGGCCCCGAATATCTCTACGAAGCTCTTGATTTCGTGGCGCAAGGGAAAGTCAAAACGATCGTCGAGACTTACCCATTGGCGGAGGCCGCCAAGGCCTACGAACGCGTTGCGGAGGGCAGGGCCCGGTTCCGCGCCGTCCTCACAATGTAATCGGCGATGCAACCCTTCCATAATCCGATAAGGGAAGGGTGCCGACGATTTGTTCAGGATGCGAAATTGAATGTTGACGCGCTGTTTCAAAACGCTCTTTAGCATAAGGAGCATAAATCGTGATTTTCATGCGCGCGAGGCGCCATTCACAGCGATGGACGTTCGGGCGTACGGGGAGTCGGATCAAGAACAATGGTGAAAATGAGCAGACTGTCTAATAAAGTGGCAATAGTGACGGGCGCGTCCAAAGGCATAGGCGGTGGGATTGCAACGGCCTTGGGAGCTGCGGGCGCGCGCGTGGCCGTGAACTATTCCTCCGACCGTGAGGGCGCCGAACGCGTCGCTCAGGCGATCACCGACAACGGGGGCGAGGCGATCGCGGTCGGGGCCGACGTGTCCAAGACGGCAGATGTCGCACGGCTATTCGACAAGGTGGATTCCGCCTTCGGAAGACTAGACGTTCTGGTCAACAACGCCGGAGTATTCCGCTTCGGCACATTCGCGGAGATCACGGAAGAGAGCTTTCATCTCCACTACAACATCAACGTTCTCGGGGCGATTCTCACCGTGCAGGAAGCGATCAAGCGGTTCGGGGCCGACGGCGGGAGCATCATCAACCTCAGCTCTATCGTCGGCTCGCATCCGGTGACGGGAGCCCTGCTGTACGCTTCCACGAAAGGCGCCATCGAAACGCTGACCAGGGGATTGGCGCTCGAATTGGCGCCGCGCAAGATACGCGTCAACGCCATCGCTCCCGGTCATACAGAAACCGAAGGCAATGTAGCCGCGGGGACCTTTGAGGGTGGTGCCGGCGCCGTTCTGGCTGGGAAGACGCCGCTCGGCCGGCTCGGTCGCGTCGCGGATATCGCACCCCTGGCGGTGTTCCTAGCGTCAGACGAATCAGCCTGGATCACCGGGGAGGTCATTCGTGCCGCAGGTGGTCTCGTTGTAGCCACCTGAGTGCAATGTGCTGACCTCGCAATAACACATTCGGGTAAACGCAGTCAGGACAACACAGAGAGGAGAATCCTATGCAAGGACTTCAAGATGACTACTTAGCTGCATATCGCAGCTTAAGACTGACTCGGGACTCCGAAGGTGTCCTGGTTGCTGAATTTCACAGCAACGACGGGCCATTCACTTTCACGGCACAAGATCATACGGAGTTTGTCGATGCCTTCTATCGGATTGCACAAGATCGAGCGAACAAGATCGTAATTCTGACGGGAGCGGGCGGCGAGTTTATTCCTTACATCGATTTTTCGTCTTTCGGCAACGTCGCCGATCCCGGCGTTTGGAGCCAGGTTCACGACGAAGGCGTTCAGCTTCTGGAAAACATAGCCAATATACGCGTGCCGGTGATCGCGGCTATCGAGGGACGCGCCCATGTGCACTCTGAGTATGCCCTACTTGCCAGTGTGATTGTGGCGGCCGAGGGTGCGACCTTCCACGATATTCCGCACTTCGCCGGAGGCATTGTGCCAGGCGATGGAATTTTTACCACCTGGAGTTATCGCGCTGGAGCAGGACGAGCAGAGGCTTTCTTGCTGAACCCACAGCCGCTGACGGCGCGCACTGCACACGAATGGGGAGTGGTTAGCGAGGTTGTGCCGAACGGTAAAGCGCTAAGCCGAGCGCGGGAATTGGCAGAACTGTACTTGAAGGCTCCGGAAGTAACGCGGCGAAACACACGCGTGCACTTCATGCAGCCTTTGAAAGAACGCATCCTGCGAGAAGTTGGCTACGGACTGGCGCTCGAAGGAGCGTCGGCAGCCGATCTCGTCAAATCAATGCAAGCCAAGAGTGAACCTGTCGCTCGGAAAGGAAAATCCGCATGAAGAGCACTGAGACCTCTCCATCCGCCCATGTTCTTAAGAAGTCGCAGCCGGAAGAATTTGATCTGGTGATTCTCGGTGGCGGCACGGGCTCGACCATCGCTGCGTGGACGTTTGCTGGCGAAGGCAATCGCGTCGCAGTCGTCGATCGCAAGTATATTGGCGGGTCTTGCCCTAATATTGCGTGCCTTCCGAGCAAGAACATTATCCATAGTGCGAAAGTCGCGTAAACGCGCTTGTATTGACTGGTCTGGCCACCTTCCGGGTGGTCGGCTACACAGATCGCCAAACTATGTCCTTTGACCTCGCACGTCGCCTACGCTGCGAGTCGGATCAGTTCCAACCTAAAAGGCAGCACTAAACAATTCGGATGGTTGCAGGCCGACACAACCAAGGATAAACGCTCAAATTCGCCGGCCACAGCAATCCGCGGCGGCGATCACTACCTCTTATACGAATTGACTTTGCCACTGAGCAATCTGTCCCAATGGGCGGTGAGGACCATGACGGGATTTTTGGATTCGTTAGCGACTATTCAACGCCGTCCAGGCAGCCAGAGAGTCCATGTAGTCTCTCCAATGGATGATCTTTCTGTTCTCAATCGTGATGACCGAGATGAACCTGTTGTCATAGGGTGCTCCACTCGAAAGAATCGTGCCGTGCACTTCGTACTCGAGAATCACGATGCGACTATCCCGGGAGCGGTGCACAACAAGTGCGTCGCCGGAGTGAAGCTTGATCGTCTTGCCGTATCCGGTGAGGCTTGCCATCAGATTGGCGCGTCCTCGTATCGTCGGAGGCCAGCCGGGAAACTGATAGCGAGATTCGAAGAGTGCGTCTTCGGCAAACGTGTCGAAATAGTGTTTGCCGTCAACAAGTCCCCGCAAGCCTTTCAGGACGACTCCGAAAAAGGGATTGAGAGCTTCAAACACTTCGTACTGGGCTTTTGTCATAAACAACTCCTCTGCGTCCGACGGGGGGATCGACGCGCGGCTGATGGATCGCTTGTTGGCGAGTTGCGACCTCTACAGAATCACAGATGCTTCCTCAAAATTCAGCCGTGGATTGCGTGGGTGGAGCTTCGTTGGGTCTCCATAGCCCAGGTTGCAGAGAAAATTGACCTTCCACTTGCCGTCGGGAAAGAATGCCGCATTCAATTTATCTGCGTCGAAACCGGACATCGGCCCGCAATCCAACCCCAGAGCGCGTGCAGCCAGAATGAAGTATGCGGCTTGGAGTGAACTGTTGCGGAAGGCATTCTCCTCAATGAGAGGTTTATTTCCGACGAAGTAGGAGCGGATGTCGGCATGTGGAAAGAGCCTGGGAAGATGCTCGTGAAATTCCGTGTCCCAGGCGATGATAACGGTCACAGGAGCTGCCATGGTTTTGTCGACATTGCCGGGCGCTAGAACTGGTTTGAGGAGCGCCTTGGCACCGGGAGTGGTTAGAAAAACGAATCTGGCAGGCGAGGCATTAGCACTAGTTGGCCCAAGACGCGCCAATTCGTAAGCCCTGCGCAGGAGCTCTACGGACACGGGTTCAGGAAGCCACGTGGAGTGGGTCCGCGCTTCGCAAAATAGCTGGTCGAGAGCCTCCTGTGAGATCGGCGTTTTGATGGCAGCAAAGTTCCATGGTTCAGCTTGATTGTGCATTTTGGTTCTCTCCTATTAGGCGCGTTCAGCGCGAGCGACGGGCATCAAGGCTGAACGGTCCTGCACCGAACTGAGAAATCAGCAGGGCGCCGCCGAGCATGGAGACATTTTTCATGAACAGAATCATTTGGATCTGCGCCATCATGGGATCGGTTACTGTCCAGAACTTGTGCAACATCAACGTGACCGGAATCAGGAACAGCACGATGAGCCAGGCGCCAAGTTTTGCGCGGTAACCCAGCAAAATGCTGAGGCCGCCGGCGATGGCCACCACACCAGAAAGCGGAACCGCGATCCAAGCCAAGGGCACGCCTTGAGAAGCCGAAAAGGCGATGGTTTGCTTGGTGAAATGATTGGGGGCAGCAAACAGGAAAATCAGCGCGAAGAAAAACCGTCCCAAAACGACCACTGCACCCTGCCAAAAGCTTGTTGCCTCCACATCTTTGGAAATTGCGATCGAATCCGTTGCCATGTACTTCCTCCTTTTGCTTGTTGAATCCGCTTACGGGCAACCGCGCAAACTAAGTTCGGGCGGCTCTCTCCTATATCCATTGATGCCAATCCTATTGATATAGATACATTCTTGTGGACATCGGTTATACAAAAGTGCAAAATAGTTTCGTCATGGACAAGAATTCGCGAGACCCGGTTCACTGTTGGCTGGTATTGAGGAAGGCCTTTCAGGCGGCTGCGAAATATCTTTATGCGGGACTTGAGGACACGGGAATCGACGATACCGACTTCCGGATACTTGAGGCACTCCTCAACAAAGGACCTTTGCCGGTGAATACGATCGGGCCAAAGGTGTACCTTACGCCCGGCTCGATCAGTGTGGCAGTCGACCGCCTGTTGGATAGACGCTTGGTAAGCCGGGTCGAGAGTCCTGAGGACCGGCGTGTGCGGATCGTATCGCTCACCCCAAAAGGCAAAGAATTGATCGCGCCGATTTTTCGCAAACACGCCGCCGAAATTAGAAAAGTCTTTGCCGATGCGAGCCCGAAAGAGTTGCGAGCTCTTGAAACGACATTGAAAAAGATTGGGAAGCGCGCCGAGAGTCTGGGGACCGGAGTCAATCCAAAGTGTTTAAGCCAACGATAACATAGCGGCGTAGTGCGCCGATCTATCGAAATGAAAGTTGTCCTGGAGAAGTGACGTAAATGCAGATTGGAATCGACAGTTTCGCAGCAGCTATTTCCGACCCTGCCACAGGTCTCACGCTCAGCCCGGTGGCGCGCATGCACCATCTACTCGAAGAGATTGAGCTTGCCGATAAGGTCGGCCTGGACGTCTTCGGCATTGGCGAACATCACCGCGCGGAGTTCCTCGACTCAGCTCCGGTTGTGATCCTCTCCGCTGCCGCCACACGCACGGAGAATATCCGTCTCACCAGCGCAGTCACGGTTCTCAGCGCCTCCGACCCCGTTCGCGTTTTTCAGGAGTTCGCGACTCTCGACTTGATCTCGCGGGGCCGCGCCGAAATTGTCGCCGGTCGCGGTTCGTTCGTTGAGTCGTATCCCCTCTTCGGGCTGCGCCTTGAAGATTACGATTCGCTCTTTGCGGAAAAACTCGAGCTTCTCCTGAAAATCCGAGAAAGCACCAAAGTGCACTGGTCCGGAAAACACCGCGCGGCCCTTACTGGCCAGGCAATCTACCCTCGCCCGCTGCAGGATCCGCTCCCCATATGGGTTGGTGTCGGCGGCACGCCCGAATCTTTCGTTCGCGCAGGAATGCTCGGACTTCCTCTCATGGTTGCCATCATCGGCGGTGAGCCCAGACGCTTCAGGCCTCTCATAGACCTCTATCGCGAGGCTGGGCGTCGCGCCGGTCATTCTCCCGAGCAACTCACCGTAGGTCTTCATTCCGTCGGCTTTCTCGCGGACACCACGGATGAAGCCGCAGAGATATTCTTTCCAGGGTATGCGCACACTTTTACCGAAATCGGCAAGGAACGCGGCTGGCCACCCTCTATGACGGCGTCGGCTCTGTCAAGGGACACGTAGAGTTTACGAGCCGCGAGGGGCTCTTTTTCTCTTCACCTAAAAGGAACTCTTCTCTTTCTTTCATTTCGACCAAGGCTCGCTTCGTGAATCGTGCG
>WNGH01003215.1_pt1 | contig 21431 bp, 20 predicted proteins | sample 5400631 | NCBI WGS metagenome assembly WNGH01 (sample SAMN13153373, study PRJNA577476) | soil metagenome | isolation source: 115 cm soil or saprolite under Garry oak tree replicate 1 | place: USA:California | collected 2016-06-15
GCGCTGCTCAACTTCCAGACGATGGTCGCCGATCTCACCGCCCTCCCCATCACCAACGCCTCGCTGCTCGATGAAGCCACCGCCGCCGCCGAAGCCATGCACTTGACCGAGGCGGTGGCGCAACCGCCGGCGGGCGCGACGCCGCTCTTCATGATCGCAGAAGGGTGCCACCCGCAGACGATCGCGGTGGTCCGCACCCGCGCCGAGGCGCGCGCCGTCCAGACGGTCATCGCCGATCCCACGACCTTCGAGTTCCGGCCCGGCGTGATCGGCGCGCTGCTCCAGTATCCGCTGACGGACGGCAAGATCGAGGACTATCACGCGGTGTGCGAGCGGGCGCACGCCGTGGGTGCGCTCGTGACGGTCGCGACCGACCTGCTCGCCCTCACGCTGCTCAAACCCCCCGGCGAGTGGGGCGCCGACATCGCCGTCGGCAACTCGCAGCGCTTCGGCGTGCCGATGGGCTACGGCGGCCCGCATGCGGCGTTCTTCGCGACGCGGGAGGAGCACAAGCGGCACGTCCCGGGGCGCATCATCGGCGTGTCCCGTGACGCCGCCGGACGACCGGCGCTGCGCATGGCTCTGCAGACACGCGAGCAGCACATCCGCCGCGAGAAGGCGACGAGCAACATCTGCACGGCGCAGGTGCTGCTCGCCGTGATGGCGAGCATGTACGCGGTGTACCACGGCCCCGAGGGGCTGCGCCGTATCGCCGAGCGGGTCCACACGCTCACCGGACTGCTGGCGAGCGCGCTGACGCGGCTGGGCTACCGCGTGGTGCACTCCACGTTCTTCGATACCCTGTGCGTCGAGGTCGAATCGTGGGCACTGCCGCGGCTGATCGACGCCGCCCGCGCGCGCCGCATCAACCTGCGCACTATCTCGCCGACCCGGATCGGCGTGTCGCTCGACGAAGCCACCACGCTCGGCGACTTGGCCGACTTGGTCGCCGCATTCTCGCTCAACGAGGTGCTGCCGTTCATGGTGGAAGATCTCGGCGGCAAGGCGGACACCGCCATCCCCGACGGGCTGCGGCGCAGCTCGTCCTACCTCACCCACCCCGTCTTCCACCGCTACCACTCCGAGACGGAGATGCTGCGTTACTTGAAGCGGCTCGAGGCGCGCGACCTGTCGCTCACCACCTCCATGATCCCGCTCGGCTCGTGCACCATGAAGCTGAACGGCACCACCGAGATGGTCCCGCTCTCCTGGCGCGAGTTCAACCGACTGCACCCGTTCGCGCCCCGCGAGCAGGCCACGGGCTACCGCACGTTGTTCCGCCAGCTCGAGGACATGCTCGCCGAGATCACCGGGTTCGCGAAGGTGTCGCTGCAGCCCAACGCGGGGTCGCAGGGCGAATTCACCGGGCTCCTGGTGATCCGCGCGTATCACCGCTCGCGTGGCGAAGCGCACCGCACCACCTGCCTAATTCCCACCTCCGCCCACGGCACCAATCCCGCGAGCGCGGTGATGGCCGGGCTCACGGTGGTGCCCGTCCAGACCGACGCGAGCGGCGCCATCGATGTGGCGGACCTTCGCGCCAAAGCGGCCGAACACCAGCGCACGCTCGCCGCGCTGATGGTGACCTACCCGTCTACCACCGGCATTTTCGAGGGGTCGATCCGGCAGGTGTGCGAGATCGTGCACGCGCACGGCGGCCAGGTGTACATGGACGGCGCCAACATGAACGCCCAGGTGGGGCTGTGCCGGCCGGCCGACATGGGCGCCGATGTGTGCCACCTGAACCTCCACAAGACGTTTTGCATCCCACACGGCGGCGGGGGGCCGGGGATGGGGCCGATCTGTGTCGCCGCCCACCTCGGGCCGTTCCTGCCGGACCACCCGGTCGTACCGCTGCGCCAGGAGCAGCCGTGTGGCACCGTGGCCGCCGCGCCGTGGGGCAGCGCCTGGATCCTGCCCATTTCCTGGGCGTACATCGCGCTCATGGGGCGGGAGGGGTTGGTGGAGGCCACCATGATGGCGATCCTCAACGCCAACTACGTGGCCCGACGTCTGGCGCCCCACTACGACGTCCTGTACACCGCCGCCAACGGCCGCGTGGCCCACGAATGCATCATCGACACGCGACCGTTCAAGCAGTCGGCAGGGATCGAGGTCGAGGACATCGCGAAGCGGATCATCGACTACGGCTTCCACCCGCCGACGGTGTCGTTCCCGGTCGCCGGGACGCTCATGATCGAGCCGACCGAGAGCGAGTCCAAGGAGGAGCTCGACCGCTTCTGCGACGCGCTCATCGCGATTCGCGCCGAAATCCGTGAGATCGAGGAGGGGAAGCAGCCCCGCGGCAACAACCTCCTCACCAACGCGCCGCACACGCTGGAAGGCGTGATCGCCGACGGATGGGACCGCCCCTACTCGCGCGAGCGCGCGGCGTTCCCGGCCGCGTGGACCCGCCAGCACAAGGTGTGGCCGTCGGTGGGCCGCGTGGAGGGCGCGTACGGCGACCGCAATCTGGTGTGCGTGTGCCCGCCCGTGGAGGCATATGCGCTCGCTGCAGACTGAAGCGGCGACGGAACCGTGGAACGAGCGACCGAGGGAAACAGTGCCTCCCGTTCCATCGTTCCATCTTTCCATCTGTCCGTCGGGCCGCCCGGGCGCCGAGAACATGGCGATCGATACGGGGCTGCTCGAGCAAGCCGACCAGACGTGCCGCGCGTTCCTGCGGCTGTACCGCTTCGCCCCGTCGTGCCTCTCGCTCGGGCGGAACGAGCCGGCCCGCAAGCGCTACGACCGCGCCGCGATTGCGCACCTCGGGATCGACGTGGTACGCCGCCCCACGGGCGGCCGCGCCGTGTGGCACGAGCATGAGGTCACGTACGCAGTGGCGGCGCCCGTACAGGCGTTCGGCTGCCTACGCGACAGCTACCGCACGATTCACGAGCGGCTCGCGGCGGCGCTGCGCACGCTGGGCGTGGACGCCACGCTGGCTCCCGACCGCCCTCCACCGCCCTCCACCGCCTCCCACCGCCTCAACTCCTGCTTCGCGACGCCCGTCGGCGGCGAGGTGCTCGTCGCCGGGCGCAAGCTCATCGGCTCGGCGCAGCTGCGACGCGGGCAGGCGTTCCTGCAACATGGCTCGATTCTGCTGGACGGCTCACAGGACGTGATCCGCGCCGTCAGCGGTCTGCCGGAGGCCGTTAGCGGCGAGACCACCCTGGCGGCGGTGCTGGGGCGTCCCGTGCCGTTCGAAGAAGTCGCGGACGCGATCGTGCGCGTGTGGGGGGAGGGCATCACCTCCACCGTCTTCCACCGTCCTCCACCGTCCTCCACCGCCCTGTTTCGCGACCCCGCATGGACCTGGCGCCGCTAGGGGGGCGGTAGAATGTTACGCGCGATGCCGATCACTCGACTACCGGTCCGAGTACCCGCCCACGTGGCCTGGGTGGGCCTGGTGTTGGTTTTGCTCACCGGCTGCGAGCGCCGGCGTGGCTGCGCCGGCGATTACTGCGGCACGCTGGTGTTCGCCGCGGCGGGGGAGCCCGACATCCTGCTCCCCCCCGTGACCCAGCAACAATACGCCCAGGACATCACCGGGCAGGTCTTCCTGAAGCTCGCGGACCTGGGCCTCTCGGGGAACACGATTGGCGACGAGGACTTCCAAGCGCAGCTGGCGGAGCGCTGGGAGTGGGACGACCCGCTCACGCTCGTGTTTCACCTCGATCCGCGCGCCCGCTGGCAAGACGGACAGTCCGTGACCGCGGCCGACGTCGCGTTCACGTTCGACATCTACAGCGATTCGCTCGTGAATTCGCCCTTCCGCTCGTCGCTGCGCACCATCAGCGCGGTCACCACCCGGGACGCGCTGACCGCCGTCTTCCGGTTCCACGCCCGTTATCCCGAGATGTTCTACGACGCGGTGTACCACATGCGCATCCTGCCGGCGCATCTGCTGCGCCCGGTGCCGCGCTCTCAGTGGCGCAGTACGGCGTTCGGGCGCGCTCCCGTAGGGGATGGTCCCTACCGTTTCGTGGCATGGAAAGCGGGCGAGAGCGTCGAGCTCAAGGCGGATTCGACCTTCTTCCTCGGCCGACCGCACATCCGGCGCCTCATCTGGCGGTTCACCCCTAACCTCCAAGTCGCGGTCACGCAGGTGATCGCAGGCGACGCGGATGCGGTGGAAGTGCTCGGCCCTCCCGACAACGTGAAGCGGGCCCAGGCGGCGCCCAACCTGGCCCTGTACCCGTACCGCGGTGAGCTGTACGGATTCCTCGCGTTCAATCTGTCCACGAACGGAGATACCACGAAGCCGCACCTGCTCTTCGGGGATCGGCAGCTGCGGCGCGCCCTGACCATGGCGGTGGACCGTGAAGGCCTGCGCAAGAGCGTGTGGGGCGATCTCGCGCAGGTCCCACCCGGCCCGCTCGCTCGCCTCTGGACGATCTGGGACCCCGAGACCCGCCAGCTACCCTACGACACCGCCCAGGCCGCGCGCATGCTCACATGGCTCGGCTGGCGCGACTCGAACGGCGACGGCATCCGGGACCGGGACGGCCAGCCGTTGGCGTTTCGCATCCTCTCGCCGACGACGAGCGCGCTGCGTCACCAGTACGCCGTACTGTTGCAGGACCAGTTCCGTCGCATCGGCGTGGACGTGCAGCTGGACGAGGTCGAGTTCGGCGTCTTCGACGGGCGTACGCAGGCGGGCCGGTTCGACGCGGCCATGATCGCCCGGCAGACCGATCCCACGCCGTCGTCGTCCCTCGCGCAGGTGTGGACGGCCGCGGGACGCTCCAACGCAGGCCGCTACGCCAGCCCCGTGTTCGATCGGCTGGTGGACGAGGCGCGCGCCGCCCCGCGCCGCGACGCCGCCAAGGCACTGTGGCGGCGCGCCATCGAAACCCTGAACCAGGACGCGCCGGCGGTCTTCCTGTACGCGCCGGACAATATGGCGGCGGTGAATCGCCGGGTGACGGACGTCGTGATCCGGCCGGACGCCTACTGGGCGCTGGTGCGTACCTGGCGCATCCCCGCCGACCAGCTGACCGATCGAGACCGCGCGGAGCCCTAGGTGACGGCGTGGCTCGTGCGGCGTCTCGCCGCCGCGATCGCCATCGTCTTTGCGGTCGTCACGATCACCTTCGTGCTCATCCACCTCGCGCCGGGGACGCCGTTCGGCGCGGACGAGCAGCACCAGCAGGATCCGGAGGTGATCGCGCGGCTGGTCCGCCAGTTCGGCCTCGATCAGCCGTTGCCGGTCCAGTACGTGCTGTATCTCCGCAACCTCCTGCATGGCGAGCTGGGACAATCGTTTTCCCAGCATCGCCCGGTCGCCGACGCCATCGCGGATACCATCCCGCCCACGCTCACCCTCGCGGGCGCGGCGCTCGTCGTCGACTTTGGACTCGGGCTCGCGCTCGGCGTATACCAGGCCGTGCGGGCGCGGCGCTTCGGAGACGTCGTGCTCGGCAACGTCGCGCTGTTCTTCCATTCGCTGCCGACGTTCTGGCTGGGGCTCGTCTTGCTGCTCGTCTTCGGCCAGTGGCTGCACGTCTTTCCGGTCGGGGGCATGCGCGACCCGGTGTTGTGCCCGAGCGTCACGAGCGCGCGCTGCTTCGGGGATGTCCTGTGGCACCTCGCGCTGCCGGCGCTGACGCTCGGGCTGGTCGGCGCGGCAGGGACGGCGCGCTACCAGCGGGCCGCGATGCTCGAGGTCGTGGGCCAGGACTACGTCCGGACCGCGCGCGCCAAGGGCCTCCGGGAGCGTCGCGTCCTGCTGGTGCATGCGCTCCGCAACGCGCTGCTCTCGTTCATCACGCTGATCGGCCTCGCCTTCCCGTTCCTGCTGACCGGCGCCGTGCTCGTCGAAACGGTGTTCGCCTGGCCGGGCATGGGTCGGCTGTCGGTCGGGGCGATCTTTCAGCGCGGCAGCGTGTTGGCGGACGTGCTGTACGCCGTCGCGGACCCCCGGATTCGCGCGTCCGGCGGGTCGACGTGACCGTTTGGACATGGCTCGCGCTCGCGGGCGCCGTCGCCCTCGCGCTGGTCGCGGCGGCCGAGGTGCGGCGCCACGCCGCGGCGCGGGCAGCTGGGCGGCGGTTCCTGCGGCACCCGACGGCGTCGCTGGGCGTGTTCATCCTGGCATTCTTCGTGACGCTCGCGCTGGCCGCGCCCCTGGTCGCGCCCTACGACCCCACCCGGCAGCTCGACCCCGTGCACTTGCAGAACCAGCCCCCGTCGCTGCGCTTCCTGCTCGGCACCGACGTCTACAGCCGCGACGTGTGGAGCCGTCTCGTGTACGGAGCCCGGCTCTCGCTCGGCATCGGCACCATCGCGATGCTCGTGGCCGTGACGGTCGGCGCGGGCGTGGGTGCGGTCGCGGGCTACTTCAGCCACTGGCTGGACGCGGTCCTGATGCGCGGCGTCGACGTCGGGCTCGCCGTGCCGCGGATCTTCGTGCTGCTCATGGCGGTGGCGCTGTGGGAGCGGCTGCCGCTCGGCGCGCTGGTGCTGCTGATCGGATTCACCGGGTGGTTCGTCACGAGCCGGCTGGTGCGCGCCGAGGTCCTGTCGCTCCGTGAGCGGGAGTTCGTGGCCGCGGCGCGGGCCGTGGGCGCAGGACCGACGCGCGTCATCTTTCGCCACGTCCTGCCCAACGCCGCCGCGCCGATCATCGTGTCGGCGGCGCTCGGCATCGGCAACGTCATCCTGCTCGAGGCCGGGCTCTCTTTCCTCGGCATCGGCGTCCCCTCGCCGTTGCCGAGCTGGGGCAGCATGATCCACGATGGCTGGCAGTGGATCGTCGCGGCGCCCTGGACGTCCGGGTTCCCCGGCCTCGCCATCGCCTTCGTCGTGATGGCGCTCAACGCGGTGGGCGACGGGTTGCGCGACGCCCTCGACCCCCGCAAGGAAGGGACGTGACGGAGCCCCTGCTCCACGTGCGCGATCTGAAGACGTACTTCGTCACCGAGCACGGCGGCGGCACGGCCCGCGCGGTGGATGGCGTGTCGTTCGACGTGTATCCCGGCGAGACGCTGGGACTCGTGGGCGAGTCCGGCTGCGGCAAGACCGTGACGTCGCTCTCCATCCTCCGCCTCATCCCAGAGCCCCCCGGTCACATCCGCCCCGGCAGCTTCATCGAGTTCGAGGGACGCAACCTCCTGACGTTGGCCCCCAAGGAGCTGCGCGCGATCCGCGGCAACCGGATCGCGATGATCTTCCAGGAGCCGATGACGTCACTCAACCCGGTGTTCACCGTGGGCGACCAGATCGCCGAAGCGGCCATCGTGCATCAGCGCCTATCGCGCCGGGCGGCCCGCGCGCGGGCGGTCGAGATGTTGACGCTCGTCGGCATCCCCGACCCGCAGGAGCGCGTGGATCACTATCCCCACCAGATGAGCGGCGGCATGCGCCAGCGGGTGATGATCGCCATGGCGCTCATTTGCCGCCCACAGCTCCTCATCGCCGACGAGCCGACGACCGCCCTCGACGTCACGATCCAGGCACAGATCCTGGAGCTGCTCGACCGGCTGCAACGCGAGCTCGGCATGGCGGTCATGCTGATCACCCACGACCTCGGGGTCGTGGCCGGCAGCGCCGACCGCGTAGTCGTCATGTACGCCGGACAGGTCGTGGAGCAGGCACCGACGCGGGAGCTGTTCGCGCGCCCGCTGCACCCCTACACCGAAGGCCTGCTCGCCTCGGTGCCGCGGCTCGACACGCGCGTCAGCCAGGTCCGCGGCCGTCTGCACAGCATCCCCGGTCAGGTCCCGGCCGCGACCGCCTGGCCCGCGGGGTGCCGCTTCCATCCCCGCTGCCCGTACGCGTGGGACCGCTGCGCCACCGAAGAGCCGCCGCCGCTCGACACTCCCGGGAGCGAGCCAGGCACCCACACCGTGCGCTGCTGGCTGCTCACCGAGCCGCAGCGCCGGGAGCGCCGCGCGTGACGCTGCCGGCCCCCCCCCTCCTGGTCCAGGTCGAAGGCCTCGTCAAGCGCTTCCCCGGCGCGCGCTCACTGCTCGGGCTGGGCCGCGCCCGGCGGATCGTGCGCGCGGTGGACGGCGTGTCGTTCGCGATTGCCACGGGGCAGACGCTCGGCCTGGTCGGCGAGTCCGGGTGCGGGAAGACGACGGTGGGGCGTACGATCCTGCGGCTGATCGAGCCGGACGCGGGGCGGGTCACACTCGGCGGGACGGACGTCCTCGGCCTCGGTGCGCGCGAGCTCCGGGCGCTGCGCCGCCGCATGCAGATCGTGTTCCAGGACCCGTACGGCTCGCTCAACCCCCGGATGACCGTGCAGCAAACGCTCGCCGAGCCGCTCGCCATTCACCGGCTCGCGGCCGGACCCGAGGCCGAGCGGCGCATCAGTTCGCTGCTCGAGGAAGTGGGGCTCGACCCGGCGTTCGCCCCGGCCTATCCGCACGAGCTGTCCGGCGGTCAACGGCAACGGGTGGGGATCGCGCGGGCGCTCTCGGTGGAGCCGCAGTTTCTCGTGCTCGACGAGCCGGTGAGCGCGCTCGACGTGTCGGTGCAGGCCCAGGTGCTGAATCTGCTCGCCGAGTTGCAGCGCAAGCGCCGGCTCACGTACCTCTTCATCGCGCACGACCTGGCGGTCGTGAAGCACATCGCCGACCACGTGGCGGTGATGTACCTGGGCAAAATCGTCGAGCGGGCACCCGCAACGGTGCTGTACGCCGGACCACGGCACCCTTACACGACGTCGCTGCTGTCGGCCGTCCCGGTGCCCGACCCCAAGGCCCAACGGCAACGGATCGTGCTCCAGGGAGACGTGCCGTCACCGGCGACCCCGCCGCCCGGCTGCCCGTTCCACCCCCGCTGCCCACACCCCAAGAAGAGTAGCCGCTGCGGCATCGAACCGCCGGCGCTGCGCGAAGTCGCACCCGGGCAATTCGCCGCATGCCATTTCGCCGAAGCGCCGATGTGACTCACCCACCGTGGGCGATTCTGGGGGCCGCGTGCAGGCCCTGGACCTCGCCCGCGACCGCCACCAGGTAGCCCGCCGTGAACACCCAGCCGCCGTACGCCAAGGCGCCCGCGCGCAGCGTCTCGATGAAGTACGCGATGGTCGGCACGCCCCCGCAGACCACCAGCAGCAACGGCAACCGATCCGCCTTAGTACCCCTCCCCTGTCCCCAGTAGAGCAGCGTGCCGGTGATCACCAGCGCCACGAGCACGGGTCCCACCGCGGGCCAGTCCGCGCGTCCTGCCACCGCGGTCGCGACGTAGGCGCCGACGAGCACGAAGTACACCATACGAAAGACGCCGTGCAGCGCCGGGCCGTGGCGCTGATGGAACCGCGCCAGGGGAGGAACGAGCGTGTGCAGCACGTACGCGACGCCGATCAGCAGCGGGACGCCTTGGAAGAGCACCTCCGCCGCGTTGTGCCACACGCTGAGGATCACCCTGACGTCGGGGCTATAGGGGAGAAAGAAGCCGACGGCGAGCAGCACGGCGCCGAGTCGCTTGAGCATCGCCACCTCCGCGTGGAAGGGAACGCGCCGGATTGACCGCGTCCGGCCCGAAGCTAGCTTCTGCCGACGACCGGAACCAGGAGGCCGGAATGTCGCGCAGCACGATCCTCGGCACTATCCTCGTCACGGCGCTGTCGCCCGCACGGCTCGACGCCCAGCAGCAGCCGTTCACACTCCAGCAAGCGCTGAGCGCCCCGTTCCCCGAGGAGCTCGTGGCCGCCCCTGCCGGTGGCGCGATCGCCTGGGTCTACAACGCGCAGGGCGCCCGCAACCTCTGGATCGCGACACCGCCCGAGTATCAGGGCCGGGCGGTGACGGCCTACACAGAGGACGACGGACAGGAGCTCGGCGAGCTCGCCTGGACCCCCGACGCACGGGCGCTCGTGTACGTGCGCGGCGGTGCCAGCAACAGCCGCGGCGAGTACCCCAACCCCCTGTCGCTGCCCGCAGGCGTCGAGCAGGGGCTCTGGATCGTCGCCGCCGGGGGCGGTCCCCCACGCCGGCTGGGCGAAGGCCATTCCCCGGCGGTGTCCCCGAAGGGCGATCGGGTTGCCTACCTCAAGCAGGGACAGGTCTGGTGGGTGCCGCTCGCCGACAGCGCGAAGCCCGAGCAGCTGGTCCACGCCCGCGGCACCGCTCAGGCGCTGCGCTGGTCCCCGGACGGCGCGAAGCTCGCGTTCGCGAGCGGCCGGGGCGACCACGGATTCATCGCGGTGTACGACGTCGCGGCCAAGACGCTCCGGTTCCTGGACCCGAGCGTGGACCGCGACGTGGAGCCGGTGTGGTCTCCCGACGGAGCGCAAATCGCGTTCATCCGTATCCCGGCGGCAGAGCCCACCTTGCCCTTCACGCCCCGGCGCGTCGCGCCGCCTTGGTCGATCCGCGTCGCGGACGTGGCGACCGGCCGGGGACGGGAAGTGTGGAAGGCCGACGCGGGTCGGGGCAGCGCGTTCCGGGAGATCGTCGCCGAGAATCAGCTGCTGTGGGGCGCGGGGAGCCGCCTGGTCTTCCCCTGGGAGAAAGACGGCTGGACACACCTGTATGCGGTGCCGCTGTCCGGCGGCGCCGCCGCCCTGTTGACGCCGGGGGCATTCGAGGTCGAGCACGTGACGCGCACGCCCGACGGTCGTGAGGTCGTCTTCTCATCCAATCAGGACGACCTCGACCGCCGCCACGTCTGGCGCGTGAGCGTGGCCGGTGGCAAGCCGCAAGCCGTGACGAGCGGCACCGGGATCGAGTGGGCGCCGGCCGTGGCGAGCGACGGAAAGGCGGTCGCGTTGCTGCGTGCGGACGCGCGCAAGCCGCCCCGCCCGGCGATCCTCACGGGCTCGGGGCCGGCCCGCGAGCTCGCGGCCGGCGCGATCCCGGCCGACTTCCCCGAAGCGGCGCTCGTGGAGCCGCAGCAGGTGCTGCTATCGGCTTCCGACGGCGTGATCGTCCACGGCCAGCTCTTCCTGCCCCGGAACCTGCGGCCGGGCGAGCGGCGGCCCGCGGTGATCTTCTTTCACGGCGGCTCGCGGCGCGAGATGCTGCTCGGCTGGCATTACCTCTACTACTATCGCAACGCCTACGCGCTGAACCAGTACCTTGCGAGCCGGGGGTTCATCGTGCTTTCGGTGAACTACCGCAGCGGCATCGGCTATGGGCTGGAGTTTCGCGAGGCGCTGCATTACGGGGCGCAGGGTGCGAGCGAGTTCGGCGACGTGCTCGGCGCGGGGCTGTACCTGCGCGGCCGCGGCGACGTGGATCCGAAGCGCATCGGCCTGTGGGGCGGCTCCTACGGCGGATTCCTCACTGCAATGGGCCTCGCCCGCGCCTCGGACCTGTTTGCGGCCGGCGTAGACCTGCACGGCGTGCATCAGTGGAACGTGGAGATCCGCAACTGGGTGCCGGACTACGACCCGGAGCAGCGCGCCGACTTCGCCAAACTCGCGCTCGAGTCGTCGCCGATCGCGTACGTCAAGGACTGGCGCTCCCCGGTGCTGCTGATCCAGGGGGACGACGACCGCAACGTGCAGTTCAGCCAGACGGTCGATCTGGCGGCGGCGCTGCGGCCGCTGGGCGTCGAGGTAGAGCAGCTCGTGTTCCCCGACGAGGTGCACGATTTCCTGACGCACGCGCACTGGCTCGCCGCCTATCATGCGGCAGCAGAATTCCTGGAACGAAAGCTGGCGGCGGCACCCGCCGTGGGAGCGCGCTAAGGAAACGGCGGGCTAGTACCGGTCCAGATCGCGCCCCACCACGGCGTGGCCAGCGAACGACTTCCGTACGTTGGCGAGCAGCTCCTCGTCTGTCGCCCCGCGGCGGATGATGTGGGTGAGGACCAGTAGCTTGGGCTGGATGCGCGCGGCGAGCTGCCCCAGCTCGACATCCGACGTGTGGAGCTCGCGCACATACTGCGGCCAAGTCGGGCTCTCGGTCGGGTTCGGCGCCGTGCGGTCGGCCGGATACACTTCATGGACGAGGACATCCACACCCGCCGCCGCACGAACCAGGTTCTCGCTGGGCTTCGTGTCTCCGGAGATCACCACGCTGCGGCCGGGCGCGTCGAAGCGGTACCCATACGCCTCGCGCCACGTCCCGTGTTCGACCTGGAAGGCCGTGACGCGTACGCCCCCAGCGTCGTAGACGACACCAGGACGGATCTCGTGCACGTCGACCCGGTAGCCGCCCGGCGTGCGGTGCTCGAGGCCGTTCGTGCGCACCTCGATGTCCTCCCCCCACGCGGCGATGAGGTGATCGGTCATGCTGCGCAGTCCGTGCGGCCCATAGGCCGCGAGCGGCTGCTTTCGCCCCATCACCCATGACGTGAAGATCAGGTCCGGATAGCCGAGCGTGTGATCGCTGTGCAAGTGGGTGATGAACAGCGCCGTGACGCCGTCGACCGGCAGGTGGGCGGCGGCGAGCCGGCGCTCGACACCGGGGCCCGCATCAATCAGATAGACTCGCGACCCCACGACGATCGCGGTTGCCGGTCCCGAGGCATCCGGCTCAGGCCGTGGGTTGCCCGTGCCGAGCAGCACGACCACCGTGCTGTCGTGCCCCGACGGAGCCGGCTGCTGCCCGCGCAGTGGTCCCTGTGCGCCGATGCAGGCGGCGCCGAGCAGCAGGAGCGCGCGGTGCCTCACGCTAGCGCACGCCTCCCATCAAGCTGCGCACCGGCCTGATCAACAGGAACATCACCAGCGCGGCGCCCAGCGTCACCGTCGCGGTGGCGCCGAACAATGTCGGGAGGGGCGTCGTGCTGATGAAGCCGGCCGACCAGCCGGCCAGCTTGTTGCCGAGGGCGTTCGAGAGGAAGAACACCCCCATCATCAGCCCGACGATCCGCGCCGGCGCCAGCTTTGTCACGACCGAGAGCCCCACAGGGTAGAGACACACCTCGCCTAGCTCCTCGATGAAATACGCACCCACGAGCCACAGCGGGCTGACCTTCACCCCGCCTTGCGCGGCTGCCCCCGCCGGCATCAGCAGGACGAAGGCCAGGCCCACGAACATTAGCGCTAGGGCGAACTTCGCCGGGGACGAGGGCTGCCGGGCCCCCAGCCTCACCCACAGCCACGCGAACAGGGGTGACAGCACAATCACAAACGCGGCCTGAACGGCCACGAACCACGAGGCGTACAGCTTGAGGCCCAGGAGCTCGAGTCGGACGTAGCGGTCCGCGAACAGGGTGAGCGTGGACCCGGCCTGCTCAAACGCTCCCCAGAACAGCGACGCGAACAGGAAGAACACCACCACGGCGGCCATGCGCTTCCAGTCCTCGCGGGTGAATGCGCTGCTTGCCTGCGGCGCGGCGGCCAGCGCCGGTTTGGGGCGTGCTGCGAGGCGGTCCAGCGCCGGCTGGAGGCGCCTTCGCCCGGCGACATACTGGATCAGCCCCAGAGTCATGCCGACACCGGCGCACGCGAACCCGAGGTGCCAATCAATCCCCTCGGCGATCCTCCCGGCGACGATCGGCCCGAACAGCGCTCCGAGGTTGATGCCCATATAGAAGATCGAGAACCCAGCGTCCCGTCGTTCATCCTCCTGCTCGTACAGCGACCCGACGAGGGTGGAGGCGTTGGGCTTCAACAATCCCGTCCCGATGACGATGAGCGAAAGGCCGGCGTAGAAGAACGGCAATGGGTGGAAGGCGAGAGTGAAATGGCCCAGCGCGATGATGCTCCCCCCGACGAGCACGCTGCGGTATTGCCCGAGCCAGCGATCGGCGACGACGCCGCCAAGGATCGCCGCCAACCAGACGCTGCTGACGTAGTTGCCGTAGACCGCGCCCGCGTGCTGATCGGTGAAGCCGAGCGCCTTGACCATATAAAGGATCAAGAAGCCCCGCATCCCGTAGTAGCTGAACCGTTCCCACATCTCCGTGAAGAAGAGGGTGGACAGCCCGCGGGGATGCCCGAACCAGCCCGTGTCGGGCGCGAGGGGGACGGTGCGCGGCGCGGCCATCAGTCGAACAGCTCATTTTGATCGACGGATTCCGGCGCCTGCGGCGTCTTCAGGATGTCTCCCAGTCGCTGCTCCCACAGCTCGACGTCGAAGCGGTGCTCCTGCTGCAGCGCGCGCCGCAGCGCGGGGGAGAAGTCGTGCAATGTGGCGAGCAGCTCGGTGATCGCCTCGCGCAACGCCTGCACCTGAAAGCCGGCGTCGCTCGCGCCCATGTCCTCGAGGATGCTCTGCTCGGTGCGCGAGGCGATGATCGGCTCCGCGCGCCCCTCGACGAACACGTTGGTCCGGCGCTTGGGTCCACGATCTTCCTCGATGGGCATCAGCCCGAGGATAGTGTCCGAGCGCCAGTATTTGCCGTAGCCGAGAAAGACCATGCGGTCGCGCTTGATGTCCATGGTGCCTCCGGAACGTCGTCCGTCCTGCGTCGGCCGGTCCCCGTACCACTCGCGCAGCGTGTGGCGGACGGCGGACCAGAGACGACCGAATACGCTCATCGCTTGCGCCGCGCGAGGACGTCCTGGAGGACGACCCGGTCGATCTTCCCGTCCATCCGCACCCGCACGTCGTAGTTCTCCCAGTACATGAAGTTGGCGAGCGCTTCGAGAAAGCGGCGGTTCGCGACGCCTTGGGACGCGTCCAGCCATTTGTCCTTCTGGTTGAGCGGCTCGCGCAACAGGATCGGCTCGAGCTGCTTCACGATGTCGGGGGTGATCGGGATCAAGTCCTCGGCGCGACTCGTGAAGAAGTACAGTCTGTGCAGCCCGTACAGCCGCTCGAGCTCGCGGATGGGATTGGTATCGTCGTACACGCGGATGTCGATGTAGCGGTCGGTCCCGCCCAAGTAGCCGGCGTTCTTGCGCACGACCAGCAGCGCCGCGGATTCCATCCCCCGCTTATCCCCGCCGCCCGCCTGCCCTGCCTTGAGCGCCGCCATCAGCCGGTCCGCAAGCGCACCCGTGGAGCGCTCAAACGCCTCCGCCATATTCCTGACGGTCTGGTCGGACACCATGATGTTCGCCTGCGCGGCGAACGTTCGCCCGGTGATCAGCTGCCCCTTCCCGCCCAGCGCCTGCCCCCCCGCTCGCCCGCCCGCCCAGTCGAAACACGAATCCCCAGTCCAGCTGGCGGCGTTGCCGCGCCCGTCGACCATGCCGACCTGGCGCTGAGCCGGCCGCGGGTCGCCGCGCATCACCACGCGCAGCGCCTCGGGCGCCGTCGCGCCCAGCGCCATCAGCTCGAGGCCCTTCTCGCCGTAGTCGGTGTTACTGAGCGACTGGGTGGCCACCGCGCCGATCCCCGCCCGCGCCCACGGCACGAGGCCGCCGACGTTCGGGAACTTCGACTGCACGGCGACTCCGAGGTCGCCGGTCGCGGAGTCGTACGCGACGATGCTGTAAGTGTGGGCGCGCTTCGAGAGGTCCGGCGGACGAGCGGGCGGGTGCTGCAGCGCGAGACTCGCGAGCAGGAGCAGCACGCGTCAGTCCTTCTTCATCTTCTTCTTGAGGTCCCGCAGCTGCTGGTCGGCGGCGGCCTCCCGCGCCGTGCGGTCCAGGTCCGATTTGAGCAGCTCGTCCCGCAGGTCCGTCCCTTCCCCCGGCCGCACGCCGCCCGCCTCCTGCAGATCACGCCAGGCGCGCTCGGCTGAGCGCTCGGCTTCGGTGAGCGGCCGGTCGCGCTCGGCGCGCCCCAGCTGCGCCTGCATATCGGCGAGCTCGCGCTCGTACAGCGCCAGTTCGTCCTTCAGAGCCGCGAGCTTGCGCTCGAGCACCCCCACGCGCTCGCGATGCTTCGCCGCGAACCGCCCGGCCACCGCGACCGTCTCCTGGTCCTGGATCTCGGCGGCGAGCCGGCCGCGCCGCTCGGCGTCGGCCAGCCGCTGGCGCTCGACGGCCAGCTCCCCGTCCGCGCGCGTCACCGCCTGGCGGGTCTCCTGCACGGACACCTTCGCCTCCACCACCGCCTCGCGCATCTGACGCGCCAGGTCGCGCAAGTTCCCGGGCGGCGTCGCCGCGTCGAGGGCGGCGCGCAGGGCGTCCCGCAGGCGCTCGAACACGGGGCGCGCTAGCTTTTCCGGACCGTCTTCGCGAAGAACGCCGAGTACACCCGCTCCACCACGCGCGACTTGCACTTGGGGCAAGCGGGCCGCTTGCGGCCGTGCTCCTCGATCGCCTCTTGCTGGCTGAAGTGCTTGCGGCACTTCGTGCAGCGGTATTCGTAGGTCGGCATGGCGGCATGAACGTATTCCGCGCCCAAACGGCGGTCAAGTTGACGGAATGCGCTGCGGTCTCAGTATTGATGGCGATATGACCACGCGCACGTGCGGTGCCGCCGCCTTCGCCGTTGCGGCCGCCGTGGCCTGCAACAAAGGCCTAGAGCCGGCCCTGGCACCGACCAGCTGCCCGCAGGGTTTCGTGGGCGTGTGTGGGACCGTGAGCTTCGTTGGTCAGGTCCCGGAGAGCACGGCCAGGGTGTTCGTCGTGGCATTCGACACCTTCCCGAAGAGCCAAAACGATCTGTTCAAGTTCAAGCCCCAGCCCACCCCGCCAAACCTCCCGCTCGGCGGCCCAGCGTTCTTCTATACCCTGCCACTCCCGCCCGCCCGCTACGAGTGGGTCCTCGCGGTCTGGCAGAAGCAGGGGACGCTCAGCCCCACCAATGCGGATAGCCTGCTGCGTGAGACGGGGTTCTATCGCGATAAGGGCGATACCACGGCGCACGGCTCCGGGATCGTGATCGTCAACGCCGGGACGGGTAAGGACTCGATCGACTTCGTGGTGGACTTCAACAATATGCACCGCGTCTGCTACTACTTCCCGCCCTGTCCGTGAGGCAGCTAGCCCTCCCGGCGGCTGCGGTTTGCCTCTGGGGTCAGGTCCTGGGCGCGCAGGACGCCGTCGTGTACGGCACCGTGCACGGCGAGTCCGTCGGCCCGCTCCGTTCCGCGGAGGTCGTCGTCCTCGGGCCGAACCTCGGCACCCTGACGGACCGCGGCGGTCACTATCGCCTGTCGCGGGTCTCGCCGGGCGTCGTCATCGTCCGGGCGAGGTTTCTCAGCTACGTCCCGGCGTTCGACACGGTCAGGGTTGCGGCGGGCGACTCGGTGGAGGCGAACTTCGTCCTGCGCCCGTCCGTGACCGATGGCCTTCCATTCGTCGTCGTCGGCCCGGTCGTCGTGACCGCGGCCAAGCGCTCCCAGCTCCTCGACCAGGCCATCACGAGCGTCGCCGTCGTCAGCGACACCGAGCTCGCCCGCCGCGCGGTGAACACGGTGGACGAAGCCGTGGACAAAGCGCCGGGCGTGCAGTTTCTCTACGGGCAGGTCAACATCCGGGGGTCGACGGGCTACGTACAGGGCCTGGGGAGCCGGGTGCTGATGCTGGTCGATGGCGTCCCCGCGAACCAGGGCGACCGCGGCGGGATCAACTGGGACCTGGTGCCGCTCGAGGACGTGCAGCGCGTCGAGATCGTGAAAGGCGCGGGCTCCTCGCTGTACGGGTCGGCGGCGCTGGGCGGCGTCGTGAATGTGCTCACGCGCGACATCGCGCCCGGCTTCCACGCACGCGTGCGCGCCAGCGGCGGTAGCTACGCCAACCCACCGCATGACGTCTGGAAATTCCGCGACTACACGGGCGCCGAGGAGGGGCTCGATGCGACGGGCTCCTACGGGACCGAGCTGGTGCGCGCCAGCGTCACCGGCGGTGGCTGGCACTCGGACGGCTACCGCGAGCAGGACCGGCGCGACCACTGGCAGACAGCCGCGAAGCTCGACTGGCGGCCGTTGGCCGCGACACGCCTCACCGCTTCAGGCTCGTGGGCCAGCGACCAGTACGAGACGCCGCTCATCTGGTGCACGCGGGGCGGCTGCGACGACCGGGGGCAGGCCTATCAGCCCTTCATGATCGACACCGCGGGGCGCGGCGCGTTCACACGCTCCGATAAGGGCTACGTCAGCGCCACGCTCGAGCGCACGGCGTCGGCCCGCTTCGCCTGGCAGGCCCGCGGCTCGTGGCTGCGTACGCGCTTCAGCGACTACCAGCCCGGCAACGACGACGCGGGCATCGCCAACCGGTTCGGCGCCGAGCTGCGCGCGCTCGCGCACCCAGCGGAGGGCCGCGTGGTGACGGTAGGCGCTGAGGGCGCCCGGTCCGACGTCGCGAGCGACATCTTCGGCGACCACTCGCAAAACGAGGTCGCCGCCTACGGAGAGAGCGAGCAGCGCGTCGGGCGCGCCCGGCTGACGGCCGGTGCCCGCATCGATTACATCGCGGTGGACGGCGGCGGGCTCTCGGCCGTGGTGAGCCCGCGCGTGGGCGCGGTGCTGGAGACGAGCGCCGGCGCCTGGCGCGCGTCGGCGGGACGCGGGTTCCGCGGGCCGTCGCTCGCGGAGCGGTTCGTGTCGACCATCGTGAGCGGACTCGTCGTGATCCCCAACCCAGACCTGCATCCCGAGACCGCCTGGTCCCTCGAGCTGGGCAACGCCGCGCGCATCTCGCCGTCCGTCCATGTCGACGCCGCCCTCTTCTGGACCGAGGCGCACGACCTGATCGAACCGAACGTGAACCTGGGCACCGGCCAGATCCAGTTCCGGAACGTCGCCCGAGCCCGGCTCGCGGGGCTCGACCTGTCTCTCAGCGCGACGCCGCTCACCCCCCGGCTCACGACGGCGCTGGCGTACACCTTCCTGTACGCCCGGGGGCTCGCGCACGACACGGTGCCCGAGCGCCCGCTCGCGTTCCGCCCGAAGCACCTCCTGACATTGAGCGCCGACTATCAGTGGCACACTTTGTCCGCCGGCGGCGACTTCCGGTACACCAGCCGATTCGAGCGCGTCGAGCTCTACCCGGGCGACGAGCGCGTGGCCGGGAAGGTGCTCGACCTGCGAGTGGGCGTCGAGCGGGGACCGTTGTCGGTCCGCGGCCGGCTCGCGAATGCACTCAACTACATCTACAACCAGGTGCCCCGTACGCTCGCGCCGGTGCGGACGCTGTCGGTCACGCTGACCTGGACGTATTAGATTGTGGCGATGCTCGGGCCCCCCCTCCTCCCGCTGCTGATGACGCTCTGCTGGGGAGCGCTGCAGGGCGCTCCGATCGACGGCACCTGGGAGCTGGCCCGCATCTTTCGCTCCGGGCCGGCCGCCGCCAGCCACACGGTCCCGATCGACTCGACCGTGTACCTGCGCTTGACCCTGAAGACTATGCCCGGCGAGTGGATCGATGGCCGGCTGTACCGGCGGTATCATGGCCGGGAAGAGCGCGGCAGGATCGAGGCGGGGCCGCTGCGCGGCACCGGACGCTACATCATCGGCGCCGACCTCGAGAATCCCGTCTCGCAGAAGGCGCGCACGGCCGCCTGGCTCGTCGGCGACACGCTGCGCCTCGGCACGCCCTTCGTGCCGGACGCCGACAGCCTCGAGCTCCGGCGCGTGACGACGGACGCCCCGTATCCCACCACCGTCCTCGAAGTCGTGACAGGCCGATGACACGGTGCTCCGCGACGGTCTCTCGCGTGACGCCGTTTCTCTTGACGTCTCTCGCGGTGGGTTGCGGGGGGGACCGCTCGCGCTCGCCGACCTGCGGCCTGGCGCTGCTCGTGGGACCCCGGCTCATCCAGCAGCAGCTCAGCGTCCTGCCATACGTGCTCACCGACGCGCCACGCGGGCTGTCCGCGTCGCTGCCCGCCCTCGTCGCGGGCACGGCGCAGCAGGGCGAGGTAGCGGTAGCCTACGGCGGGCAGCGGCTCATCCTGACCTATCAGGGCCCGAACTTCCCACCGTTCCCGACGGACTCGGCCGTGTACGCCTTGCTCGTCGTCGACGATTCGACGCAACGCGCCCAGGGCGTGCTCATCTACGAATCCGTGCGGCCGCCACCCACCTTCCCGCAGCTCGGTACTGTGAAGGGAGGGGGCGGCGACAAGACGATCCCGCTGTACGGCGTCCGCGTGGACTGGCCCAGCGTGAGCAACCCCCGCTGCCCGCTGCTCGGCGCCCCCGCCCCAGCACCCCGATGAGCGGCGTCGTCCTCGTCACCGCCCCGCTGCGCACCGATGCGGGCCGCGAGCGGGTCGCCCTCAACACGGCGTACGTGCGCGCCCTCGCGCGCGCCGGGCTCGTGCCCCTGGTCGTGCCGCCGATCCTCGACCCCGAGAGGGCCGGCGCCGCGCTCGATCGGGTCCACGGTGTCGTGCTCACCGGCGGCGACGATGTGGACCCCGCACGCTACGGCGCCCGCCCGCATGCGAAGCTGGGTGAGATCGACGTCGCGCGGGACGCCGTGGAGCTCGCCCTGATCGCGGGCGCCCGCGCTCGCCGGCTCCCGATCCTGGCGATCTGCCGGGGCATCCAAATCCTCAACGTCGCGCTCGGCGGGACGCTCTACCAGGATCTGGCGAGCGAGCGAGCGGGCGAGATCGATCACGCCGACACGCGGTGGCGCCACGGCCTGCGGGTCGAGGCCGGCTCCCTCCTGCATCGCACCATCGCCACCCTGGAGACCACCGTGAACAGCCGCCACCATCAGGCGATCCGCGACCTCGCGCCGTCGCTGCGCGCCACGGCCTGGGCGCCCGACGGCGTGATCGAGGGCGCCGAGCCGCCGGACGGCGAGCCGTGGATGCTCGCCGTGCAGTGGCATCCGGAGGACGACGTCGAGGATACGCTGTTCCGTGGCTTCGCGGAGGCGGTGCGGCAGCCCCAGGGAGTGGCATGAGGTGACCATCCCCTTCCCTTCCCGAGAGTGGGTGAAGGCGTACCGTGCGGCCATCAACGCGAGCGAGAGTTACCGCGTCGCGTCCACCGAGTGGACCCACGGCGCCGTTGCGCTCGTGGTGAACCCCCAGCCGGAGATCGGGATCGCCGAGCCGGTGGGCATCTGGCTCGATCTGGACCGCGGCACCTGCCGCGAGGCGAAGGTCGTCTCCCAGACCGAAGCCGAGCAGGCGCCGTTCGTCATCACCGGGGACTACGGCCAGTGGAAGCGGGTGATCCGCAAGGAGCTCGGCCCGATCGCCGGGATCATGCAGCGCAAGCTTGCCCTCAAAGGATCGCTGCCGATCGTAGTGCGGTTCGTGAAGTCCGCCGAGGAGCTCGTCCAGGCCGCGACGCGCGTACCGACGAAATTCTTGGATGAGTAGAGACGTCAGACGTCAGACGTCAGATGAGGCACCCTTCTGATGTCTGAAAGCTGACGTCTGATGTCTCAAAGATTTCTCAGTATCTTTTCCGGCGTGCTCACGTGCGGGAACAACACCCGATCGCTCAGCCGGTTGAAGGCGACCCGGAGCGTGGGGAACCGCTGCGCCGCGGTGCGGTAGATTCCGGCCACGCCGAAGCGCTCCGCCAGGCGGTGCTCGGCGGCGAGCCGGTAGCCCTGGCGGCCGAGCTCGTCGTAGTACGGCAAGTCCGGTCCTCCCTGGCGATTGCGCCGGGCCTCGACGTAGTCGGGGAACAGGCCCGCGAGCCAGAGGCTGTAGTTTCCGAGATGCACACGCAGCAGGAATCCGCGCTCCCCGGTGTCGTCCACCCCGGTCAGC
>WNGH01001551.1_pt1 | contig 21425 bp, 24 predicted proteins | sample 5400631 | NCBI WGS metagenome assembly WNGH01 (sample SAMN13153373, study PRJNA577476) | soil metagenome | isolation source: 115 cm soil or saprolite under Garry oak tree replicate 1 | place: USA:California | collected 2016-06-15
ACCGTGTCGGTGCCCTTTGCGTGCTGCTCGGCGCCCCGTGCGGTGAGCACCATCGCAGTGGACGCACGAGCCAGCAGCTCGACCGCGGCGCGCTGCTCGGCGACGGTGACGCCGGTGATCGCCTCGACGCGTTCGGGCCAGTACGCCGCGACGGCGCGCCGCACGTCCTCGAAGCCCGTCGTCCGTGCCGCGACGTAGTCGGCGTCGACGCGACCGGTCGTGATCGCGATGTGCAACAGAGCGTTCACCAGCGCGAGATCGGTGCCGGGAGTCACCTGCAGGTGCAGGGTGGCGTTGCGCGCGGTGGGCGTGCGCCGCGGATCGACCACGATGAGTGATCCACCACCCTCGCGCTGCGCCGCGATCCATTGCATGAACGGTGGCATCGTCTCGGCGGCGTTGCTGCCGACCAGCAGGATCGCGTCCGCCGCTGGGATGTCCGAGAGCGGGAACGGTAGGCCGCGGTCGACGCCGAACGCGCGATTGCCGGCCGCTGCAGCTGACGACATGCAGAAGCGGCCGTTGTAGTCGATGTTCGGGGTGCGTAGGGCGACCCGGGCGAACTTGCCGAGCAGGTAGGCCTTCTCGTTGGTCAGCCCGCCGCCGCCGAAGACGGCCACGCGATCCCGGCCGGACCGCTGCGCGGCACGGATGCCCGTCACGACGCGCTCGAGCGCCTCGTCCCAGCCGACCGCTCGCAGCGGTGCATCGCGGCGATCGCGGGCCAAGGGCGTGCGCAGCCGCTCGGGGGAGTCGAGCAGTTCGGCGGCCGTCCACCCCTTCTGGCACAGCCCGCCGCGGTTCGTGGGGAAGTCACGGCGCTCGATCGACACGCGCTCGCCGGCCACGTGCAGGTGCATGCCGCACTGGAGGGCGCAGTACGGGCAGTGCGTCGCGACGGCCATCGCTCAACCGTCGGCACTGGCGGTTCCACGCCTGGGTCAGGGAGGTTAACGGCTCGCTACGGAGACCGCACGGCGCGGTGTCGTCCGTGTGCGATCGACCGAATCTCACAGCTGCGGTGTGGGCCGTGTGCGCGCTTCGTTGCACGGACGTCTCGTGAACGCGTCCGCAGGCGAAACCTGCCGTTCCTAGCGTCGGCCCGCGACCCAACGGAAGGACACGTCATGACCGAAGCCGTGGAGACACAGAAAGCGCCGGTCGTCGCGCCGGCGCCTCCCGGGCGCAGCCGGTGGCTCGACGTCTGGGATCCGGAGAACCCGACGTTCTGGGAACGGACCGGCGCCAAGGTCGCCCGCCGCAACCTCGTTTTCAGCGTCTTCACCGAGCACATCGGGTTCTCGATCTGGAGCCTGTGGTCGGTGTTCGTGCTGTTCCTGACGCCGGCCTACGGCATCAGCACCGACCCGAAACAGGCGGCCGCGGAGAAGTTCCTGCTGACTACGCTGCCTACGGCGCTCGGGTCAGGAGTGCGGCTGCCTTACACGTTCGCCGTCGCCAAGTTCGGTGGCCGCAACTGGACGATCGTGAGCGCTTTGCTGCTGCTCGTGCCGACCGTCGCCGTCGCGATCGCCCTGGAACCGGGCACGTCGTTCGGCGAACTGTTGTTCCTGGCGGCGCTGGCCGGCGTGGGTGGTGGCAACTTCGCCTCGTCGATGGCCAACATCAATTCGTTCTATCCGCAGCGGCTCAAGGGCGCGGCCCTCGGCCTCAACGCGGGCGGCGGCAACCTGGGTGTCGCGGCCGTGCAGCTCGTCGGCCTGGCCGTGCTCGCCACAGCCGGCAAGGCCCATCCACGTGTGATGGTCGGTGTCTACATCCCACTGGTCGTGCTCGCCGCGCTCTGCGCGGCGCTGTTCATGGACAACATCAGCCACGTCAAGAACGACAAGCGCGCCATGCGTGACGTGTGCCGCGACCCGCACACCTGGATCATGTCGTTTCTCTACATCGGCACGTTCGGCTCATTCATCGGCTTCGGTTTCGCGTTCGGCCAGGTGTTGCAGAACCAGTTCCCGTCGCACTTCTGGGCGTCCGGGCCGGTGAAAGGCAAACACGTGGTCGACCCTGTGAAGGTCGCCTACCTGACCTTCCTCGGCCCACTGGTCGGATCGCTGATCCGGCCGGTTGGTGGCTGGCTCGCCGACAAGATCGGCGGGGCCAAGACCACGTTCTGGAACTTCATCGCCATGACGGTATGCACGTCCTGTGTACTTGCCGCGTCGTTGCAGAAGTCGTTGGTGCTGTTCTTCATCGGATTCATCGCGCTATTCGTCTTCACAGGCATTGGGAACGGCTCAACCTACAAGATGATCCCAGCGATATTCCGCAGCAAGGCACAATTGCTTGTCGCGGACGGCGCCGATTCCGCGACTGCAGACCGCGAAGCCCGTCGATTCGCCAACGCGCTCATCGGAATTGCCGGCGCTATCGGCGCTTTTGGCGGCGTTCTGGTCAACGTCGCGTTCCGGCAGTCGTTCCTCACGTACCAGAACGGCAACGGCGCCTACGTCGGCTTCATCGCCTTCTATGCGGCCTGCTTCGCCGTGACCTGGGTGGTCTACCTGCGCAAGTCGCCGAAGCGCCTCACCGGTATCTGAACACCAAGGGGATTCACCCCGCCATTGAGCGGTCCTCATTCGCGCGTTCGCATGACAATCGCCGGCGCCGGCAAGATCGCGCACATCAAACGAGGCAGATCGAACGAGTTGGTGCCCAGGTGCACCATCGCGTCTGGGCGATTCCCGTCTCGCGCCCACATGTTGGTCGCCAGCCAAAGTCGGGTTCGTTCTCAGCCCGACGGTCGGCATGGTCAGCTCCTGCTAGTCACCGCGATCAGTTTGTGCGTTCGTGACCGGCGACGTCCTCCGGGTGGTCACGTTTGATGTCACGAGCGGGCCCCCCGGGGCTCGAACCCGGAACCTACGGTTAAAAGGCCACACGATCGGGCTACACGGCCCTCAATACCCGATACTCCTTGGGGTTCGCCGGGACTCTAGCCGCCGTTTCTCGCCCCGTAGGACACCATTTCATGTCACGATACGAGCTCGCTCGCGATGAGCGACGGGGCTTGGCCAGCCATGTCGCGCCGACCAGGATGGCTGACACCACGAAGGCTGTCCACGCACCGCTACCGTTCCCCGACCACTTTGAATGCCCTCGCCTATCCTCGCGGCCCGTCGTGACCCGAGGGACTGCACCCAGATCGATTCGGGCGCAGGTCTCCGCCCACATGGCGGATGGGCAAGGCGTCATTCTGTGCGCTCAGCCGCGCATCGAGCGCTCCGGCCGCTGGCCCGTTCGAGGATCCTCAAGCGGTGAGCCGAACCTGCACGTCGGCCGGGTAGTGGAGGGGAAACTCGAACTCGGTGACTGCGATCGTCACGGCGGCCTGACCGAGAGTGACCTCACGGACGTGTAGCGGCCAGTCGTACTGCCGCACGACATCGCCAGGATGTAGGTCACGGGCCTGCACGCGCCCGTCGCCCCTTGCCTGCTGCCGCGTTTCGTGCGTGCCTACCCCGGCGGCCTGCACGGTGCTCGGGATAGTGCTGATGTCCTGCATGGCTGCCTCCTCTGTCGCCTTTGCTGCGGCCGACACTTACTAGACGTCGAACCGCGGGTCTGATGTCGATCTGGAGTGTGGGGGCCCCGCGTGCCGCCCGGTGCGGCCGGCGGATGTGCAGTCAGAGCGCCGCGACGGGAAGGTCTTTCAGGAAGGTGGAGACGCGGTGGCTGCGCGCCCGCGCCCGGGTGGCCTTGACCTTGCGGTTGGTGCGGCTGCGCCGGGCGTCGGGTGCCGCAGCGGTCAACTGGTACTGGTGCCCGGTGGCGACTGCCGCGTTCAGGTTGGTGTTCATCTCTTGCTCCCCTGTTGGCCTGATGAGACAAGCCTCCGAGTAAGGACGGGCCTGCCACATCGGGAAGCTCACTTAGATCCGTCTCGTGGCCGGCTCAGATTCCACACACCCTCGAGACTCGGGGGGTCTAAGGGCCTTAGGTCCGGCTCTACGAGGGTCTGAGGGTCGCCCTGAGGAGTCGCGGACGGCAGTGCGCGCTGGGCCCGTTCGTGGCGAATCGGGCCCTCGTATTTCTCCGTTGCCGTATCGCTCCACGATCCCTTGCGGGCGTGCGTCCGGTGCGTGGGAGGACTCAGAAGGTCACTTCCTTGCGATACGGCGGGGTTTGAGCAGCTGGGACATCCAGAGGGTGCCCAGCCATTCCGCGAAGCGCTCGTCGGACCAGCCGCGTTCGGCGACGAGCCGGTGCCAGAGAGCACCGTCCATGGTGGCGAACACGATGTCGCGGCAGTCCTTCTCGCTGACCGCGAGTTGCCCGGTCGCGGCGGCAGCCCGCGCGTATTTGGTGGCAACGTCTAGTAGGCGGCCGCGGTACTCGTCGAGCAGGTCGGCGGCGGCCTGTTCGGTGGCGGCTGCGCCATGCAGCGCGTGGTAGAGCGGGGCCATGCGCCGGTTCGATGCGGTGACGAAGGCGGCGTGCTTGCGGATGCGCGTGGCTAGATCCGGCTCGGCGAGGATCGCCTGCATCTCGGCGCGGTCGTACAGCGGGACGTCGACCTCGTCACCGCGGAAGGTCACGAACCAGGCCTGGCGCAGCAGCGTGGCCTTATTGCGGAAGGCCGCGTACACGGTTTCGACGGCGACGCCGGCCCGCTGTGCGATCTGGGCGATCGTCGTGCGCCCGTACCCCTTGGCGACGAACAGGTCGTGCGCCGCGCGCAGGATCCGCGCCTGGGTCTCGCTCGCCTGCTCTTGGCGGCGCGTGGAGTTGTATTGCCTCTTGACGGCCTCCGACATTAGATACATCCTCACTGCATTGAAGGCAGTATAGCTGTAGCGGAGGTTGTCATGGCTAGCGAGACCGAGCAATTCCTCGACGAGATGCTGCCGAAGCAGCGGGCCGCGGAGCAGGCGATCCACAACGGCGACGTCGCGCCGCGACTGGCCCTGTGGTCCCGCAACGACCCGGTCACCCTGTACGGGGCGAAGCTAACCGGGTCCGGCTGGGCGGACCTCGAGCCGACGTTCCGCACCGTCGCGTCCTGGTTCTCCAACTCAGCGGCCTACGAGTTCGAAGTGATCGCCGCAGGCGCCAGCGGCGACCTGGCCTACACCGTCGGCTACGAACACAACCAGGTGAAGGTCAACGGCGAGCCGCGCAGCTACACGCTGCGCGTCACCCACGTCTACCGGCGCGAGGACGGGCAGTGGCGCATCGTCCACCGGCACGGCGACACACCGCCCACCGATGGCGGCCCGATCTGATCACTCGTCCGTCGGGCAATGAGGCGATCTGCCGAAGCCCGGTCACCCCGCGGGTTCGTACCTGCTGTCGATTACCAATCCGCTTGCGTGATCGCTGCGCCGCTGGCCCAGAGGTTGACGAGCCTTGTTTGGGCGGGCGGGCAACCGGTCGACACCACTGGTCCCTGACGTCCGGGGCGGGCTCATCGTTGAACGGTCGAAAGCATCTCACTGCGGACTACGGTCTGCAGGCCACTGGTTTCCTGGCGCCGGCCACGATTTTGCCAGTCGATGTGTCACAGAGCGTGAGCCGCCGGCCAAAACGGCAGACCTTCGGTGGCGAACAAGTTGCCGATTCGGTTACGCGTTACAGATGGGTGCGTCGCGGCGTTATGTGTGCGATCTGCGTCGGCTTCCACCTCGCTGATGCGGTAGGACAGGATTGATGTCGTGGAGTTGGTGGGCATCGAGCAGATCAGGCAGGCCGCGGACAACCTGGCGGGCGTGGCGGTGCGGACTCCGCTGCTGCCGCAGCTGTGGGCCGATGCGGATCGCCCGTTGTGGCTCAAGCCGGAGAGCCTGCAACCGGTCGGGTCGTTCAAGATCCGCGGCGCGTATCACGCGATCGCCGCGCTGCCCGCCGGGGTCCGCGCCCGTGGCGTCATCACCCACTCCAGCGGCAACCATGGTCAGGCGGTGGCGTACGCGGCGGCCCGCTTCGGCATCCCGGCAGTCGTGGTCATCCCGAAGGCGGCGCCGGCGGTCAAGGTCGACGCGGTAGGCCGGCTCGGCGCCGAGGTGGTGCTGGTCGGTGGCGGCGAGCGGCTGGAAGCCACTGAGAAGCTCGCCGCCGCGCGCGACCTGACCCTGATCCCGCCGTTCGACCACCCGGACGTGATCGCCGGCCAGGGCAGCGTCGGGTTGGAGATCCTGGCCGATCTGTCCACTGTGGACGTCGTACTCGTGCCGGTCGGCGGCGGTGGCCTGGCCTCCGGCGTCAGCGTCGCGGTTAAGGCGATCAGGCCGCAGACCGCCGTGTATGGGGTGGAGCCCGACGTCGCGCCCGACGCCCGCGACTCCCTTGCCGCCGGCCGGATCGTGCCCTACACCGACGAGCAGCGGTACGCCACCATCGCCGACGGGATGCGCACCCACCTGTCCGAGCTGACCCTGGCGCACCTGCGGGCCAACCTGGACGGCATCGTGACCGTCACCGAGGACGAGATCCGTGCCGCCGTCGGCATGCTCGCCCACGACGCGAATCTTGTGGCCGAGCCGTCGGGTGCGGTAACCGTTGCGGCCTACCGGTTCCACGTCGCTCAATTGCCCGGCGGACGCACCGTCGCCGTGATCTCCGGCGGCAACCTGGACCCGGCATTGCTCGCTGAGCTGGTCAGCGAGCCGCGCTAAGCCTGATCCGTGGACGAGTAGCAGAGTCGGGCTGCCGGGGCGCGCCGGCGTGCGCTGGCAGTGCGGTGGTGGCTATTCGGCGAGTGTCGCCAGTATCTGCTGGGGTGCGTCGAGAATCGAGAAGTGGCCGTGGCCGGGACGGATCTGGAGTTGTGCGCCCGGTATCGCCTCGGCGAATCGGCGGGCGTGCTGGAGCGGGACGGTGGTGTCGGCGTCCCCGTGCTGGATCGATGTCGGCACCGTGATGGAGTCGAGGTCGAAACCACAGGGCCGGGCCAGCACCCGCAGGTCCTGCCCGACGCCCCAGCTGCCGCGGTGGAACGCTCGAGTAAGACCGGCGGGACGACACCGTTTGTGTCGGCCGGAGGCGAAGGAAAAGACGATGCCCGGCGTCTCGACCGCGGAGCAGTACAACCGTGCCGTCCGACGTTTCGAGGCCGACGACTACGCGGGCGCCGCAACTCTGCTCGCCGGCATCGTCGAGCAGGGCGGTGTGGGGACCCAGCTTCTGCTGGTCCGTGCCTACTACCACTCGGATCAACTGCCACGCGCGGAGGAAACCGCCCGGGCGGTGCTCGCACGCGCGCCATCCGAGGCGTACGCGCACCTGCTGCTGGGCCGGGTATTGCAGCGGCCGAACCGAGCGGCGGAGGCCATCGGCAGCCTTCGGCTTGCGGCTGTGATGGATCCGCGGCTGGCCGAGTTCGCTGTCGCATAAGGGGCAAACCCCGCCGCGCGTGGGACCGCCGCGCCCCCAGCAAGCGAAGGAGAAAACCACCGTAGAACCGACGTGAGACGGACGCGCTCTGCCATCACGCAACGGGATCGAGCAGATCGATCTGATCGCCGATTCGGGCGCAGGGCCCGGGCACTTGTCGGCGGCTGGTACTGCATTGTTATGCGCGCTCAGTCTCGCGTGATCGACTCCCGTCCACTATCCCGGCCAGACGATGGGCTCTGCGGGACCAGCCTTGACCAGACGCCCCGACCCTACGATCGGTAGCTATGAGGGGGGATGGCCGCACAGCGGTAGGACGCTCTTCCCCGCCTTCGTGACCGGTCACTGCCGGCGCACGTGGGCTGGCCGCGCCGGCGATGGTCACGCACAGCATGCTGGCCTTCGGCGCCGGCATCCTGCCCGGCGTGTACGCGACCAACAGGCAGTGCCGCTTCGGCGTCTGCCGCTGGACCCCGCTCGCCAAGCCTCAACATGGACGTCATCCGGGACGGCGCGGTCACCGGCCTACCACGATCGAGATCCAGCCGAGCGACAAGGCAGCCCGGCTGATCGGCAGCCGTTGCTGTCTAAGGTCGGGTGAGGCCGGTAGGCACGAGCGAACGCTCGTCCGGCGGGGGTCGTGGTGCTGCTGAGCCCGCTCCATCCAAACGGTCTTGATACGTGTGGCAGGCTAGGGCGGCACATGGATGTCAAGGTTGGTCATGCGCATGGCTGGGTTTTTGGCCTGGCTGGGCTGGCCACGTTCGGGTTGCTGGTCAGCACCGCGACCGTGGGACACGGCAAGGCCGTTCCCCGCCCGACCAGGTCCGGCCCGAGCGTGACGGCCACCGCGAGGGCCATTCGGCCTGCGGCCCGTCCGGCGAGCGCGGGCACGGTGGCCCGCCGCGCCACTCACGCCCGGGCGGTCAGCGCGCCTGCCCGGCCCTCCGCGTCGTGCCGCAACGGCTATGTGGCGCTGACCTTCGACGACGGTCCCGACCCGGTGTCCACGCCGCGGCTGCTCGCGGCGCTGCGCCGTGCCGAGCTGCGCGCGACGTTCTTCGACGTCGGTGAGCGTGTCGCCGAGTACCCGCAGCTGGCCCGCCAGACCGTGGCGTACGGAACCGCCGTGGAAGACCACACCTGGGATCACCGCTCGCTCACTGGCGCGTCGACGAGCACGCCAGCGCTGACAGCGCGACAGGTGATCGCCGAGCTCGACCGCGCGAAGCAGGCGATCGCGTCGGCTACCGGCCGGCGGCCGCAGTTCGTCCGCTCGCCCTACGGCGACACCAGCGCCGCCGTGCAGCGACTCGCTCGCGAGCTTGGACTCATCGAGGTCGGCTGGACCGTCGACTCCAACGACTACGCCGGCATCCTCACCCGGCAGCTCGTCACCAACGTGCTCCAGGTGCGAGCCGGTGGTGTGGTGATCATGCATGACGCGGCGCGCATCCCCAACACCATCGCCGCTGTCCCGGCGATCGCCGCCGGCCTGCGCGCCCGCAGCCTGTGCGCTGGACGGCTCGTCCCGTCCCGTAGCGACACGCCAGGCTGGGAGCACGGCACCTTCCACGCCCGCCCGGCCGCCTGGTGATCAGCCCGCATCGGGGTCGACGAGCCGCAAGCCGTCGGCCCCCTCGAAGTGCGTCCGATTGCGAACGGGGCGTGACCTAGGCAGGTGTCGGCCGACAGTCAGCCACTTCGATGCCCTGGTCGGCCGGGTTTATCCGACTCCGCCCCGTTCCGTCCTTTCCTCTCAGCCCCGGTGAGGGACCGTCTGCGGGGTGGCTGCGGCGCTGAGAGGGGACATCCAAGTCGATGATCTTGCTTGTCGCACAAGCGGATCGGCCTCGGAATGCATGCCCGTCGACGTGCGGGCGTCTCGACGGCGGCCCTGAACTGGGCTCGACGAGATGCTTGTCTGGGGGACTGGCTCGACGCTCTTGCGCGTGTGCTTGCCGACCGCCCAGCAGCTGCGGCAAGTCTTTGGAAGAAGTGGCACCTTGAGAAGGCCCGGCTCGCATGCCGGATGGGGTTCGGTGAAAGCGTTCAGTGAGCGGCGGCTTTGATTTCATCGGCCTTGTTCAGGGCCTGGGTCAGCGGCTCGCCGCCCTTCTCTGAAGCGGCAAAGCCACAGTCGACCTTCCGCTCAAACGCCTGCTCGTCGGCCGAACTGGAGGGAATACCCATTCGGGCCGCATCCTCGAAGCATTGCGCTCCCTTGTCGTACTCCAGGCAGGCCTGGTGGACCAGGACGGAAACTGGCTGTAGCCGGGCAGTGGGGGAGCCGATTCGACTCAGCTCGCGGCTGCAGCCACGAAGCTGGTATGCCAAGGAGGCCAGCGCGGAACTCGTGAGGTTAGTCGGAGCAGTGTCGAAGACCTTGTCCATCTTCGGGAGCAACTGCTCGACCGCCTGAAGCCACAGCAGTTCTTGACCGGTCATAGGTCCCGAGGTCGTAGGCGCAGGTGTCGTCGCCGGCGGCGCTGTGGCCGTGTGCGTGTCCGTGGGTGCATTGACCGCATAGCTAGGCGCGGTGATGTGGAAGTCGACGCCGTACTCGGTGAAGTCGAGCCGTCCTGCGTCCGGCCCCTTGTAGTCACCGCGGAGCGGGTAGGCGGGGCCGGTGTTCGCGACGTAGAGCTTGGAGCCGTTCTGCTGGCTGATGACGACAACCTTCTTGCCGTCGAGCCTTGTCTGGTCGACCTTCGGCTCGACTGGGCTGTCGGGCTTGATCAGTTGGGCCGCGAGGGCGTCAAGGGAAAAGCCCTCAAGGTTCCTGTGATCAGGGACCTTGACCCACCGGCCGGCCAGGTTCTGCATCGCCGCAGGTGCGCCCAGCGCTTGCCATCCCCGCCGATCGGCTTTGATGTATACGTCATTGGCGATCGCGGTGATCTCGTACTGGGTGCCCGCCGCCAACCCGATCGTGCCGGCGCTCGCCTGGCCTTGAATCCGCAGGTCCAGCCGCACCGGCGTGTTGTCACTGCGCCCCGTCCCGGTTAGGTGGACGCTCTTGGCGGCCTTGAGCGCCCCTGCAGCAGCCTGCTGCACCTGCGTCGCGGACTTCTTTTCCAGACCGTTGGTGTGGGCACCGCTGCCGCAACCGCCGGCAACGAGCACGCCGATTGCGACCGCGACGGCAACGCAAGTGTGGCGGTGACTCGTAACGGTCAAACGCTGACTTCCCTGCCGCGGATGCACACGCGAGGTCCCCGTCGACAAAGATCGCAGCACGGTAGAGCGGCCTATCCATGGCCGATAGAGCTGGGACGACGGTCCGAGCGCCGTCTTGGCAGCGATGGGCGCGTGTTCTGCACCGATCGGGGTGACGTTGTAGGCCCATGACGTTGCCGTCGGTGTCACGTCGTTTCGATCTTCTGGCGGACGCCGGAGCCTACGGATCGCATTAGGAAGCGGCAACACAATTACGACCCCCGTTGGGGTGGTCACACTCTAATGCCGCCGAGTGACCGAGACCAGAGGCTTGGTTCTGCCGCGTACGCCGGCTCGCGGACGCTGACGAGATCGAGCCAGCGCACCGTGCCAACCTCGAGACTGACGACGCTGGGAACCGGGCCGCGCGCCACAAACGCTGGCTGGTCGCCAACTGGATCGATCGCGAAGCCGAGGACGACCAACACATCCGTCCTGAACTCGGCATGAAATGCATATGCGGCACTCCATCATTGCGCCCTACTAATCGATCTGCGCGCCGTGAGCGCGGCACGCCGAGCGCGCATAGCGACGGCTCGGACCTGGCTACGCTCCGCGCGCGCGGATGACACCTCACGCCGGCCTGATCGTCGGTCGAGTGCAATACGCCGGATTGCGCGCACACTTTCGCGGCAGTTCGCCCCAACGTCTCGTGCGTTATGCGCGGACGCGTGGGCACATGGCCGTCAAGCTGTGCAAGCAGCAGACGAGGCCTGGCGCATTTCCCTTGCGTTGTAAGGCGATTCGGGCCGGCTCGCTACTCGGCGCGGAGTGCTCGCCAGTCGTAATGCTGCGGGGTTGGCCAACCAGAACGAGACCTAGGCGGCCGACACGGTCGCCTATCCGCCTGACTCCTCCGTGTAGCAGACCCGATTCTTGACGACACAGTCCGATGGCCCGGCCGGTTCACAGCACGCGCCCGGGGCTTACAGCAAGGGGCCGGAGTAGTCGTGGGCGCCACGACTTAGAGCTCGAAGAATCTTCACGTGCCGTTCTGACTCGACGCGAGGTAAGCAGCCACGCTGCCCGCCTCGCGAAGCGCGGCCGTCACTCCGGAGGGGTCCGCGCGATAGGCGTTGACCAAAGATCGCTGTGCGACCGCGCCAGGGTCGTGCTGGTCGCTCCAGCTCATCAGCTCCAGCAATACGGGAATGAGGTCGCGCCCCTTTTCGGTGGGCCGGTACGCCTGTTTGCCCGAGCGCGGATCGTCCATCGTCCTTTCGACTAAGCCGCACGCGTCCAGCCGGGCCAGCCGGTCGGCGAGGATGTTGGTGGCAATGCCCTCCTCCGACGCGAGGAACTCGCGGTAGTGCTGCTTCCCAACCAGCAGCATGTCGCGCATCACCAACAGGGTCCATTTGTCACCGAGGACGTCGAGCGCCGAGCTGATCGGGCAGGTCGAGCGCCGGGACACTCGGCTCACTTACCCTCCACGTGAAGCCGCAGTCCAGCGAGGATCTCCCTCTGCGTCTGGTGGAACTTGCTGCGGATCATCGGAAGCATCGGTAGTACGAACCACTTGGGCCGAAAGTTGCTCCACGCGGTGACGACCGTGGATTCGCGGTCCTGAGCCAGCCGGAACCCTGATGTCCACTCGGTGACCATTCGCGAGAAGCCAGAGGAGTCGGCATCGACGCGCCAAGTGATCGCCTGTCCCGCGTCGTAGGTGATGCACGTCTCTCGGGTTGTTCCAGGACTGCCACGAATCAGCACGCTGCATTCGCGCACCTCGCCGAGTGCATGGGCGCCCTTGATCGCGGTAGCGAATGGGTGCCACTTCGCGTGCTCGTCAGGCGACTCGAGGGCCGCCCAGACAGCCGACGCCGGCGCACCGAGTGTCAGCGTGTCCGCGATCTCCCTCATAGCCGGCCTCCTGGGCGCTTGTGATTTGCAAGTTGCACGTTAGGGCGTGCACTTGCAATTCACAAGCATAGGTGAGACCGGTGACGGACCCCAGGCGGTGACCCGCACGCGGCCCGAAGCACCAACGGGACGAAAGCGACGCGCCCTAACACCTCGAGATCTCCACCACACAGGTCGCGCGCATGTCAGCCGGCTAGGAACGCAAGTCGCGAGTCGTTCATCGTCACGTCCAGCTCGACGACCTCCGGCGTCACCACGCCGTGAACGATGAACGGATCCTCGGCGAGACGCGCGGTGAGCTCGTCGAGCGCGAGGCCAGCTGCCAGAACGATTCCGCCACCAGCCTGCCGAATACCGCCCGTCAAGAGGAACACTCCATCGTCGAATCCTTGTCGCAGCCACTGCCGGTGGCTGCCCAGCTGCTCGGCGACTTTGGTGCCATCGGCAAGTCGAAGCAATACAACGTACATGGTGAACTCTCCCTGCTGACATTGTTCATGATGGACGCCTATTATAAGTCAGCTTACTAACTGATACGACGCCTAGTCCTACGCGCCGCTCTGGGACGCCCGGCTGTCTCGCATGGACGGACTTCCAGTTCCGTGGGCCCGTGGCGAAGTACGATGCCGTCGAACCAGTTAGTGTTTCAACCAGTTAGCACCTTCCGAGAAGACAAGCCCGGCTCCGGCGCCGGGTCCGCAGGCGGCCGGGGCCTGCGCATCAGCGCTCTGGACAAGGCACTTCGTCAACCGCCTGCGGCATCCAGTCGGCACGCCGGCCAGTACCATATTGGTGAGATGACTAACTCCCAACGTGGCGGAAAACGCGCACGGCTCGTCGCCAGCGCGACGGAACTGTTGCACCGTCAGGGCGTGCACCGGACCACGTTGGCGGATATCGCGGCGTCAGCCGACGTCCCCCTCGGAAACGTCTACTACTACTACAAGACGCGCGATGAACTGGTGGACGCGGTAATCGAGCAGTGGAAGGCCTCGCTGTGCGAGCAGCTTAGCCAGCTCGACGAGCGCCGCACGCCGCAGGCGCGGCTGAAGGGCTTGGCGGAGCTGTGGACCGCGCAGGCTGAAACGATCGCCGCCGACGGCTGCCCGCTGGGCGGCTTGTCCTACGAGCTCAACAAGGGTCACGACGCGCTGGCCGAACACGCCCGAGAACTACTTGGGACGGTCCTGGATTGGGCCGAGGCCCAGTTCCGAGCACTGCGGCTCCGTGACGCCCGCGGCCTGGCGGTGCATCTGATCTCGGGGATCCAAGGAGCGACCCTTCTGGCCAACACGTTCGGCGACGCACCCCTGCTCCGGGCAGAGGTGCGTCGCCTCGAACGGTGGATCGACGAGCTCGCTGAAGCGGGCCCCTCGATCAAGCCTCGACGACCTGCGGGATAGCACGCGTGGCCGCATCGGCGCCGGTCATGTCGACGGCCGTGGCGTTGCGAGAACGGAACGCAATCAGTGCCGCCACGACCAGGGAGATCGCCGATGCCAGCAACGCGGCCCGGAACCCGCTGGTGAGTGCCTCCGGCTGCGAGACGCCGGCGGCAAGCCGATGGTTCGTCCGGGAGGCGGCAATTGCGGAGAAGATCGCAACCCCTAGCGCGCCGCCCAGCCAGGTCGACGCGTTGATCATCGCTGCCGCCAGCCCGGCCTGCCGCTCAGGTACGCCGGCCTGCGCGGCAGTGGTGACGCCGACGAAGACGAAGCCGAGGCCGAACGACATGATCTCCAGTGGGACGAACACGTTCCCGAGCCAGGTGCCGTGTGCCGGGATGAACGACAACCACAGGATGCCGCCAGCCCCGAGGAGCGCGCCCAGCACGATCAGCGGCCGCGTTCCCGTCTTCAGCATCAACTTCGACCCGATGCCCGCGGTGAACGCCACCCCGAATGTCGCCGGGATGTACACGAGCCCGGCCTTGATCTGGGAGAAGTGCAGCACGTTCTGCAGGTACAGCGTGAGGAAGAAGAACATCGCGTAGAAGCCGGCCATGGCTATCACCATGGTCAGGTCCGCTTCGCCGAGTCCCTTGATCTTGAAGATCGAGAAGGGGAACAGCGGGTGCTTCTGGTTTGCCTCGAAGATGGCGAAGACGAGCAGCAAAGCGGCGGCCCCGATCAGGCCGCCGATGGTGCGGCCGGTGCCCCAGCCCTTGTCCGGTGCCTCGACGATCGTGTAGACGAGCAGCAGCATCGCCGCCGTCAGCAAGACCGCCCCGATGACGTCCAGACGTCCTCGGTGTCGAGGCCCATCAGCAGGCAAGAGCCTGACGATGGCGAACAGGACCACCAAGCAGACCGGCGGGTTCACGAAGAACACCCACCGCCAGTTCAAGTAGTCCGACAGGACGCCACCGAGTAGCACGCCCACGGCCGAACCAAGCCCGCCGAGGGCCCCCCACGCGCCAAGCGCCTTCGCCCGGTCGATCGGATGGCTGAACGTCGTCGTCAGGATTGACAGCGCCGCGGGCAGCATCATCGCCGCGCCGACCCCCTGCGCGAGCCGGGACCCCACCAAAGTGCCGGGATTCTGGGCGGCACCCCCGGAGATCGAACTGGCGAAGAACAGCAACGTTCCGGCGACTACCAGACGCCGCCGGCCCATCAGATCCGCCAGGCGACCACCGAGCAGCATGAAGCCGCCGTAGGTGAGCAGGTAGGCGCTGAGGACCCATTGCAGGTTCTGGACGCTGAACCCAAGGTCCCTGCGGATCGACGGCAGCGCGACGTTGACGATCGATGCGTCGACGAAGTCGAGGAATCCGATCGCGAGGAGCAAGGCGAGTACGGCTTTGCCTCGTCCCGTGCCGAGGACAGGCTCTGCGGTTCCCACACCGGTCATGGCTGGTACCCCTTGAGGTTAGATGAGTGAGTCAGTTACCTAACTTACAGCCTCGGCAGCGATATTCGGGAGGCGGCACCGAATTGTCGACGGTGTGATCGATCTGGACGCCGTGTGAGCGGAAACTCCCGGGCGGCCGCGTCTTCGCCGACACCGCCGGGCCTCGCTGATGCCGTCCCCCGTGGTGGACACGGTGGTGGCGCACCTTCGTCGAGAGGTCGAAGTCGGAGGGAGCCGGGCGAGGGCATGCTCAAGGACAAGAACTGGTCCCAGTCCGTGTCGACTCGTCGGAGCGGCGACAGCGGTGGCGCGACGAGGTCGCCGCCTGCTATCCGTTACGCCCGATGCTCATGGCGCTGGCGAAGGAGGAGTGGAGCCAGGTCACCGGCTTCCAGCGGGTCCGGTCCACGATCCGCATCTTCGCCGCCACGGTCTAGGGACCAACGCGAACTGCCGCAGCCTCGCCGATATCCAGATCGTGGGCCACGAAGACCAGACCGGCACGGCGCGCACTCAGAAGCACAACGGCAGCCGCTGATCTGAACGCCGGCCACCCCTGGGCCGCCGAGCGCGCCGCGACCTACATCTTCCTGACCTCCAGGCGACAGACCCTGGGCTGATGCTGGCGCAATGGGCGGCGGGATAGGGGGCCGAGGTGACGCGCCCGGGTGGCGGGTCAGGCCTGTCGGGGCGCTACTCAGCTAGCCCTTTGCGTGCGAAGTCAACGGCTTCAGCGAGCAGCGTGTGCCATAGCGTGTGGTCGACGGCGGGGATCGATACCCACTCACGGAAGACCTTGCCGGCTGGGGCGAACGGGTCGCCGCTGCCGTTCTCGACGAGTTCGGCGACCCGGTCGTGAGGCAGCTTCACGACCAGACAGCCGGCCTGGTCGTCGTATGACGCGACGAATCTTCCGGCCAGCCGCACGCACGGGTAGCCCATCATGGTGGCTCGGCCGATGGCGGGGTCGTAGAGCAGATCGTCGGTGAGTGTGTCGTACAGGGCACGGGCGTCGCCCCCGCCGGATTGCCCCGGCGAGGACGTGCCCTTCGCGTCTCGCGCCATCAGGCCGCCGGCGGGCTGAAGACACCGAACTGATTGCCCGCCGGGTCACGCAGGTAGGCGAATTTCGGGGCGCCGGGACCGGGGTCGAGGTGCTTGCTCACGATCGAGCCGCCGAGTTGCTCGGCGTCGGCGCACGTGCCTTCGACATCGGCGACGAGGATGTAGAACACGGCGTGGCCGGGCAACTGCCCGCCGGTGCCGAAGATGCCGCCCATCGGAGCGGCGGCGCCGGAGGCCTTGATGTTGCGGTAGTCCAGGCCGCCGGAGGCGGCGGGGCCGTCGGCCTCGAAGGTCCAGTCGAAGAGGCTGCCGTAGAACTGCTCGGCGCCGTCCGGATCGCTGGTGGCGACCTCGAACCAGGCCAGCGCGCCGGGAGCGGGGTGGGACATGGGTGTCTCCTTCTCGTCTCGGATCACCCGCCGTGGCGGCGGGCTGCACCCACCTTCTCGCCGCCTCGCGACAGCCCTATGTCGGTGTTTGGCAGCAGATCTTCCGGACGCAGCGCGGCGGCCGGCAGCTTCGTCTCGTGGCCATCGACAACCGGTTCGGCGACGACCCCCGGCGCCATGGGCCGCGCGGATGTCCGCTCGGCCCGGGTGATGCGATCCATCCGGAACACCCGGTCGTCACTTCTGAGGTGGCACCAGGCGGTGAGGTACGAGCCGTTGGGACCGACCACGACGTGCTGCGGCTCGATTTCGCGCTCGGTCTCGATTCCGCCGACGTCGATGTAGTGGATACGTAGTACGTGGTTGTCGCGGACGGCCCGCCAGATGGTCTCGGCGACCTCGGCATCGGGGTCGGGCGTCGGCAGGACGAGTAGCCGCACTTTCTCGGCGGTCGCGCGGGCCTCTTGCAGGGCCCGTTCGGGCATCGCGGCCACGATCTTCTGCAGGGCGCTGCGGGCGTCACGTTTGAAGAGCACGTGCTCGCTTCGGCTCAGCGCCACGGCGACGGCCGCCGCCTCGCGCGGCGTGAAGTTCAGCGGCGGCAGGCTCATCGAGCGGTCAAGTGTGTACCCCCCGGTGCGCCCTTGTTTGGTCGCCAGCGGGACGCCGGCCTGTCCGAGCGCGCTCAGGTCGCGCTCGATGGTTCTGACGCTGACCTCGAAGTGCGCGGCCAGCTGTCGTGCCGTGCGCGCCCTCGAGCCTGCCGCCCGCAACTCTTCGACCAGGGCGTACATGCGGTCGGTGCGGTTCATGGCCGGAGCGTAGACGCGGGCGCGGACAGTACTCGAGACACCAGGAGGCCGGCTCGCCTAACGGTGCGTCAGCATGAAATGCGGCGGTCGCGCCGGAACGAGGCGTCCGAACTCGAACGGTCGCAACTCGGCTGAGTTGGCGATCCCGGCCGTCTGACCCAACGTCCAGTAACGCACGCCCGAGCGCGCGCAAAAGATCAATCCAGAGTGATAACGCGCGGATAGGTGATCGACTACGAGCCGCGCCGAACGACGGCTCCCGAACGCACGTGTCCGCGGCGAGCGTCTGCTCCGGTTGTCGTCGAGGCTCGATCAGGGATGCGCCGCGAAGACGTGGGCGACGGCTCCGCCGCTGAAGGCGGTGGTGCTGATCGGGTCGATGGTGAGCGGTGCGGTGAAGAGCCGCTCGCCGGCACTCAAGACGACGGGGTGGATGACAAGGCGGTACTCATCGATCAAGCCGGTCTCGACCAGCGATCGGGCGAACCGTGCACCGCCCTGAGCGAGCAAGTACCCGCCGGAGCGCTCCTGCTTGAGTCGCGTGACCGCTTCGGTCAGGTCGCCGGAGACGATCGTCGTCTCGGCCCAGTCGGCAGACTCCAGGGAGTTCGAGAACACGACCTTGGGAATGTCGTTCATCGGCTTGGCGAACGGCCCGGGGGCGCTGGGCCAGAAGTCGGCCCACCTGGCGTAGGTGGCGGCACCCATGAGATGCACACCGGCATTGCTCACGGTCTCGAGCGTCCAGCTCGCGCCGTCGGGGGAGCGGCCCGCGGCCTCCCAGCCGGTGCTCCCGTCGGGTGGTGCGACGAAGCCGTCGAGCGAGACGGACATCTTGAGGACGAGCGAGGCCATGCGCTGCTTCCTTCCCAGGGCGGAGGTGCCGGTAGCGGAGGCAAACGCTACGACACACGAGGCGGACCCGGGCAGCGACGCCGGCCCGCCCTGCCATCTTCTCGACGCAAACAGTCATACCCACGCGGCGAAGCTTCCGTCCGTCTCGACCGATGTCACGATGCGCGCAGGTAGCGGAGACTTCTCCTCCAACGAGGGAACAACGGCTTGCACCGTGCTGACGGCCATGGCCAGGAGCCAGTCCGACTGATCGAGGTCACCGAATACGTCGCTGGTCGTTGCAGGATGGCCTCGGGCGGTGACAGCACATTAACCGAGGCGCCGTCATACTCCGAGCCACTGCTCACGCTTTGAGTACCCAGCACCTCTCCGTCATCGCCCCGCTCTTGCCAGCCTTGCAGCTCGGATCCGAGCAGGGCGTTCGCTCGCCGATACCCGAATAGTCAAGATCCGCAGCAAGCCGCGTGCAATCGGCATGACAGGAACGTTGATCTGCTCGAGATCGCCTCATCTACGGTGCTACTCGCAAGCTCCGGCTTCGAGCAGATCGAGGCCTCTTTGTTGTCAAGCGGTTCGGCGGCGCGGTGTTGAAGTTCGATTGCTCCTTGCTGGCTGCGGTCTGGCGCTGTCACTCGTAGGGTTGGTGGCGACCCGGGAGTGGCTTGTCCGAAGAGCTGGCGTTTCGGGGTGTGAGCCGGCCGCGCTGGATGCAGAGTCGTTCCCCGATTGCCCTCCCGGGTCCTTCTCGGCTTCGTTTGCGACGCGTCGCGCGTCGGTCATCATGCGGGCCCAGATGGCGTCGCTGATCTTGCGTTTCAGTGCGCGTAGGGCGGACTTGCCGGTCATGCCTTCGGCGAGTTTGCGCTCGTAGTAGTTGCGACCGGCGGTGCCACGGTTGCGGATCTGGGTGACGGCGGCCATGTGGATGGCGTGGTTGAGCTGGCGATTCCCGCGTCGGGACAGCCGCTGGATCTTGCGGTTGCCCGAAGACACGTCGATGGGCGCAGTGCCGTTGTAGGCAGCGAAGTTGTCGCGGGTTGGGAACCGGTGAATGTCGCGGACGTAACCGAGCCCTGCTCCTCGGGCAACTGCTCGACGAGGCGCCACAGCTCGTCACGGGCGGCAGTCATGGCACCGATACACGGACCGCGCCGCGGAACGCCGGTCATTCGCACGCCCCTTGACCGGGCAACACGGTTTGTGCGGCTCGTGCACCGGCAGCGAAGCCGGGCATGTGCCACACCGGCGGTAGCGCGTCTCGAATGCGTCCGTCCACGGACGCGGAACGCTCGCCTTCCCGTGCCAGCCTGCTGGCATGGGGCGTCCACCACTGCCGGTCGGGATTCATGGCTGGATCGACTTTCACCGCGCCAGGTCCGGACGAGTCCGGGCTCGAACAAGAATCCGTGACACAGATGGTGTGCTTCGCGCGGTGACCCGGTGGGGCAGCACCGAGGCCGACGCCGGTGCAAGGTTGATGGTCGCGGTGCGGGAACGAGTCGGCTGCGGGGACCAAGAGATCAGCGGCACCAGCCGACTGGTGTCGGCGGTACCGGTGTGGCTGGACGAGCTCGACCGGTCCGACGTGGCGGTCAGCACGCGTCAGCTGTACCGTGCCGCTGCCCGTCGCTATCTGATCTTGACGCTCGGATCACTGCGTCTGGGCGAGCCGAGCGTCCCGGGCATCGAACGGCGTTGATGTCGATCCGCTCCAGCCACGGTCCGCAGCCTGCCCGCGCCGCCCGGCGGGCGCTTTCGAGCCTGTGCCAGTGCGCCGTGCGCCACGGCGCGTTACGGGTCAACCCGGTGCGCGACACGCGCCCGATCGTCTGCCCGCGCAAACGAGTCCGCGCGCTCAGCATCGGCGAAGCGGCCGACATGCTCGGTCGGTTGCGCAACGATCCGACCGCGGTGCGACTGGACCTGCCCGGCGGCGTGGAGTTCATGCTCGGCACCGGGGGTACGCATCGGTGGAGCCTGCGCAGTCCGGGAAGCCGTCCTCGACATGGATGCCGGCACCGTGCACATCAACGCCACCGTCGTCCGCGTTACCAGCGCCGGGCTGCAGATCCAGCCACGGACGAAGACAGCCGGCTCGGAACGCATCCCGCACCTGCCGCCGCACCTGGTTCGAATGATCAAGCGGAGACCGTTGAATGGCCATCCGCCGGGACCGAGTGGGGTGATCTTCACCTCCCCGACCGGGCTGATCCGCGAATCGTCCAACACCCAGGCCGACCTGCGGCAGGCGCTCAACCGGGTGGGCTATCCATGGGTCAGCAGCCACGTGTTCCGCAAGACCGTCGCGTCCCGCCTCGACGACGAGGGCTACGGCATCCGCCACGTTGCCGACCAGCTCGGACACAGCCGGCCCTCGACCACCATGGATTACTACCTCGGCCGGCGTGCGCTCACTGCGATCGACTTCGCCGACGCCCTCGAACCACTCATTGCCGCGGCCGAGTAAGTGGTTCGTTTCTGGTTCGTTTCTGGTTCGCACCCACCGGCGACACCATAATCCCTTTATACGGTGGGCCCCCCGGGGCTCGAACCCGGAACCTAGGGATTAAAAGTCCACGCCCAGGCGGAGACGATGACCTCAGAAGCCTATATTTATTGGGATTCTGGTCTCACGGTTAGCTATCAAGCGCTGCCTCAGACTCCATTTCGCGTCACGTTTGATGTCACGCGCTCCCGGTAGACCGCGGAAGCGACGCCGGCGGTAACAGCGGTTCCGCGATTCCTCGCCGGCTAATCCACCGGAAAGATCATCTGAGGCCGCATCCGGCGGCCCGATCGTACGAACAGTGACGACCCGGTGACGCGCGGCTAGCTACCGTCCATCGGGTTCCGGACCAACGGGGGCGTAAACGTGACGGACTGCGTAACCATGCTGGGACGTCCGACGCGGGGTTGCCCCAACATCGCTCTGCTGCACCGATTCGGCGGACCGCCCTCATGGCCTGCCTTTCACGCGTTGAGGTACTGGAGGGTGGCAGGCGCTTCTCGCATTCGT
>WNGH01002560.1_pt1 | contig 21417 bp, 18 predicted proteins | sample 5400631 | NCBI WGS metagenome assembly WNGH01 (sample SAMN13153373, study PRJNA577476) | soil metagenome | isolation source: 115 cm soil or saprolite under Garry oak tree replicate 1 | place: USA:California | collected 2016-06-15
AACACGGACGAGTCGAAGAACCTATTCCAACCTGTGCCGCAGTAATTCAATCCTCGCGCAGCAATATCGCAGGATCAATCGACAGCGCGCGTTGCGCCGGAATCCACGTAGCGACTAGCCCCAGCAAAGCCATAGCCAGGACAACGCCAGCCAATACCAGCGGATCGCGGGGAGTTGCCTGGTACACAATGAAAGCCAGCACACGGCTCGCCAGAATTCCGAGGAGCAATCCGGTTGCGGAACCAAATGCGAGCAATTTGAATGCGCGTCCCAACGCTGCTTGTAACACTTCCTTACGCTGCGCGCCGAGCGCCATACGAATTCCCAATTCCTTCAGCCGCTTGCTTACGGAGTACGCCGCCATTCCAAAGACGCCGGTGATAGACAGCATCGCGCCCATCACGCCCAGCACACCCAGCGACAACGCCGCCATGCGCGAGGAAAACAGAGCGCCGTCCATTGCTTCGTTCCATGTTTGGATGAAAAGTGGCAGCCCGGAGTCTAGGTCCCGCAGTTTGGTCCTTATGGCTGCCGCCAACGGCTGCGCATTGCCGCTTGAGCGCACCACCAGCCAGGTCTCCGTCGAGGGTGATTGCAGGATTGGCAGAAACATCGCCGGCCGTAGCTCTTCGGTGATGTTCGGACTGTATTTTCCGTCTTCTACAATGCCCACCACTTGAATGCGCGTTCCATCGTCCATCTTGTAATACCAGTCTAGTGCGTTCATTGCGGAGCCGAACATTCTGCTGGCAAATAACCGATTCACTACGGCAACGCGCGGCGCATTCTTGTCGTCATTCCATGTTAAATCTCTGCCGGCCAGCAACGGCGTGCCCGCCACATGGAGGTATTCGGGAGAGATGCTGAACAGTATGGCCTGAGCCGCGGCATTCGATGGCCTCAGATCCGTCGTTTTGTCGGTAAAGACATTCGACTCGTTACAGCAGGCCGCATGTAATGGTGGAATGTTGACCAATCCCACGGACGTTGCCCCAGAAATTGACGCCATCGCATCGATCATCCGCTTTTGCATTGCGGGCACTCTGTCGGCTTTGTAACCAGCCATATTCAAATCGACATCGACGAGGATGGCGTTCTGCGGCTCAAACCCGAAATTGCTGTGCAGCGCGCGTACCAGTCCGCGAACCGCAACCATGGATGACGTGACCAGCACTGCACAAATCGCAATTTGCACCGCAAGCAACAAATCTCGGGCCGTAATCCGCGGCCCTACCCCGGCCGTCGATCCGGACTTGACGATCTGATACGGATCCGTGCGAAGCACCTGCTTCACCGGGACCGCTCCAAACAGGAACCCACTCGCAAAACTCAACAGCAATGCCATTCCATAAACATTTCCGTCAGGGTTCACCGGCATATTCAGGGGATATTGGGGAAATGGCTGCCACGCGCTCAGCCCATGCAACAGCACTACGCTGCCCCACAGTCCGGCAGCGCCTCCCATGAGTGAAATCAGCAGAGCTTCGGTAAATAGTTGCCGCAAAATACGTGTGCGGCCCGCTCCGAGCGCGATTCGCAGTGCAATTTCCCGGGAACGGTCAGCGGCGCGCGCGGCAAACAGGCTGCCCAGATTGGCACACGCGGCCAGCAGAATTAATCCCGCGAGCAGCATCAATCCCGTAAGGAATGCCCGCAGCGCACTGCCAAACGCGCCGCCAGGAAGACCTGCACGCGCCACGGTAAAGCTCATCTGGCCGTCCTCTTTGGGATAGCTCTTTTCCAAATCGGAACCAATCGAGTTCAGGTCGGCAACCGCCTGCGCCGGAGTCACTCCCTCCTTCAAATGTCCAAGTACCTCACCCACCCAACGGTTTCCGCGCGCGTTTAGTCCGCTCCACCCGTCCACCTGTTCCTGGTTAACGATGGGCACAAAGAAATCGGGCGAGAAAATCAATACAGTCCCGCGGAACCCGGGCGGCGTTACACCGATGACAGTAAAGGGATGCCTGTTGAGCTGGAGAACGCGGCCCACCACGCTGCGGTCATCCTGAAAATGACTGTGCCAATACGCGTAGGTGAGCACGATATCGGGAGCGCTGTTCGGGCCATGCTCATCGGACGCGTGAATGAGGCGGCCAAGATACGGCTGAGTGCCTAAGGCGTCGAAGTAGTTCCCGCTCACTTCAAAGACCCAGACGCGGGATGGATTCTTGCCGGTGTGCAGGCTCGCCTGAGAGATGTTATACGCGATCAGACCATCAAATCTGCGGTTGCGATCGCGCAGATCGAGATAATCGGGATACGACTGACTCGAATCCTTATCGATTCCGCGCTCGATTAGGTAGAGGCCCTCCGGCCGGGGCACATTCAGCGCACGCAGGATCAAACCATTCATTACGCTAAAAACCACGGCGTTTGCGCCAATGGCCACTGCCAGAGTCAGCACGGCGACGGCCGTGAATCCGGGATTCTTCTTCAGCATGCGAACCCCGTACCGTAGGTCCTGCCAAAGCGTTTGCATGGCCACATCCCCTGAACTCCGGTCAGGCAAGGGCACATATTCCTCCGATCTTCCTCTCTTTTAACTCCCTGTGCTAGTTATACTTAGTGGTTTACCGACGCCGGGGACGCCCGCAATTGTCCGGTTGCGGGAAGAGGTCGTCCCGGAACCGGACAGCTATCTGTGGGCAGACTCCGATTCGGGGTAATCGGAAGTAGTCGACCATGAAAAGAAACGCTCCTCAATTTTCTCATTTGCGGTTTGGAAGGCGCGGATCACGGGAAGTAACCCTGGAGGAACTTCCAGCAAATCAGAGCGCGCGCGAGCGATAAAAGCGCCTTGTGCATATCTGCTCTTTTCTCATACCGCAGGCGAAGACGACGGAACCGGTTCAACCACGCGAAGGTACGTTCTATCACCCAGCGCCATCGTCCCAAACCGCTGCCGTTTTCCGTATTGCGCATTGCGAGTAGCGGCGAGATGTGACGTGCACGCAGAGCAGGCACTTAGGCACATCGGCCCAAACGCGACAGTATAAATACGCTCATGTCCGCGTCGGCCAATAGAGGTAGGAGGGACGACCAGGGGAAAGAAGATGGGAAGCGAACCAAAGACATGCCTGGCATGAACATAAGCAGTTCTATGGGGGCGCATTCTCGGATCGAGCACGCGATCATCGTTCAAGCACTCAAATCTTGAGATCTTCCCGGTCCTTGTTGAGATTAAAAGGACACTATAAGCCAAGTCGGATCCAAAGGAGCGAGGATGGGTACCAGAAAGCGAGTGTTGCGGATCAATATGCTAGCGCTCGCCGTCGTGTGGCTGGGGATCTCTGCCGCAAGCGCCCAAGTTGCTTCATCACTGCAAAGTGCGCCGACACTTGAACTCACCAATGGAAATTGGTTCAACGGCCGCTCATTCGAGCGCAAGACTGCTTATACAGTTGCTGGCCAGTTGACGTTCCGGCGTCCTGCGCACGTTGACCGCACGATAGATCTGCGCCAGGGTTTCGTTGTGCCGCCATTTGGGGAGGCGCATAACCACAATGTGGAAACTCTTAATAAGACTGACGAGCTGAGCGCGACATATCTTCGACACGGCATTTTTTACGTCAAGAATCCCAATAATCTCGCTCGCGACCGCGATTCGCTACGTTCAAAGCTCAATCGTCCGGATACGATCGACGTGAGTTTCTCGAACGGCTCACTGACCGGATCGGGCGGGCATCCTGTGGAAATTCCGGAACGGGTGATTCGGACCGGGAAGTGGACAAACGCGGATGCGGAGGCTGGGTTCTACTACACCGTTGATAACCTGACAGAGCTGGACAAGAAGTGGCCGACCCTGCTCAGCACCCATCCAGATTTCATAAAAACCTACCTCCTATATTCTGACCAGTACGCCCGCCGCCGGGACGATCCACGCTTTTACGCGTGGAAAGGATTAGACCCCGCCCTTTTGCCAGAAATTGTGCAAAAGGCGCACGCGACGGGATTGCGCGTTTCCACGCATATCGAAAACGCTGCCGACTTCCATAACGCCCTTGTGGCAGGTGTCGATGAAATCAATCATATGCCGGGATTCCGGTATGGAGCAGACACCGAAACACATCCGATATCCGAATTTGAGATTTCAGAAGCAGACGCGCGTCTCGCGGCAAGGCGAGGAACATACGTTGTCACGACGCTGGCAGGATCGGCGTTGCAACTCGCCGGGGCGAAGCGAAGCGTGCAAGATCAACTCAACACAAAGAACCTTGCTCTCTTGCTGAGATACCGCGTCAGGCTCGCCCTTGGAAGCGATTCCTACCGGGCCGACACACTGCCGGAAGCTCTCTATATCAACTCCCTTCACGTCATGAGCAACCTGCAGCTGATCAACATCTGGAGCTCTGCCACGGCAGGAACAATTTTCCCGCTCCGAAAGATCGGGAAATTGCGAGACAGCTATGAAGCGAGCTTCATCGTCCTTAATGGGAATCCCGTCGAGAGCTTCTCGGCCGTTCAGCAGATCATCTTTGAAGTCAAGCAAGGCCAAGTTCTCGGCACCGGCGATTTGTTGAACAATTCCGCGGCGCGGCCCTAGCGACCCCTGGCACGCTACTCGAGCAAGGAAGGACAATCGTGAAGCTGCGGAGGACTCTACTGGCATTCAATTTTGTGACCCTCTTGCGTGACAGGAGCGCGTGCTCCTAAGACACTTCGGCGAACAGCAAAAACCGAGAAGTCTTTCAGTGGTCAACTGCGCAACAAATCAAAATGGCTTACGTGGCACGGGATGCCAGAGGGGCTCCTTCTCCGATTCATCGATGACAACAATTCTCCAGCGCGGATATTTCTTTTGTGGATTGATTCTGTACCATCCGCATTGAGGGAGGTCACAGCGCTGGGGACGCCACATGAATACCCCTACATCTGTATTAATTCTGTCGTCCAGTTGCCCGATTACTTCTTTCTTCTTGTACCAAAGTCTTCCGACCAGTTTCTCTTGCGCTCCCTTGATCCCTACCTCTTCGAATCTCCAAGGTGTCAACTGGGGTAGGCTCTGTGGGATTTCTGCAGCGTCGAAGCCAGCAGAAAATAAGCAAAGCGAAGTGATAAGCACAAGAATGTTCGTCATTCGTTTTCACGCAAAAATGACCTGCAGATTATAGCTCTGATTGGCTTTCTATTTACTTCTCTGCGGCCGACTTCCCGATACTCATTGGTACGGCACCGGCTACTGTTATTCTGCGTCGCAGCGAAATTCGAACGTTAAAGCCTTACGGTTCGGCCGCATTCCAGACATATCAAGAGGCCGAAGAAGACGGCTCTGGCGACGCTGCCGCAGGCGGAGCAGATCGCCTGTTTTCTTCACCATTATGCTCGCGTTGCTGCATCGCCTTTTCCAACCGTTTCTGGTGGTTGGTTAGCAGAGCATGAATCTTGCGGTCCGTTTCGTCGCTGATAGCGTGAATCTGCGGAGCAAGCTCCTGCCGCGAAGCTTCCGGATTCTTATCGAGCAGCGTCTGAATCCTATCGTGGTGCTCCTCAAGCAGAGGCCGGACCTGCTGCTTCTGTTCCGGAGTCAACTCCAGATCCTTCGTAAGGCGAGCAAGTTCCTGGTCGATCGATTGCGGCGTATGGATATGCTGAAGCTGCTGACGCGCTGAGGGCTGCTGTACCCCATTGTCCTGAGCTACGGCAGAACCGGCCATTGCGAGCATGAGCATAACCCCATATACAAGGGTGAAAGGTCGATTTCGCATGGCCAGCAACCTCCTTAAGGATCCTCGACGCAATCCCCGCCGAGCTTTGATCTGAACAAAACACGCAATTCCACAACAAGTTGCGTTAGCACCAATGGTCAAAATCGACGCTACCACCGCCAGGGTTGTCAGTGTCGCCCCGACGTCTCTTGGAGATATTCGCTTGTCTCTCCTTGACAATCTACCTATGCGGAGGATACATATATGTCGAATGTCTAGGAGGCGCGATGCCGATCGAGAAATCCGACTTACTACAGGGCACGCTTGACATGCTGATCTTGAAAATTGTCGAGCTAGGACCGGTGCACGGTTACGGCATCTCCCAACGAATCCGGCAGATCTCCAAGGAAGTGCTGCAGGTCCAACAAGGCTCGCTGTACCCCGCCCTTCATCGCTTGGAAAAGCGAGGATGGCTCGCCGCCGAGTGGGGCGAGTCCGACAACGGCAGGCAGGCCAAGTTCTATAAGTTGTCGGCAAAGGGCCGTAAGCAGTTGGCGAGCGAGGAATCGAATTGGCACCGCCTTGCCGGAGCCGTGAGCCACATACTTCAGACGGCACAGTAGGAGGCCGCCATGTTTTGGTGGAAGTCTCTTTTTCGCAAACGCGCTCTGGATGCGCAACTCGATTCCGAACTTCGCTTTCACATTGAAAAGCTGATGAATGACAACATCGCCGCGGGAATGGCGCCCGAAGAGGCTCGGCGCCAAGCCATCCTCGAATTCGGCGGGCAGGAGCAGCTGAAGGAAGAACTACGCGATGTTTACCGTATCCGTTTGATCGAAACCACACTTGCAAACCTGAAATCCGGCTTTCGTTTCATTCGCAAGTCACCCTCATTTTCGATCGCGGTCATTTTGACGCTCGCTCTCGGCATAGGCGCGAACAGCGCCGTCTTCTCCGCGATCGATGCCATCCTCCTGCGGCCATTGCCGTTCCCTGACGGCGACCAACTGACGGAACTTCATCAGTACAAACCCAAGGTCAAAGATCCGCAGACCCGCGTGGCACCCGTTCGATTGGAAGATTGGAATCGGATGAATGTCACCTTCCAGGCGATTAGTGGGTACTACACAGAAGACGGGTCTGAGACTTCGGGCAATCTTCCCGAAAAGGTAACGCAGGCATTTGTGGCGCCCAGGTTCCTCCAGGTATTAGGAGTATCGCCAGCGCTGGGGCGCGACTTTAGCGCCGACGAAGAACATTTTGGCGGGCCGAACGCCGTTCTGATCAGCGATCGCTTTTGGCGACGCCGCTTCGGCGGCGATCCAAACGCTATCGGCAAGAAGCTGCGGTTGATGGGATTTTCCTTCTCAATTGTCGGGATTATGCCCGCTTCGTTCCTGTTTCCGGACCGTGATACCGATCTCTGGATTCCGGTCCCTCCGGATGCGCCCTATGCCCAGCAGAGAAAACACCTGGTACTCTGTGATCGGACGCCTCAAACCACATTTGACCGCAGAGCAAGCGCGAGCAAATCTTGCAACGGTCCAGAAACAACTCGCAAAGCAATATCCAAAACCAGACGCCGAATTAATGGCCGAGATACAACCGCTCAAAGAAACGACCGTTGGTGTTGCGCGGAGGTCGTTATGGATGCTGTTCGTCTCCGTCTCGCTGCTTCTTCTGATCGCGTGCACAAACATTGTTGCTTTGCTCCTGGCGCGCGCAACACAACGTCAACATGAAATCTCGGTGCGTTTTTCGCTCGGCGCTTCGCGAACGGCGGTGGTCACGCAATTACTGACCGAGGCGTTTGTGCTGGCATTCATCGGCGCTGCGCTCGGCCTATTCATCGCCGGCGGAGCTTCGAGTGTATTTCGATCGCTTGCGGGAAACCTGCCGCGCGTCGAAGAGATTCGGCTCGATGCGCGCATCGTGCTCTATGCGCTGGCGTGTTCCCTGATCGCGACGCTCGTATGCGGACTATTTCCTGCACTTCGCGGGACGCGGAGGAATATATCCGTTTCGCTAGCCCAGGCTAACCGCACTCAGGTTTCCGGACGCAATCCACTGCAGTGGATGCTGGTGGGTGTACAGGTGGCTTTGGCCGTCATGCTGTTGTTTGGCGCCGGATTGCTGCTTCGTAGTCTTCAGGAATTGGGACGCGTGTCACCTGGCTTCGAGGCGAGCCACGTTCTGACCTTCCACATCAGCGGATCGTATGGAGAAACTGCCGATTGGAAAGGCCTCACGCAACGAATCGACCGGACAATCGACGAGTTGCGCAGCCTCCCGGGCGCGGAAGCGGCAGCCGCCTCCGCAGGTCTGCCGGGAGTGCCATCGGAGTATCAAACGGGTTTGCAGTTCACCGAAGGAGAACAAGATCCTGAACGCAGGATGGTGGCGCAAAGCCGTTTCGTTTCGCCAGATTACTTCACTACCGTAAAGATTCCCCTTCTCTCCGGTGACTTCTGCCGAGAGCCCAAATTTGCCAATGCTCTCGTCGATCCCACCGGCGTGCGACGCACTGAGTTGAACTCCATACACGTACTTGTGAATCGCAGTTTTGCAGAGACCTATTCCGCCGGATCGACGATCATCGGCCGTCACCTTCAGGCGGTCGGCAACTCTTTCCTGCGACCGAACGACGCAGGCGAAATCCGAGGGATTGTGGGCGACGCCAGAGAGGAAGGCATAAATCGTCAGCCAAGTCCCACGGTGTATTGGTGCTTCGGCGCTCCCGGCGGCCCGGATCCCTATTATCTTGTTCGCACGCACGGCGAACCCATGGCTATGGCGGAGACGATCCGGCAGAAGATCCACGAGATCGAGCCGGCTCGCTCGGTCTTCGATATCACGCCGCTCGAAGAGCATATCGACGAAGCATTTGCGGAGAATCGTCTTCGCACTGTCCTACTAGCTTTTTTTGCGATCACTGCAGTATCGCTTGCCTGCGTGGGATTGTACGGAACGCTCAGTTACACCGTGAATATGCGCCGACGTGAAGTCGGCTTGCGGCTTGCGCTGGGAGCTGTTCAAGGGCAAATCGTCAAGCAGTTTTTGCTGCAGGGTCTGGGAGTTACTTTCCTCGGATGTCTCGCGGGTTGGTGTTTGGCTGCCGCATTCGCGCGCGTCCTGAGTGGAATGCTCTACGGGGTCTCGCCAAGCGATAGCCTGACTTTATCAAGCGTGGTTCTGATTGTGCTTGTCGTCGCGGCGGCTGCTTCGCTGGCGCCGTCGATCCGTGCGGCTCGCCTAGATCCCATGCAGGTGCTGCGCGACGAGTAACCTTACGGACTAGCGGCACAATAAATCCCAAAGGATCTACAAATGGCGGTCTAAATAGTCAGGCCAGTTCGATCTGCTCTAGCTCCTCGTAATCGACGCATATCGTTATGTGAGCTATGACGGTGCTTGATCAGGCCGTCGCGCTCCAGATATGATCCCGCCGATTCGGATTACTGTGAGGAGTCTACGATGACCATATCGGTTTTCATCGGGACCAGCGTCGACGGATTCATTGCGCGTCCGAGCGGCGATGTTGACTTTCTGCCGCCGGGCGGTGGCGAACCCCATGGCTACGACGAATTCATAGCAACCGTCGATGCGCTCGTTATAGGCCGCAACACGTTCGAGACGGTTCTCGCTTTTGCGACTTGGCCATATGGTGAAAAACGCGTCGTGGTCCTGAGCAGTCGTCCCCTCGACTTTTCTGCCGTACGCGGAGGCGTTGTAGAGCAGATGGCCGGCCCGCCTGCTGAGATCGTTTCGAAGCTCGCTGCGAGTGGAGCCCATCACCTCTACGTCGACGGAGGGATAACGATTCAACGCTTCCTGCGCGCGGGCCTCATTCAACGCCTGATTATCACGCGGGTGCCTGTGCTCATCGGAGACGGAATTCCTCTATTCGGCACGCTACCGCGCGACGTACGGCTGCGTCACGTAGCCACTCAGCAGTATCCGAGCGGGTTAGTGAAGACTGAGTACCACGTTTCCATTTAACGCGACAGGCGCAACGCCGGTCATCGTCCAACTTGGATTAAGCCCCAGCAGAATTTAATAAATGAATGGGTCGTTGCGCGGCTTGGATTGGACTGGTTCCATTCTCTATTCCGCTGGACCACGGTCAGGAACACCTTGGAACACCTTGTCGATTGTCGGTTTGGAGAGCGAAAGCTAAGATGAACGGCTCATCTCCTGGAGCCGTGATGTCCGACCTTGCCATCCTAGGCACGTATTCGGTATTCCTTGCGAGTTACATCGTATTCGCCCTGGGAAAATTTCCCGGCATGAAGATCGATCGCCCCGGCGCAGCCATCATCGGGGCTGTCTTGATGTTCATGACAGGCGCCGTACGCGCAGAGAATTCCCTGCACCTGATCCACTTCGGCACGATCGTGTTGCTCTTCTCGATGATGCTCGTCGTGGCGTATCTACACTTGGCCGGCTTCTTCGATTGGGTCACGGAATTAGCGGTTACGCGTCTGAAACCGCATCATCTACTCCCCACCGTGATCTTTCTCAGCGGATTGCTTTCCGCGTTCTTCGTCAATGACATCATCTGTCTGGTTATGGTTCCGTTTGTGCTGAAGGTGACCGGGCGAATGGGGATCGGGCCAATCCCTTATCTCCTCGCCGTGGCGACAGCGTCAAATATCGGAAGCACTGCGACCATCACCGGCAATCCGCAAAACATCCTGATCGGATCTTTTTCCGGAATCGGCTATAGAGATTTCTTGTTGCACTTGGGTCCGGTTGCCCTAGTAGGTCTGTTCCTTGATTGGTTCGTGCTGTGGGGGCTATATTTCCGCGGCCGGGTGCATGATGTCCGCACTGAACCTGTCGTGAACGCTGTCCGAATTCAGCACACGGCGCTGCTGAAAGCGGGTATGGTAGCCGCTCTGGTTCTCGCCGGATTCCTCGCCGGTTTTCCGCCTGCCTTGGTCGCCTCAGTCGGCGCGGCCGTCCTGTTGATTACACGGACCCGCGATCCCCACTTGGTATATGAGGAAGTCGACTGGGGCCTTCTCGTCTTTTTCGTCGGGCTGTTTTTGATCGTCGGAGGTGCAGAAAACGCGGGCCTGACGCGGCACCTACTGCGTCTTGGTGAGCGTTTCAACTTGCAGCACCTGGCGGTCTTTACGCTGGCCACCGCCATACTCTCGAACGTAGTGAGCAACGTGCCCGCGGTGATGCTTTTGAAATCGCTGGTCACTCAATTTGCCAATCCTCATTCTGCATGGCTGACTCTGGCCATGGCCAGCACGCTCGCGGGGAACCTCACCATTACGGGTTCTGTCGCCAACATCATCGTGGTCGAGCGCGCGCAGCCAGAAGCCGCAATCACTTTCCTCGATTACTTTCGGATCGGTTTGCCTGTTACCCTGCTGACGCTGTTGTTTGGGTGGCTTTGGCTTTCGTGGATTCATTGAGAATTTTAGCCAATTTCTGATGTCGATTCATTCGAGCGCGAATCAGCATCGTGCCTTGTCCTGAGGACTTGCATCTGAGCGAGCGCCCTGGGCGTTTCCCGCCGCCGATTCCTGACTGGCACTGACGCGCTTGCGGGCGGAAGTCGATTTCGTCGCCGACAATCCTGGCTTGACGCTGTTTCACTGCCGCTAGCAGCTTCACATGGACTTTGCCTTCATGACTCTGTTCGACTATGTCTGAAGAAGTTCGGATGAGTTCGCAGCGCCGGCCCGAGGAGATAGTTCCATGACCTCAAATACGGATGTACTCTGGGCAAATCGCGCAGCAAAGGCGATTCTGCTCATTCGCATTCTCGTTGGCTGGGTTTTCCTATCCGAGGGCATTCAGAAATTTCTGTTCCCAGAATCCCTGGGAGTCGGCCGTTTGTTCATGAGGGATTGACGTCGTGCGGCGCCGGCGGCTCAGGCTTCAAACGGACCTGCTGGCAGACTTGCAGAGTTTGCGGAGAGAGTCCTCGAAGGGAAGAGGCGCCTTCTCAATGACGTAAAACCCTGCATTCCAACTTTCGTCTTCCTCACCTGGCACGATCTCTATCACGGTTTGGGCCGAGGATTTTTGGTTCTCTCCCGGGAACAAGTGTCCAACGTAACCCAAGTTTTCTTCGAACATCAGCGGTTTGAGGTCCGACAGCGGCATGACTGCACGGAGAACACCGAGCCTGCCGAACGATCCTCCGCAGTAGAATATCTTCGCCACGATGACACATACATGCACCTTGTAGGCACTCCAAACCAATAGCCCATCCGATTTTTGAAGTCTTTAAAGGGCTTAACAGTAAACACATGTTTCCGCATGGAACGAGCGGCTCCTCATGGTCCGGCCCTGAATCGCAAAACCTCTGGTTTCGTTTTGCTACTCTTACTTTCGTTTTGATACGTTTCAAAGTACACTTCTGTCGATTGATTCGGGTGAGAGGTGTTGCCGATGAAACGCAATCGGGGTGGAGCGAGATTAGCGATGGGCTTGCTGCTAGGGCCGACTGATGCGAGGAACGAACGGTATGAAGAGTTAATGCACAATCTCTCGTGGAATTTTAGCGCAGCGGAGTTTCCGAGCAAGTTTACGTTGCTCGAACAGGGGAATCGCGTTTTCGCGAAACATCCAAACACCACCTTTATTGCGCTGCATGTCGCGAACTGGCCGGAAAATCTAGATGCAGTGTCGGATTGGCTGAAAAAGTACGTAGAATTTGGCGCCAGGCAGGGGGAGTTGGGGAGGCAACCGCATCGAGCGGCGAAGTTTTTCGACGCGTTTCAGGACCGGATCTATTTGGGTCGGATTCCGAGCCGGTTCCAGAAATGAATGCGAACTACTTCCGCTGGCTCGAGACAGCGGATGAGTACTTCCCTTATTGGGGATATCCGGGACAAGGTCGGTGGGCGATCTACGGTGTGGCACTGCCGGACAAAATTCTGGAAAAGGTGTATCACCAAAATGTAGAGAAGATTTTCGCGATGTATCGCGAGGAGAAATAGCGATGCAAGGGACGAGTCTTTCCGGAGTCAGAACAGCCTGTTTGCTGATCCTTTTCGCGGTAGGCGCGTCCGCGGGTTGCGAGAAGGAAGCCACGAGACAGACTGCGCCACAGATTTCTTCCGTGACAGTGGAAAAACAAGGAGACGGAATCCACGTCAAGACGAATCAGGCAGAATTTGTGTTTACCCCGAACGGGAATTTATTGGCGCGCCGAAGGGAAGGGGCGTCAACTACAACGATCGATGAAGCGGGACAGGCTGCAGGAATCGTGGTGAGGTCCGGCAAACTCTCGGTGGATGACTTTGCGCGCGATTTGAGTCATGCAGAAATTCGAGAAGCGATCGGCAAGCTCGGAAAACTGGGGAAAAGGATTGAAGTAAGAGGCCACAGCGGAAAGAGGGGATTGGACGAACTGGTGGGGATTGAAGTGTATGACGACTTCCCCGCTCTGGCGTTGCTCTCAGCGACGTATGTGAACGCTGGGGAAAGGGATTTCGCGCTTGGAAGTATCGCACTCCAGAAACACCGCTTGAACGCCAGCCTTGCGGATCCCCGTGCCAAGGCGCATGAGATGTGGGCATTTTTCGGGTCGAGCTTGAAGTGGGGAAAAGATGACGTCCTGCCGATTCCAGCAAAGTTCACGCAGGAAAATCCGTTTGGAGCGCCGGTGGAAACCAAAGACGACTTGGGACGGGTGGGTGGCGGGATACCGGTAGTGGCGTTTTGGACCCGGCATGTAGGTGTGGCTATCGGACATGTGGAAACGTTGCCGCTGACAATCTCGATTCCAGCACAAACGGTAGCGGATGGGCGAATAGAAGCGTTTGTCGAAATTCCCGCGGACGTGACTCTAAAGCCGGGAGAAAGTTTTTCTACGCCGCGGACCTTCCTGGCGGTCTATCGAGGGGACTACTTCGAGCCTCTGAGCTTGTGGTCACAAGCGGTGGAGCGCGAAGGATTGACCCGGCCGAAGAACAACGACGAGAACTACGCAGTCAGTTGGTGCGGGTGGGGATACGAATCGAACGTGACGCCAAAGCAGATGACCGACACGATTCCCAAGCTGAAAGAGTTGGGAATCCATTGGGCTACGCTCGACGACCGCTGGTTCAACAACTACGGCGACTGGCAGCCTAGAACAGATACGTTCAGCGGGGACGCGATTCAGAAGATGGTAAAAGATTTTCACGCACAGGGAGTGAAAGTTCAGATCTGGTGGCTGCCGCTCGCCGTGGAAGACGGGAAGTACAAATATGGAGATCACAACTACGTCTTGTCGGATGTGGTGAAGCAACATCCAGATTGGCTGGTGCTAGACGAAAAGGGCAAGCCGGCGCGGATGACCCGCAACTTGGCGACGCTTTGTCCAGCAGTGCCCGAGGTACGCGAATACTACAAAAGCTTGACGGAACGCTTTATCCACGAATGGGACTTCGACGGTCACAAGCTCGACAACATTTACGCAACGCCGAAGTGCTACAACCCAACGCATCATCACAAATCGCCGCTCGATTCCGTAAATGCCATGGGCGAGGTGTACAAGACGATTTTCGAAACAACTCGGGCTCTCAAGGCGGAAAGTGTGACGCAAAGTTGCCCGTGCGGAACGCCGCCAAGCCTGGCTTGGCTCAGATACATGGATCAGGCGGTGACGGCGGATCCCGTGGGATCGGTTCAAGTGCGGCGGCGAATCAAAATGTACAAAGCCCTGCTAGGGCCGAGCGGGGCGGTCTACGGCGACCATGTCGAGCTCACCGAAATCTCAAATCCAAGTGGCGGAGACGAGCAGGATACGGGCAGCGATTTCGCGTCAACGCTCGGTACTGGCGGAGTATTGGGGACGAAGTTCACGTGGCCGGACTACGGGCCAAAGTTCAAGAACGTGTATCTGAATACGGAAAAAGAACCGGCGTGGAAGAAGTGGATCAAGCTTTACAACCAAAAGATGCTTTCCAAAGGAACATTCTTGGATTTATACGTGTACGGATACGATTCGCCGGAGGCATACGCAATCGCCAAGGATGGAGAGATGTACTTCGCGTTCTACGCGCCGGAGCCCCCTGGGAAAACGGGAGGAAAATCGGGGACCTATCGTGGCGAAGTGGAGTTGCGAGGTCTCGAACCGAAAACCTACCGCGTCGTGGACTACGTCGATAACCATGACTACGGAATGGTGAGCGGACCCGTCGCGAAATTGGCGGTGGATTTCAAGGGAAGTTTGCTCCTGGAAGCAAAGCCTGCGGCGCAATAAGAAACGTCGCAGAACGATCAACGATTCAGAAATGCAGTGCGATGCGCGGCGTCGCGGAAGGCTTCCGTCCCACCCTGGCGCGTGGTGGAAAGTGCGCCGGCAAGATTGCCATAGCGCAGGCAGTCTTCAATTCTGGCGCCGCGAATAAATTGGTGGAGAAACCCGGCGTCAAAACTGTCGCCGGCGCCAATGGTGTCAACAGCTTCGATTTTGCGCCCTGCAGCTTCGAATGATTCCCTTCCTTTACGCGCGAGGACCCCTTTTTCGCCGCGCTTGATGACGAGGAGTGGAACCTTCCCTGAAAGCCTTTCCGCAGCGGCCATTGAGTCCTCGCAGCCTGCGAGGCGGCAAGCTTCGTATTCATTGGGCAAGAGAACATCGACAAATTGGATCGCATCGAAAACGTCGCTCTCCCACCGGGCGTCGGGGTCATCATTTGTATCGAGTGAAGTCGTAAGCCCCGCCTTTTTTGCAAGACGGAACAATTCCGGGACACGAGGGCGGAGCGCGCGTTGAAGAAAATAAGAAGACAGATGAAGGTGGCGCGCGCTGAAAATATAGTCCACATCAAGATCCTCGAAGCGCATCTCGGCCATGACGCCGGGATAGGTAAGAATGTAGCGCTTTTTCGGACCTGGCAAAATCACCGTAAGGCCAGTTTGTCTGCCGGCGAAGTGGCGAACGCGCGAGAGGTCAGCGCCGCTCTCCGCGAGACGAGCCAGACAAAGATCACCCAGAGGATCACTTCCAATGGCAGAGCTGAAACCGATACGGTTGCCCAGCAGCGCGAAATTGTGAGCGAAGATCGCAGAGGAACTGCCGAGAGTAAGGCGTAGATCAGTGGCGAGATGCTCGCGGTCGAACTCGAGCTCTTCCGGAAGGCCGTACAGGACGAGGTCCAGATTGAGCTCGCCCACCACGCTGAGATCGAACTGAGTTTCGCTGCTCACGGAGTCTCGCCAGTGCGCTCAGTCCAGAATCACGACACGGCTCAGGTGGCGCGGATGATCTGGGTCGAGACCTTTCTTGGTTCCCGTATGAAAACCGAGTAGCTGGATGGGGACAATGAAAGGCGCGAGAAGAGAAATCTCCGGCGCTGTCGCGCCAAGTTCGAGGACGAGATCGCTCGAACGGCGAACGGCTTCGCTCGCGCGGTTCGAAACGGCGATAATCGTGCCGCCGAGTTCCTTCATTTCAAACAGAGTCTCACATTCCGCCTCGTACCCCTTCTCACTAAGAAAAAACGTGAGGCAGGTTTCCGGAGCGACGATGGCTTTGGGGCCATGGCGAAACTCGAGAGTGTGGTAGGTCTGGCCATAGGCGCAGGACATTTCCGTGACTTTAAGACCTGCTTCTCGGGCCACCGCGTAAAAAGGGCCTTGAGCAAGGAATACGTAGTTCGCGAAGTCGCGGCCCGCAACGAAGGCTTCGATCCGTCTGTCGAAACCGTGAATCTGGGCGGCGAGTTGAACCGAAACGATAGGAGCGGCTTCAAGAATCGTGCGGGCGCCGGCGCAGGAGGCGGCAAGGTGCTGGAGGGCCACGAGCATCGATGTGAACGAGCGCGTCATCACTGTGCTTTTTTCGTCTGCAGCGGATAGTTCCAGGGTGAGATCGCAGGTCTGCGCAAGAGCCGACCCGGAAGCGCAAGTAATTCCGAGCGTAGGAACCTTGTAATCGCGCGAAAGAATTTGCGCGGCGCGAAGGGCTTCGGAGGTGCGACCCGAACGGGAAATCACGACGGCCTGCAGACCCGGCGTAGCCAGACGCGCAAGATCGGGAAAGAGCAGCGGCTCAGACGCCGGAAGCGCGCGGGCAAACTGGCCGGTGAGCAGGGTCCAGGTGGCGGCGGCCGCTTCAGCGAGATAAAAGCTGGTGCCGCAACCAAGAAAGAGCCATTCCCGGCGGGACGACGCTTGTTCGACAGTGGACTGAAATGCGGGACTCGATTGAGCCTGTTGCAACACAGTCAGCCAAACTTCCGGCTGGGACAAGATCTCAGCGAGCGTGTGTGACTTCTGAAGGGGTGAGTCGGATGTTGGCATCGGTTCATTTCCTCGACGGCACTGTTTGTCCGCGGCAGTCATTGAAACGCTCTTGAAAAGGTAGTTCTAGACGAGGGTCACCTCGACGTCAGAATCACGCAGAGCCTTCAATTGAGATTTCGGAATCTTGCGGTCTGTAATCGTTTCGTGAACCGCAGAAGTCGGCATGATCAGCGACAGGCTGCGACGGCCGAATTTGCTCGAATCGCACACGACAACCGTGCGGCGGGCCGCTTCCGCCATTGCGCGGTTGACCCGAGCTTCCAGGAGGTTCGGGGTCGTAAGGCCGTAGCGTACGTCAAAGCCATCGACAGCGAGGAAGACCGACGAGCGAGAACGAATTCTTGCGCAATGTGCCGCCGGTCAGGATGACCTCGACAGCTGTTCCGGCAAGCTCGGCTGCGATGTTTGTCGCATTAGTGATGATCGTCAGGCTGCGAAAATGCGCACAGGCGCGAGCGATGGCGGACGTCGTGGTGCCCGAATCGAGGATGACCACCTGGCCGGGCTGAATCATTTTCACGGCAGCAGCGGCGATGCGGATTTTTTCCCGGCGGAAGAGCCGCTCCTTTTCCTGAAGCGAGCGATCGTGGAGGGCGCCCGTGCGGACCGGCAAGGCACCGCCATGAGTGCGCTCGAGAAGGCCCTGATGGTGAAGCAACTCCAGGTCCTTGCGGATTGTGATGAGCGAGGTGTGGAAGCGCTTGGAAAGATCGCGGACGAGGACCCGGCCTTCGTTTTGAAGGAGTTCCACGGTTTGGCGGCGGCGTTCTTCGTTCAGCATCGGCTCGGTTCTTTCGTTTTCTTTCGAAAACCTTCTTTTTATTCCGTTCTAATCACTTTGACATACTTGACCAACCGAGACAAGATAGCGCGTCATCCGGCATTTAAGAAAACTTCCGACCTTGCCTGGTTCCGTAAACTCTCAATGTCAGCGACCCGGGCGCCACCTGGCGACTCTGCCAGACAGTTTGCCGCGGCGCAGGCAGTTGCCAGTCTCAATGTTTCCTCGACACTAAGGCCGAAAGCAGCGGCGTGAGCAAAAGCAGCCACCGTGGCGTCACCACAGCCGACTGTCGAGCGCGGTTTGAGGGCGATCGCGGGAGCGTGATAAACAGGTTCACCCTTTCCCGCGCACCAGAGCAGTCCCTGCGCTCCCATGCTGATTGCCGCAGTCCGCGCGCCGAGAGAAATCAGTTGCTGCAAGGCGCGTGCGGCAACGGATAGATCTCGGATGGAGTAGCCAAGCAGCGATTCCGCTTCCTGACGATTCGGCTTAACAAAATGAGGCGACGCGGCCAAGGCGAGGCGGAGAGGTTCACCGCTGGTATCAAGAAACGTGCGGCAGCCAAAGGAGTTCGCGCTCTCGATGAGAGATGCGTAGTAGCTGTCCTCTAGACCTTGTGGAAGGCTTCCAGAAAAAATCACCGTGAGTTGTTCCCGGCCCTGGGCAAACGCGGACTCACATTTTTTGTGAAATTCGATGCCTTCAAGTTGTGAGGGCGCACCACCTGGTTCGAGAATCTCGGTGACGCGTCCGTCGTCTTCAATGATCTCCAGATTGACGCGCGTTCTTTGTCGCGTCGGGCACGCGTGAACACGAATGCCAAAGCGTTCGAGTCCGGAGACGAGATCCTTACCGGTTTCACCGCCAACAAAACCAATCCACAGAGGTGTCCGTCCCAGAGTTTGCAAAACCATGGCGACGTGCGCCGCCTTGCCACCCGCGCGTGCGCAAGAGCTTTTTACACGATGCACCTGGCCGGGCTGCAGATCCTTCACGAGGATCCGCGTATCCATCGCCGGATTCGGACTAACGCAAAGGAACATAGTGGTACGGCGAGCGAGCTAATCCTTTCCCGGTATCGAGGGGGCAACCGAGATTTTTTCAAACCACGGATGCGCAGCGGCAAGGCCGGCATTGACGTTATGAATGTTGCGGACGCCGTGGACGTGAAGCCAATCCTCAAGAGCGGCAAAACCGTGTTGCACAAAAACCGAGACACCATCTTTCCAGGTAGCACGGCCGCAGAGCACGCCAGAGAATCGCACGCGAGCTTCAGCGGCAAGTTCGAGGGCGAAGGCAAAGGTTTCGTTGCTAACTCCTTCGGAAAGATAAATAAAGGGAAGCGATGCGGCCTCGGAAGCGCGACGAAAAAGCGCCTTGGCGTCTTTCCTGGAGTAAAGCACGGCGGAGCTCACCGTATTCGGGCTCTCGACAAAAGCCATGTTGACCGGAACCCCGACCTTGAGTACGTCCACGCGATAGCGGGGTTTGCAAAACTCTTCGATAGAACGGGTCACGGAGTCGGGTTTGATCCGTGCGAATTCGGCGCCTTTCTCGTCCATGTCATCGTGATAGCTGACAAGTTCAAGAAAGAACGGCGTATCCGCCGCGGCGCATTCTCGACCGATGCGCTCGACCCAATCTTGCTTGACGCTGTTGATTTTGGCGGTGCTGAACGGTGAGTGGTAGAGGAGAACCTTGATGCAGTCTGCGCCCTCTTGCAGGAGCCGCTCGACGGAATAGCCGTCCAGTAAGCTGGGAAGCCTGCCCCGAACCGACTTGTCATAACCGGTCTTCTCATAGGCAAGCAGCAATCCTGCATTTTTCGCGCGCTGCGAGGCAGCAGAGAGGCCAAATTCGGGATCCAGCAAAATAGCACTGGCGTGGGGTGTGAGAATCCGGCTGACCGCCTCCTTGAAGCGGATCATTAGATCCGCGGATACGCTTTCTGGCGGCTGGCCGGAGGCTTTGGAAAAAAGGCTGCGAAGAGCGCTACGCTGGTCGATCGCCAATGCGGCGATTGTGCCACGCTGATCCGCGACGGCGGCCAATCCTTTCTGCTTGCCGGGCGAGAGGGTCAAAATCTTCTCCGAGAATTCAATATTGCAACGTATTGAGTTTACTTTGTGTTTTCTATCCAGGCCACTGATCCACGATCAAAAGCCGGCAATTCGAAAACGAGGCGATTCCCTTTGGCCTTGCCTTCGATCCGCCGCACCTTTCCGAGAAAAGGGAGAAAGTCCAGGCCACACTTGCAGCTTGCGGGAACAACGATACGCGCATTGGATTCCGGCAACGGCACCAGATTACGATGCGGAACAAGGCCGGCAAAATTCACGAAGAATGCATGAGGCTTGCCGTCCACTGAGCCGATATTCACGGCGACCAACGGCCCTGCTTCGATCAGAAATTCTGGATTAGGCTGCAAAACTGCCAAAAATTCCGCTGGGGCGTGCTTTGAGCCTTCTGCAATGCCCTTTTCCAGGCCCGTAAGATAGGCCACGGCAGGAGACTCTTTGAAATGCATGATCTGGGCCGAGGCTGGAAGTGCCGTCGAATCCAAACCACTGATCATCAGTCGGCCGTGACCAGCCAGGAAATTCTTTAGCTCGGAACGCTCTATATCCGCAAGAAAAGAGACGTCGGGCAAAATGAGCTGGGGACCACGAAACTTGGCCAAAGTGCGCGGAGTAACAATCTGGAATTCAATGTGATTCTGGAGCAGCAGAAGTAAGGTGCCGCGGTAAGAAGCGAGAAACCGCGGAGCATCGAAGTTCCGGGATGCTGGAGAAAAATAAACGCCAACCGGCCGGATCGGAAGTCGAGGCGCGTACAGTATTTTTTCCTGTGTGGCAATCCATTGAAAAATGGCCGTTCGCGTAGCGAGATCGTTCGAACCAGCCATAGAATGCCCTGGCGCGTCCCAAAAATTGACTCCCGCCATTACTTGTGAAGCCGCGAGCGTTTTCATGGCCTCTCTAGGATCCACTCCCTTGTCTCCATCCCAGGAATAATTGAGTACCCAGGTGGGTTTTCCCTCGGCAAAAGCTCGGAACGAGAGCATTCCTACCTGATAGAGGAGCCAGTCAAGCTGGCTGCGCGAGGAGGCCATGTGATCGCCGCCGCCGAATTCGTATTCGTGGGCGATCGCATCAACGACGCCGTACATCTCGTAGACGTCGGCGCCCACGCGCGCTGCTTCCTGCTCGATGCCCGGATAGATTTCCGGAATGACGACAGTGGCGGGATTGACAGCACGTGCATTCTCGCGGATTTCCCGCACAAACTCCGTCAACGTATCGATCCGGAACTCCACCCACTTACGAAAGTTAGCATCCGACGAATCGCCAAGTTTGAGGTCCTTGCACGCATCGAGCCCCGTCTTTTGGCGAAACGCGGCAACCGTGAAGTCATCAAAGCTGGCCCAGGACTCTTCCCAACCATCGAAGTGCGTCATCCAGTAGGGGATGTCGACGTAGATGCCGTCAATACCCGTGGCCGCGATCTGGCGGACTCGTTCCATGTAAATCTTTCGCCAGGATGCGGCGTAGGGGCTGATCCAAACGTCTTCGTCGCCCGGCTTGATCCAAAACGCAGCCTCCGACGCGAAGACCGCGGGTTCCCCCGTGAGTTTCCGCTGCAGCCAATCGGGATGGTCCTTCAGGACAGAATGCGGAGATTTCTCCGCGTTGGCGGTGATGCATTCCGTGCCGGCGA
>WNGH01004094.1_pt1 | contig 21404 bp, 14 predicted proteins | sample 5400631 | NCBI WGS metagenome assembly WNGH01 (sample SAMN13153373, study PRJNA577476) | soil metagenome | isolation source: 115 cm soil or saprolite under Garry oak tree replicate 1 | place: USA:California | collected 2016-06-15
GCACCAGCGCGTCGCGCTCTCCAAACTGCAATTCTTCGGTTTCGGGTAAGCAATGCAGTCCAGCGCGCAGCTGATAGGGATCTCCTTTGCGGGTTCGCGAAAAAAGTCCAACGCGACTTACGCCGGCCGCATAAAATATAATGACTGGAATTAATGTAGCGTTTAGAATCGGTAATTGCCCGGGATCAAATCGTCGGCCTTCACGGTCCAGCTGCGACGGCCGCGCCAGCAGCTGGACATATCCCCAAACGATAGTGAGAGGATTGCCGAGATCGTGATTTTTTTTGATTCGTTTAGCTGGCGCGCCTTTCGACACGGTCGAACGTTTGGCCACTCCTGTAACCGCCAACACGTACCAAGCCAGTCTTTGTCGATCTTGAGAGCTATTTGTTTCTGGAAATTTTCCACCGCTGGCTCATTAAAGCGGGCGAGATCGAGGTAACGGAAATGTTGCCTGACCCGGAACATTTGTTTTGGAAAGAATCGAATGGTCGCCACAGCTTTGAGCTGCGCACATTAATTGTCCCGCGTTCATGAAAATTGTCGCGATCGCAAATCAAAAAGGCGGAGTCGGGAAGACAACGACCGCGGTGAACCTTGGTGTGGCGTTGGCAAAAAAAAAACTGCGTGTTCTTTTGATTGATCTCGATCCTCAGGCGAACGCGACCAGCGCGCTCGGCATGCAGGAAGTTGAAGGCGAGAGTATTTACGAATCGCTGCTTGGTGGTGCGTCCATCCAGAACAAAATATTGCCGAGTCGCCTCGATCACCTGTTCATCATTCCCGCGGATCTCGATCTTGCTGGCGCCGAAGTTGAGATTGCCAGAATGCCGGACCATCTCACGCGGCTGGCCAGGACATTGTCGACCTTTCGTTCGGACGAAACGTTCGATCTCGTCCTTTTGGATTGTCCGCCGTCGTTGGGTATTCTCATGACTAACGCGCTGGCCGCGGCTGACGAAATCCTGACGCCGATCCAATGCGAGTATTTTGCGCTCGAAGGTTTGGTCAAAATCGTGCGCGTGGTCGAGCAAGTGCGTGATTCGGGCGCGAACGATCAGATCGAGATTGGCGGCATTGTCATGACTATGTTCGACAGTCGGACGAATTTGAGCGAGCAAGTGGTGAACGAAGTGCGGCAGCATTTCGGCGAGCGCGTTTATAGAACGGTCATTCCGCGAACGGTGCGCTTAAGTGAAGCGCCGAGCTTCGGGAAATCGATTCTCGAGTACGACCCGAGCGGTGCCGGCGCCAGCGCTTATCGTGCGCTCGGGCGAGAATTCATCAAGCGCCACTCTCTTTTCCCCATCGCGCGCGAGACCGAGAGAACACGTTTGTCAGAAAGCCTCGATGGATAGTCTGCTTCTTCAAACTCATTCCGATTTTTTCAAAACCGCAATAGCCGAGCAACATTCCATTGCTTCGGAGCATCGCCGCAAAGAGCGACGGCATGTTTGCATTTTGCCGCGCCAGAACTTTTTCCAGAACTCCGAGCGTCTGCTCGCGTGTATAAACGCCGAGAGAGAAACGCATGAAGTCCTGGTTGGCCATCAACCCAGAGAGAAGATCGACATCATCTTCGCAGAACCGGTGCAAAGTTAAACCCGAAGTTTCGAGAACCGCCATCGGGACAAATAAAGACGAAGCGCGCGCGGGTTGCGATTTAATAAGGAAAGATGCCAACGAAAACCGAAGAATACGCCCGACCGGCGACGCCGCCAGATTCACCGAGCCTGACAACTGTCCGTGAGGCCGCGGAGAATTGCACTGCTTGTCATCTGTACAAGCGTGCCACGCAAACCGTTTTTGGCAAAGGACCAAAGAAGCCGGCGATGATGTTAGTCGGTGAGCAACCCGGCGATTATGAAGACGTGGCGGGAAAACCGTTTGTCGGACCGGCCGGAAAAATCATGGATCGCGCTTTCGAAGAAGCCGGGATCGATCGCAAAGAAGTTTACGTCACGAATGCGGTCAAACATTTCAAATGGGAGCCGCGCGGTAAACGCCGCATCCGTCGGAACCAAACTCACGCGAGGTCGCCGCTTGTCGCCCGTGGCTTGAAGTGGAGTTGCGACTCGTTAGGCCGAAATTGCTTGTCGTTCTCGGCTCGACCGCCGGTCACGCGATCTTCGGGCCTTCGTTTCGAGTCACGCGCGAGCACGGGAAGGTTCTTTCTTCAAAGTTCGCGCCCAAAGTCGTGGCTACGGTCCATCCTTCGTCGCTGTTGCGGCAGCCAGATGAAGAATCGCGCTATCGCGAATACAAAAACTTCGTCGCCGATCTTCGGGTTGCGGTTAAAGCCGCAGGGGCCGAGTAGATCTTGCCCATGCCTTAAGACTTCGGTGTCGTCGACGCTTTTGGCGCCGGGCTCGCAGTTTTCTTTTCTGTCGGTCCAACCTTTACAAATTTTGCCTCCAAAGTGCCGTCTGGGTTTTTCCAATAAGCGCCGCTCACTTCTTCATTATCAGCAATGTCCTTCATTGTTCCGGCCGTCACGCCTTTCATGATGCCCGTATTGTTTGTGACTTTAAAAACCCGCGTCGCTTCTTTGCCGCTAATCGTGAACGTTTTATTCTTTTGATCGACCGCTGAGACCATGCCGTGAAAAGGAACCGGGCGATTCGCCTGCTTGCCCGCCGATGGAGACGGTGTCGGCGTCTGTGCCGCGAGAGATAGTGAAAAAAACAGGGGAGTAATAATAGCCGCGGCAATAAGGTAAGTTTTTGATTTCATAGATTTGGGCTGGTGGAATGGAGAATCAGTTGCCGGAATTTGCCATCCTAATTTGTGGAGGTAAGGGGATTCGAACCCCTGACCTTCTCATTGCGAACGAGACGCTCTACCAACTGAGCTATACCCCCGTTTACCTATGAAAACCGTGACCAGAGACACCGCCGAAAATTGTCCTTGCACACCGATTTATTACACTGTAGGCTCCTCGGAGCATATGAGAGCAGCCAAGAGCAGCATCGGAGTGTTTCAGAAAGTCGGCGAGTGTCTTTACCGGTATTCATCAAACGGCGTTTATTATGGCCGAATCCGGGTGGACGGCAAGGAGATCAAGCGCTCACTTGAAACTACTGACCGCGAACTCGCCAAGCGAAAGCTGGCGCAATTTAAAGAGGAGCAGCGGCAAATTGATCGGTCACAAGGCAAGCTGACTCTGCGCGAGTTGTGCGCGCGCTACTTGAAAACGGTGCAGCACCAGAAGCCAAAAACAGTTGAGCGCAAGACCTGCATTGTCGGCAGAATCAAACGCGACTGGCCAACGGGCAGCTCGGTTCAGATCGCAAAAATTAAGCCGAGCGATGTCGATCTTTGGCTCTCCACCGTCCAACGTCGAGCAAACCGCTTCGGCTCCGCGTCGCGTAATCTCCACATTTCGTGCGTCAAAGAAGTTTTCGGGCTAGCGGTGCGCGATCGAATCATTTCGCTTTCGCCAGCGGCACATCTGAAATCGGCAAAGCGCGAGAAGCCAATTCGCCTGACGCCAACATTCGAGCAATTCAGAGCGATCATTTCAGATGTTCGCGCGCAGCAATTTAATGCTGACGCAGAAGATAGCGCGGATTTCCTCGAATTTCTCGGACTCGCTGGACTCGGCCAGGCTGAGGCCGGTTCGCTCACGCGTTCCGATGTCGATCTTGAAGCCGGGCGCATAATTACGTTTCGGCACAAAACATCGACGGGTTTCGCCATTCCGATCTTCCCGCAGATCCGGCCACTGCTCGAAAGACTGTGCAAAGGAAAATCAAACGGACACCGTCTCTTTAGAATCTCCGACGCGAAGAAAGCGCTGGCGGGCGCATGCCGGCGTTTGAAAATGCCACCTTTCAGTCCGCGTTCGCTGCGTCGAATGTTCATCACCCGAGCAATCGAGAAAGGCGTCGACGTAAAGGTTATCGCTGAATGGCAGGGTCACCGGGATGGTGGAAAACTGATCCTTGATACCTACAGTCACGTCAACCGTGCGCATTCGCAGCGCATGGCGCGACTAATGACGGACCAGGAACCGGCGAATGTGCTTAAGATGGAATTGAAAGAAGCGCTCGCGTGAGCCGATTCGAGAAACTCGGGCGGACGAATAATTTCAGCGCTGGCTCGTTATGGGTTTCATCAAACGTGTAATTTTGGAAAAAATTCCAGCGGCCCGCGACCGTCAGAAATACGGTAAAAGCACGTTTACTGAAGCCGGAGAATTTGCCGAGAATATACGGCTCGCTCGCGACCTTCTCGGCAAGGCAACCAGTTTCAGTAAGGTAAGTGTGCTGAACCGGAATGTGCTGGTCCGAACCCTTTTGATACTAACTTCTGATCTCGGACCTCTGGGGCAGACGGGTTACGGACCCTTTATTTGATGCCCTTTTGACGCCGCCGCCGATCCGGCCGGTGGAAATTTTTCCTTCCGCGGGAGACACTCCCATCAACTACGGTAGTAAAGAGCAGTGCGTAAACGCTCTTCTAAAGTCTTGCTTCGCTGCAAAGCCTCATGGAAATGTTCTTTTGCCAAGGTAAAAGCTTCTACGCGATCACGAGCTATCACTGTTGCGTTGCGAGGCGCGCCCGTTAAAAGCGCAACTTCGCCGAAAAAATCGCCGGGACCGAGGGTAGTAGGAGCAACCTCAAAGTCCCCCGACGTCTTTTCACGCAATACCTCCACCGAGCCAGATTGAATGACGTAGAATTTGTCCCCGGCTTCGCCCTCGCGAATGATATCTTCGCCTGGATCAAAACTCTCACGCCTCATAAATGCGGCAAACTCCGTGAGCATGGCAATCGGTTGCTGCGCAAAGATTGAGCATCTCTGCAATGATGTGGCGATCAGTAGTGCTCTTTTTACCGAGGTGTCTGAGACAATTCGGCCATCTACGAGTTTGATGATTCGATCTGCTAAATCGAGAATGCGAGTGTCATGTGTGACGATCAGAACGCTTGACTGCTCCTCAAGCGCGAGAGTTTTCAGAATATCAACAACTTCACGGCCCGATAATTTATCCAAGGCCGCCGTTGGCTCGTCTGCAAGTATGAGTTTGGGCCGGTTAGCAAGGGCACGAGCAATAGCGACTCGCTGTCTTTCACCGCCCGAGAGACTATTCGGTTTGTACCCGATCCTGTCAGACAAGCCGAGTCTTGTAAGAATTGCCACGCAGCGTCGGTCGCGCTCTCGCGCGTCGCAATTTGTGAGTTCGATCGCCATATTGACATTTTCTCGGGCAGTCAGTGACTCAAAGAGGTTATGCGCTTGAAAAATGAAGCCGATCTCGCGACGCAGCCGAACGAGCTGGGCCCTTGTAAGCTCTCGTAATCGACGTCCCAGCACCAGCGCTTCTCCCTCCTGAACTGAACGCAGCGCACCGATCAGAGTGAGTAGTGTGGTTTTCCCGGAGCCGGATGGACCAGTTAAGATAGCCACCTCCCCCGGCAGGAGGTCAAAAGTGATGCCATGTAATACTTTTTTAGGATTCTCTTTCCTACCGAAAGTGTAACTTAGGTTGCCAACACCCACGGTTACATCTGGGGCTGTTTCCGCACTCATTAAAAGAGCTCCGCTGGATCAAGGACGATCACCTTTCGGGCCGCTACGGCTCCTGCAGCGAAGCACATGCAGCACGTCAGTACAAAAACCACGCCAATCCTGAAAAGCGTCAGCCTGGTGATTATCCCGGTGGTTGCTGCTAATATCGAGTAAAGAACGGATGTAATTGCGATAGCCGGAATGAATGCGAGAAGTGTTAGCAGCGCTGCCTGCGCCAAGACCAACCACATTAGGTACCCATTTCCATTCCCGATCGCTTTCAGGGTCGCTAGCTGGGGAAGGTGGTCAGAGATCTCTATATAGAGAATCTGGTAGATTATAAATACCCCTATAATGAAACCCACGGCTACCCCCATCTCAAAGATGTAGCCTGCGGCGGTCGTCTTTTGCCAGATTGCTTTTTCGCGCGCGATCAGTTCGTCCTTCGTCACTACTTGAACGTCTGAGCCGATCCTATTGTTCACCTGGCGCATGGTCTCGGCCACCGAATAACCAGGATTTAATTGGATCAGACCCAGAAAAACGGCGTCGCGGTTCTGGTTAGGAAACAGCTGAAACAGCGTGTCTGCACTAAGCAAAACATTGCCGTCGTAACGGTAGTCTGATCCCAAATCAAACGTTCCGGCGACAATCACAGTGCGATCGGCAAGTTCTGTCTTAGTCCCGGTGCGGACTGGCCCAAACAAGCGACGTGATCTCCAATCGAAAAGGACAGTCAGCGGTTGGCGAAGATCGCTGCACAGCACGTTCATCTTGTCACTTTCAAAAATGTTATGACCCGGGGGGAATGCGATAATACGGATGTTATTTCGGGTCCCGGTTATCGAATTTCGAAAAAGGGAAAATCTATCTTCTATGTAGATCGGATACACTGCCCTGACCCCCTCGATGGCTTCCAGCTGTTCCAAACGCGAACGTGAAAACGTCTCGTGGCTGGTCAATGCATGCCAAGCGCGGCTAACCATGATCAAGTCGGCTCGAAAAAACGCGATTGCACCGGTCTGGCTGTCATACAGTCCGTTCATGAATCCGAGCTCCATGAACATGATTGATATTGCGAATGCAACCGCAGCGATAGAAATACTCGTTCTTTTCTTATCGTGGACGATGTTTCGCCATGACAGCAGGGTCCACTCGATCCATTTTCGAGATTGCAGTATTTTATTGATGACCGTCATCAGAAGAGGTCTGCCGGGTCAGACGCCTGCAATTTGCGCAGGCTCAGGAGTGTTGCGCAAAGACACATGATGACAGTGAGACCAACGACAGTTCCTACACGGCCAAGATCCATCCTAATAGGCACAAGCGCTACAACCCGCACGAAAAGATAGATAAGGAGGGAAAGGAAGAACGCGGGAACAAACGCTATCCAGGAGTAGATAAGCCCTTGCCGAACAACCACGCTATAGACAAAACGATCGTTGTATCCAAGAGCTTTAAGGGTTGAATATTCTTTCAGCCGAGCTTGCACCTCAGCAACGAGCACTTGATAAAGGACGACCGTACCCGCCACAACTGCGACGAACACTCCTGTGTGGAACATTATTCCGATAGGCTTAACACTTAACCAAAACGCCCGCTCATTTCTCAAAAACTCGGAGCGCGTTAAGGCAGTCGCGACCGGCGACATTTGCGCTGTTATTTCCGATGCAACCTTCCGAGGAGACGCGGTCATAGCAACCTTGACCAAGCCTAGGCTCAGCCGCTCGTGAGACGCCTCCTGAAAAGTGTCAAGAAATGTCTGTCGACCGGTTATGATTGCGGAGCCCGCGACAAAGCCCGCACCCATCGTGAATTGACCAACGATTCGAATGCGATGGTGCACCAATTCGGATCCAGCTCCCGCCGTTAAAATACCGTACTCCGATCGAGAGACCGAATCGCTCAATGCGCGATCGTGCATGGCTAACTCGGGAAGCTGATCGTTCAACGTGCTATCCCGAAAAGGTCGCTGACTTGGCTCGATGCCAATGGCCAGCATATCCCAGTCATCGCGCGTGTTGGAGTTGCGCCATCGGCCTACCTGAAGCCACAAAACAGACAGCGACTCCACCCCACTGAGTGAGCGAATTTGTTCGAAACGATGCCTGGGGAAATCACCTAGTTGTCCGAGGTACATGCACTCGGGCGACACCACCGCGACATCGAAATCCAGCATATCATAGAGGGATGTCGCATTCGTGCGCGCTGCTCCGTAAAACCCGAGCTGCATGAACATGAGCAGAATGGCAAACATGATTCCGCTAAGTGCCACCGCCGAACGCACTTTGTTGTGCCACGCGTTACGCCAGCTTAATGGCGTCTTCATCGCTCCGAGCGATCCGCCGCCGCTAATGAGCCCTTTACGTCAATCCGCACCGAAACTTCCAGATATGTGAGCGCTGCAACGGGCTGCGGCGTGTCCAACTTGATCCGCACCTCGACTATACGCGTGTCTCTGTCGGCCCGCGGGTCCAGGTTGAAAATATCATTCTTATAGATCAAGCGTCCGATTTCCTCGACAATTCCATGCAGCGGTTCATTCACCGCTTCGCTCGTGACCGTCGCGTGCTGGCCCACGCGAACAGCTGCGATGTCGTTTTCTTCCACCTCTGCGACCACGTACATTTTATTCGTGTCGCCCATTTTTAGAATTGGATCATTGCCAATCCGTTCCCCGGGATAGGTCAGGATTTTCAGAATCTCACCATCGATCGGCGCTCGAATTGTCGTAAGTTCAAGCTGGGCCTCAGCAACATTCAGGTTTGCCTGCGCTGAGGAGAGTCCCACCGTACTGCGGACACGAGCTAAGGCCGCTTGTGCTGACTGGAGTTCAGATTTCACCTTGCCCAGCTCAAGTTCGCGGCTTTTAGCGACGAATCTCTGAGTGTCCAAGCGCTGTTCTTCGACGGTTTTTTCCGAGGCCAGTTTCTCAAAACGATTTAATTCCTTACGTTCATGCTCAGCTGCCAGCTCAAGCATTTGCACGGCTTGTGAACTCTGATCGACAAGTGCATGCGCGTAGGCGGTTTCGGTTTCCTCACGCTCCCACGCTTGGTCAAACGCGGTTTTGGCGGCATCCCGTTCAGCCAATCTAAGCGAGTATGAGTCCAGATACGCAAGCACGTCGCCAGCTTTCACTTTTTGGCCTTCGACAACTTCTAATTTTGCGATTCGGCTACCGGTTTGCGCTGCGATCGCCAGAACGGACCGGCCGGGAGTGACACGCCCAAGAGCAGTTACTGCGAGACGTGCCTGTGTTTTCCGCTGCCGATCATTCGACGCGTCGTGTCTTGTACAACTTTCGCTGCTCAATAGTACGAACAAAAATAGTGAAATCAGTCTCAATGACGTTTTGAAACGAAGCGACATCAGATAGGTCACCAAGAGATCGCCTCAAATCTTACGGACTTAAGCCGTCGGCCCATTCGGCCATTTGGCCTGTGCCGATGACACGACCCACTACTGTCAGGGCGCGTCGAAGTGTGGAGGCCGGGTAAAACATCCCCGCGACGCTGCCGGGCAAGCCGCACCCGACCGGCGAACATCGATGACCGAATGTTTACAGGGAATCGCGGTTCCGTGCCGTCGTGTTGCCGAAAAACGTGTCGATAGTCAAGGAGATTGCGGGAGAGCGGTAAGTAAGCTCACGGTGCAGTTCCCTTCGCACGCTCTGCTCAGCGCACGGCGCGAGTTGTGAGCAATGTTCGACACAGAAGCAGCGTCATTAGGCAATAACGGATGATTGAGGTCAACTCATGCATTGGCATCATGCCTCATTTCCGCAGCCGCAAAGAATTGCCGAACAAAGTCGCAAATTCGGTAAAGACGTCCGTTCTGCTGTCGGAAACGTCGCATGTCGTGTCGGCTCGGATAGGAGAAGTAGCGACCGGCCGTCTGGTCCTGCGCTACGGCGCCAGCAGTGCCATTTTCGATCTCAGTAATGGCATCAATCGCCAGTCGCGCGCCAAGTCGAAGCAATCGGCAATCAAGCGATAGCACTGATTCGGCCGCATTGCGCTCCATCCGTGCAAGCTTAAGGATGGGGCCGGTATCGAGAGTCTCGGAATCGATATAATGCACGCTGGCGCCGACGTGCTTACAGCCTTCAATCACAGCCCAAATGTTGGGCACCGGACCCTTTATGTCGGGCAATATGCCGGCGTGGATGTTCATGATTCCCCAGCGCGGCAGCTCGATCAGCTTTTGCCGGATCACGTGATCAAAGTAGCAAGACACGATCAGGTCGGGATTGAACGATCGGATGCGCTCGACGATGGCCCGGCTGTTCGGCTCACGTGTAGAGATGACGGGAATATTGTACCTGCGAGCCAGGTGACGCAGCGGATAGGCGCATTTGCGCCGGCCGAGCAGGAGATTGATTCCATCCGCAAGAAAGCACATCGGGTAGAAAAGAAATAATTGGAGCGACACGTAGATTACAAACCTGAGGCCGGAGCGGGCGAAGGCCTTTTTCAGCTGCGCCCACCGAGTGCCGTATTTTCCACCGAATCGCAGCGATAGTACAATCGCAACAATTCGGCCCTGAAAATGTTCGGCCAAAACTGGAATCGCGGTCGCTGGCGGCAAGCTATCGAGGCTCAGCAGGACGATGCGATTGATCGAACGGGGCACTTGCACTGTAGGCATGTCTCAATCCTACAAGACATTGCACGCGCGAAACACCTTGAGGATTCGAGGAAAACTCGGAAGTGTGTTGAAGCAATAATAGGTCTGCTCGGCCGAGCCGCGGAATTGGCGCTTGTGCGCGGCGATCGAGTTGAATGGAAAAATCAACCGATTAAACAGCCAACTCCTGTAGGAGAAGCGGAAGCAACCATTGACCACCCGGTTCCTGTAGGGGGCGAAGTCGTGATCGTGAATGTCGGCGCAGGGAGAGAGTCCGAGAAACAACCATTTCTTTCCCTCTTTCTGGAACTCTTCGATGGCGACGCCCTTGATCGCATGCTGCACACGCAAATCCGCGTCGGGTCGATGCCGACTGTGTTGGCATGTGTAGCCCACCACGTGGCCCTTGTCGTAAACAGGATCAAATACGGAGAATGCGACTAGCTTTCCATCGCTCTCGGAGACAAACAGCGCGCGAACATCAGGCTCCTGCCCGATCACTAATGGCCTTGCCAGAAACGTCAGTTCGCGATTCGACACCGTTTGCAGGCGCCGCCACTTATCAGAAACGGCCTTTGCCTCATTCACGCCTATCTCGTCGAAGGACGATTCTCGGATCCTGTATCCGCGCCGGCGAGCGCGATTGAATGCATTGCGGATATCTTGCTTATCGCGGCCCGAAAAGTCGTAGTTGACCAGGTCGATCCGGTTTTCTGGGCCAAGTTCATTAATATAGAAGCCACGCTGCCCCAGAATGTCGGCCATCGGGCGCGAAACCTGCCAAAAGGCGGCGTCGTGATGGTCTTTCAGGAAGAGCTCAATTAGATCATGTTGATTCTCACGCGGCGCGATCGGATCCGAGAGCACAAGGGTGGTATCCCAGACTCGCTTGTAGGCGATGAACCCGCGTTCGTCGCCGAAGTGCTCAAGTCCGAGCTGGAATGTCGCCGAGTAGGCCTGAGGGAACGATCCATATTGCCGCAGCAGTTCAATCCGAATGTTGAGGGGAACGCCGGTCATGAAAGTCGAACTTGGCCTTCTGTTTCAGTGATGGTCATCCGTCCCCATCCGATAAATTGAACGGCTTAGCACGTAATAGACGCGAAACTACGGTTTTGTTAGAGCTTCGCTGCGACCTCCGGCCGAGTTAGGAAGCCCTGACCTTCCAAGTAGCCAAAACAGGTGTCCAACAAGCCGTCGTCTGCAGGAGGACAGGTCAGTGACAGTGACTCGAGCGTCTTCCAAGTTTTCTGGCAATCGAGATTCTGGCTAAGCAGCGTGGGCATTCGATCAGCACGCGTCCCATCTGGTGCGATTGGAAACATAGCCCTAAATGGAGCCAACTCATTTTCCTTTCCACTTACGGTGAAAGATTCAATTTCGCGGCGCCACTCATCATAGGTACTTTCACGAACCTGGTAGCCGCGAGCGCGGAGCCGTTCCACAACACGTTTTATCGGCAAAGCGTAGCGGCTACCGAGATGGTAGACCTTACTTTCCGATTCAGGCCGTAAGGCGAGCGAGCGAATAGCCCGACTAGCAAAATCGACCGGTGTCAGGTTGATCGGCGCATTAAGGTCGGGAATGACGCCTAACTGAAGGCATCCTTTGATGAAGCGCCAAAAGATATCATTGCTGTTGCAAACGCCGCGGCGAGTATCCCCGCCAACTAGACCAAGACGGTAGATTGTGCAGGAAAAGCCGCGGCCGGCGGCATCCTGGACGAGCTTTTCGGCTATCCACTTTGTTTGGGCATAGCCGCCGTGGAGCAGGCCCATCGCGGCAAGTTCCCGATCCTCGGAAAGTGATTCCGAAGCGCCGTTCTCAGGAACGCCAAATACAAACATTGTTGAGATGTGGTGGACTGGAGCCGTGCGCCGGCTGGCTAAGCGCAAGATCTCCACTGTCCCGTCAACATTCGCTGGTTTGAGCTGCGGCAAAAGGTGGACCAAGCTGATCGACGCACCGGCGTGGAAGATGCAGTCAACAGTTTCGCCCAACGAGTCGAATCGGCTGGCTTCTAAGCCAAACCGAGGGCGTTCCAGGTAGCCGGCTATCGGCACGAGCCGATCGGAGAATTCGTCGGCCCAGAGTCCAAAGGATTTCAACTTTTCTTCCAGCCGCGCACGGGCGATCGCCTCATCTAGTCCGCGCACGAGGCAGTGTATCTTCGCGCGGGTATGCATTAGAAGCTCGCAGAGCAAGAACGGCCCAATGAAACCCGTCGCACCCGTTAGAAAAATCTGGGTGGGCGCCGGCGGCGCTTGGGATCGAGCCGAATTTCCTTGAATGCTCGGGTCAAGCTGGACCTCATTGGCGAGGTCCCTCGCCTGGATCGGAGAAGAGTAATCCCTGTCACCGCCTAACGAACTTAGAGAATCAAGTTGGTGCGTATCGTTCGGTGCCGTTACTCGAACTGACGAGTCCGAATCGTGATCGACCACGACTGATGAACCTTCAATGATCTTTACCAGCGCGACGGCCATGCCCGACAAATTCTGGCTGCCCATGAGCGTTCCGCTGGGAAGCGCAAGACCGAGTTCCCCTTCGATTCGATTGGATAGTTCCACAGCCATCAATGAGTCCAGCCCGAGCTCATGCAGTGGTTTTGAGACATCGAGGCTGGCCGGTGAGCTACGCATCACTTGAGCCGCCTGCCGACGCACGAAGGATTCCATCAGCTCCTGGCGGGCCGCACCGACGGCGGAAAGGATAGCCTCCCGCAAGACCTTTCCTTCCGCCACATCCTCGTTCGCATCGTCAATGCGGGAGATTAAGGATGAGCACCTTGCCGGCACCCGAACCGCACCGAGTGTTTTTGCCCAGTGATTCCAATCAAGATCAATCACACCCATTTCCGGACAGGGAGTTTGGAGCAAGCGACCCAACGCATCCAGAGCCGCATCCACGTCGATCGTCTTGAGTCCGGTATGCGCCAGGGCATCTTTCACGGCTTGGTGCCGCTCGACATAGCCTACCCCCCGAATCGCTCCCCAGTTCACGCTCAGGCCGGGCAAACCCTGTCTGCGCCTGTAATGAGCTAAACTGTCGAGAAAAGTGTTGGCGGCAGCGTAGTTTCCCTGGCCTGAAATGCCAATCACAGACGAGACCGAAGAGAACAGAACAAAAAAATCCAGCGGATCGTCTTGAGTCTGGCAATGGAGATTCCATGCACCGTCGATCTTCGGCGCTGTGACCTTGCGGAACCGTTCGGGATCGAGTTGGAGAACAATTCCATCGTCCAACACCATGGCAGCGTGAATCACGCCACGAAGCGGAGGCAGCGTACTGCGAACGTCACCGAGCACAGCGGCAAGTTCGATTTCGCTGGAAACGTCCGCCTTAGCGATGGTGACGTTGACCGATTTACGCCTCAGTTCTTCCACGGCTTGACGCGCGGTGTCGCTCGATGCGCCACTTCTGCCTACGAGAACGAGATGATGCGCCCCTCGTTGAGCCAACCACTGAGCGGTAGCCAGCCCAAACCCGCTCAATCCACCTGTAATCAAATAGGTCGCTTTGCTGTGAAAGCGCAGTTTCTTTGTGTCGGGCAAAGGTTCCATAACCGCTTCCTTGCCGGTAAGAGTAAGGATGATTTTCCCGATGTGCGTGCCTCGCATCATGTAACGAAATGCCGCAACCGCGTCCGTCATCGGAAACAGCCGTCTGGGCAACGGGTGGAGATTACCCTTTTTAATTTCGGACATAATCTCCCGCCATAAACGTCTGACCAAGGGCAGATCCTGCAAAACCAAGCGGTGGAAGTCAGGGGCGACGCCTCCACCGCGGGTGATTTCCATCACTTCATTGGCAAAGGTAAGCGTGTGAGAGTCCATCACGTGGTGCGCGCCGAGCACGCGGAGCAATTCTCTTTTTTCAGCGTTCCCGGCAGTGGCGAAAACTTCGCAGCCACCCGCCAGTGCGATCTGCACTGCTGCTAACCCTACGCCGCCCGCGGCTGAATGAATAAGCACACGCTCACCGGCGGTCATCTGGCCAACCTGTCGGAGCGCGTAGGTGGCGGTGACGAATGCAACAGGCACTGTCACGGCGTCTTCTGCGCTAAGATTGCGATCGTAGCGGACGACCATGCTAACGGGACAGGTAACGTGCGAGCTAAGAGCAGGCGTGACCAGACCAACCACTCGGTCTCCGACGCGAAAGTTCGTGACGCCCTTTCCGACTGCGACGACGCGACCGGCGGACTCGGAGCCGATCATGAAGTAATCATGCAAATCTCGCGGATACATCCCGAGAGCTTTCATTAAGTCTCGGAAGTTCAACGCTGCCGCCTCAATTTCGATTTCGACTTCACCGGGACCGGGATGGCGCCGCTTGATTGGCCGTAACACCAGGTCGTCCAAGACACCTGGCTTGGTGATCTCTAAACGAAATGGGCTGCCGTTAGGCAGCAGACAGATTCCGCGCCGCAGCGCTGAACTATGCGCCACGTGGAGTACGTAACGCGCCGAACCGCGCAGGGCTATTTCATCGTCTCCGGATTCGCCATACAATTCTTCAGCTACTGACTCGGCATCATTTTGCTCGCCCGGCATGCCCAGGTCTATCATCCGGCACCGAAGTCGTGGATGCTCGTTCATGATGACCCTGCCCAAACCCCACAACGAACTTTGCGCTACCGACATGCGGTGGTTTCGTCCGACGGGCTGGGTTCCGCGCGTGATGAGCCAGAGTTGCGGCGGATGATCCAGGTCCGCCAGTGCCTGTACGAGTGCGAGCACAGTGTGGCAACCACGCCGTTCCTCCTGATTAATTTCTTGAAGTGAAGGCTCTGGGGCTTCCGTTCCGTCAGCACCCCAAAGAAAAACTATGCGCGAAAGCGCACCGCTCCGTGCGGCGGCATCCACCACACGTCGCATGTCCTCTTTATTTACAGGCCGGATCTGGAAGTGGATATCCGATTTTTTTTGATAGGCCAGCCCGGCCGTGACGAGGTAACACTTATCCCCTCGAGCGGCGAAGCGAGCGGCAAGATCTCTCCCAAGGTCGTCCTCGCCTGCGAACAAAAGCCAGGTCCGGCGCGCCGCGGTAGGGGTACTTGGTATCAAATCGGCGCGTTGAACCGACGCGGGGCCTTGTGCCAGTAGGACCATGCCGTCGATTTCAGAGACAGCTGCTGAGTCAACGAATCCTTGTTCCTTCAACAGTCGCAGCCATTGGACGCGTTTCAGTAGCGGCGATCCCGAACGGAGATCCGCGTCCGTGAAGCTCCACCAACCTTTGGTTAAAGCGAAAACAAGTTCTACCCAGCGCGAGAGACGCTCAAACTCGACCACGACAAGAAAGCCGTTGCCGGCCAACAACTGCTTGATATGAGTGAGCGACCGTCGCAAATCCGAAGTGGCGTGGAGAACATGCGACGCCAGAACCAGGTCGAATGAATGCTCTGCAAATCCCTGTTCTGAGGGAGGCTTTTCCAAATCGAGCATCCGGAAACGCATAAAAGAGCGGTCCTGGAATCTTTGCTCTGCGTTCGAGAGAAAATGGCTCGATAAGTCCGTGAAGACATACTCAATCTGCTCCGGCCGCAACGCGGCCAGTTCCGGTAGAATGGCCGAGGTAAGTCCGCCTGTCCCTGAACCTAGCTCAAGCACGCGCAGCTTGCGGCCCTCGGGCAGATTTGCCACCACCTTCTCGATCGTTTGTTTAACGACTCCGAGGCAAGGCCGGATGCTAATGCTGTCACCGTAAACTTGTTCGATGAAAGAATTGTCGCGGAACAGAAGGTTCAATGGGTCTGCCTGCCCTTGCAGTACTTCGGCCAAGCGCAGTCCGCACAATCGAACGAGCCACAGCTCTGGAAGAAGTGCCGGAGCGCGAGTGAACATCGACCGCCAGAATTCTTCTCCGTCTGTTACCCTCGGCGTCTCGCTGACAAGCCAGCCTGACTTCGTTTTCCTGAGTACCCCGTCGTCTTCCAAAATTTGCAAATATCGCCCCAGCACCATCCGATGTTGCGGGGCAACCTGAGAGTAGGCCGACGCTGCACAGAGTTGCTTCCCTGCTTGTAATTTGCAGCCGAGCTGCCGCAAAGCCCTTATAATATAGTACGCGCACAGTTGGTCGGTGTCCTTTTCTAGCTGGCCAAGCCGGAGGCGCTGCCTGTGGTGGCTCGTCCGCCGAGAGGCTTGTTGCAAACGCTTGGCAAAGCCAGGCAGATTCGGCAACAGATCCGGCGGCGCCTGCGCTGCGTTGGCGGTCCGAGGCAGAAGTTGCCACTGAAATTCGTGCAGGGCGTTATCCAGATCCGAACTTCCAACATTGCGCGAGCCTTCGACTGCCTGGGCCTCGAACCCGTCGATCTCCAACAGGAGTTTTCCGTCCGGTCGCAGGATCCGGAAACGGCCCTCCACCATTCCGCCCGACTTTTTCATCACCCGCGCGTGGCACCAGAGTTTCTTGGGAAACCTGCTGTGCAACCGCAGCCGCTCGATCCGCAATGGAAGAAAAAGCTTGTCTCCAAAGCCGTCCTCCGACGCGGTCAGCATTGACTGGAAACAGCTATCCAGCAGCCACGGCGACACCTGATAAGTATCGTCGTCTTCTGGAACAGCCAGCTCAATCCAACTGAGCACCTCATCCTTGCCGCGCCAGATCCGGCTGATCCCTTGAAACTGCGGCCCATACTGAAGTCCTCGATCGGCAAATTGCCGATAGATATTTACCGTGGGGATTTCGTCCTGGCACAAGCCCTGGAGCTTGGCGAGATCTTCGGTTAGATGATCGGTGCCCGGCGCGTGTGCGAAACTGCCACAACAGTGAAGGACCCAAAACTCTTGTGAGTCTTTGGGTCGGCTGAGAATTTGGAATGTTTTCTCGGTTGGATTGTAACTGAACTGAAGACGCGGACCTTCCCCGGTTTCGGCAAGGAAGAGCGGCTTGCGAAGTTCGAGGTCTTCTACCATACAAGCGTCAGTGCCATGCAGCTGGCGACCGGCAGCTAAAGCCATTTCTACGTACGCGGCCGCCGGAATTACGATTTTGCCCTCGACGCGATGGTCCGCAAGGAGTCGACGCATCTCGCCCTCGATTTTGCCGGTCCAATAAGGATTCGCCGATCTGAACCTGCGACCGAGCAGCGGGTGGACAAAATCTGGGAGGCGCTCCGCGCGCGCAGAATCTGTTTCCTGCCAATAGCGTTGGTGCTTCCACGTGTATAGCGGAAGGTGCAAGCAACGTCCGCCTTGCGGGAACATGGCATCCCAGTTTACTGCGTAACCCCTTGAGTGAAGCGCGCCCAAGGCTGTAAGCATTGTTCGCTGCTCCTCTTCCCCGCGCCGTAATGAAGGTGTAACCAAAGATTGAACAGAGCGCTCGCGCGCGCACTCCAGTAGGGCACTGGATAGAACTGGATGGGGGCTGATCTCCAGGAAGTCAGTACAACCGCCCTGCAGCATGCAATTTATCGCATTGGCAAAACGCACTGTTTCGCGGACATTGCGCCACCAGTAAACAGCATCGAGGCGCGCTCCATCGACTGCGCTACCCAACACGGACGAAAACAGAGAGAGTCGTGGTGACCGAACTTCGAGATCGATCAACGACTCAATAAGCTCAGGTTGCACCGGATCCATTTGTGCACTGTGAAAAGCGTATTGGACGCGGAGAAATCGACAGAAGACATCCCTCTCTTTTAAGGCTCCTTGCAAGGCCTCGAGCGACTCGGCATCGCCCGAAAACGTCACCGAGCGGGGACTATTCACCGCGGCGAGCGAAACACGGTCTTCTCGCTGTTGTTGTAAGAGACTGCGCGCCTCGGGCTCCGGCAAGGCTGCTGCCAACATTCGTCCCGTCGCAGGCGCTAATTCCATGCAGCGGCCACGATGAAAAATAGTACGCGCGGCCTCGTCAATCGACAGCACGCCCGCGATATGAGCTGCGGCGATTTCTCCGACGCTGTGTCCGACAACCATGTCCGGTTTAACGCCCCACGAATCCCACAATGCTACTAGTGCTACTTGCAGGGAAAAGATGGCCGGCTGCGCGATCGCGGTTTCGTGTAAACGCGAGTGCTGCTCGTCGGCTAATAATTCTTCCAGGAGCGACCACCTGCTCCATCGCCGTAGCAACGCATCGCATTCCTCAATCTTCTGTCGGAAACTCGGCTCCCGCGCCAGAAGCTGTCGGCCCATTCCCCACCACTGCGGGCCCTGACCGCTGAACACGAACCCGAGCTTGCGTTCCTGTTGGACGTGACCGGAGAACAAGCCCGGCCGCGATTCGCCTTTACCGAATGCCTCCAACTTTTCGGCGAATTCGGTGGCAGATGCTGCTACGACGGCCAAACGGTGCTCGTGATGACTACGGCGTAAGCTGGCAGTGTAACAAATGTCGCGGAGGCGGCTCTCCGACCGCCTGATGTCCTGGGTTAAGTATCCAGCATAACGACGCGCCAGTTCCGGCAAAACTTCAACACTCCGTGCTGAGAGAGGAAGTAGCGATGGTCCAACGGGCTCGGGTTCGTTGTTCCGAGATTTCAAATGCGAAATTCGGGATTCCGCGGGCGGGCTTTCAAGAATGGCATGTGCGTTAGCACCACCAAAGCCAAATGAATTCACGCCGGAAATCACGCGCCCCGTTGGCAGTGGCTCCAGGTGGCGAGGCACCCGCAGCTTAAGTTTCTCGAAATCAATGTTCGGATTGGGTGTAACAAGATTCAGATGCGGCGGGATCATCCGGTGCCGCAGCATGAGCGCGACCTTGATCACACCAGCGACGCCGGCTCCAGCTTCGAGGTGCCCGATATTTGTTTTTACGGAGCCGATCACGCAATGGCTGCCGTTCGCCCGTTCACAACATAACGCGCCGCTCAACGCGTGGGCCTCAATGGGATCGCCCACCGGCGTGCCGGTGCCGTGCGCTTCAACATAATAAACCTCGCTTGGCAGAATGCCTGCGGCTCGACACGCCTGGATCGCGAGCGCCTGCTGCGCGTTCCCATTTGGCACAGTTATGCCGATGCTACGGCCGTCTTGATTAGCCGCTGTCCCGCGAACCACAGCGTAAATCGGACTGCCGTCAATAAGTGCCCGCGACAAAGGCTTTAGCAAGACCATACCTGCGCCTTCACCGCGGACATACCCGTTCGCGGCAGCGTCGAACGTTTTGCAACGTCCGTCCGGAGAGAGCATCGACGCTGTACCCAACGCAATGAAAGCCATCGGCGAAAGCATCGCATTTGCGCCACCCGCGAGTGCCAGCGAGCATTGCCCATCCCACAGACTCTGGCATGCCAGGTGGACCGCGCTTAACGAAGAGGAACACGCCGTGTCGAGGGCTATGCTCGGCCCCAGGAGGTTCAAGCAGTAAGAAATACGATTGGCCGCGATGCTCGTCGCGTAACCCATGTTCGTATAAATATTGACGAATGCTCCTTCCTCGAAAGTCCCTTGAAGCCCCTGATAATCACAGTTCGAAATACCTACAAACACGCCTGTATTCGAGCCGCGGGCTACATCGAGGACCTCACCGCCGTCCTCGAGAGCTTCCCATGCGACCTCCAATAAGAGGCGTTGCTGCGGATCTATGCAGGGCGCCTCTCTCAGCGAGATGCCAAAGAATTCTGGGTCGAATTGGTCTATTCCATCAATAAATGCGCCGTGCCGGACGTGCATCTTGCCTGGCGCTGACGGGTCTTGATCATAGAAAGCGCGCAGATTCCATCTGTCCTTGGGAACTTCGACGATAGCGTCGACACCATCACAGAGTAGTTTCCAAAAGGAGACCGGGTCGTTTGCTCCTCCAGGAAACCGGCAGCCAATTCCAGTGATGGCGATGGGTTCTTTCGACATCTGGTCCAGGTTTCCGCTTCCCGCTGTAAATCGGCAACAGAAACTATGTCAGAGGATGAGCAACTCGGCTGTCGTTAGGCAAGGAGAAAACACGCCAATCCATTAATTTGATGCAAGACGGGATACTACATGCGCAAACACGATGTTGCACGATGTTTTTGATCGAAATAGCTCGGCCTAACGAAGGATTTTGTAATATAAAAGTCTCAAGCCCAAAAACCTCGGAGCCTACACGGCTCGAACCCTAACGCCCTCTGGATTCTGAAATCACCCCGGCGTTCTTTGTCCACCGATTTTGTCCACTGGTGACAATTTTTGGGCGTGCTTGAGACGTCGTCAGAATTTTCCAACCTGGCGAAACCAGCGCAGCGCGAGCTGCACTTGCGCCGAGTCAACTTCATGGCCGCCGGCAAATGTTTCGAGCCGAACACGCTTGAACCCGGTATTGACCAGCGACGCGCGCACACGTTCATGCGCGCCATAGGGTGCGCGCTGGTCGCTCATTCCACTGCTTAACCAGATGGGCGTGTTCAGAAAATCTGGCGGTGGTCGATACGTTTTGTAAGCCACGCTCAATCGATCGTCGTTAATTCCAGCAAGAAAAAATCCGCACGGTTTCACGGCGTTCGTGCTCGCCAGAATCGCGCCGATCACGCCGCTGAGTTTTGCGCCGCCGGACAAACCCGCGAAGGCCACCGGCCAGTGCGCCGATTGCGGCCATTCTTTGCGCAGGGCTTGGAGCGCGGCCGCAAGATGCGCCAGCCGCCAACTCGTCGAGTCTAGTCGGGTAGTAATCGTCGCGTCCGAAGCCAGCAATAGCCATCCTTCGGCGATTGCCGGTGCTTGATAGAATGGCGCGTCCTCGATGTTGGTGCGACCAGCATCGGCTGTCGCGAGCACAACCAGAATCGGCCACGCCCGGGCCGGATCAAATCCTTTTGGGAAACTCACCAGCGCGCGGCCTTGGGTTGGTCGCGGATTGCCACCTTCGGCTGCGACATCCTGAAATGCTTTGTCGATGGGAAACTGGATCTCCAACGTCCCGCCGGGCCGAACGATTCGTCCGGCCAACGTCGCGGTTTCTGCAGCGTGCGACGACACACACCAAATCAGTGCAACGATGAAGGCAATCCGAACGGACCCACGCACGCACAGCAATAAACGAAACAAATCGGCCAAAGCCACGACGAAAATGCATAGGGAGTCACCCTAACCTCGCAAGGGCGAGCGGCGAGCGGAACGATCTAACCAACCGATGAAGCCAACGGCCCCTCGGAGAAGCAATTTGAGCGTGTTTGCCACCGACCCCGCCCGTGGCTCGCGCCCAGAGCGCCGTGGCTACATTTGACATTTGGGCAGGACTGCCGCCACTGATTAACCCAATTCCGCTTTCCTTTGGGCGGCGGTCGGCAAGGGATCCTTTTTCGTCTCGATGGCACCCTGCCCCG
>WNGH01001558.1_pt1 | contig 21395 bp, 20 predicted proteins | sample 5400631 | NCBI WGS metagenome assembly WNGH01 (sample SAMN13153373, study PRJNA577476) | soil metagenome | isolation source: 115 cm soil or saprolite under Garry oak tree replicate 1 | place: USA:California | collected 2016-06-15
GTCCATTCGCCATGCGCGCCGGCGGCGGGCTGGAGGGTCACGCGGTCCACGCCCACGACGGCACACAGCGCCTGCTCGAGGCGCCACATCAGCTCGAGCGCGCCCTGGATGCTGTCCTCGTCCTGGTACGGGTGCAGGCCCGCGAACCCGGGCAGGGCGGCCGCCTGCTCGTTGAGCACCGGGTTGTACTTCATCGTGCAGCTGCCGAGCGGGTAGAAGTTCTCACTGATCGAGAAGTTCAGCGAGGCCAGGCGGCTGTAGTGGCGCATGATCTCGGGCTCGCTGAGCCGCGGCAGGCCAGGCGGGCGAGAGCGAAGCATCTCTCGCGGGAGCACGTCCGCCGGCGCCGGGCCGGCGACATCGGCCTCGGGTAGCCGCGGCGGGTCGACCGCGGGGCGGCTGAGCTCGAAGCTGAGCGGCTCGGTCATGACTGCAGCGCCGCCACCAGCTCGTCCAGCGCACGGGCGTCGTTGACCTCGGTGCAGGTGAACGTGAGCACGCCCTTGAGCTCGCGGAACCACCGGCTGACGTCGAGGCCGCCAAGAATCCCCTTCCGCGCCAGCTTCTTGACCACCGAGGACGATTTCGGCACGCGGATTGGGAACTCGTTCACGAACTTCCGCTCGGGAAAGGCGAGCTCCCAGCCCGGCAGGGCCGCGAGCCGCTCGGCCAGGTAGTGCGCGCGCTTGAAGCTCACGTCGGCCACCTGGCGCAATCCGTACGGCCCCATGTAGGTCAGGTAGACCGCCGCCGCCAGCGCGCACAGCGAGTGGTTGGTGCAGATGTTGGACGTCGCCCTCTCGCGCCGGATGTGCTGCTCGCGCGCGGCCAGGGCGAGGACGAAGCCACGGCGGCCCTGGGCGTCATGCGCCGTGCCGACGAGCCGGCCGGGCAGCTTGCGCACCAGGTCGCGGGTGCAGGCGACGAAGCCGACGTGAGGGCCGCCGAGGCTCGGCGGAAGGCCCAGCTGCTGTCCCTCGCCGACCGCGATGTCCGCGCCGTACTCGCCTGGCGCCGCAAGGATGGCGAGGCTGATCGGATCGACGCACGCGATCGCGAGGGCGCCGGCATCGTGCGCGGCGCGGGTCAGCCCGGGCGCGTCGACGAGCAGGCCGAGAAAGTCAGGCTGCTGGAAGATGACGGCGGCCGTCTTCTTGTTCGGCTGGTCGCCCTTGCGGACCTTGATGCCACGTCCTTCGCCGAACACGCGCAGCACCTGGACGTACTCCGGATGCACGTATCCGGAGACGAGGACCTCGTCGCGGCCGGTGTGGACATGGGCCATCATCGCCGCCTCCGCGACGGCGGTCGCCCCGTCGTAGAGCGAGGCGTTGGAGACGTCCATCCCCGTCAGCTCGGCCATGAGCGTCTGGTACTCGAAGATCGCCTGCAGCGTGCCCTGGCTCGCCTCCGCCTGGTAGGGCGTGTACGCGGTGTAAAACTCGGGTTTCGAGGTCACCGCCGCCACGGCGGCGGGTATGAAGCGGCGGTAGACTCCGCCGCCGCGAAAGGTCAGGCGGTCGGGATAGACCTTGTTCCGGCCGGCCAGCGCGGTGACCTGGGCCATGGTCTCGAACTCGGAGAGGCCGTTGGGAAGCTGCAGCGACTCGAGGCGCAGCGACTGCGGAATGTCGACCAGGAGGTCGTTCATCGACTCGACGCCGATGGTCTCCAGCATCGCCGTCCGGTCTTCGGGGGAATGGACCAGGTACGGCAACCTAGTGGCCCGGCTCCGAGTTCCGCAGCCGGATTCGCGGCATCGGCGGCCGGAGCCAAGGAGAAGACGAGCACGCGAGGGAGCGCACCGTGGTGCGTGACCGAGCGCGCGCAGGAGTCGACGCAGGCTTCGGCGCCGCAGGCGCCCGGCCGCCTAGGCCGCGAAGACCCAAGGAACCTCGGGGCCGGGACACTAGTGGGCGGCGGCCTCGGTCAGCTTCTTGTATTCCTGCTCGTCCAGCAGGTCGGAAGGCAGGTCGCCCGCCAGCTCGAGCTTCAGGATCCAGCCCTCGCCGTAGGGGTCGGAGTTGATCAGCTCGGGTTTGGCCGACAGCTTCTCGTTGACCTCGGCGATCCGTCCGGCGAGCGGCGCGTAGAGGTCGCTCGCCGCCTTGACGGACTCGATCACGCCGAAGCTCTCGCGCTCGGCGAGCTTGCGGCCGACGACAGGCAGCTCGAGGAAGACGACGTCGCCGAGCTGCGACTGCGCGAAGTCGGTGATCCCGATCGCGGCTTTCTTGCCGTCGACCGTGACCCACTCGTGAGTCTTCGTGTAGCGCCGTTCAGCCATGGCGGCTCTCCTTCTTGTCGCTCAGTGAGCGGGCCGAGCCTCGATAGAAAGGCAGCTTGACGACCTCCGCCGGGGCCTCCCTGCCCCTCACCTCGACCGCGGCCCTGTCTCCGACCTGCAATGATCGCGCTTCCACCATCGCCAGCGCGATCGGGAAACCGAGGAAGAAGGAATGCGTGCCGCTGGTGATGACGCCGGCGCGCTTGCCGCCGCCGGAAACGCCGGCCCCGTGGCGCGCGATGTCGCCGGGCTGCATCTTCAGGCCGACGAGCTGCCGGCGCGGGCCCTCGGCCTTCACCTTCTCGAGCGCTGTCCGGCCGATGAAATCGCCCTTGCCGGGCTTGACCGTCCAGCCCAGACCGGCCTCGTAAGGGTTGACGGTCTCGTCCATGTCGTTGCCCCACAGCCTCAAAGCCGCCTCGAGGCGGGTGGCGTCGCGCGCGCCGAGTCCCGCCGGCAGCACGCCGGCGGACCTGCCGTGGTCGAGGATCGCGTCCCACGCGTCGCCGACCTTGTCCGCGGCGATAAAGAGCTCGAAACCGTCCTCGCCCGTGTAACCCGTGCGCGAGACCAGGGCGTGGATGCCGGCGACGTCTTTCTGGCCCCAACCGAAATACGGGATGGAATCGAGGTCAGCGTCGCAGGGCAGCAGCTCCTGCGCGCGCGGGCCCTGGAACGCGATGAGTCCCAGCTCCAGAGTCCGGTCCTCGATCTCGACGTCCTTGGGAGCGTGACTGCGAAACCAGGCGAGGTCCTTCTCCCGGTTGGACGCGTTGACCACCCCGAAGAAGCCCTCGCTCCCGCGGTAAACGACCAGGTCGTCGACGATCCCGCCTTCGTCGTTGAGCAGCAGGTTGTACTGCGCCTGCCCGTGCACGAGCGGCGCGACGTCGTTGGTCACCATCCTCTGGATGAAGTCCGGAGCGCCGGCGCCGCCGAACCGGAACCGGCCCATATGCGACACGTCGAACAAGCCCGCGACCTGGCGCACCGCGAAATGCTCGTCGCGGATCGAGGTGTACTGCTGCGGCATCTCCCATCCGCCGAAGTCGACCATGCGGCCGCCCAGGGCGAGGTGGCGGTCGTAGAGGGGTGTGCGGTTCAGCGAGCTACTCGCCGTCGACGGTGCCGTCGAAGTCGATGGCCTCGGGGTCGATGAACGCGAGCAGCTCCTCGTCCCGCCGCCGCCGCGCCTCACCGACGACCGTGGCGACGTAGCGCGTGCGGTCGACCGACCACTCGAGCTTTTCCGCGATCTCGGCCTCGGTCGGCGCCCGACGCAGGGCCCGGTGCAGCAGGACTTCGGTCCGCTCGTAGTCGTTCGCGGCGGCCACGAGCTGCTCGACGTCGCGCACCGCCGCGCCCTCGGCGGCGAGCGCCGAGTCCATCTGCTCGCCGACCATCTGCTCGGCGAAGGCGGAGAAATCAGCCCGGCCGCTGTCCTTGAAGGAGCGCACGGCTTCGACCAGGCCCAGCGAGCCCTCCTGCACCAGGTCGGGGACGGGCAGTCCTCTGTCCGCGCGTGCCTCGGCAAGCCGGACCACCATGCCGAGCTTGGCCGCGAGAAGGCGCGACTGGCTGTCGCGGTCACCACGCGCCGACCGCTCGATCAGGCGAGCCTCCTCCGCGTCGGACAGCGGCGGGGCTGTCCGCGCCTGGTGGCGCAGCTCGCGCACCGCGCCTTCGTCGCCGTCGGGATTGGCTGGTTCCGCCGACATCCCGACCGATTTTACGCGCGCCCTCCGCCGGCCCTCCGGCCGCCGATGTTCCACGTTTTACATCGGCGGTTGGCCCTGCGCCTTGCCATACTCGGAGCATGCGCGCACGAATTGCGCTCCGATTCGGCTGGCTGGTGTTTGCGGCCGGCCTCGCCCTGGCGCCGGCGGCCGCCATCGCCGCCTCGCCCCACGTCGAGCAGGCCGACCTGAACGGTGACATCAACAACGTGATGTCGGCGTACATCCAGAACGCGGTCAGCCGGGCTGAGTCCGACAACGCCTCCGCCCTGCTCGTGGTCATGAACACGCCCGGCGGCATCTCGACCTCCATGGACGAGATCGTCACCAGCCTCTTGAACTGCAAGGTGCCGGTCATCGTCTACGTCTACCCGAGCGGCGCGCGGGCTGCGTCCGCCGGCCTCTTCGTCGCCCAGGCCGCCGACGTCGTGGCCATGGCTCCCGGAACCAACATCGGATCGGCGCACCCGATCCAGGCCACCGGCGAGGACCTGACCGGCGACCTCGGAGCCAAGGTGCTCAACGACGCGGTGACCAGGGTCCGCAGCCTCGCGCAGATCCACGGCCGCAACGCCGACTGGGCCGAGGACGCGGTCCGCAACAGCGTCAACATCGACGCCGAGCAGGCGGTGCGCCTGCACGTCGCCGACCTGCTGGCCGACGACATCCCGTCCCTGCTGAACCAGGTCGACGGCCGCCAGGTCCCGCGTACATCCGGGCCCTTGACCATCCACACGGCGGGCGCGATCGTCGACGACAACCCGATGCCCATCTGGCAGGTGTTCCTCAACGCGCTCATCGACCCCACCATCGCCGCGCTGCTGATCATCGTCGCGGGCTACGGCATCATCACCGAGATGGGAAACCCCGGGCTGATCTTGCCTGGGGTCATCGGCGGCATCGCCGCGGTGCTGGCGATCGTTTCGCTCGCCAACCTTCCCCTCAACATCGCCGGAGCGCTGATGATGCTGCTCGCCCTCGTCCTTTTCATCGCCGACCTCAAGGCGCCCACGCACGGTTTCCTCAGCGTCGGCGGAGTTTTCGCGCTCGTTCTGGGCATGGCCTTCCTCATCAACACGGGCCCTGTGGGCCTGGGCGTGAATCCCTTCGTGGCGGCTGCGCTCGCGATCCTCACCCTGGCCTTCTTTGTCGGCTTCATCCAGCGGATCGTCATCGCCCGGCGCCAGCCGGCCTTCGTCGGCGCCGAGAGCATGGTCGGCGTCCTCGGCGAGGTGCGCGAACCGATCGCGCCCGAGGGGCTAGTCTTTGTGAAAGGCGCGCTGTGGAAGGCGACCTCCACGTCGCCGATCCCAGCCGGCGCGGCCGTGAAGGTCGTCGGCCGCAATGGGCTCAATCTGCAGGTCGCGCAGGCCAACGGCGAGGCGAAGGACAAGGAGAAGAGTTAGTGGATTTCGGAGTGCTCGCGATCGTCATCGTGGTCCTGGTCATCGCGCTGATCGCCGTCTTCTCGAGCCTGCGGATCGCGGCCGAGTACGAGCGAGGAGTGGTTTTCCGCCTCGGCCGCCTGATCGCGCTGAAGGGTCCGGGGCTGTTCTTCATCATTCCGTTCGGCGTCGACCGACTGGTCAAGATCGACCTGCGCACGATCACGCTTGAGGTGCCGCCCCAGGAGGTCATCACCAACGACAACGTGACGGCCAAGGTCAATGCGGTCATCTACTTTCAGGTCGTCGACCCGCGGCGCGCCGTGACCCAGGTCCTGAACTTCATCAACGCCACGTCGCAGATCTCGCAGACGACGCTGCGCGCAGTCCTCGGTCAATCCACGCTCGACGAGCTGCTCGCCGAGCGCGACAAGATCAATCAGAACCTGCAGAAGATCATCGACGAGCAGACCGAGCCGTGGGGCATCAAGGTCGCCGTCGTCGAGATCAAGGACGTCGAGCTTCCCAGCACCATGCAGCGGGCCATGGCCAAGCAGGCCGAGGCCGAGCGCGAGAAGCGGGCCAAGATCATCAACGCCGACGGCGAGTTCCAGGCCTCGCAGACCCTTGCCAATGCCGCTCGCGTCATCTCGTCCGAGCCTGGCGCGCTGCAGCTTCGCTTCTTGCAGACGATGGTCGAGATCGGGTCCGAGAAGAACACGACCGTCATCCTGCCGCTGCCGATCGAGCTGATCCGGCCGCTGATCGAGGTCGGCAGGCCGCCCGATGGTAAGCCTACGACTCCTATGTCCGACCGAGGCGCCAAGCCGGCCTGACAGCTCACCTTCCCCTCGACGCCGTCACCCTGCTCGTCGAGATGCTCCCCGTTCCTTTCGTGATCGGGGCAAACCTCGCCGTCGGCAAGCAGTGGGGACTCGCCGTGACGACGATGTTCGGCGCGTTCGCGGTCGGCTTGCTCGCCCTGTTCGGGCTCGCCGACCTTGCCGGTCTGCCCCTGCTCGCGCCGACCCTGGGCCCCCAGTCGAGGTTCGCGCTCGACGCCGGCATGGTGGTCACGGCCGCAGCAGCGGCGGGCTTTCTGATCCGGCCGATCCGCCGCGACGTCGCCGCCTTGATCCCCATCGACCCCGACAATCCCGTGCACGAGCTCGCGCTCGTCTTCGCCGTCGCACTGCTCGGCCTGCAGGTCAGCGCGATCGCCTTCACCGACGTCCTGGCGAGCAACAACTCACAGGCCCCGCTGACCATCCTCGACCTGTTCGAAGACGAGCTGCCGTTCCTGATCACGGCGATCGTCGGCGTCGGGATCTTCATCCGCCGCAGCCCAGCCGAGTCAGCGCGCCGCCTCGGAGTCGTCCTGCCCGCGTGGTGGCAGGTCCCGCTCGCCCTTGCCTGCGCCGGCCTGTTCTTCGGGATCAGCCAGGCGTCGGACGCGCTCAGCCACCTCTGGTCGCCGGACCTCGCCCACCGCGTCGATTTGACCACCCGGCACGTGTTCGGCCAGCTCGACAACCCCTATGGAATCGCGGCCATCGCCCTGATCCCGGGGATCTGCGAGGAGCTCATGTTCCGCGGCGCGCTGCAACCGCGGCTCGGGCTCGTGCTCACGGCCCTCCTCTTCACCTCGATCCACACCGAGTACGGCCTGTCGTTCGACACTCTCGCCATCTTCGTGATAGCCATCGGCCTCGGCCTGATCCGTAAGTACACGAACACCACCACCTCGTGCGCCTGCCATGTCAGCTACAACCTGTTGGTTGGCATCGGGATTACCGGTGCGGCGCTCAACACTGCCTTTGCGGTCGAGGCGGCCCTGGTCGTGATCTCCGGCTACGCCCTCTGGACGGAGCGGCGGCGCCGCGCCGCCGGAGCGACTTAACAGGCGGGGGGTTGGTCAACCGCAATTGTCCGGCATAGAATTCGGTTCGATGCCACCAGATCTGGGAGCCGTCAGCCAGGCAAGGCCCAATATGTTGGCCACCACCGCTCCACCGGTCATAGCGGTCGTCAACCAGAAGGGCGGCGTCGGCAAGACCACGACCGCCATCAACCTGGCCGCCGCGATGGCGGAGGTGGGCCATCCCACCCTGCTCGTCGACCTGGATCCTCAGGCGAACTCCACCTCCGGGCTCGGCCTTGATCCCGCCCGGGCGCGCCTGAACGTCTACCACCTGCTGACCGGAGAGGCGACGTCGGAGCAGGTGACGCAGCGGACCGGCGTCGCCGGCCTCTACCTCATCCCCTCGCACATCGACCTCGCCGGCGCGGAGATCGAGCTCGCCGGAATGCCCGAGCGGGAAAGCTTGCTGCGGCACGCCCTGGCCTCCGACCCCCCGCCCGGCGTCGAGCTCGTCCTCATCGACTGCCCGCCATCGCTCGGCTTGCTCACGCTGAACGCACTCGTCGCCGCGACCAGCATGCTCATCCCCACGCAATCCGAATACTTCGCGCTCGAAGGCCTGCGCCATCTCATGTACACGCACCAGCTGGTGCGCTCGCGCCTCAACCCCAGGCTTGCGATCGCCGGCATCCTGATGACGCAGTTCGACGCGCGCACGACCCTCGCCTGGGACGTGCTGGACGCGGTCCGCCGATCGCATCCCCATCACCTGCTGGAAACGTTGATTCCGCGCAACGTGCGCATCAGCGAGGCGCCGAGCCACGGCAAATCGGTGCTCGAGTTCGATCCCACATGCCGAGGCGCTGCCGCATACCGCGCGCTCGCGAAGGAGTTGCTTGAACGATGACCCAGCCACGCCCCCGCGGACTCGGTCGCGGACTTGACGCGTTGATCCCCATGTCCGCCGAAGGCGATGCGCTCGTGCCGCAGATGATCGCGGTGGACCAGATCAAACCTTCGCGGCAGCAGGTGCGGTCGCGGTTCGACGCGGAGCCGCTGAGCGAGCTCGCGGAGTCGATCCGCCTGCACGGCGTGCTCCAGCCGCTGCTGGTCCGGCCCCTTGGGGGTGACGGCTACGAGCTGATCGCGGGCGAGCGCCGCTGGCGAGCCGCGCGCCTCGCCGGTCTCCGCGCGGTGCCCGCGGTCGTGCGCGGCGACGCCGGCAGCGACGAGCAATTGGTCCTCGGCCTGATCGAAAACCTGCAGCGCACCGACCTCGACCCGGTCGAAGAAGCAAGGGGCCTGCGCCGCTTGATCGAGGAGTTCGGGCTCACCCACGACGAGGTCGCCCACCGCCTCGGCAAGCACCGCGTGTCGGTGACACAGTCGTTGCGGCTGCTCGCCGGATGCGCGGCGGTGCAATCCGCGGTCGGGTCAGGCGTGATCACCGCCGGCCATGCCCGCGCGCTCATCGCGCTCGAGGGCCAGCAGGCCCAGGAGCACGGATTGAAGGTCGTGGTCGCCAAGCATCTCTCCGTGCGCCAGACCGAGAACTGGGTCCGCACGTACCGGCCGCGGCGCCGCACCCACACCGACTCCAGCGCCGAGCTTCGTGCCATCGCCGCCGACGTGGAATCGAGCCTCGGCCTCCCCATCAAGCTGAGCGGCAGCATCAACCGCGGCAAGATCGAGCTCCGCTACTCCAGCCGCGAAGAGCTCGAACGGGTCTGCGCTAAGCTCGTTTCCTGATACGAATGGCGGCCCAACAAGAGCAAGCGGCTGGCGCCGCCCCACAGGAGCGTTCCGCGGCCTCTTCGCTGCTCCGCGAGGTCGTCGAGGTCCTGGTGCTCGCCCTCATCCTCTATTTCGGCATCAGCTTCGCGGTCCAGGCGGTGCACGTCGAAGGCATCTCCATGTTCGCGACGCTCGATGACCAGGACTACCTCATCGCGAACAAGATCGACTACCGCCTGCACCCGCCGCAGCGGGGCGACATCATCATTCTTCGCCCGCCGACCAACAACTCGACCGACTTCATCAAGCGGATCATCGGCCTCCCCGGCGAGCGCATCCTGATCCGCTCCGGCGTCGTCTACATCAATGGCCACAGGCTCGACGAGCCCTACCTGCCCGAGGAGTGGACGACCGACGCGAACTGGCCGGACAACAGCTCGACCGGGAGGCTGCTTGGGCCGGACGAGTATTTCGTCATGGGCGACAACCGCAATCGCTCCCAGGATTCACGGTTCTTCGGTCCGATCAGCCGCGACCGCATCGACGGCAAGGCGTGGTTCCGGATCTGGCCCCTGAACCACTTCGGCAACATCTATGCGGAGATGCCCACGCTGGAAAGCAGCACCGTCTTCGCCGGATTCGACCAACCCCTGCGCGAGGTCGCGGCCTAGGGCGAATCAGGCTCCAATCGCGAGCCGGAACGCCCCGTCGCGCGCGAACGGGCCGACCACGGACATCTGCAGTGGCTCGCCCAAGAGCTGGATCGCGACACGCTTGATGTCGGCCGCGCTCACGGCGTCGACGAGTGCGATCTCCTCGTCGATCGTCTTGATCCCGCCGAGCAGCAGCTCCTGGTAGGTCAGCCAGAAGGCGACGCCGTTGGTCGTCTCCAGCTCGAGGCGAAGCCTGCCCTTGGTGAACTCCTTGGCACGCGCCAGCTCGTCGTCCGGGACCTCTGTCTCGCCGAGCGCGCGCAGCTCCATCAGCGCGGCATTCACAGCATCCACGGCCTTCTTCGGCTCCACACCTATGTAAATCCCGAGATAGCCGGTATCGCGGTGCTTCTGGGTGAAGCTGTGGACGTCGTACGCAAGTCCAAGGCGCTCGCGGATGTTGAGGAAGAGGTGCGAGCTCATGCCTTCGCCAAGGACAGTGTTCAGAAGGTCAAGGACGTAGCGGTCCGGATCGAGGTAGCTCAGCGCGCGGGCCCCCAGGCAGATGTGCGCCTGCTCGGTCTCGCGCCGGCGGAGCAGGACCCGAGGCGCGCTCAGCGGATCCGGGGTCGACGAGCTCAGCGCACCGTCGGGGCCCGAGCGCAGCGCGAGCCCTCGAGTGACGAGGCCGGTCGTTCGCTCGACGTCAAGCGATCCCGCGGCGCCGACCACCAGGTTCGGCAGCCGGTAATGCGCGTCGGCGTACTCCAGGATGTCGTCGCGCGTCAGCCGCGACACCGATTGCTCTGTGCCGGCGATGTCGCGGCCGAGGGGATGCCCCGGCCATATCAGCTCCTCGAACAGGTTCTGAACCAGGTCCTGCGGCTGGTCCTGGTACCCGCGCAGCTCGTCAATGATGACCATCCGCTCCTTCTCGACGTCAGCCTCGTCGAGCCGGGAGTTGGCCACGATGTCGAACAGCACGTCGAAGGCAAGCTCCATATGCTCGGACGGAACCCGCGCCCAGTAGGCCGTCAGCTCCTTGTCGGTCGAGGCGTTGATGAAACCGCCGACACCCTCGATCGCGTCCGCGATCTCCTTGGACGACGGCCGTCGCCGTGTGCCTTTGAAGAAGAGATGCTCGATGAAGTGGGAGACGCCACCCAGCTCGCCCTCCTCGAGGCGCGAGCCCCCAGCGAACATCAAGACCACCGTGGTCGAGTGGCGCTCCGGCATCGGCTCGGCGACAAGGCGCGCACCACCGCGGAGCTGAAGAACCCGATGCGAGGACTCCATGCGGTTAGTGCGAAGTTCCTTCGCGCAGGGCGCCGAGCGCGGCATACAGGGTCATGGCGACAAAGTCGGCCGGCATGCCGTCCGACACGGCGTCCAGCGCCTCGCCGAGGTAGCGTCGCACGTTCGGGACGACGTCGACCTCGCCCAGCTCGAGGCAGTCGCGGATCGCCTCGGCGATCTCGGTCGGCGTGATCTCCTCGTCGCCGGCCTCGTCCGCGACCGAGTTCACCATCGCGATCGCCCGCCGGATGCGCTCGGCGGCCGCGCCGCCGGCGCCGTTACTGCTCAGCCGCCTTGCGCGGACCGACGACGACGCGGCGTTCCGGCTCTTCGCCGATGCTCGAGCTCGTTACGTCCGGGTCGCCCTCGAGCGCGAGGTGGATTGCGCGTCGCTCGAAAGGCTGCATCGCATCGAGCGTGATCGCATCCCCCGTCATCTTGACCTGGCGCGCCGCACGCATCGCGATCTCGCGCACCGTGTGCTCACGGCGCTGGCGGTAGCGCTCGACGTCGACGATCACCCGCTCGCCCTCCGCGAGATGCTTGCCGACCATCACGTTGGTCACCGACTGCAGGGCGCGAAGCGTCTCGCCGCGCCAGCCGATCAACGCGCCGAGGTCGCGGCCGCTGATGTCGAGAGTCAGCGGCTCGGCGCCCACGCGAACGCTGACCTGCGCACGCACGCCCATGTGCTTGAGCAGTCCTTCGACCAGGCCTCGCGCGATCTCCGCCTTGCCGTCGACCGGCGCCGCGGCAGCCCCGATGGTCGGTGCGTTCTGGTCGATGACGCTGACTTCGACGACCGTCTCGTCGGGTGTCTCGCTGAGGATCTTCACGTCGACGTTGCGTCGGCTCTCCTGGAGCTCCATCAAGGCGGCGTCGACCGCCTCGTCGAGGGTGCCGCCCCGGCCTATTGAGGACTTCACGTGCCTAACTCCTTACCTCGCTTTCTTGGAAGAGCCCTGTCTCCGGTCTTTGGTGTTGGCCTTGTTCGACGCCTTGTCCGACGCCTTGTTCGACCTGGTGGCGACGGCCGACGGCCCAGCCTTCTGACCGTTGGCCGAGGCCTTGCTGATGGGCGGTGAAGGGGCGCCTCCGGCAACCGTAAGCAACCGCTTCGGCAGCACGTTTCCCCACCCGACGACGAAGCCTTGCTGAATGATACTGACGCAGTTCCCGACAAACCAGTAAAGCCCCAGGCCGGCGGGGACGTTCAGGGCGAAGATGCCGATCATCAGCGGCGAGACGAGCAGGAAGGTGCGCTGCATTTGCGCCGTCTGCAGCTCCTGGTCCGTCGGGTTCGGCGGAGGAGGCATCTGCATCATCTTCGACTGGATGAACGTCGTCAGCGCCGCGAGCAGAGGGAAGACCAGGTAGACCGGGTCCGTCGGGATCGGAATCCCGGCGAACAGCGGGTGCGCCCCCGGCGTGATGTTCAGGTTCGGCACGAAGAGGAAGTGCGCCGCGACGTGGGCGCTCTTCGAAAATCCCGTGAAGACGTAGTAGAGCGCGATCAGCACCGGCATCTGCAGCACCATGGGCAGGCAGCCGACGAACTGGCCGAGCGGGTTGATGCCGTGCTCCTGGTAGAGCTTCATCGTCTCGGTGTTCAGGCGCTGCGGGTCCTTCTTGTGCTTCTTGCGCAGCTCGGCGACCTGCGGCGCGAGCTTGCGCTGCTCGACCATCGACCGGCGCGAGGTGATCAGCTGGAACTGGAGCAGCGGCGCCAGCAAGGCGCGGATCATGAGGGTGATGACGATGATGGCGACGCCGTACGCGCCGATTGTCGCGACGATCGGGACCGCGGAGACGTGGACGTAGACGAAGTTGAGAAGCCACGTCAGGCTCTGGCCGAAGATCGCCCACCAGATGTCGTGGATGGGCTTGAACACGTTGAAAAATTGCTGCACGGTCAGGGCACCGGGTCGTAGCCGCCCGCCGCGAATGGATGGCAGCGGGCGATCCGCGCCGCGCCCATCCACCCGCCCTTCACCCAGCCGTAGCGCTCCACCGCTTCGTACGAGTAGTGCGAGCACGATGGGTAGTAGCGGCAGGCCGGGGGCAGGATGCGGGAAAGGGTCAGCTGGTAACCGCGGATCAACAGGAGAAGTAGCTTCGTCATCAGGTCAACTTGGCGAGCCTGAGCGCAGCCAGCGAAGCCTCCGCCCTCAGGTCGGCGAACGACACCTCGAGCGCCGCCGGGCGGGCGATCAGGACCACGTCATATCGTATTCCCACCTGGCGCAGAGGCGAATCGGGTCCGAGCAGCCCGCCCCTGACCACCTCGCGCAGGCGCCGCCGGGCACGGTTGCGTTCGACCGAGGTCTTGATCCCCCGGCTGACGGTTACGCCGACGCGGCTTTCCGACGCCGAGCTGGGAACGGCAAATGCGACCAGGGCGCGGCCGCTGTGGAACCGAGTGCCGCTGATCGCCGATTGAAAGTCCGAACGCCGACGGAGCCGGAGCCGCCTTTCCAATTAGAAGAGAATCCTTCACGCCCGGCGGTCTAGGCGAGGCGCTCCCGGCCCTTTCGGCGACGGTTGCGCAGCACGCGGACGCCGCCGCGCGTGCTCATCCGCCGGAGGAAACCATGCACTCGCCGGCGGTATCGCTTCTTGGGTTGGTAGGTCCTTTTGATCGCGCCAGTGTACCGGAGCCGCGGACGACACCTTGTGATACCGGCCTTGTAACTTTATCACGCGCGCAACATGCCTTGCGGTATCCACAGGCCGGTGTTATAGTCCCCGCCCGGAAGCTAAGCGATAACGCGCAAAGCCAAGCTCCAGTACGAATCGCAGCACCTCTTGAACTAATTCTTACAAAGTAAGCAACATCTAGTCGAACAGCGCCGCTTCCATATTTCGGGATCGACTGGATAGTGGATTTCGGACAGGCTGGCCCCGCCAGCCTGTGGAAATCCCATCCGCTCTTTTCCACAGGCACCAAGGAGGCGGAGCTCATGCTCGAAGAGCTTCGGTTGAATCCGCGGGGGCCCGGAGCGCGATCACGGGGTCGCTGCGAGGGTCACGTCGCGGGCGCCGGGGGCGGGCTGGTTGCCCCCAGTTTATCCACAGGATTGGCAGGATGGCCATGCTTGCGGTCCACAGGCGCGACGTCGCCAGCCCACAGCCGGCGGGGCCGCACAGGAGAGGGGGTGGTGGGTTGAACCAGGACCAGATCTGGTCACAGGTGCAGGAGGAGCTTCGCTTTCAGCTGGCGAAGCGGACCTACGACATGTGGCTCAAGAACACGTCGGTCGTTTCGGCCGACGGCGGGACATTTCGCATCGGCGTGCCGAGCAAGCTGGCGAAGGACTGGCTAGAGGACCGGTTCTCCGGACTGATCCAGGAAACGCTGCAGGCGGTGACGGGCGCCGAGGTCGACATCGACTTCGTGATCGCGCCGTCGGAGCACCGGCACGCGCACACGATGTTCGACGACGACGACGATCACCCGTCGGAGAACGGACGCGACAACGGCGTGGAACCGACGGTCGAGGCGGCGGTGGCGCCCTCGGAGCTCAACGCGCGTTTTCGTTTTTCATCATTCGTCGTCGGCCACAACTCGCAGTTCGCCCACGCCGCGGCGAAGGCGGTGGCCGAAGCTCCGGGCGACAGCTACAACCCGCTCTTTCTTTACGGAGGTGTGGGCCTCGGCAAGACCCACCTCATGCACGCGATAGGTCACGAGGTTCACGACAGGTTCCCTCGCAAGCGCGTCGTGTACCTGACGTCGGAGCAGTTCACGAACGAGGTGATCAGCTCCATCGCCACCGCCCGGATGGGAGAGTTCCGCCACAAGTACCGCACCGTCGACGTGCTGCTCATCGACGACGTCCAGTTCCTCGCCGGCAAGGACCGCACCAAAGAGGAGTTCTTCCACACCTTCAATGCGCTGCACGAGATCAACAAGCAGATCGTCATCTCCTCCGACCGTCCCCCCAAGGAGATCCCGACGCTCGAGGACCGGCTCCGCTCGCGTTTTGAGTGGGGCCTCATCGCCGACATCCAGCCTCCGGACTTCGAGACCCGGCTCGCTATTCTCCACTCCAAGCTGGGCGACAACAGCAGCCTCATCCCTGAAGAGGTGTTGAGCTTCATCGCCCACAAGGTCCAGCGCAACATCCGCGAGCTCGAGGGCGCGCTGACGCGAGTGCAGGCGTTTGCGGCCGTGCATCAAAGACAGGTCGACGAGGAGGAGGCGGCGCGGCTTCTGTCCGACATCATCCCGGCCAGCACGCGCAAGCCGATCAACGTCGAGCGCATCCAGGTGCTGGTCGCCGACTACTACAACGTCACCCTCGAAGACATGAAAGGAAAGAGGAGGGACAAGCACATCGTCTTTCCGCGCCAGGTCGCGATGTACCTCGTGCGCGAAGAGACTCCATCGTCACTGCCGGCGATCGGCAAGGCCTTCGGCGGACGCGACCACACGACAGCGCTGCATTCGATCGAGAAGATCGCCAACGAGCTGAAGGAAGACGAACGCCTTCGCTACGAGGTCCAGGCGATCAGGGAAAAGCTCTACGTCCAGTGAACGTTTCCACACGTTTTGAGAAGCGCCTTGGGACGAACCTTGGACAAGAGGCACGCCCTCATTTCCTCCCCACTGAATCTACAGGCGAGGGCACGCTTGCGTTCGATTCCCCAGACCTTATCCACCGCCAAGCTTGATCTGTAAATGATCTCGACATCCACAGTCCGCACAGCGCTTACTGTTATCGGTTACGGATTCTTTCAATCATGAGCAACACTCAGAACGGGGGACAACTGTCTTGAATGCCAAAGTTCTCGCAGCTCAAATGAAGGTCACGTGCAGGCCGGCGGTGTTGGGGCAGGCGCTGCAGGTCGTGTCGCGGGCGATCTCCAGCCGGACGACCCTGCCCATCCTGAACAACATCCTCATCGAGACCACGTCGGAAGGCCTTGCGCTGACAGCGACCAACCTCGAGATCGGTATCCGCAAGCTTGTCCCCGCCGAGATCGGATCCGAAGGCTCGACCACCGCGCCCGCGCGCCTGCTGACCGACTTCGTCGGCACGCTTCCCGACGAGGACCTCGAGATGACGCTCGACGCCGCGACACAGTCACTCAATCTCCGCTGCGCGCGGTTCGACACCCACATCAAATGCATCGAGGCGGAGGAATTCCCTCCTGGTCCGCGGCCGGACGAGGGTGACCGGCTCGAGGTCGCGCTGGAAGACCTGGTGCGTGCGGTCGAGCAGACGCAGATGGCGGCGTCGACGGACGAGGCACGGCCGGTCCTGACCGGTGTGCTCGTGCAGGTGCAGGGTGGCAGCCTGACCCTCGCGGCAACCGACGGCCACCGCCTGGCCGTGCGCAAGCTGACGGCCGCCGGGCCGACTGACCTGGAGGCGAGCCTGATCGTCCCCGCACGGGCGCTGGCCGAGCTTGCGCGCGTGCTGAAGGGCGAGCCGGGAAAGGTCGAGGTGATCGTCTCCAAGGCCCGCAACCAGGTGTTCTTCCGCGCCGGCAGCTCCGAGCTGACCTCGAGGCTTATCGACGGCAAATATCCAAACTACGCACAGGTTATCCCCAGCAAGAGCTCGACCACGGTTCGGGTCTCGACCGCCGAGCTCACGCAGACCGTCCGCGCCGTGTCCCTCTTCGCTCGGGACAGCGCGAACGTGATCCGCCTCAAGGCGGGCGCTGGGGCGCTGACCCTGTCCGCCACCACGAACGAGGTGGGGGACAGCAAGGCGGAGATGACCGCCAACATCGACGGCACCGACATCCAGATCGCGTTCAACGCCCGCTACGTCCTGGATGCCCTCGGGGTGATCGGAGAGGACGAGGTCGAGCTTCTTTTCGACGGACCTCTCAGCCCGGGGCTGATGCGACCGCCGGGCAAGGACCACTACCTCTACGTGATCATGCCCGTGCGGGTGGCGATGTCGTAGAAGCGCACCGAGCAGTGCGCCTTCGCCGCTTACGTCTACGCAACCACCGGAACTACGCGCAGCTGGATCTGACGCCGGGCCCGGGCGTCAACGTGTTCATCGGTCCGAATGGCCAGGGCAAGACGAACCTCCTCGAGGCTGTGGCGATGCTCGCGCTGTCGTCGTCGCCGCGCGCGCGGCGGGAGCACGAGCTCATCGGTCCGGTCGGCCCTGGATCCCGGATCGCGGCGCAGGTCGAGACCGACGGGACGGTGCGCGAGCTGTCGATCGCGCTCGACGTGGACGGCGAGCGGACGCGGCGGGCGATCGAGGTCGACGGTGGGCGCCGCCGCGCGTTCGACCTTCCCGGACACTTCCGGGTCGTGCTGTTCTGGCCCGACGACCTTGGCCTGGTCAAGGGCGGCCCTGATGGCCGGCGGCGGTTCCTCAACCAGATGCTCGTCCAGGTCCAGCCAGGCTACGCGCGGGCGCTGTCCGGGCTGCGTCGGATCCTCGAGCAGCGCAACAGCCTGCTCAAGCGCATCGCCGCAGGCGAAGGCGGCGAGGACATGCTGCACGCCTGGAACCAGGAGCTGGTGCAGGTTGGGAGCGAGATCGTTGACGCGCGCGCCAGAGCCGTCGCCGAGCTGGAACCTGAAGCCGCGCGCTGTCACCGCCAGATCGCAGCTGGCGAGGATCTCGAGATCCGCTACGAGGGGCCTCCGGAAAACCTGGCCGAAGCTGTGAATAACTCCCTGGCCGAAGACCTCCGCCGCGGCTCTACCAGCGTCGGTCCGCACCGCGACGATCTGCGTATCCTGCTGGACGGCCAGGAGGCCCGATCCTACGGCTCGCAGGGCCAGCAGCGGACGGCCGTCGTGAGCCTCAAGCTGGCCGAGGCGGCCCTGATCGAAAGGCGTGCCGGCGAGCGGCCGGTGCTCTTGCTGGACGACGTTCTTTCGGAGCTGGACGGCGACCGCAGGGCGGCGCTCCTGCACGAGGTGGCGGCCGGTGGCCAGGTGATCGTGACCTCGGTCGAGGCGGGGCCTTTTCCGCCCGAGCTGATCGCCAAATCCATGGTCTGGACCGTAAACGAAGGAACGATCGAGGCCTGTGGATAAGCTGGGTAATATCCTGCCGCGAATCCTCCGCCGCCAGCCCGGCGGAGCAAGGCTGATGGGCACCCAGGTGGCCTCGGCCTTCAGGTCACTTATCGGTCCCGAGGTCGCCGTCCTGTGTGACGACGTGGAGCTGCGGGCCGGCACGCTCCTGGTCACGACCTCGAGCCCGGCGCTGGCCCACCAGCTCCGGCTCGACGCGGAAACGATCCTCGCCCGCCTGAACCGGCCCGATCTCGGCCGCAAGGTGAGGATGCTCCGGGTGCGGATCGGCCGCTCGACCCCGCAATGAAGCTCGGTCGCCGGGCGGGCGCGGGGCGCACCCTGGGCAGTGAGCAGCTGCAGGCCGCCGCCGTCACGGGCGGGCCGGTGCGAGTGGTCGCCGGGGCCGGCACGGGCAAGACCGCGGTCATCGCCGAGCGCTTCCGGCGACTGGTCGCCGCCGGAGTCTCGCCCGCCTCGATCCTGGTCATGACCTTCACGGAGCGCGCCGCCAACGAGATGCGCGACCGCATCGAGGCGCTCATCGACGACGTCGCGCCGGCGGTCGGCACATTCCACTCGATCGCGCTGGGCTGGCTGCGCGATGACGGCCGCACCGTGGGCGTGCCCGCCGGCTTTCGGATATTGGCGGGCGCCGACCGTTGGATCCTCGCTCGGGAACTGATGTGGAGCATCGGTGATGGGGCGCTGACCGGCGACGAGCGGCCGGACGACCTCGTCGGGCCGGTGCTGCAGATGCTCGAGCGGATGAAGCAAGAGCTGGTGCCGCTCGGCCGGCTGGAGGCATGGGCGCAGGCCACCGACGACCTCGAGCGAGGCGAGCTGATGCGCGCCTGTGTGAGGCTCTTTCGCGCCTACGAGCGCGAGTGCGGCAAGCGGCGCCTGCTCGATTTCGACGACCTGCTGCTCCTGGCGGTGCGCATGTTCGAGAAGAACCGCGCGTTGCTCAGGCGCTACGCCGCGCGCTATCCCCACGTCCTGGTCGATGAGTACCAGGACCTGAACCTCGCGCAGGAGAGGCTGGTCGAGCTGGTCGGGGGCGCCTCGAACCCGTTCGTCGTCGGCGACGACGACCAATCCATCTACCGGTTTCGCGGCGCCTCGCGCGCGAGCCTCGAGCGGTTCCTGACCAGCTTCGCCGGCACAAGAACGATCACCCTGGGCCGCAACCGGCGCAGCTCGCGGCGCATCGTCGCCGCGGCCGCGCGCCTCATGGAGCACAACCCAGACCGCCTGCCGAAGCAGCTGCGCTCCGACCAGCCCGGGCCGGCGGTCGAGCTGTGGCCGTGCGCCGACATGTCCGCCGAGGCCTCCGCGATCGCCGATGAGGCCGCGCAGCTCATCGCCGGTGGAGCGGAGCCGTCGTCGATCGCGGTGCTGTGCAGGACCAACGCGTTTGCGCGCCCTATCGCGGCGGCGCTCGCCGCGCGAGGAGTCCCCCACGTGGTCATCGGCGGCCACGGTTTCCATGACCGCCCGGAGATCAAAGACGTCATCGCGATGCTTCGCGTGGTCAGGGACCCCTCGGACGTGATCGCGCTGGCCCGACCGGCCGCCGCCGCGGTGCAACCGCTGCTCACGCCACTCGCGGAGGCTGCAAAAAGGCTCGACATCCGCGACCTCTTCTTCGACCTGATGGAGCAGTCGCGGTATCCCGCGACCCCGAACGTGGTTCGCTTTGGCGACACCATCGCCGAGTTCTGCGAGGACTCGCCCGACCACTCGCTCGAAGCTTTCATGCGCCACCTCGACCTCGTCCTTCTATCCGGGGAGGACGAAGAACCGGCGGCCGTCGAAGTGCGCAACGCCGTGCGAGTGATGACGATCCACCAGTCGAAAGGCCTCGAGTTCGAGGCGGTGTTCGTGCCGTCGCTCGTCGAAGGGCGCCTCCCGCAGTCGGGTCGCTCGCCGCGATTCGAGCTTCCGCCGGCGGTGCTCGAACCGCTGGTGCGTGGCCGCGAAGACGTCATCGCCGAGGAGCGGAGGCTGCTGTACGTGGCGATGACGCGCGCCCGGCGAAAGCTGTACCTGACCTGGGCGGCGCACTACGAAGGGGGTCGCCGTTGGCGCCCGTCACGTTTCCTGGATGAGGTGGGGGTCAAGGCGACCCGCGACATGGCGCCGGCGCAAATTGCGCCGGCCGCTCCGCCCATGAACGGTCACACCGAGCAGGTGGCGCTGTCATACAGCGCGATCGCGACGTACCGCGACTGCCCGCGGCAGTACTGGTACCGCCATGTCCAGAACCTGCCCGCCGTCCAGAGTGCCGAGGCGGTGCACGGCGTGATCCTGCACGAGGTGCTTCGCCGGGCGGGCGACCTGCGCCGCCAGGGCAGGCCGGTCACCGAGACGGGGCTGCGCACGATCCACCGTGAGGTGTGGAGTACCGTCGCGTTTCCCGACCCGAGACGCGCGCCCGCGTTCCGGCGCAACGGCCTGTCGGAGCTCGAGGCGTTTCGCGCGAAGGGAGGGCTGGACCAGCCGCCCGAGTACCTGGAGCAGCCGTTCAGCGTCGCCGTCGACGGCTGGACGCTGCGCGGCGTCATCGACCGGATCGACCGCACCGCGGAAGGATGGCGGATCGTCGACTACAAGAGCGGCCGCCCGATCGCGCGGCGCAGGCGCGACCTGCAGGTGGCGCTGTACGCACTCGGGGCCCGATCGGCGCTGAGCCTCGATCCTCTCGAGCTGGAGGTCGTTTACCTCGCGTCGGGAGAATCGGTGCGGGTCGACGGCGTCGAAGCGCTGGTGCGGCAGGCCCAGGTCGAGGGCACCGGGGTGGCCGAGGGTGTCAGGTCGGGCGCTTTTCCCACTCGGCCGGAGCGGCGGCGCTGCCGGCTGTGCCCCTACCGGCTCGCCTGCGCCGACGCCTTGTAGCGGGCCGCCAGCAGCAGGCACTCGCGCGCGATGTCCGACGAGGCGTACGGGTGCGAAAGGTCTTCCGCGCGCCGCGACATCTCGCGCCAGGTCGGGCCTCCTTCGGCGAGGACGCGGACCTCGTCGCGGAGGTCTTGCTCTTTGGGCGCGAATGCGCCGATGCCCGACTCGACGACGAAGTCCACGTTCGGTGATTCCTGGCCCGGCAGAAAACCGGTGATGACGAGCGGCACGCCGGTGGCCAGCGCCTCTGCGATCGCGCCCGGGCCGGCCTTGGTCACTACCAGGTCGCACGCGCGCATCAGCTCGGGCATGTAGTCGACGAAGCCGAGGATGATCATCGGCGTCAGCGCATCGAGCTCGTAGAGCCTGCGGCGCAGCTTCTCGTTGCGGCCGCAGACGACGACCAGCTGCCAGGGGTAGCGCTCCATCCCGAGCGCCCGCACCTGGGCGGCGAGGTGGCCGACGCCCGCGGCGCCGCCCATGACCAGGACGGTGAAACGATGCTGGTCGAGACCGAAGCGCCGGCGCAGCGCCTGCTTCTC
>WNGH01008971.1_pt1 | contig 21391 bp, 22 predicted proteins | sample 5400631 | NCBI WGS metagenome assembly WNGH01 (sample SAMN13153373, study PRJNA577476) | soil metagenome | isolation source: 115 cm soil or saprolite under Garry oak tree replicate 1 | place: USA:California | collected 2016-06-15
AAAGGATCTGGGCATCTGGCAGACCTGGACCTGGAGCGAATTCGCCGCCGAGGTGCGCGCGCTCGCCTGCGGGCTCGCCGCGCAGGGACTCAAGCGCGGCGACCATGTGGCGCTGGTCGGGGCGAACCGGCCGCGAATCTACGCCGGCATCGCCGCCGCGCAGTGCCTGGGAGCGATCCCGGTGCCGCTCTACCAGGACGCGGCTTCGGCCGAGATGGCTTTCCCGATCCGTAACGCCGAGGTGAGCCACGCCCTCGCCGAGGATCAGGAGCAGGTCGACAAGCTGATCGAGATCCTGCCGCAGTGCCCGACGCTCAAGCATATCTACTACGACGATCCGCGGGGCCTGCGCCACTACGAGAAGCCCGAGCTCATGAGCCACGACAAGCTGCTCGAGCTTGGCCGCGACGCATACCGCCGCGATCCGGGCTTCCTCGAAGGCGAGATCGCGAAGGGGCGAGGCGAAGACACGGCGGCCATGTTCTTCACCTCCGGAACCACCGGGGTGCCGAAAGGCGTGGTGCTGACCTACACCAACCTGATCGAGCGTTCGAAGGCGGTCGCCGACTGGGAGGGGATCACCGACCGCGACGTGGTGCTCGCTTTCATGCCGCCGGCCTGGATCGGCCAGAACATCTTCTCGTACGCCCAGCCGCTGGTCACCGGGTATTGCATCTGCTGCCCGGAATCGGCGGAGACCGTGACCACAGACATGCGCGAGATCGGGCCAAGCTATTATTTCGCGCCACCGCGGATCTTCGAGGCGCTGCTCACGCAGGTATCGGTGCGCATGGACGACGCCAGCGCGCTGAAGCGCGTCATGTACCACTACTTCATGGGCATCGCGCAGCGCGTCGGCGAGCGCATCATGGAAGGCAAGCCGGTGGGGCTCGTGGAACGCCTGCTCTATTGGCTGGGCGACCTGCTGGTGTACGGGCCGCTGCGCAACGTGCTCGGCATGAGCCGCATCCGCATCGCCTACACCGGGGGGGAGGCGATCGGGCCGGATCTCTTCGTCTTCTACCGCTCCCTCGGCATCAATCTGAAGCAGCTCTACGGCTCCACCGAAACCAGCGTTTTCGTGTGCATCCAGCCGAACGACCAGGTGAAATCCGACACCGTGGGACCGGCGGTGCCGGGCGTGGAGCTGAAATTTACCCCCGAGCGCGAGCTTCTCATCCGCTCGCCGGGGCTGTTCAAGGAGTACTACAAGGATCCGCAGGCGACGTGCGAGGCGAAGGACGCGCAAGGCTGGTTCCATACCGGCGATGCCGGGTATATCGACGCCGACGGGCACCTCAAGATCATCGATCGCGCGAAGGACGTCGGCGCGCTGACCGACGGCACGCTGTTCGCGCCCAAATATCTCGAGAACAAGCTCAAGTTTTTCCCGTACATCAAGGAAGCGGTGTGCTTCGGCGACCGGCGCGAGCGCGCCTGCGCCTTCATCAACATCGACATGGAGGCGGTTTCCGACTGGGCCGAGCGCAGGAGCATGCCGTACTCGGGCTATGTCGACCTCGCTTCCCGAGAGGAGGTCTGCCGCCTGATCCGCGGCTGCGTCGAGAAAGTGAACGCCGATCTGGCGCAGGACCGCGAGCTCGCCAACTCGCAGATCCATCGTTTCCTGATCCTGCACAAGGAACTCGACGCCGACGACGGCGAGCTCACGCGCACGCGAAAAGTGCGTCGGCGCTTCATCGGCGAGAAATACGACGCCCTGGTGAAGGCGCTCTACGACGGCAGCCGGACGGCGCACATCGAGGTCCAGGTGAGCTACGAGGACGGCCGCACCGGCATGGTCGCCGCCGACCTGACGGTTGCCGAGGCGAAGAGCTTCGCGCCGGCGGCGGCGAAGCGGGCGGCATGAAGGCATGGCGGCGAGCCTGATGTCGGCGCCGCAAATTCATCTGCAGCAGGGGTCCCGGAATATCGGCGACGTCGTGCTATCGGTCGAAAGCGTCTCGCTTTCGTTCGGCGGCGTGAGGGCGCTGCAGGAAGTGTCTTTCGACGTGCGCGAGCACGAGGTGCGGGCGATCATCGGGCCCAACGGCGCCGGCAAGAGCTCGATGCTGAACGTCGTGAACGGCGTCTATCACCCACAGAGGGGAAAAATAAGATTTAAAGAAAAAGAATTCACCGACATGGATCCGCACCGCGCCGCGGCCATGGGCATCGCGCGGACCTTCCAGAACATTGCCCTCTTCAAGGGCATGACGGTGCTCGACAACATCATGACCGGCCGCAACCTGAAGATGCGCTGCAATTTCCTGCAGCAGGCGCTGTGGGTCGGGCCGGCGCGGCGCGAGGAGCTGGAGCACCGCCGCGCGGTCGAGGAGATCATCGACTTTCTCGAGATCCAGCACATCCGCAAGACGCCCGTCGGGCGGCTGCCCTACGGGCTACAGAAACGCGTCGAGCTCGGCCGCGCGCTGGCCGCCGAGCCGACGCTGCTGCTGCTCGACGAGCCGATGGCGGGCATGAACGTGGAGGAGAAGCAGGACATGTGCCGCTTCGTCCTGGACGTCAACGATCAGTTCGGCACCACGCTGGTGCTGATCGAGCACGACATGGGCGTGGTGATGGATATCTGCGATCGCGTCGTGGTGCTCGACTACGGCCGCAAGATCGCCGACGGCACGCCCGCCGAAGTGCGCGCCAATCAGGCTGTCATCGATGCTTATCTCGGCGTGGCCCATTAGATGAATTTCTTTATCGAGGTTCTGGGGGGAGGGCTTCTGGCGGGCGTGATGTACGCGCTGGCCGCGCTCGGCTTCGTGCTGATCTACAAAGCCTCCGGCGTCTTCAATTTCGCCCAGGGCGGGATGGTGTTCTTCGCCGCCCTTACATTCGTATCGCTGCTCGAGCGCGGCTGGCCGTTCTGGCTCGCGCTGGTCGTGACGCTCGCCACCATGGTGCTGCTGGGGATCGCCACCGAGCGCCTGGTGCTGCGGCCGCTCGTCAATCAGCCGCCGATCACGCTGTTCATGGCGACCATCGGTCTCACCTTCGTGCTCGAAGGCCTGTCGCAGCTCATGTGGGGCTCGCAGCCGCACGGCCTGGAGCTGGGAATCCCGGACGTGCCGATGGAATGGCTGTCGGAAAAGACGAACATCAATATCAGCCAGTTCGATCTGTTTGCCGCGGGAGTCGCCGGCATCCTGGTGGCGGTGCTGGCGGTGTTCTTCCAGAAGACGCGCATCGGCAGGGCGCTGCGCGCCGTGGCGGACGACCACCAGGCGGCGCTCGCGGTCGGCATCCCGCTGCAGCATATCTGGGCGATCGTCTGGTCGGTGGCCGGCTTCGTGGCGCTGGTGGCGGGGCTGCTGTGGGGCGCGAGAAACGGCGTCCAGTATGCGCTCACCTTCGTCGCGCTGAAGGCGCTGCCGGTGCTGATCCTGGGCGGCTTCGAATCCATCCCCGGGGCGATTCTCGGCGGTCTCATCATCGGCGCCACCGAGAAGCTCGCCGAGGTGTATGTCGGGCCGATGGTCGGCGGCGGCATCGAGTCCTGGTTCGCCTATGTGGTGGCGCTGCTGTTTCTTCTGGTGCGGCCGCAGGGGCTGTTCGGCGAGAAGATCATAGACAGAGTCTGACGATGCTCTATCGCGAAGCAGGCCAGTTCAAATCGAGCTACGCCCAGGACCAGCAGATCTTTCCGATCCTGCAGGACCGGATCGGCGTCGTCCTGTTTCTCGCGTTCGCCTTCGCGGTGGTGCCGCTCGTGGGCGACCAGTACTGGTTGTCGGCGATTCTCACGCCTTTCCTGATCTTCGCGCTCGCCGCGCTCGGCCTGAACATCCTCACCGGCTACGCCGGCCAGCTTTCGCTCGGCACGGCGGCCTTCATGGCGGTCGGCGCTTTCATGGCCTACAACTTCGTGCTGCGCCTGCCCTGGCTCGGGATCATTCCGAGTTTCATTCTAGCGGGGCTGTGCGCCGCGGCGGTAGGCATCGTATTCGGCCTGCCGAGCCTGCGCATCAAGGGCTTTTACCTTGCCGTGGCGACGCTCGCCTGCCAGTTCTTCGTGCTGTGGGCGATCCAGCGCTGGGGCTGGATCACCAACCACAGCGCATCGGGCGTGATCACCGCCCAGAAGATCACGATTCTCGGCTATGCGGTAAGCACCCCGGCCGAGAAGTACGTGTTGACGCTCGCCATCGTGTCGGTGATGGCGCTCGCGGCGAAGAACCTGATGCGCAGCGAAACCGGCCGCGCCTTCATGGCGGTACGCGACATGGACGTGGCTGCCGCGGTGATCGGCATTCCGATGATGCAGACCAAGCTGCTCGCGTTTGCGATCAGCTCGTTCTACTGCGGGGTGGCCGGGGCGCTCTATGCCTACACGTATCTCGGCACGGTGGAGCCCGAGGCGTTCACGCTCGATCTGAGCTTCCGGGTGCTGTTCATGATCATCATCGGCGGCGTCGGCTCCATCCTCGGCTCGTTCCTCGGCGCCGCCTTCATCACCCTGTTTCCGATCTTTCTCAACATCGCTTCGGGCGGGATCTCGCACGCCTTCGGCGTCGAGATCTCGCACGCGCTGGTGTCGAACCTGGAGCTGATCATCTTCGGCGGCCTGATCATTTTTTTCCTGATCGTCGAGCCGCAGGGCCTCGCCCGGCTGTGGCAGATCGCGAAAGAGAAGCTGCGGCTATGGCCCGCTTGTGCTTGCGGCAAGCGGTTTTTCCACTACCGCGATCGCGCAGAACGAGCAGTTCATCCCAGCGAATTTCTACTGGGTCGGGCCTTACGCGCCCGGCGGCTCCGGCTTCGGCGGCGGCATGATCGACTACTTCGCCATGCTGAACGCCCGCGACGGCGGCATCAACGGCGTCAAGCTCACCTGGGAGAAGTGCGAGACCGAGTACAACAACGCCCGCGGCGTGGAGTGCTACGAGCGTTCCAAGAACAAGGGACCCACCGGCGCCACGGTCATCCACCCGCTGTCCACCGGCATCACCTATTCGCTCATCGAGAAGGCGACCGCGGACAAGATTCCGGTGGTTTCGATGGGATATGGGCGCACCGACGCCTCCGATGGCCGCGTATTTCCGTACATCTTCCCGCTGATCACGAACTACTGGTCGCAGAACACCGCCAAGATCAAGTTCATCGGCATGAAGGAAGGCGGGATGGACAAGCTGAAGGGCAGGAAGATCGTGAACATCTATCACGACTCGGCCTACGGCAAGGAAACCATACCGGTGCTCGACGTGCAGGCGAAGAAATACGGCTTCGAGGTGACTCACATCCCGGTGCCGCATCCGGGCAACGAGCAGCAGGCGCAGTGGCTGCAGATCCGCCAGATCAAGCCCGACTGGGTGATCCTGCGCGGCTGGGGCGTGATGAACCCGACGGCGCTCAAGGCCGCGGCGAAAGTCGGCTTCCCGCGCACCAAGATCGTCGGCGTGTGGTGGTCGGGTGCGGAGGAGGACGTGATCCCGGCGGGCGACGCGGCGAAAGGCTATATCGCCGCCGGCTTCAACCTGCCCGGATCCGACTTTCCCGTGATGAAGGACATCCAGAAATTCGTCTACGCCAAGGGCAAGGGCGAGTTCGACGACAAGTCGCGCTTCGGCTCGATCTACCATACGCGGGGCGTGGTCGCCGGCATCCTCACTACCGAGGCGATCCGCGTCGCACAGGCCCGTTTCGGCAAAGGCAAGCCGATCACCGGCGAGCAGATGCGCTGGGGACTGGAGAACCTGAAGATCGACGACAAGCGCCTCAAGGAGCTCGGCGCCACCGGCCTGATGCAGCCGCTCAAGGTGTCGTGCATGGATCACGAGGGCGGCGGCGCGGTCAAGTTCCTGCAATGGGACGGCAAGAAGTGGAACGTGATCAGCGACTGGATCGCGTCCGACCAGTCGATCGTGCGTCCGATGGTCGAAGCCTCCGCCGCGCAGTACGCGAAGGAAAAGAGCATCACGCCGCGCGATTGCTCGAAGGAAAGCATGTAGCGGGTCGCGGCATGACGGGCGCAGAACGGCGGGCTGCGGTCCGCCGTTCGGCTTTCTGGGATCCGGAAATGTCATTGAGACGACAATGTCGGCCGTATTGAAGACTGAAACAGCGCCGCAGGCCTACTTGGCGGTGAGCAACATCGAGGTCATCTACGACCACGTCATCCTGGTGCTCAAGGGCGTCTCTCTCGAGGTCCGGGAGGGGCAGATCGTCGCCCTGCTCGGCGCCAACGGCGCCGGCAAGACGACCACCTTGAAGGCGATCTCCAACCTGCTGGGCGCCGAACGCGGCGACGTGACCAAGGGCCGGATCGTGTTTCGCGGCGAGCGCATCGACCAGCTCAACCCCTCGGCGCTGGTGAAGCGCGGCATCTGCCAGGTCATGGAAGGACGGCACTGTTTCCAGCACCTGACCGTCGAGGAGAATCTGCTCACCGGCGCCTACACGCGCGGCGCCCTCGGCTCGGGGGTGCGCGAGGACCTGGAGAAGGTCTACAGGTATTTCCCGCGCCTCAAGGAGCGGCGCGATTCGCAATCGGGCTACACCTCCGGCGGCGAGCAGCAGATGACCGCGATCGGCCGCGCCCTCATGGCGCTCCCCAAGATGATCCTGCTCGACGAGCCGTCGATGGGCCTCGCGCCGCAGCTCGTCGAGGAGATCTTCGAGATCGTGAAGCAGCTCAACCGCAACGAAGGCGTGAGCTTCCTGCTTGCCGAGCAGAACACCAACATCGCGCTGAAGTACGCCGACTACGGCTACATTCTAGAAAACGGGCGGGTGGTGATGGACGGCGAAGGCAAGTCGCTCGCGGAGAACGAGGACGTGAAGGAGTTCTACCTGGGGTTCTCGTCCGGCGAGCGCAAGAGCTTCCGCGACGTGAAGTCTTATCGTCGTCGCAAACGTTGGCTCTGAAGAAAAAATTCGAGCACTTTGACCGGCTGGAAACGCGCTCGCCCAAGGCGCGTGAAGCCGCATTGTTTGGCGCCCTGCCGAAACAGATCGCGCATGCCAAGCGGCGCGCTCCGGGTTTCGGAAAGATACTTTCCAAGGTAGACCCGTCAAAGATCAAATCACGCGCCGCGCTGGCGACGCTGCCCGTGACGCGCAAATCGGATCTGATCGCGCTGCAGAAGCAGCTGCCGCCGCTCGGCGGGCTCAATGCAACCCCGCTAGACAAGCTCGGCAAGCTGTTCGTCTCTCCCGGGCCGATCTACGAGCCGGAAGGGCGCTCGGGCAACTGGTGGCGCGCGGCGCGCGGCCTTTTTGCCGGCGGCTTTCGCGCCGGCGACGTCGTCGCCAACAGCTTCGCGTACCACTTCACCCCGGCAGGCTCGATGGTCGAGTCCGGGGCGCTCGCGCTGGGCTGCGTCATCGTGCCGACCGGCGTCGGACAGACCGAGATGCAGGTCGGGGCGATCCGCGGCTTGGCCATCAGCGGCTATATCGGCACGCCGTCTTTCCTCAAGCTGATCGTGGAGAAAGCCGACGAGCTGAAGGGCGACATTTCGTGCCTGAAGCGGGCCCAGGTCGGCGCCGAGTATCTTCCGCCTGCCTTGAGAAGCGCCATGCAGGACCGGGGCATCGCCGTGACGCAGATGTACGCCACCGCCGACCTCGGGCTGCTCGCCTACGAATCCTTGCTGCCCGACGGCACGGTGAACCCGGGCATGATCCTGGATGAGGCGCTGATCCTCGAGATCGTGCGGCCGGGCACCGGCGACCCGCTGCCGCCGGGCGAGGTCGGGGAGGTGGTGATCACCACCTTCAATCGCGACTATCCGCTGATCCGCTTCGGCACCGGCGATCTGTCGGCGATACTGCCCGGCGCCAGCCCTTGCGGCCGCACCAACGTCCGGATCCGCGGCTGGATGGGACGCGCCGACCAGAGTACGAAGGTGCGCGCGATGTTCGTCACGCCAAGCCAGGTGAACGAGATCCTCGCGGGGCTTGCCGAGGCAATCGTCGCCTCGATCCGCGAAGTCAGCAAACTGCGGGGCGACGTCGAGCTGCTCGCGCCCGGCGCCCTGCCGAGCGACGGCAAGGTGATCGAGGACAAGCGCAAGTACGGCTGACGCCTCCGGGCGGTTAGCTCGAGGTGTCCACTCTATCGGATGAGGTTCTCGCGTCAGTCAACAACGCGCTGTTAGGTAACGGTCTCATGGGTACCTGTGCGCCTTAGAGTCGCCGGCCAACCAAAGAGCACCAAGCGCGATAAGCGAGATGACCCATGCCAATGCGGCGACAGCTTGAGGGATTGCCCACGCCATCCACCAGTCGCGATTGCCCGATCGGTGAAGGTCCCAGACATAAGCGAGGCCAGCTGCTTCGAGGACCAACCCAACGATGAAAGTCCACTGCAGGACACGCATGCCCGTGCCCCTACGTCCCAAAAGCCACCGGGCGCAGGGCCAGGCCGCTAGCCAACCGTACAGAAACACAAGCATCGCCGCGTCGCCGAGCATGCCGCTACCTAACGTCCGCGCCCACCGGCGCGCGCTGCACGGCCTTTGCAAAGCGCAACGCTCGCACGCGCGTCCGGGTGGGCTGCGCTGTTAGCCCTCATGCTGCTTCGCCTTTGGAAAGTACGTGAATTTCACACGGTCCCCGGCACACAGAATCACGTCAACCACTGCATTTGGAGAAACGTTGTTGTACCGCATGACATCGAATGTCGCCGTTCGCGACGCGACGTTCGGATGTTCCGGTTCCGTTTCCGCGTACCCACCCGGAATTTGCTCATCTGGCGAACCCCAGGCGCGGATTACATCATTGCGCGTGCGGAGCTGCTTGAATGACTCCTGAAGTTGGATTGTTTCCTGGGGAGTGAGAACCCTAAATAGGCTGTCTCGGTGAGAGACGGGGGCGTCTCCGCCGCAATTCGGACAGAACCTGATTACGTAGCGCGCCTCGGCACCGCCAGGCGTTCCCGCGCTCAAGTAATACTCATTCACTTTCGCGTCAAAGCCGATCGGCACGCTAGGATCGTTCGCCGCGCGCTCAAGCCAACCGCAGCCGCAATCGTATGGATCAAGCCCGGCGTTTGCCATGAGGGCTAACGTCCACGCCCACCGGCGCGCGACTGCGATGGTGAAAAGAGGTGTGACGCTTCACGCGCGTCCGGGTGGGGCGTGTGGTTAGAGCGCACGCGCCGCCTCTACGAGAGCAAACCTAGCCGACGCATCGATGCCTCAATGAGAGGGCGTATTTCGGAGGGGCATGGTACTTCACGCTTCGTATTCGAGAGCCTGTTCGCCGCCACTCTCGGTCGCAACCCATTCAGTTCTTTGACGTGGGCGATCCAGCACGTTTTCACCGTACGCCCGTGTCGCTTTTTGATGTCTTGCTGGATCTCCCGATACGTCGCCATCTTTCCTCCCGTCGGCTCACGGCCGGATGCATCAGATTGTGCGCTCTAACGTCCCGCATGAGCGGACGGAGCCAGTGGCGCGAAGCGCCGCTGGCGACGGTCCGTCTCGATGCAGTGGTTAGCCATCAGACCTCCGCGCACGCGCTCCACGCCGTCGAGTCGGATGCGCAGTGGGGTATCCATCGTCGTCAACTGGGGCTCCACTGAACATTGCCACCGCTCTCCGGCTCATATACCCACCTTCCTCCATACGAGCCCTTGCGAGGTCAATCAGCCCGCCGGGAAAACGGATCTTGAAGTTGATTTCTCCCAGTTCAGAAGCCATGTCACCCAAGCTCTTCGCCGAAAAGTGGGATGTGATTATCTGTCGCTTCTTGACCCGGATCGTACTGATTCGACCGAGGTCTTCTGGTGACCAATGCCACATACCATGGGCTAGAGCGTTGCGGGCTTCCTTCAGCTTGAGTATCTTGTCGTACTGACGTTGAAGAACCTTCGCGCGTCCCTTGGGCGCCTTATCGGCTACCCTTTTCTTCCACAGCTCCAGCACGGCCGTGAACTGTAGATTGTTCATCTCCTTCGGAAGTTGCGGAATCTCTCCGTTCCCTGCATCAAAGGTGTCCACCGTCTGCACAAAGACTTCATGCTCCAACGAAGCCCACTGAATGAAGATCATCCCGATGAAGTGAACTTCATGGTCCGAGAGTTGCGGATCCCAAAGGCGTTTCACACGGGCTTTCGTCGTCAACGCGGCCTCGCTGCTGATGGCTAACGTTCGCAATGACGCGCATTGATCGGCGCGCGTGGTAGCGGCGCTGAGTAAGTGTCGCGGTCGATTGCGGGGTTAGACTGCATGATCGCCTGCGACCAAGTTAAGGACTAACAATCTTGTGTAAACCGCTGCAGCCCAAATAATGAACGGGACAAGAAATCCCCAAAATGACATGTGCCAATAGTTGACCGGCGCACGAAACGCGCGGAAAAAACTCCAAAAGAACAACGGTGCAGCCATGAGCCAAAAAAATACTAGCGGATGACCAAGCTCTTCGGATAGCAGGCCACCGAAGAGAAACACCAGCGGGAACACCCAGGCCGCCGCAAAGGATCTCCAGTGATCCCTAGCGGACGCCAGCAACGTTGTTTGCGCCTGGTCGGACATGCTGTCTAACGTTCGCAATGACGCGCACGAGCGAGCGCCATCGGCGATTGCCAAGTGTCGCTGTCGATTGCGGGGTTAGATGGCATCTTTTCCTCCCTCTGTTGAAGAGGGTCTCTGATGCGTTGACACTTTGAGTTCGTGCGGTGGATCGGTTATGCGGTCACGGCGGAACCGCTCGAGCTGACTGCGAAACGGATAAATGAGGTGCGAAAGAAATATAAGTGCCATGCCGGCAACGAGCATGATGGCAGACGAGGACAACTCGGACACCAGCCAAGGGGCTCCCAAGAAAACGACGGCACCAACGACGAGCACTCCGTCTGCGATTGACCGACGCAAAGAAGAGCCCGTGGTATCAGTAGATGCCATCTAACGTCCGCGTTTTGCCGCGCTGCATGCGCAGCGCAGCGAGCGGAAGGCGTCGATCAACAACGCGTTGTTAGGCGTCACCTTCGCCTCCCGATTGGGAGCTACCCGACTGACTTGGCCCAGCTCGAGGTCCATTGGCCCTGGAGTCGACCACGGCAACAACTACGCATGACAAAGCAAATAGCGGCGCAATCAGCAGTATCAGTACAAGCAGTGGATTACCTGCACCACTCGACCCGTGCGCTCCACCCAATGCCCGACCAATGTAAAGCCAGAGCGAACAAACAAGCCGCGAAGACGAGGATCATGCCGAATTGCTGCTTAAGTATGGACGGCCAACTGGTGCCGGCCAACAACTTGCTGTCCAAACTGCCGCCCTGTGCAAAGAAGTTGATCATGCCGACTAACGACTCGACGCGCCCTGGCTTAGGATTGAAGCCCAAAAAATCGCGTGGCCTGTTGGCTTTCACAGACCAATAAGTTCCGACGAGCGCATCGCTGAGCAGCCACGCACAACCCGCAAACAGGACTACGAACACCAGAAGATATGCGGTGCAAAAAACCGGTCTGCGCCGAAACAATTCACGCATGCTTAAGCGATGATTCGAGTGACGCCTAACGTCCGCGTTTTGCCGCGCTGGACGAAGCGCGCAGCGCAAGGTAGGCGTCGGTCAACAACGCGCTGTTAGGCATGCGCATCCTCATACATAAGCAATCCATCGGCAGATTGAAGAAACAGCCTAGCTCCGTTATCGAACTCGACCATGAACCCTGTCGAGTACTCCTTCCATTCGTAGCCTTTCGCGTATTCGCCGCGATCTGCCACAAAGACTATGCGTCCGCGTTGGTTGTTGTAAGTGACGCGGTCACCAACGTGGATCTCCTGGCCGGTTCTATACCGCTGGTCCATCGCGCACGCCTAACGTTCGCAGCCACCGGCGCGCGACTGCGATGTTCGACCAAAGTGCGACGCTCCCCGCGCGTCCGGGTGGGCTGCGTGGTTGGGCGGCACGAGCTCCGACGGCACGCGCACCGTGACTGACTCGAGCACGCTAGCGCGGGCTGATGTCACGACTTTGAACACCCATTAGACAAACAGTTGAGGCAGGCAACTGGCGATATTCGAATTTGACTATCTCGTCGCCACCAACATATAGGGAGTAGGCTCATGCGAAGTGAACTCAACCAACACAGAATCTTGACCCCGCTGCGTGACAGAAAGGTCGCCTGAGAGATTGTTTGAGGTATCAAAGAAATCAACGTCGGCTCCTGCTTGAGTTGCTTCAAGGAGGTCGCGCGGTTGTTTTACGAGTTCGATTCGTTGCGCGCAGTTTCGCGCAGGGAAGGAAACAACTGTGAGGGAGCACGAACCTTGACTGCAGATCAAGCTAAACCGCCTAACGATTCGGTCTTTAACGATCTTACCTGTCGCCGCCTCAAACCATCCAATCTCTCGCGAAAGTTCTGTCGCCCACTCGAACTCAATGTTGTCGAGCTGTGCTGCGTTGGAATCTGCGACATAGCCTACAGGTAAGAACAAAAGCAGCAGCGCTGGCAGCAAACGCGCCACACTCAATATGAGATCAGTCTTCATCGCTCGTCCTTGCGCTGCACCTGTGACGCCCAACGTTCACAATGAGGGGCGCGCCGCTTGCGGCGCGTCCCTCTCGATTGTGGGGTTAGCTGGCAAGTCGCTGCTCCCAAAACGTGAGTACGCGACGCGCAAGGTCAAGCACACCAATTTCGGCACTTAATGCGGCGATCTCCTCGCCCTTGAGCACTACCGTAAGGCCTCCAGTGTTAAATACCTCGGAGTTGAAGATCGCAGAGTTAAAGATTCCAGTTCGCGAGCCGACATCGGCGACAGACTTGTGTCGTTGAGGTGACGGAGTAAAGTGTTTTGCGCCGGTCGCAAGATGTGAGACAACGCGAAGCAGTGGCTCGGTGCGTTTGACGTCCTTATCGTCGCACCACTCTGGTAGATGCTCTGCTGTGACAAAGAAGTCGAAGGCCGCGTACACGTCGTGAGGGTTGCTCTTGATGCGGCCAAAGTCAAACTGGAGTTTCGCAAGGAGGTCCTGAGCGGTGGAAAGGCTCCGGCCCAGTCCTTTAAGGTCAGAAGGCGCCGCGATCATTGATATTGCCAGCTAACGTGGAAGTGTGCGGCGCGCCGCGCGCTCGGTGCGCACACGTGCACAGACGCTCGCTCGCGGCGCGTCCGGCACCACTGCCAGGTTATGCCGCATTATCCCATTGGCAGCCACCCAAACTCCTTCGCTATCCGCCTGCGGTATTCAGTGTCAATCTGCGGTGGTGCTTTGCGGATGTATTCCTCGGCCAATTTGCCTTGGGCGTGAGGAAGCTTGCGGAGACATTCGAGCACGTCGTCAATTAGCGGGAGCGCTCCGCGATTGCGTTTCAGCCCGATCTCAAGATTCGTCCAGACAACAGCGTCAAGGCCTCTTGTTCGAGCCCATTCGGCGATGTCATTTGCCGCGGCGCCGTACGACTTGCCAGATGCCGCTTCCCAAAAGCCAATGGACTTTTCGATGTCTTTTTCTTTCACGCCTTCGCGGGCAGCGAGGTCGTTTCTCGCCGCTGCCAGATTAACCAATTCCATCAACGCCCAATAGGTACGCACACGGTAGTTAACATCGCATATGACCAAGGTGATCCTGCCGTTGCTGGACTCGCGCGCGAATTCGATTGGCAGTAGCGGACCGTCGTTGAACCACGTGCCACGGATCGGTAAATCGCGCGGATCCCATATCAGCGAGCCCCAGCCTAAGCAGCCGATCGTGAGCGCCCTATGCGGCATAACGTCCGCAATGACGCGCACTGCTCGGCGCGCGTTCGAGCGGCGCTGAATAAGTGTCGCTGTCGATTGCGTGGTTAGGCATCACACGGTCGTTTCGTTGACGGTGATTCTGCGTTTATGCAATCGCACGGCGATATTGAGCCCTGTTTGTTTCCCAGCCTTGGTGCCGCGGTGGTAGCTATTCAGCTTCCTAACGCACTCCTGGATCGCAAGGCTGAACTTAAGTGCCTCCTCGAAAGACATCCAGACGTTGAGCATCGGAGTCTCTGGCGAAAGCGCGGCGACCTTGGGGCTTGTGCCTTCGAAGGTGCATCCACCGAATGTTTGCTTTAGCTTGGGCACAACGGCTCCCTTCTGTGATGCCTAACGTGAATTGGTTGACTTTTTAGGGCGAGTATATACTTGACAAACGCATAGTCAAGGGAGAGAATGCGGTCATAGAGAGGTAACGCCATGACCGACAAGACCAAACACCCCGCCGCCCATACCGAAGCCCGCTTTCATGATGAGGACGCTGCCCGCGCCCATCTGGAGGCTACCCGCTGGCCGAAAGGCCCGGAATGCCCGCACTGTGGCGGCGTAGATCGCATTAGCCGCCTTGAGGGCAAGGCCCACCGTCCGGGCCTTCTGTTCTGTGGCGACTGCCGTACGCAGTTCAGTGTGACCGTAGGCACCGTTTTCGAGGATTCCAAGCTTCCCCTCCACAAATGGGTTTACGCGATCCACCTGCTTTGCTCGTCCAAGAAGGGCATGAGCAGCAAGCAGCTTGAGCGTGTTCTTGGCGTGACTTACAAAACCGCGTGGTTCATGTCGCACCGCATCCGCGCCGCGATGGCGACCATTCCGACCGGCCAGCTCGGCGGTTCGGGCAAGATCGTTGAAGTGGACGAAACGTACTACGGCAACAAGAAGGGTCAGCGCGCTCGCAAGCAGGGTAGCGGCGCGCACAAGCACCGCATCTTCTCGCTGGTCGAGCGTAACGGCGAAGTGCGTTCCTTCCACGTCGCCAGCGTTAGCGCCAACAACCTCAAGCCGATCATGCGCGCACAGATTGACCAGCGCAGCCACATCATGACCGACGAAGCAACCCGCTACTGGCGCATCGGCAAAGAGTTTGCGGCGCACTCGACCGTTAACCATGCGATCAAGGAATACGCTCGCGGCCCGGTCACGACGAACAGCGCCGAAGGCTTTTTCTCCATCCTCAAGCGTGGCCTCACTGGCGTTTACCAGCACGTCAGCGAGCAGCACCTTCAACGCTACGTCACGGAATTTGACTTCCGTTACAACAACCGTGAATCCCTCGGCGTGGATGATGAACAACGCGCCGCCGCACTGGTTAAGGGCATCGGCGGAAAACGCCTGACTTATCGGAGGATTAACGAAGCCTCCGCGTAAGCATCTTTTCCTCGCCATCATTGCCATTCTCCGACTGATAACAAAGCAAAAGCCACCGGAACAATTGCGCTTCGACTTCTAATGGCGGAGATAATCTCGCTCACAAAATTCGATGCTGCTCGCAGACAATTACGCACGGCAATTGAATTGTGGTTCAACGATGGTGATCCTGTATCTATCTATGCTCTCGTCTATGCAGCGCATGAAATAATTCATCGTCTATATAGACTCAAGGGATTAAGTGATCTGTTGTATGACACTAGCGTGTTTCCTAAAAATATTCGCGCCATTGCGAATAAGGCCATAAAGGACGTTCCTAATTGGATTAAGCATGCAGAACATGAAGAAGAGATGGACGAGATAAAAACGTTCAACCCTTGGATATGTGATCTGCTCCTTATGGTGTGTGTCGTAGGAATTGTTCGCATGGATTACGAGTTAACTGAATTTGAATCAGCGATTACGCTTTGGCACTTTTTTCACGATAGAGACTGGTTTCCCCCCGAGATGACGATAAACAGCATCCCATCGGATCGACTTGAGAAGATGCGCCATCTCAGCAGGAATGCTTTTCTTCCCGCATTCCTTGAAGCCTGGGAGCAAGGTCTTATCCGTTGATTTCTTTTTATCCACGGTCTAACCTCGACGACCATGAACGCAAAGACCCCCAAGCCCGATGACGTGCTGCGGAGAATGCTGAACACTCCGCCCGCTCCGCACGTCAAGAAGGCCAAGCCCAAACGCAAGAAGAAGGCCGCTAAGTAGGGCAGCGGCCCCTCCGGGCCTGTCACGCAGGCCCCATACTCGGCCTAGCGCCTGCGTTTGTAAAGTACATAGTCGCCCTTTTTAGTTGACAACTTGGTGGGTGAGCAAGGGTGGGGTTTTTTGTTCGGTGTCGTCATCCTTCCCTCGTTTCAATACGTTACGCCTCTGAATAGCGGGAGGCAATTCCGGCTATTCCTACCACGAGAGGCTGTGATGAATGATACGGCCACTAACTCCCCCACGCCTAAGGGGGCGCGACTACTGGATCGCGTGCGGAACGCGATCGGGCGGCTGCATTACAGCGACCGCACCGAGGAAACGTACGTTCACTGGATCAAGCGATTTATCTATTTTTCCGACAAGCGCCATCCGGCAGAACTGGGCGCGGAGGAGGTCACGGCGTTCCTGAATCATCTGGCGCGCGAGCGGAACGTCGCGGCTGCGACGCAGAACCAGGCGCTGTCGGCACTGCTATTTCTGTATAAGGAGGTGCTGGCGCAGCCGCTGCCGTGGCTCGATCAGCTTGAGCGGGCGAAGCGGCCGGCGCGCATGCCGACGGTCCTGACGCGCGGGCAGGTGCAGCGCTTGCTCGGCGCGATGCACGGGACGAAGTGGCTCATGGCGAGTCTGCTGTACGGCGCCGGGCTCAGGCTGCGCGAGTGCCTGAAGCTGAGGGTGAAGGACATCGACTTCGAGTACCGGCAGATCCTCGTGCGCGACGGCAAGGGCGGCAAGGATCGCGTCACGATGCTGCCCGAGTCCGTGATCGAGCCGCTCAATGCGCACTTGGCGGCCGCGAGGAAGCTCCATGAACGGGACGTCGCCGGCGGATACGGCGACGTGGAACTGCCCGATGCGCTCGCGCGCAAGTATCCGCGCGCTCCATACGAGTGGGGCTGGAAGTTCGTGTTTCCATCGCACAAGCTGTCCACCGATCCGAAGACGGGCGTGATCCGGCGCCGCCATGTCTACGAGAATTTCCTCATCCGCGGCGTCAAGGACGCGGCGCGTGCAGCCGGGATCGTGAAGCACGTGAGCTGCCACACGCTGCGGCATTCCTTTGCCACGCACCTGCTGGAAGCGGGCTACGACATCCGCACGGTGCAGGAGCTGCTGGGGCATTCGGACGTCTCGACGACGATGATCTACACGCACGTGCTGAACAAGGGCGGGCGCGGCGTCGCGAGCCCGCTCGACACGCTGCGGCAATAAGAAAGGGCGCCGCAGCGCCCTTTTGCCGAACCCCCGCTCGCCGTGGCTCGCCGCCCCCTTATCAGGGGGCCAAAAGCTAGACGATGTCGAGGTGCTCGATGCCCTTGGTGAGGTCCTTGTCCTTCGCCATCTTGCTGTTGAGCTTGATGTTGAGGCGCACTTCGTTGGTGGAGTCGGCGAAGCGCAGCGCGTCCTCGTAGCCGATACGGCCGGCCTCGAACAGGTCGAACAGCGCCTGGTCGAAGGTCTGCATGCCGAGCTCGCGCGATTTCTTCATGATTTCCTTGATCTCGTGCACCTCGCCCTTGAAGATGAGGTCGGAGATCAGCGGCGAGTTGAGCATCACTTCGACTGCGGCGACCCGCCCTTTGCCTTCCTTGTTCGGGATCAGGCGCTGCGAGATGACGCCCTTCAGGTTGAGCGACAGGTCCATCAGTAACTGCTGGCGGCGCTCCTCGGGGAAGAAGTTGATGATCCGGTCCATCGCCTGGTTGGAGTTGTTGGCGTGCAGGGTGCCGAGCGCGAGGTGGCCGGTCTCGGCGAAGGCGACGGCGTGCTCCATCACCTCGCGGTCGCGGATCTCGCCGATCAGGATCACATCGGGCGCCTGGCGCAGGGTGTTCTTCAGTGCCGCTTGCCACGAGTCGGTGTCGACCCCGACTTCGCGCTGCGTGATCATGCAGTTCTTGTGCGGATGCACGTACTCGACCGGGTCCTCGATGGTGATGATGTGGCCGTGGGAGTTCTCGTTGCGGTAGCCGATCATCGCCGCGAGCGAGGTCGACTTGCCCGAGCCGGTGCCGCCGACGAACAGCACCAGGCCGCGCTTGGTCATCGCCACGTCCTTCAGCACCGGCGGCAGCTTGAGGTCCTCGAAGTTGGGAATCGTGGTGGTGATGACGCGCAGCACCGCCCCGACATTGCCCTGCTGCACGAAGCAGTTGACCCGGAAGCGGCCGATGCTGGCCGGAGAAATGGCGAAGTTGCACTCCTTGGTCGCCTCGAACTCGGCCGCCTGCTTGTCGTTCATGATCGAGCGCACCAGCATCGCGGTGTGCTGCGGATTGAGCGCCTGCTGCGAAACCGGCGTCATCTTGCTGTCGATTTTCATCGCCGGGGGGAAGCCCGTGGTGATGAAAAGGTCCGAGCCCTTCTTCGAGATCAGCGCGCGCAGCAGGTCGTAGATGAATTTCGTTGCTTGTTCGCGTTCCATGTCTTTACCCCGCGAAGTTATCTTTATTTGCCGCTTTGCCGCGCGCTTCCGCGGACGAAATGACGTTGCGCTGCACCAGCTCCTGCAGGTTCTGGTCGAGCGTCTGCATGCCGATCTGGCGGCCGGTCTGGATCGCCGAGTACATCTGGGCGATCTTGTTCTCGCGGATCAGGTTGCGGATCGCCGGCGTGCCGATCATGATCTCGTGCGCCGCGCAGCGCCCGGCGCCGTCCTTGGTTTTCAGCAGCGTCTGCGAGATCACGGCGCGGATCGACTCGGAGAGCATCGCGCGCACCATCTCCTTTTCCGCCGCCGGGAACACGTCGACGATCCGGTCGATGGTCTTGGCCGCCGACGAGGTGTGCAGCGTGCCGAACACCAGGTGGCCGGTTTCCGCGCCCGACAGCGCGAGACGGATGGTCTCCAGGTCGCGCATCTCGCCCACCAGGATCACGTCGGGGTCCTCGCGCAGCGCGCTCCTGAGCGCGTTGGAGAACGACAGCGTATGCGGCCCGACCTCGCGCTGGTTGATCAGGCACTTCTTCGACTCGTGCACGAACTCGATCGGGTCCTCGATGGTGAGGATGTGGCCGTGCTCGTTCTCGTTGATGTGGTTGACCATCGCCGCGAGCGTGGTCGACTTGCCCGAGCCGGTCGGCCCGGTGACCAGCACGATGCCGCGCGGCTGGTCGGAGATCTCCTCGAAGATCTTGGGGCACTTCAGCTCCTCGAGCGACAGGATCTTCGACGGGATGGTGCGCATCACCGCCGCCGCGCCGCGCTGCTGCACGAAGGCGTTGACCCGGAAGCGCGCCAGGTTGGGCACCGCGAAGGAGAAGTCGCATTCGAGGTTTTCCTCGTAGAACTTGCGCTGCCCGTCGTTCATGATGTCGTAGATCATGCCGTGCACGTCCTTGTGCTCCAGCGCCGGCACGTTGATGCGCCGCACGTCGCCGTGCACGCGGATCATCGGCGGCAGGCCCGACGACAGATGCAGGTCGGACGCCTTGTTCTTGACCACGAAGGCGAGCAACTCGGTGAGATCCATTACAATCCTCCCGGAAGGGCTGGCGAAGTCTTTTTCTTCGCTGGTTCAGGGCATTATGGCAACAATTGCCGGCAACCTGCAAGCAGTAAAAGCGCGCATCGGGCGCGCCGCGGGCGCGGCGCGGCGGGACCCTGCGGTCGTGACCTTGTTGGCAGTCTCGAAGACGCATCCAGTCGCCCTGATCGAGGAGGCGCTCGCCGCCGGCCAGAAGGCATTCGGCGAGAACTACGTGCAGGAAGCGATCAAGAAGATGGACGCGCTGAACGCGGGGCTCCAGGCGGCGGCAGGCATCGAGTGGCACCTGATCGGCCCTTTGCAAAGCAACAAGACGCGCCTCGCGGCCGAGCGCTTCGACTGGGTGCAAACCATTACGAGCGAAAAAATCGCGCGCCGCTTGTCGGAGCAGCGGCCGGCGGGCCTGCCGCCACTGAACGTGCTGATCCAGGTGAACGCCTCGGGCGAACTGTCCAAGAGCGGAGTTCGGCCGGAGGAGGCCGTCGCCCTTTCAAGAGCAATTTCTTCTTTGAAAAGCCTCCGTCTTCGAGGGCTGATGGCGATTCCGGAACCGGGGGCGCCGCGCGCGCGTTTTGGCGGGATCCGGGTCCTTTTCGAGAAGCTGAAGAGCGAATTCGCGTTCGACACCCTCTCGATGGGGATGTCGGACGACATGGAGGCGGCCATCGCCGAAGGCGCGACGCTGGTGCGAATCGGCACCGCGATCTTCGGTCAGAGAAATAAAGTGAAGAGCGCAGCGTGAAAATTGCCTTCCTCGGCGGCGGCAACATGGCGGGCGCGCTGATCGGCGGCCTGGTCGCGAAGGGCCACGACGCGAGCCGGATCTCGGTGATCGAGCTCAGCCCGGCAGCGCGCGAGAAGCTCGCCGCGCGCTATCCCGTGCGCGTGACGACCGCACCGGATGTCGCCATGAAGGGCGCCGACACGCTGGTGCTCGCGGTGAAGCCGCAGGACATGAAGGCCGCGCTCGCATCGCTGGGAAGCGAGGTGCGCAGCGCCCTCGTCATCAGCATCGCCGCGGGCATCACCCTCGACGCACTGTCGCGCTGGCTGGGCGGTCATCGCAAACTGGTGCGCTGCATGCCGAACACGCCCGCCCTGATCGGCGCCGGAATCACCGGTCTCTATGCGCCGCCGGAAGTGAATGCCGAGGATAGGAAAAAGGCGGAGACCATCCTTGGTGCCGTGGGCGAGGTCGTGTGGCTGGCCGAGGAGCGGCTGCTCGACCCGGTCACCGCGGTGTCCGCCAGCGGCCCGGCGTACGTGTTCTGGTTCATCGAGCAGCTGGCAGCCTCGGGGGAGAAACTGGGGATTCCGAAGGACACGGCATTGAAGCTTGCCCTTCATACAGTCATGGGCTCGGCCAGGCTGGCAGTGGAGAAAGGCGAATCCCCTGAAACCCTGCGAAAGCAGGTCACTTCAAAGGGCGGCACCACCGAGGCGGCGCTGAAAGTGTTCGACGAGGAAAAGCTCGCCGAGCGCTTCGCGCGGGCAATCCAGGCCGCGAGCCGGCGCGGCGAGGAACTCGGTAAAGAGCAGGGAAAGGATTGAAGTGCTGGCGCAGATCACGATCTTCCTGATCGACACGGTTGCCACGTTCTTTGTCTTTCTGCTGCTCGCGCGCTTTCATTTTCAGTGGCTGCGGGTGCCGTTCCACAACCCTGCCGGAGAATTCGTGCTCGCCACCACCAGCTGGATCGTAATGCCGGTGCGCCGCCTGATTCGCGGGCTGGCCGGACTGGACATTGCGACGTTGCTGCTTGCCTGGGGCATTCAGATTCTCGGCATCTGGGCGCAGATCGAGGTGATCGGCGGCGAGCCGCGGCTGATTCCGATCGCGGTGGTCGCCCTGGTGGATCTCGCCCGCTTCAGCGTCTATATCCTGATGGCGGCGGTGCTGGTCCAGGCGGTGCTGTCCTGGCTTCACAGCTACACGCCCTTTGCCCCGGTGCTCGACGCGCTCACGCGATTGTTCCTGCGGCCGCTGCGCCGCCTGATTCCGCCGCTCGGCGGCTTCGACTTGTCGCCGCTGGTTCTGCTGGTCCTGCTCCAGGTCGTGA